>Ga0247741_1000007_pt1 | contig 350905 bp, 285 predicted proteins | sample UWRJL213509R2_FD_180945 | JGI IMG/M metagenome (GOLD analysis project Ga0247741, IMG submission 180945) | Plant litter microbial communities from Arlington Agricultural Research Station in Wisconsin, United States - UWRJ-L213-509R-2 | ecosystem: Environmental > Terrestrial > Plant litter >...
AATTTTGTAACCACGCGTAACCTGAGTATTAGTGCAACGCAAACCATTCCGGGTTATACTTTATTTAATGCTGCTTTATATTACAACATTAATAAATTCAAAATTCAGGTCAATGCGAATAATATCACCAACAAAACGTATTGGGTTGGAGGATATGATTATATCCGCTTGTTTCCGGGAGCGCCGTCAAACTGGCTGTTAACGCTTGGATATTCATTTTAAAACAACTTTTTTATTGAAAAATATTTGTACAACATTCTATGAATAAAACATTTAAAAAGAATATTGGCTTTTTACATTTATGGCTCGGACTTGCGTCCGGGCTTATTGTATTTATTGTGGCGCTTACCGGAAGTATTTTAGTTTTTGAAGAAGAAATCGATACTTTTATTAATCCTGAATTTTATAAGGTTTCGACCATCGGAACAAAAAAATTGCCGGTTGATGTTTATGTAACACAAATTAAGGAACATTATAAAATTGAAGAATTAGACCGCATACAAACTTACGAAGATCCTGAAAGAAGCGTTATTGTTTCCGGAACTGACAGCGACAAAAAAGATCAGATTTTTTCTGTTGATCCTTATACGGGAAAAGTATTGGCTGCAATTCCTGAAAAAGGCAGGTTTTTTTCGGTAGTGCTGGATTTACATCGCCATTTGATTTTAGGAGAAGTGGGGAAATTTATTACCGGATGCAGCTGTTTGATTTTTGTTTTTATGCTGCTTTCGGGACTAGTTTTGTGGTGGCCGAAAAAAATGAAAAACCTAAAACAGCGATTGACCGTAAAATGGGGCGCATCGTTTAAAAGAGTGAATTGGGATTTTCATTCGACTTTTGGTTTTTATACTTTTCTGATTTTACTGCTGATTTCTTTAACCGGATTAACGTGGTCTTTTAAATGGTTTGAAAGCGGCATTTATTTATTGGCAGACGGAACAGCGAAAAAACCTTCGGCGAAGGTAGAAAACCCAACGAAAACGGACCCTAATCTGGACAAAACATTTTTTTATCAAAAGATGCTTTCCAAAACAGACAGCATTTATCATTTTAAGGGAGATACGCAAATCAGAATCCCGTCTGATACCATCAATAGTATTATGGTGATTAAACTAAACCTCGAAAAATCGATTCCGAATATTTCGAGCATGGTTTATTTTGATAAATATACCGGCGAGATCTTAAAAATAAAACCGTATGAATCTTTTAGTAATGGCGATAAGGTACGACGTTTAATTTATCCTGTTCACACGGGAAGTATTTACGGATATCCAACTAAAATACTGGCTTTTTTAGTTTGCCTTTTTGCGCTGACATTGCCTGTTACGGGACTTTTAATTTGGCTGGGAAGAAAGAAAAAGTAGGACTCGCTAACTTTTATTTTCATTAATTTTAAAAAGTTTTAAATGGAAAATTCAGAAATTCAGAAACTAAAAAGAACTTTAGAATACCTTGAAAGTAAACAGCGGGAATTAAAAAAATACAATGAAACGGAGGATTCACGAAGTATTGAATCTATAATAAAATATAAAAAAAAAGAGATGCTGGATCACTTTAATCTGGCATTGTATGATGAATACATTAAAGAAGATATTCGGGATACGGATATTTTTATTCGCCGGGTCCGGCATATTTTAGAGAGAAATTTATAAAAAAACCATTCCGCTTTACGGAATGGTTTTCTTTTTTTTAGCCTAATTCATAAAAGAGAAATTTTTTCAATATGGCTTAGTAGTTTCATGTATCAGTAACGTGTTCTTGTAATATACGGAATTGCATTTTTATACTTTAATGGTTTTTAACGAACTAAGTAGTTTATTTTAAAAAATCTCATCCTTAATATAGTCTCTCTTATAACTAATAATGACTGCTTCGTGTCATTTTTTAAATAATTCACTTTACATCTGCTCTAATTTAGAGGAACAAAAAGAAAATCAATAAAATTATTTTTCAGTATTGTTTCTAATACAATCGCATAAAATATTTGTTTACAGACATATAATGGTTAGAAACAATAATTAAAAAGTGGAGCAGAAACCACTTTAAAAAACGAGGCGGAAACGAAAAGCCTTACGAGTAGTACATACATTATAAATTTTATCATTATGGGATTTTTAGGAACAATACCAGCAAATAAATTATCTGCGTTATACGATACAACAAAACGAACTCTTATTCTTTATGCAGATGGAGATGTAATGGGAGCAACATATGGTTTTAACTTTCGTCAGGATACTTTTTTCGGAGGACTTAAATTCACGCTTCAGGCATGGACAGGACCTTTAACGGGGAAAAGCCAACATTATACACACCAACAATCATTTAGTATACAATTGCCATCACCAGTTTATCCTTCAGGCACTGTGGTTATTGTAACATCGAATCATCCGGAGGGATTGGTTGTTCCAATTCATTTCACAGGATTAGTACATAGTACTCCGGATGTTAAGGCTGCTTCTGCTAATGATGTAAAATTAGCTGAAAAAAATAAAGATGTTGTTGAACAAACTCCGGGTCAGACTAACTTGAATGTATTATACAAAACAAAATTCAATATCAGGGCCAGCGCTATTGTACCACAGCAAGGCAGTGTAACTATTACTTATGATTCAAAATTTGTACAGCAAACCGCGGCAAGTATCCAGAACAAAGATATTGTCTGGACATTTTTTGCAAACGAAATGGGTAACACTCAAATACAAGTTGTTACATCTGGCGGAATAGCTACTTATGTAATGGAGCATACTTACGATGTTAGAATATTTGTACTGTAACAATATATCCTGAAATAAATTAAATACATCCGAGAAGCTGAAAACGGAATCAAAAAAAAGTAAGCAAACCCAAAAACAAATATTATGCAAAACGTGAATCCATTAACTATGTACGTTCCTATTCTTCAAACTCCTCAAGCACAAGCTTTGGCAAAATTAGGTTATGAAAATTTCATTAGCGAATCGACTAAGGAATCTTTAAATAAAATTGCAATTGTTCATTATGCAAGAATTGCTCTTGTACCTAATACTACTGGAGGCGGAATAGCCGGGATATTAGTAATAACAGAATTTGACGGTAATATGGATACGTACCTAAAGGAATTTTTTGTCACTTTACCTAGCATAAAAGCTACTTTTATAGGTATTATGGCATTATGGGCAAACAAGCCTGCAAGTTTTCCAACTAATCCTGATGATATAACTTTTGATGTCTTTTCAAATTTTATTAACGACCTTAATCTTAGTCAATCGGCTGATCTTTATTATGCTTATCCGCAATCAGTAAAACAAATTGTGGCAAAATTTTCTCAATAGTAAGAAATAAGAATAGTACAAACAACTACAGCTGGGTTATGTTACTCAGCTGTTTTTTCTACAACCAAATTTAATCTCATGACTTACACACAATCTCTTCAAGTTGACAAACCAGAATTACATGATATACAAGGTCTTATCGTTAATGGTTACACACATCCGTGTTCAGTACATATGCTTTTTAAATTCAATAAGGAAAACACTAATCTTAAATATATAAGGGCTTTTTTTAAGGATTTGCTTCCATATCTTCAGAGTGCAGAAGATTGGGGTCCTTTAAAACCTGAAATCATGTTGAATATTGGTCTTACAGCGATAGGAATTCAAATTGTAAAACCAGAGCTTAATGTTCCAAAATCAAACTTTTCTACAACATTTAAAAGAGGCCCCTGGAATCCCAACAGCGCACAGCAATCACTAGGCGATATTGGTCCGGGTCCGGATGTGGCTCCGGGAGATCCTTCAAAATGGTGGAACAAAAAATTCGGGAATGAAGATGTACATTGTGTTGTACATGCTTATGCGATGAACCCAACCGCTCAGGAAAGAATAGTTGGAATTATAACCGATGCAGCCGAAAAAAGCAACGGAATGGTTACGGAGTTAAAACCTTTAGATTCAGCAACCGGAAGATTAGAACAATACTTGTTAGTTCCGTCAGATTATGTTCATTTCAGATATAGAGATTCTATTGATGAACCCGAGCTTAATGATAATCCTGCCGGTAAAGACCAACAAGATCTTAATAATTTTTTAATAGGATACAGTACTCTTAAAAACCCCATCCCCGGTCCTCTTTCTGGTCCGGAAGCTAAGTTTGCTAAAAACGGCTGTTATAATGCATTTAGAATTTTATATCAGGATGTAGAAGCCTTTAACAACTTTTTAGAAGAACAGGCAGAATTAATAGCTCCAAAAATTAACCAAACAAAAGAATATACGGTTGAATGGCTGGCAGCTAAAATGTGCGGTCGCTGGAGAAATGGTTCTCCATTAGTGCTTTCGCCTGAAAATCCTGAACACGAAACTTCTAAAAGTACTGATTTTGGATATTTGGCAAATGATATGAAAGGACTTAAATGCCCGTTTTCGGCACATACAAGAGTTGCAAATCCAAGAGACGAAGGAGTTGATACTGCAGGCGCCAATATTGTACCGCGTATTATTAGACGAGGAATGCCGTATGGACCACCAATGTCCGTTGAACCTAAAGCTGACAGAGGGTTGATCGGTTTATTTCTTTGTGGTGACCTGAGCAGCCAATTTGAAACTCTTTATGGATGGATCAATATGAATAATTTCAGTAATGTATTTAATCCGGCAAATAATACGCCACAAGATCCCATGATTGCCAATCGCTCTTCACAAAGTAATATGGATCTTAATTTCACTATACCAATGCAAGATGGCAACGATATTGTTATTAAAGGGCCTTTGCCGCAATTTGTGATTACGAGAGGAACAGCCTATTTTCTTCTGCCTTCCATTTCATCGCTTACCAAAATTGCAGAAGGTGCTTAATATTTTTTAATGAAATAAGTTTTTTAAAGATAAACACTAATTTCACGAATTGTCATTATTCGTTCGTGAAATTAGTTTCACAAACTAAGTTAACCGTTTGAAAATTGTGCAGATTCGTGAAATTCATATTTAAAAATGATTCTAAAAAATCCCCATGTTGTCAGGTTTGATCGTAAAACCTAAACGTATCATGCTTTTGTGTTCCTGATAATCAATTAAACTTTCAGTATACCCCACAAACCACTGAAGCGTGAGATAATAATTCTCACTTTTATACGGTCTCCAGTTCAACTGGGTCTGCAGGGATCCGTAATTAATAAGGCCGCTTCCCTTTCTAAAAAGAACATCTGCACTCCATCTTCCGGGTTGTATTTGATAAGTGGCACTTGCTTCGCCATACCCCACATATTTGGTAAGGCCGGGATTGTCCTCTTTATCAACAAGCGGAATCCAGCCTCTCAACCCGACAGTCCATCGCGGAGAAATCTGTGATTTTAATGAAAAAGCAAGCATGTTCCATGTTCTGGAATAAATAGAATCTCTGCCGTTTGATTCGTGTTCGAATGAGACTGTTCCATACGTCAGCCTTCCACCTTTTAAATAAAATGGACGAACGATGGCCACACCGGGATTAAAATTAATTTCTGCAAAAGGTTTTGAGTTGGCATAAATATCCCAAAAAGCTTTTTGGGTATACATCAAATAAGGAAAAAATCCACCCCATAAAGGCTTTGAATTCAATCGTAATTTAAAACTTACCTGATACTTTACATCGGCCGTATTGCGCGTGATATCGGTATTTATTGGTACACCGGTTAAAAAATAATTATCTCTGTGAACAGAAAAACTATTTTCTTTTAATAAGGAATCTGCTGCGCGAAAATTTTTCTTCTCTTCTACAATTTGTGAATTTGCCTGGATTGAAAATAAAATGAAAAATACTAATAGATATTTGAATTGCATTTAGAGATTAATTTATTTTTAAAATTTATATAAATGTCCACTATTCCAATAAATCATATTAACTCAATAAAAACCAGAGTTAACTCAATAAATAGAAGCCTTTGCTTAATTTCCAAAAACAAAAAAAGCTACTCGATAAATTGTAGTTGTGTATTATTCATTCAATTTTATTTACCAACTAAAAAACCATTTTGTCTCTGTTATATTTAGTATTTTTATCCTTTTTCGAAATAAATATACATCGTTTAAAATTTGTTTTTAATGAATCAATTCATCGCATTTCTTGTCGCAGGAGCAGCTTTATTACTGGCATTTTTAATCTTTGCAGATGTTAAACAGATAAACGGCAAAATTAATCGATGGTTTGGCTCTTTTATTTTATGCATTTTTATCCTTCAGTTTAATGATTTATTAGAAAAAACTGAATTTCTAAAAACGAGAATGCCCCTAAATGATTTTCTGGGTGTAATAGATTTTATCATCGCCCCGATTTTTTATTTTAGCGTTGTTTATTACATTCAGCCCAAAAGAAAATGGCATTTAAGAGATAATTTTCATTTTGCATTTGCTTTTATAATGCTGTTTTTACTTTTGGTTTCATTTTTAATTGAGATAAAGCCGCCAACAGAATCAGACAAAAAAAATGCAGCTGTAATTATTACTGTTTTTAATTTAATTTTTTGTTTCCAGGTATTTCTTTATTGCATTATGGCTTACCGAAAAATCGCCGCCTATCAAAAAAAAATGTTTCTGTACACCTCAAATATAACAGCAATCAACTTAAAATGGCTGCAAAAAATAGTCGTTTGTGTATTGATTTTAACTGTTTTTTGGTTAAGCGATATCATGTTCAAATTAGCAAAAAACAATCTTATTTTTGACAATTTTGCCAGTTTAATTTATCTCGGAGGTGTTTTTTATATGGCGTATTTTTCTTTAAAACAAAAAGATGCTTTGGAACTTACAAATCAGGAAAAAGAAGAAATAGACGTAATTGTAATCGAAAATTCTAATTTAGAAATCAAAACAAAAAAATTGATTTCTGATGATGATTTAACAGAAATGAAATCTGCTTTGATTTTGATAATGGAAAATAAAAAACCTTTTTTAGATCCTGAATTGAGCTTGTTCAAACTGGCTTTTCAAATGTCAATTTCATCTCATCATCTTTCTTACATCATAAACAAAGGTTTTAATGAAAATTTTTATCAATTTATTAATAGATACCGAATCGAAGAAGCAAAAAAAATGATTCGGGATTCTAAAATGGAACATTTGAGTTTAATGGGAATTGCTTTTGAAGTGGGTTTCAATTCTAAAACGGTATTCAATACTACTTTCAAAAAAAGTACCAATCAAACCCCATCCGAATTTAAAAAAACAACTGTCGATTCAGTATAATTTTATGTTACTCAAAAAACTCTTTAAATAGGTTCTGATTCATAAATCAGAACCTATTTACGGGAAACAAGACTAATATTTGCATCAGATTTACTTTAAAAAATTAAAATATCCCTGATGACTTTTAAAACAAAACCCGAAAAACTAAATCAAGACAAAACCCGCATAATTAGAGCAATATGTCTTTTTATAATTGTCATTTCTTCTGTCGTTATTACTTCCTGTTCAGATAATGATAAAAATGAGAAGTCAGAATATCCCGGAACGATAGTCGATTTAGGAACTCATAAACTGATGGCATATACAGTATTAAAACAATCAAAATATTTTGTTGTTTTTGAGTCCGGTCATGGAAATGATCACACAGCCTGGTACAGCACCGGAAAATCAAATGAAATAATATCTATCTCAAAATTTTTAAATTCTGATGTTTTATTATATGACAGAGCGGGTTATGGAAAATCAGGATTTAACACTGAACCCAGAAATATCGATAAATTAACAAGCGAGCTTGAAAAAGTCATCTATAAATTTGCAAACAATAGAAAAGTAGTACTTGTTGGGCATTCATTAGGAGGTTTAATTATTCGGGATTATGCCGTAAAAAATCCTGAAAAAGTAGCAGGCTTAGTATTTGTTGATGCTTCACACGAAAAATATAACGTTTTTACACAAGACGAAATAAATTCTTATTACAACACTTTTAAAGCTGATTATGGTGCGAATTCTGGCATTGCATTAGAAACCCTCCAGCTAATTGAAGATTTTAAATATATGGAAGGATTGCCCAATTTACCTGACGTTCCGGTTATTGCAATAACAAGCATGAAAATTGACGCTCAACATAATGCAGCGGACAGAAAACTTTGGTATGACTCTAAGGAATATCTTAAAGTCGGATTAACTAAATTTACTCATATTACGACAGTAAAATCCGGGCATTTTATTCAGCTGGAAGAACCTGTACTTGTTTTAGAGAATATTAAATTACTGTTGTAAAAACATCTAACTTCATAAAAAACATCCTTTATTCTCATTTTGATAATGGTTTTCTGCAGCAGAAAATATTACTTTACGTTGTTTCGGTTTGCCTTCCATTTGTTTTATTTTTATAATTTTACAGAATGAAACAAGCAGAAAGTATTAGCGATTTTTACAAACGACTGCCTGCCCATGCGCCAACACATATTGCCCTTAATAATGCGGGCATGGGGCATATTAATGTTTTTACACGAGAAACCTGCTCTGTAGTAAGCCCATACAGTAGAAGAGATTTTTATAAAGTTTCTCTAATTATAGGAAAAGGCAAAATTTACTATGCAGACAAGTGGATACAAATCGACAGGCCTGCTCTGCTCTTTTCTAATCCCGTAGTACCTTATTCCTGGGAAGCCGAATCTGAGGATCAATCAGGCTGGTATTGTCTTTTTACCGAAGATTTTATTCAGCACAACGAACGCATAAACAGCTTACAGGATTCGCCTTTATTTAAAATAGGCTGCAACCCAATATTTTTTCCGGATGAAGCCCAATTAAAAGAACTTTCGGCTATTTATCTCAAAATGATGTCAGAGATGACCTCAACGTATCCTCATAAATATGATGTGCTGCGCAGTTATTTGCACCTCATTATCCATGAGGCTATGAAAAACAATCCTGCCACCAGTTTTCATACTTATACAAATGCATCGTCCAGGGTTTCTGCTTTATTTTTGGAATTGCTCGAAAGACAATTTCCTATTGATTCGCCTGCCATGATTCTCAAACTCAAAAATCCCGCAGATTATGCCGCCGCTTTATCGCTGCATATCAATCACCTCAACCGATCTGTAAAAGAAGTAACAGGCAAAACTACTTCGCATCATATTGCTGCAAGAATCATTAAAGAAGCCAAAGCCTTATTACAGCACAGCGACTGGAATATAGCAGATATTGCGTATAGTCTGGGTTTTGAATATCCATCTTATTTTACACTTTTCTTTAAAAAACATACTGGTTTGACCCCAACCCAATTAAGAGAGCCTGTTTGAAAAGTATAACGATCTGTTTGATGTCTATAAGTTGTAATTTTAGTTCTATATCTACATTTGTTTAACAAAATTTATATAAAATGAAATACAGAAAACTAGGGAAAACCGGAGAGAATTTATCTGCTCTTGGTATTGGCTGTATGGGAATGAGCTTTGCTTATGGCCCTGCAGATAATAAAGAAAGTTTGGCAACATTAGAAAAAGCCCTTGATCTGGGTGTAAACTTTTGGGATACTGCCGATATGTACGCAAATGGTGCCAATGAAGAACTTATTTCTAAAATTCTCGTGCCCAACCGCGATAAGGTATTTATAGCAACAAAATTCGGATTTCGTTTTAAAGATGATATTGCGGGTCCAAGCAGCGCTACAGGAACCTATTTTGATGGTTCACCTAAGTGGATGAAAGTGGCAGTTGAACAAAGCCTTAAACGTTTGAAAATTGATACTATTGATCTTTACTACGCGCATCGTGTAGATCCAAATATTCCTATTGAGGAAACTGTGGGTGCCATGGCCGATTTGGTTAAAGAAGGAAAAGTACGTTACCTTGGACTTAGCGAAGCTTCTGCCGCATCTTTACGTAAAGCGCATGCCGTGCATCCAATCGCCGCGCTGCAAAGTGAATACTCACTGCTTACCAGAGATGTAGAAAACGAAATGCTAAAAACAACACGTGAATTGGGTATTTCGCTGGTTCCTTATTCTCCTTTAGCGAGAGGTTTAGTGACGAATAAACTTGACGTAGAAACGCTTTCAAGTGATGATTTCAGAAGAACTCTGCCCCGTTATCAAAAGGAAAACATTGAAAACAACAATAAATTGATTAAAGAGTTTGCTGCATTTGCAACTGCCAAAGATTGTACACCGGCGCAACTTGCCCTAGCCTGGGTTTTAGCGCAAGGCGAAGACATTATTCCTATTCCGGGAACCAAAAGAAGAAATTACCTGGAAGAAAATGTTGGCGCAATTGAAATTAACCTGACAAACAATGATCTTAAAGCTATCGATAATTTAATTAATGAATATCCTATCATTGGTGAGCGTTACAGCGAGGGAGCCATGAAAATGGTTAACCACTAACTTATAAATTATGCCAGTCTGTAAGCGTTCGGGTTCGCGTTATCTGAGGCAGAAATTGAATCATAAAAAAAGAGCTGTCTATAACAGCTCTTTTTTTTATAAAATTTAAAAATCAGAAAATTAATTCATTGAATTGTTTACAGTCTGACTGTCTACAAATTGCTCAAAGCTTATGATTTTCCCACCTTTTAGTTTCCAAATATGTGATACTCTGGCTGCAAATAACTTGTTTGTTTTTTTATAAGTGCCTGTATAAGTTCCGTAAGCCACTACTTTATCGTCGTTTGCAACATAATCTTCCGGAATAAATTTGTAGTCAATCCACTCGCTTCCTAATCTGCTGAAAACATTTTTGGTAATGCTTTCCAAACCGATATAAGTTCCTCCATACGGAAAACCTTTGGCTTCTGTCCACGAAATATCATCTGCAGCATATTCGGCTAAATTTTTTCCGTTTTCTTCTGATGTTTTTCCTTCGTAAGTACTTTTTATAATTTCAAGATTTGTCATTGCTTTTTTATTTAAAGAACAGCCTGACAATGCCAAAATTATCATCAGGCCACAGCTTATTAATTTTACCATTTCATTTCTCCCGTATTTACTTTTGCTCCTATCGTTAAGGCAGTTTCAAAAGTAAGTGCAGGATATTTTGTTTTTAAAGCCGAAATTAAAGCTTCTGACGTTTTATTGGTTTTTAAAGCTTCTTCATAAAACTGAATATAACTTTTGGTATGATTTACAGCAGCAATATCAAATGGGGAATTTGAATTGGCATGAGCCGGAATTACAATTTCAGGATGCAAAGCCGTAATTTTATCTAAAATCGAAATCCAGCTTTTACGCTCTTCAGGTTTTTGTGCATCTGCCATCCAAAGATGAAAAGTGGTTCCAAAAACATTAATGCCGCCAACAACCGCTTTGATAGAAGGAATCCATACAAAAGTCTCAGCCGGGAATTCTTTCAATCCAATAATTTCTAATTTCTGACCTTCTAATTCGATGCTGTTTCCTTTTAAAACCTGAGGTAAAATTACATTCGAAGTAATATTTTTACCCAATCTTTCTCCCCATACTTCTAATTTCTTTTGAGATGTGGCTTTAATATGTTCCACCGTTGAAGGAGATGCATAAACGGTTACTTCCGGAAAATATTTTTTGAATACTTCCAGTCCGAAATAAAAATCAGGATCGCCGTGAGATACATAAATTGCCGTTAATTTTTTGCCCCCTGCCTTAATTTCCTGTGCTACTTTTTCGGCTTCTGCCAAAGTAAACTGCGCATCGATCAAAACGGCATCTGTTTTTCCGGATACAATTACTGATGCTACGCCAAAACTATTTTCTGATGCGTTGTAAACCTGAAGTTTGAGATTCTTAGTTTCAATAATTTTGAAACTTTGTGCTTGTGTTTCCATATTAAATAAGATTAAAATTGTTGCAAATAGTATTGTGATATTTTTCATTTTGTGTGGTTTAAATTAACCCTGCAAAGATGAAAGCTTATACTATCTCAAAACATTAAACTAGTTTAATAAATCAAGGAAATCTTATTTTTTCAGCGCAATTTTCTTTCGAATATTACTTAAAAAAACATTGGTAATACCCAAATAGGCAGCAACTTGGATATTGGAAAGACGCTGAATAAGCTGTGGATATCTTTCTGAAAACTCAATATATCTGGACTCTGCAGTTTTGCTCAGATTATCGATCATTCTGCGTTGCAGGGCGACATGTGTTTTTTGTGTCATGACCCGAAATAATTTCTCTATTTCCGGCATATTCGAATACGCAAATTCCTTATCTTTTTTAGAAATCAACAGCACCTCACTATCTTCAAGAGCTTCTATAAAAAGCTGTGATGGCGTTTCGTTGGTAAAACTGTCAATATCTGTAATCCACCAGTTTTCAATTGCAAAATACAGTATTTGTTCAAAGCCATCTTTGTCTATATGATAAACCCGAAAAAGCCCTTTTATAACAAATCCTTCAAATTTGCAGACTTCGCCTTCACGAAGCAAAAAACTTCTTTTTTTAATTATCTCATGCTGAAATAAATCACAAAATGCTTCTGTTTCAGGACCTGAAAGAGCAATATGAGCTGCAATATTTTTTTGAAGAAGTTCTGTCATCTAAATAAGTATTGGTAAAAGTTAATTAGATATTTTTAGTTGTTTCTCTGTGCAAAGTTCCCCAATCACTTAATTGAAGACAAATTGGCACCAGTTTTTCTCCAATTGGTGTAATTTCATATTCTACTCTTGGCGGCACTTCTGCAAAAACAGTTCTTTTAACGATTCCGTCGCTTTCCATTTCTCTCAATTGAAGCGTTAACATTCGTTCTGTAACCTTTTCAATTTTACGTTTCAATTCGCTGTACCGAAGTGGCCCATTTGCTAAATTAACCAGAATTAATATTTTCCATCTTCCTCCAATAACTTCAACTGCATACGTCATATCGCAGTTTGACAGGAATTTTCTATTCTGGTTATTGGTCGATTTTTCCTTTATTTTACTCATTACGTACATTTTTGTATGTATCACACATTTGGTTGGCTATAGTACAAATTTAGGGTTTGTTATTTAATATTGCGCCATAATATTTAAATAAACAAAAATGAATACCATATCAAAATTATCTAAAACAGTTGTTTTTCACGAAGCAGGAACACCAGAAGTATTAAAAGTAGAACAAATAGAAACTCCGACTCCGCAGCCGCACGAAGTAAGAATTCAGGTAAAATCTATTGGAGTGAACAGAGCAGATGCCATGTACCGTATGGGAATGTATATTGAAAATCCTGTTTTTCCTGCCAAATTAGGTTATGAAGCTGCCGGAATTATTGAAGCCGTTGGATCTGAAGTTACCAATGTAGCAGTTGGTGATGTTGTAAATGTTATCCCAGGATTTTCATTACACCAGTATTCTTCTTATGCCGAATACATTTTAATGCCCTCTTATGCAGTGCATAAATATCCGTCTGTTTTATCTTATGATGAAGCGGCGGCTTTATGGACCAGTTATTCTACCATGTACGGAATGCTGGTACATTCTGGAAAATTAAAATCGGGAGAATTTGTGGTTATTAATGCCGCTTCGAGCAGTGCCGGGCTTGCGGCAATTCAGCTTACGAATTATGTAGGAGGAATTTCTATTGCTTTAACAACCTCATCAAAGAAAAAAGAAGCTTTATTAAAAGCCGGTGCATCGCATGTTATTGTTACGTCTCAGGAAGATATTGCAACAGAAATTGCCAAAATCACAGATAATGTTGGTGCTCACATCATCTTAGATCCAGTTGTTGGAGCTAAATTCAGCGATCTTGTAAGTGCTGTTGCCGAAAATGGTAAAGTTTTTGTTTACGGTGCTTTAAGTCAGGAAGCTGCAAGTTTTCCCACTTTTGCTGTTATGATAAAAACCCCAACAATCAGAGGATATTCTGCTATTGAAGTTTTGGCTAATGCCGATATTTTAGCAGAAGCGATTGCTTTTATAGACAAAGGCGTAATCGAAGGGAAATTAAAACCTGTGATCGATAAAGTTTTTCAGCTTGATAACATTGTAGATGCACACAACTATCTCGAATCTAACCAGCAATTCGGAAAAATTATAATTACTGTTTAATTGAAAATTAACAACTAAAAAATTCAAAGACTTCATTAGTAATGAGGTCTTTTGATTTTTTCCCAAATAACGAAATATTACCGAATCAATTTATTAATCATTCCATTAAAAATAAAACCGTGAAAAGGCAAAACCGAATACCAATATAATTTGCCCCATAATCCCTGAGGTCTAAAAGTGGCAGCCTGATACAACGTATTATTAATTATTTTAAATTCGAGCCAGGCTTCACCGGGTAATTTCATTTCTGCATATAAAATTAGTTTTCCTTGTTTTTTATCGGCGTAAACAACCCTCCAAAAATCCAGAACATCACCGGGAAAAATCGTTTTTCTATGCGTTCTTCCTCGTCTTGCTCCTACGCCACCAAAAATTTTATCCATAAATCCGCGCATACTCCAGAGCCAGTCTGCATAGTACCAACCAGTTTCTCCGCCAATTGACCAGATTTTTTCAATTGTAAATTCGCGGTCAACAATTTCTCTTTTTCTTCGATCTATAAAACAGTCTTTTTTAGGAACTTTAAGATAATGCATCAAATTTCCTTTAAAACGTCCGCTTATTAAAGAATCCTTCCAGCTCGAAACAATATCATCTTCATTAATTTTAATCAGGGCCCTGTCTAATGCCTGTTTGTAGGTAATTGGTTTTACACCCAAAAGTGTATTAATTCTGTTATCCTTACATACCACTTCTACTTTCATACTGCTAACCAATGCCGAAGCCAGTTTATAAGAAGTTGATGTTACAAAATAAAGCCAGTAAGAAGATAATTTTGGCGTCATTACCGGAACCGTAAAAATATATCTTTTCAATTTTTTTGCCTCCGCAAATTGCAGCAGCATTTGTTTATAAGTCAGTATATCTGGTCCGCCAATATCAAAACTCTGATTATATGTAACCGGATTAAACAACGATTTGATCAGGAATTCTAAAACATCTGTAATGGCAATGGGCTGACATTTTGTATTAAGCCATTTGGGCGTAATCATAACTGGCAATTTATAAACCAAATCCCGTATTATTTCAAATGATGCGCTTCCTGAACCTACAATTATTCCGGCTCTTAAAGTTGTCGCCGGAATCGTTCCTGCCATCAAAATATCTTCTACAGCCTTTCTTGACGATAAATGTTTTGATAATGATTTGTCGTTGACAATGCCGCTTAAGTAAATAATCTGTTTTGCCTTTGTAGTATTCATTTTTTCAACAAAGTAATGGGCTGCAATACTTTCGAGTTCGTTATAGTTAGCAGCAGAACCAGACATAGAATGAATTAGATAATAAGCAACATCAATATCTGAAGGAATATTTGCAATTGTTTTAGGGTCTAGAAAATCAACTTCTATAACCTTAATTTTTTGCGCCAAAGTTTCAGGATAATAAAACCTGTCTTTATCTCGTACACAACAAACAATATCATGTCCATGAGCAATCAGCAGCGGCAGAAGTCTTTTGCCAATATAACCTGTTGCGCCTGTTAAAAGAATTTTCATGCTTTTTTCTTTATAATTTAAAGCTTACCAAACCATAGTCCATCTGGAAAATCTGACCTGAGATGGATCCCGCACTTTCAGAAATCAGAAAATTAGCCATTTTCGCCACTTCATCAGCTTTTAGATAATTTTTCATCGGATGTCTTTCGATCATATTTTCTTTCATTCGGTCATTTCTTAAAATCGATGCAGACAAAGACGTTTCTGTAATTGTCGGTGCAATGGCATTCACACGCACAACACTTGCAAGCTCCGCACCTAATGATTTTACAAGACCTTCGACTCCAGATTTAGCAGTAGCAATACTGGCATGAAATGGCATTCCTAATTTTGCAGCAACTGTGCTGAATAAAACAATTGACGGCTCATTTCCTTTTTTCAAAACAGGCAAATATTTCTGAATAACCTTTAAGGCTCCAATTACATTAATTTCAAAATCATTTCTAAAATCATCAATACTTAAATTTAATATCGGTTTGAGATTAATCGATCCCGGACAATAAATTAGAGAATCTATTTCTTCAATCTCAGGCAATTCGTCATGCAGCACATCAATAGAAAAATGAACCAAATTAGGATGAGAAATATCCGGACTGCTTCTGCTGATATTATATACCCTATTACTTTCGAGTTGTTGCAACAAAATAGCACTTCCGATCCCTTTACTTCCTCCTATAATTAAAATTTTGTTCATCTCTTAATCTTTAAATATTTTGTTTTATCCTAAAAGCCGATCTAAACCCTATGTTAAAGATACAATTTTGTTTAACGATTAATTAAAAAAATTAAACAAAATATATTTTTTAATTATCTTAGCGCGATAATAAAGAGGTCTAAAGTGATAAACCAACTATTAATTTAAGCCTAATAATTTTCCGTAAAACAAAAGCTTATGAAAAACCAAAAATATAATTTTACTGGTATAGAATGAGACCGTATTATCGAAATGGCATGGGAAGACAGAACAACATTTGATGCCATAAAGTTTCAGTTTAATTTATCTGAAGCTGATGTAAAAGTTTTAATGAAGAAAGAATTAAAGTTTAGCAGCTACAAATTATGGCGAAAACGAGTGGAGAATTGCAAAACAAAACATTCTGCAACGCGAGTTCCGGGCATTGATCGTTTTAAATGCAATATGCAGCGGGCTATTTCTAACAATAAAATATCTAAAAGATGATTTAATGAAAATCTTCAACTAAAAATGATATGATATAACAAAAAGCCACTCGTTAAAATGGCTTTAATCTCAAAATTATTATATTTTTATTCCTGATCTGCAATAAGTACAACCTTGCCATTTACACCACCAGCCGTTAAAAAATCCTGAGCTGTTGCGGCGTCTTCAAACTTAAATGTTTTGGAAACAATTGTTTTGAATTTGCCGGCTTTTATCAAATCAATTCCGTTTTGTAAAGTTTTGGCAGAGATGTCGGAAACTACAAAATAAGCTTTTACATTGTATTGTTCTGCCAGCTCTTGCGATGGTGGCATAGCGATACTCAAAAGTTTACCTCCAGGTTTTAAGACCTGAAAAAGTTTTATCTGAGCTTCACCTCCGGCTGTATCTGCAACTAAATCAACATCTTTTGCAATACCTGAAACGTCCTGCAATTTATAATCAATCACTTCGTCGGCACCAAGGTTTTTTGCTAATGCCACACCGTTTCCGGAGGCTGTTGCAATAACGTATGCACCGGCAGCTTTTGCCATTTGTACCATAGCACCACCAACTGCGCCGGCACCGCCCTGAATTAAAACTTTTTGACCTTTTTCTAATTTCCCTTCTGTAAATAATACAGATTGAGAAGTACCAATATTGACAACTATTGAAGCTCCTTCTTCAAAAGACAAACCTTCGGGTTTCAGCAAAACAAAATTTTCGTTTGCAGTTGCATATTCTGCGTAAGCATTTTTCCAGGTAAGAGCAATCACCTCATCGCCAACTTTAAATTTTGATACGCCCCCGCCAACGGCAACAATTATTCCTGCAGCTTCACCACCGGGTATAAACGGCATTTCTACAGGACGAATTTCCTTCATTAATCCCATGCGTATTTTCATATCTATCGGATTCACCCCTACTGCTTTAACCTGAATTAAAACATCATTTTCATTTTGAATTGATGGTTTCGAAACCTCAACGAGTTCAATCACAGCTGAACTTCCGTAATCTTTGTATTGAATTGCTTTCATTATTTTGAAGTATAAAGTGGATAATCTGTATAACCTGTTTCACCCAGAGAATACAATGTGCCGAAGTCTACATTGTTGAGGGAGAGATTTTTTTCAATGCGTTTTACAAAATCAGGATTGGCAAGAAATCCTCGACCAAAGGCAACAAGATCTGCAGAATTGTCTAGCAGTTTTTCTTCGGCTGTTTCAGGTGTCAGTCCATTACAAATTATGATCGTATTCGTAAATACGGCGCGGATTGCCTTATATGTTTTTTCGGGAATTTCGGGATTGGTCGAAAGATGGATATAGGCGATTTCTAATTTCTCCAGTTCACTGCTTAGGTAAGTATAGGTTTGATGTACTTCTTCTGCATCATACGCTGGCTGATCACTTAATTGAGAAAACGGAGAAAAACGGATTCCGACTTTATGCGAGCCGATAGCTGCTGCAATTGCTTCGGAAATCTCTAAAATAAGTCGGCTTCTGTTTATAAGATTGCCACCATACAGATCTGTCCTGTTATTAACATTTGGATTTAAGAATTGTTCCAGCAAATATCCATTGGCACCATGAAGTTCTACACCATCAAAACCGGCAAGGATTGCATTTTTAGAAGCACTTACAAAATCGGCAATAATACGGCTTATACCCTCTAAACTAAGAGCCACCGGAACAGAATGTTCCTGCATGCCAAAAGAATCAGTAAAGATTTCACCCGCTGCCTTAATATCCGAAGGTCCTACGGGCTGAATTCCGTTTGGCAGATTATCAACATGGGCAATACGCCCGGTATGCATTAGCTGCAGAAAAATTTTTGATCCGTTTTGATGTACGGCATCTGTAACTTTTTTCCAGCCTGTAGCCTGTGCTTCAGAATAAATTCCGGGAATACGCGGATATCCCAATCCTTCCGGACTTGGCGAGGTACCTTCAGTAATAATCAAACCAGCACCAGAGCGTTGTGCATAATAGTTTGCCATGAGTTCATTTGGAAGATTGTCTATAGCTCTGCTTCGGGTCATCGGTGCCATTACCAGATGATTTTTAAATTTTATGGAGCCTTTCTCAAAAGGCGTAAGTAACTTTTTCATTTTGTTCTATTTAATTATAGGAACAAATTTAGAAGTTAATCAATGGGTAAAATAACCAAAAAAGACACAAGAATAGTCCAATCCGACAATTAGAATTTTAATATTGAAGATAAATGACACTTATATCGTATAAGAAAACTTTTTGGGTGTGATGCCGTACTGCTTCTCAAACAATCTGCTGAAATGACTCAAATTCGAAAATCCCAGCTCGTAACCAACTTCTGAAACGGAATGTTTGGCCTGCTTTAACAAAAAAGCAGCTTCTTCCATCCTCGCCTTCTGATAGTAATTATAGATCGTATCTCCAAATGTCTGTTTGAAGAGTTGCTTGAGTTTCGTTTCGCTCATCGAAGCGATAGTGGCTAATTCATTTAGAACCGGCGGAGTACTAAGATCGTTCAAGATTTCGTTGCGAATGACCAGAAGTTTTTGTGCATCGTTACTATTTATATTCTTAAAAGTCGTGTTCTCCCTAAGTGATAATTTACTAAAAAGCAGATACATTAATTCCTGCACCTTAATTTGTACATAAAAATTATTCATAGAATTATTCATGTCTACCGATACAATATTTTTAAGAAGCAATTGCATTTCAGGATCCAGACTTTCAAAAAAAAGAAAAGAAGCATCTTCGGCAGTAATGGTTTGTATTGTACTGTTAGGCTTTTCTATAGATAAAACCGAATGCAATCTGCTGGCAGTAATACCCACAACAACATACTGAATATTGCTTCCGGCAGGAAAACGAATTTCTGTTCGCAAATCATTTGTAGAAAGAATGATAGACGAATCATTCTTTTGAAAAAATGGGATATTTTCCTCGTTATTACATTTAACTTCAAGATCTTCTTTATTATTATAAAAGAAAATAGTACGCACATTATTCGCTTTTAAAGCCGGATTGCGTTTAAGAATTAAATCTTCTTTTAATATATACCGATGAATCGTTAATTTGAAATCATCCCCAAACCCAACTTTACGCACATAACCTTCTCCCATACTCTTTGGGATTTCCAAAACATTATCCCTTATAGGAACATTTATTTGTTTTGAAAACAATGTTATAAAGTCAAAACCAGGTGCTGATGTAAATTCAAAAATCATTAGGTAAGCTATAGAGAATACTAAATTACTGCAAAAAATTATATTTTACTCCTTATTACTGTAATTAGAATGATTCCCAAAAAACAATTGTAAAAATGTATCACGTCTTCCGACTTTTGTATAAGTACTAATGAGGACTCGTACTCTAAATTTGCCTCATTATTAATCATATAAAGAATAAAAATGAGCAAAACAATTTTAATCACAGGAGCATCTTCAGGTTTTGGATTAATGCTGGCTAATGACCTTCATAAAAAAGGTTTTACTATAATTGGAACAAGTCGAGAACCGGAAAAATACAAGGTTCCGTTTAAATTAATGCGTTTGGATATAGACGACGATAATTCTATAAATGAGTTTAAAGAAAAACTCTCTAAAGAAACCAAACAGCTGGATGTTTTAGTTAACAATGCCGGTTTTATGATAACAGGTATTGCAGAGGAAACTCCTATTGATGTAGCCAGAAAACAATTTGAAACCAACTTTTGGGGAACCGTTAAAATTACAAATGCATTATTGCCTTATTTTAGAAAACAAAAATTTGGACAAATTATTACCGTTAGCTCTATTGTTGGCTTGATCGGACCACCAAATTTATCTTACTATTCTGCTTCAAAACATGCTGTAGAAGGATATTTCAAATCCTTGCGTTTTGAACTGAATCAATTCAATATTAAAGTTAGTGTTGTAGAACCTGTTTGGTTTAAAACGAATCTGGGGCATAATGCAATTTCTTCAACAGGAAATATCGGGGATTATAATACCTATAGAAAACTTGTCAATGCAGCTACTCAAAAAGGTTTAGACGAAGCAGAATCTCCAGATGCTGTAGCTAAAATTATCACTAAATTAATTGGCACAAAAGAACCAAAATTCAGTAATCCGGTTGGTAAAATGTCTGTTATGATTGTTTTCCTGCAGCATTATGCACCTAAAATGTTTGAAAACTCGATACTAAAAAGTATTAAGTAAATAATCCTGACAAACTCATATTAATGAATATATAGTTGGAATGTTTTAAAATTTAGCATTCCAATTTTATATTTAAAACAAGAAAAATGAAGAATAAAATTATAACAAACGCCGTACTTAAAATAGATCCTCAATTTATTAATGAAGTACTTCCATTTGCAATCGAAACCAGGAATCATATTTTACTTGAAGAAGGATGCGAAATTTTCATATTGATGAGAAAAACAGATGAACCTAATACACTCGTAATTTTTGCTGTTTATACTTCAAAACAAACTTATAACTGGCATCTTGAGCAAGATTATGTGAAACGTTTTTTTGCTTTTTTGAATGGAAAACTGACGGATGCCCCAGAAGTAACTTATCTCGAAGAAATTTGAGTAGTGATAAATTTTAAAGCGTAGATTTATAATGTATAAAACTGTAAAGAATGAAAAATTACAAAACGATAAGTGAACTCTATATTTCCAATGGATTTCCGCCACCTGAAAATCCTTTACTTGGTTTGGTGACGTTTGAAGAACTAAAAAACTGCACGTTTGCTGAAACAGAATTCACAATGAATTTTTATAAAATAGCTTTAAAAAAAGTAAAATCAGGAACCATTTTATACGGAAAAACGAAGTACGATCATGATAACGGTTCGATGGCATTTGTAAAACCGGGTCAGAAAATTACAATGAGCGATATTGAGCTAACAGAAAAAGGCTTTATGATTTATATTGATGAAGATTTTTTAATGAATACCAATCTTTATTCAGAAATAAAAAAATATGGCTTTTTTGATTATGAAGTAAATGAAGCTTTGCACTTATCACCCAAGGAAGAAGAAACCATTTGGGATTTGTTTCATAAAATAAGACTGGAATATTACAATAACCAGGATGATTTTAGTAAAGATATTATGCTGACTCATATTGACTCTATCCTAAAATATTCGCAACGCTATTACAAACGACAATTTTTAAACAGAACCTCAATATCCGGAACAATAATTACCAGGTTTACCGAGATACTTAAGTTATATTTCGAAAGTGGAAAACTTCAAAAGGAAGGATTGCCAACCGTAAAATATATGGCAACACAACTATCATTATCTGCAAGATATTTAAGCGATTTATTGAAACAGGAAACTGGTAAAACAGCTTTGGAACACATCCATATTTCTTTGGTTACAGAAGCCAAAAATCTCTTGTTGAGCACTGACAATACAGTAGCTGAAACAGCCTATCAACTTGGTTTTGAGAATCCTCCTTATTTTTCCAGATTATTTAAAAAAGAAGTTGGATTAACGCCAACAGAATACCGGGAACAATTCTTGAATTAATAGAGGAATTTTCTTTGATTTATTATAAACAAAAAAGCCACTCGATTTGACTATTTTTTATCCGAAAAACAGAAAAATAAACTCAAAATCAAAAGCTATCTTCAAATTTCTTTATTTCATTTGAGAGATATGTTTCATATTGGTTTTTCATAAAGTTTCTAAAAATTCCAATATCATCTTTTTCTCTTGTATCAATTAACGCCTGAATATATTCCTGCTTATCTTCACTATTAACAATTGCTAAAGGCAGGCCATAAAAAGCCTGAATATAATTCATAAGCAAACGGGAAGTCCGGCCGTTTCCATCGTAAAATGGATGAATACTTACAAGATTAAAATGTGCATCAAAAGATAAATTTAATTTTTCATCCACAGATAAATCACCATTGATTTGTTTATTGATAGACATCACCAGCTCATTTGTTAATCTTTCTACCTTATCATAATTTGGAAAATAAGAACTTCCAGCCGTAACATTTCCTTTTCTAAACATTCCCTTGCTGGCGTCTATTTCACCAAGAATAGTATTGTAAATCCCGCCTGTACTTTTCATTACATAAGAATTAATTTCTTTAATTAATTCGACACTAACAGGTATTTCATTTTTAGCTTTATCTATAATAAAATGCAACGCCTTAAAATGATCAGTAACCATCAAAGTATCGTTTACAGGTTTTCCTTTTGGAGTTAAACCATCGTCAAGCAAAATTTGAGTTTCTAATTCAGTTAAAGTCGATCCTTCTATTTTTGTTGAATGGTGACTGATAGAAATTAAATTGAATTTCTCATAGTGCAATACATCGCTAATTCCTAGACTTTTATATTTTAATATTAGAGATTCCATTTATTAAGATTTAGAAAAGTTTAGTATAAAAATACAATTCTAAAATCAATATGAAGATGGGTAACTCCAAAATATTAGTTAGAAGTTTTTTAATTGACTGTAGAGTGTATATAAAAACAAAAAAGCCACTCAAACGAGTGGCTTTTGATGTGGTGATCCCAGAAGGATTCGAACCTTCGACCTACGCATTAGAAGTGCGTTGCTCTATCCAGCTGAGCTATGGAACCAAAAAGTTTTTTATTAAAAACATTTAAAAAAAGTCGGGGTGGCAGGATTCGAACCTGCGGCCTCCTGCTCCCAAAGCAGGCGCGATAACCGGGCTACGCTACACCCCGAGGCAAAAATTAAGCGGAGAGACAGGGACTCGAACCCTGGCGACGGTTACCCGTCGACAGATTAGCAATCTGCTCCATTACCGCTCTGGCACCTCTCCAAGCTCAAGGAACGTGTCCTGTTTTGCGGTTGCAAATGTAAGTCAACATTATATTTCTCACAACTATTTTTGCGCTTTTTTTCATCTTTTTTCAATCTTTTTTTTAAACCTCTTCACAATCAAACAAATAGAATTAACAAAAAATTGATATTAAATTTAAAATCCAATCAAACTGATACAAATTGATACAAAATTTGAATTTATTTAAATAAACAGTAAATTTGCTAGATTAACTAATATTAACAGAAAATGAACAAAAGAGTTGTTATCGTTTCTGCCGTTAGAACACCTATCGGAAGTTTCATGGGAGGTTTATCTACCGTACCCGCACCAAAATTAGGTGCTGCCGCTATAAAAGGCGCACTTCAAAAAATTAACCTAGACCCAAAATTAGTTGATGAAGTTTTTATGGGCAACGTAGTTCAGGCAGGAGTTGGACAAGCACCAGCACGCCAGGCCGCGCTTTTTGCCGGTTTGTCTGAAGAAGTTGCTGCTACAACTGTAAACAAAGTTTGTGCTTCCGGAATGAAAGCTGTAATGTTCGCTGCACAGGCTATCGCTTGTGGTGACGCCGAAATTGTAGTTGCCGGAGGAATGGAAAACATGAGCTTGATTCCGCATTACGTACAAATGCGTAACGGAACTAAATTCGGACCAGCAACAATGCTTGACGGAATGCAAAAAGATGGTTTGACAGATGCTTACGATAACAACGCAATGGGAGTTTGCGCTGATTTATGTGCATCTGAATACAACATTAGCCGTGAGGAACAGGATAATTTCGCGATTCAATCTTACGAAAGAAGCGCAAAAGCCTGGGATGCCGGAAAATTCGATAACGAAATTGTTCCTGTAGAAGTTCCGCAAAGACGTGGCGAACCCGTTATTTTTTCAAAAGATGAAGAATATACTAATGTCAAATTAGATAAAATCCCTTCTTTAAGCGCTGTTTTTACCAAAGACGGAACCGTAACTGCCGCAAATGCTTCAACTATAAATGACGGAGCTGCAGCTTTAGTTTTAATGTCTGAAGAAAAAGCAAACGCATTAGGATTAAAACCTTTAGCTTACATAAAAGGATATGCAGATGCTGCACAAGAGCCAAAATGGTTTACAACAAGTCCTGCAAAAGCGTTACCAAAAGCATTAGAGAAAGCTGGAATTGCAATTGGCGATGTTGATTATTTCGAATTCAACGAAGCTTTTGCTGTTGTTGGTTTGGCCAATTCAAAAATCCTTAATCTTGATAACGAAAAAGTAAACGTAAATGGTGGCGCTGTCTCTTTAGGGCATCCTCTTGGATGTTCGGGAGCAAGAATCATCGTAACTTTACTGAATGTTTTAGAACAAAATAATGCCAAAACCGGAGCTGCAGCAATTTGCAACGGTGGTGGTGGCGCATCTGCAATAGTTATCGAAAGAGCTTAAACAAAATATTAAATTAGGAGTTGTTTATTAAAAAAATAACTCCTAATTTTCAACTTATAAATTACCCTAAATGTTCGGAATTTGCAATCTAGCCATAGTACCTGTTCGATCTGAGCCAAGTGACAGAAGTGAAATCGTTACACAACTTTTGTTTGGCGAGCACATCGAAATTTTAGAACGCCAAAATCAATGGGCGCGAATAAAAATTCAGTTTGATGATTATGAAGGCTGGGTAGATTCTAAACAATATCAGGTAATTTCTGAGGCAAATTACAATCAGTTAAGCAAAGAAGCTATTATTCTTAATGCCGATTTAATTGATTATATCAGTGCCCCGGATAATTTATTATTGCCAATTCCGCTTGGCGCATCGTTATCATTTTTGAATAACAATGAAATCAACACCTCCAACTTTGAGTTCGAAGGTACAAAAACCAGCGGTCTAAAACCTAAAAGCGCTTTAATAAACACTGCTTTTATGTATTTGAACGCTCCCTATCTTTGGGGCGGAAAAACACCTTTTGGAATCGATTGTTCGGGTTTCACTCAAATGGTATACAAGCTAAACGGTTACAAAATTCATCGTGACGCCTCACAACAAGCATTAGAAGGAGAACCTTTGAGTTTTATTGAAGAAAGCGAAGTGGGAGATTTAGCCTTTTTTGACAATGAAGAAGGAAAGATCATTCATGTAGGTATTATTATGGACAACAATTATATCATCCACGCAAGTGGAAAAGTACGTGTTGACCGATTAGATCATCTTGGAATTTACAATGCCGAATTAAACAAACACACTCATAACCTTCGTGTGATTAAAAAAATCATTTAATTTTTTTTTTATAATCCTTTAAAGAAAAACACCTTGACAAAGCTTTCCTTATCTAAAACAGATTTTATAATTAACGATGTTGCCTTTCAATTTCCAATTGATATAGATAATTTAAAAAAGATTTTGGGAGATTGTCGACATTTAAAAAAACAACACAATCATATTTATACCTGGGATGATTTTGGCATCATTGCATTTTCTAAAGAAGGACTAAAAGCAGAAAATTTATTACTTGATCTTAATTATGGTAATTACGATTTTTGCTCGAAAAAGCCATTTACTGGTGAATTCATTTTTGAAAATCAAGAACTATTTCAATTTTATAAATCCAATAAAAATCAACTTGTAAAACTTTACAAGGGAGATGACAGCGGTGCCTTTATTCTTAATGGCATAAGTGTGTGGTTCAATAAAGAAGATGATAAAATAACAGCTATTGACATTTCTGCATACGAGGAAAAAGAAAAGAAAGTCAAAACACCGATTGATCCTGAATTTAAACAATTCGAATTATTATGGCTGGAATGGATTACCGAAATCAATAAAATTGTTGCAGCAGACAATGATTATTACAATCTTACAGATGGTATTTCTCCAGAAGATTTAGAACAGCATTCTACATTAGAAGATGATATCAAAATTCCGCCAGCACTTTTAAACTTTTACAAAGTTCAAAATGTAGAATACGATGCCGTAACTTCTGCTTTTCAATTTTTAGTAGGCGATTGGACTTACGATCTTATCCCGTTTGAAGATATTGCAGAAGAATGGAATTCGATACAAGATTTACAATTTGACGAAGACGATCTTCCGGAACTGGAAATAGATTTCAATAAAATAAATGCCAACAATTACGCAAACCCAAAATGGATTCCGTTTGCAACAGGAAGAAATGGAGATTACTTACTATATGACACAGATCCGGCCAAACAAGGAAAATTTGGCCAAATCATAGAACTTCAAAATGAATCCTGGGAAAGAAATATAATTGCTGAATCTTTAGAAGAACTTCTAAAAAGTGAAATCAACAATCTAAAAACAGGCAAAACAGAACATTTCGATTTTATAACCGGCAAAGAAAATCAAGATTAAAATCCGTTCAATCTAAAATAAAAAAAATCCGCCACAATCCGCGTTTTCGCTTGCGAATCCGCGTCATCCGCGTACCAATTCATCAGGCACTAACACGAATCGTTCTCCTAAACTCCGAAGGACTATTTCCTCGCTGCTTCTTAAAGAATTTATTAAAGTGACTTTCATCCGTAAAGCCAAATTCATAGGCAATTTCATTGATTCGCTTATCGCTGAATTGCAAACGATGTTCGATGAGTTTCGTTTTATAATTACTAATATATTGCTGCATTGTTTCGTTAGCATGTTTCTTAAAATAACGACCTAAATACGTATTCGAAATTCCAAAATATTCGCTAAGTGATTCTGCTTTAATTCTTTCAGGATAATAAATATTGTTCTGAATATATTGTAAAATATCCATCGCTTTTGCTTCAGTACTAATATTTACCTGCTCCGGCAAATACTTCGCAATGTTTCTGGCAACCACAATAATTAAAGTATTTACCAATTGCTGAATCAGCTCTTTATTATAAACATCTTTATCCTGATGTTCCCTAATAATCGCTTCAACCATCACTTTCACCAGACATTTATCAGCATGATTTTTCAAAATACAGCCCGGCTGATGATTCGCATTCTGCAAAATATATTCTAAACGCTGAATATTCTCATTTTGCAAACTGGAGTTTTTTAAATAAATATCATTAAATCTCAAAAAGAAAAATTTCGTTTTGGTTTCAATTGTAAAATTATGGCAATCCTCAGGCGTTAATAAAAACATATGTCCGGCATCATATTCAAAAATATTTTTGTTGATACATTGTCTTCCGGTTCCGCCTAAAATATAAACCAATTCAAAAAAATTATGACGATCTCCAACATCCGGATATTCATCCAGAGTTTCAAAAGAAACCGAAAAAGGCTCGTATAAATTTTCTTTTTTCATAACAATCAAATTATTTGAAGTTGCAAATTTACATAAAAAAGACAAATATATACCATTTATCAATCATAAAAATGGTATAATTTTGCCAAGTGAAATTTAAGATTTAAAATACAATATTATGGAATATAGAAAATTAGGCAATACCGAACTTGAATTATCAACTATTACATACGGCGCATTTGCCATTGGTGGAAACATGTGGGGCGGAAACGAAAAAACAGATTCAATCGCTTCTATTCACGCTTCAATCGACAACGGCGTAACCACAATTGACACCGCTCCTTTTTACGGATTTGGTTTAAGCGAAGAAATGATTGGCGAAGCTCTAAAATCTCACGATCGTTCAAAAGTACAGTTATTGACCAAATTTGGTTTGGTTTGGGACGGAAGCAATAACAAAAAAGGCGATTTCTTTTTTGATGCCGATGACAACGGAAAGAAAATTCCAATTTACAAATACGCTTCAAAAGCAAATGTGATTAAAGAAGTTGAAGAAAGTTTAAAACGCCTTCAAACAGATTATATCGATTTATTACAAATTCACTGGCCAGATTCTACAACGCCAATTCACGAAACGATGGAAGCTTTGGAAACCCTTATCCAACAAGGAAAAATCAAAGCCGCGGGAGTTAGTAATTATAATGTTTCACAAATTCAGGAAGCACAAAAAACAATTCAATTAGCCTCAAATCAGGTTCCGTTTAGTATGCTGAACCGCAAAATTGAAACTGATTTGATTCCGCTAACAATTGCAGAAAACATCGGAATTATCGCTTATAGTCCGATGGAAAGAGGTTTATTAACCGGAAAATATTTCACAGACAGCAAGCTAAAAGACAACGATCACAGAAACGGTTATTTCGGGCAGTTCGATCTTCAAAAAGTAAAAACTTTGGTCGAAGAATTGAGTTCATTAGCAAATGCAAAACACATTTCGATCTCGCAATTGGTTTTACGCTGGACAACTTTACAAAAAGGAATCACAATTGTTTTAGCCGGAGCCAGAAATGCAGAACAAGCCATTTCAAACGCAAAAGCAATGGATTTTGATTTATCTGATTCTGAATTAGATTTTATTAATCAGGCTATTGCGAAAGTAAAATAATAGCATTCTTAAAAATATTTAAACACATAGAAACATAGCCAATAGCAATGTGAAAAGGCCTTTCACTTATTTAAATTCATAGCTGTGAGGGAAAGTCAGCTTCGAGCTTTGTCAAAGTTCAAAACTTTGACAAAGCTCGACACCAGAACTATGTGTTAGAAACTAGTTTCTTTTTCTACTCTTTTAAAAGCAAAGCAAAAATCTATGTTTCTATGTGTTTAAAATTCCACGCAATAAGTTAAAAAACAATAAAAACAATTTGGGTGTGTCCCAAGGGCCGGGCTATCCGCTATATCTTTTCGTTTTTAAAGAAAAAACAAAAAGGATACCGCTCCTATCCCTCACACTCACGAATTCATACAAAAATAAGAATAATGAAGAAAATATTCATCATCAACGGAAGTCAGAATTTCGCTCATTCAGGCGGAAAATTCAACCAAACCGTTACCGACTGGACAATCGAATACTTAACAAACAGCAAGCAATTCGAAATAAAAACAACCGACATCAAAAAAGATTTTAATCTTGACGAAGAAGTCGAAAAATTCGTTTGGGCTGATATTGTAGTGTATCACACACCAGTTTGGTGGTTTCAATTACCAAACCTTTTCAAAAAATACATCGACGACGTTTTTACCGCCGGACACAACAAAGGAATTTATAAAAGTGACGGAAGAACCAGAACAAATCCGGATATCAATTACGGAACTGGCGGACAGTTACAAGGGCGTAAATACATGTTAACCACAAGTTGGAATGCACCAGCAACTGCCTTTACAATTCCCGGAGAATTCTTCAAAGAAACATCTGTAGATGAAGGAGTTATGTTTGGTTTCCATAAAATGAATAAATTTGTAGGTATGGAAAAACTAAACAGCTTCCATTTTCATGACGTTGAAAAAGGTGCAACTGTAGAAAACATTGACATCTTTAAGAAAAATTACACCAATCATTTAGAAAAAACTTTTAAAAATTTATAATTATGATATCTATTACAGCAATTATAAAAAGTAAGCAGGAAAATCTTGAAGAAGTCAAAAACCTGGTTCACAACTTAGTTACACAAACCAAAAAAGAAGAGGCCTGCATTCGCTACGACCTTCACACAGCAGAAAATGTTTTTATTATTTGGGAAGAATGGAAAGATCAGGCTGGTCTTGACATTCACAATAATCAATCTTATTTATTGGATTTTATTAAACTGAGTGAAAATTTAGTTGCCTTGCCAATTCAGGTTTATAAAACAGTTCAAACACTTTAATTCAAACAAACTTATGAAAGCACTTTTCACAAATACATACGAATCCGATTTTGTAACTACAGAAATCGAAAAACCAACTCCGAAAAAAGGAGAAGTTTTGGTAAAAATTCACGCAAGCGGTGTTAATCCAATCGATAATAAAATTCGATTAGGACTTTCGCCTTATGCATCACCGGTATTACCCGCGATTTTAGGAACTGATTTAGCTGGTGTTATCGAAGAAATTGGTGAAGGCGTAACTGAATTTAAAGTTGGAGATGAAGTTTACGGACTTGCCGGAGGCGTTTTAGGAGTTCAGGGAACTTTAGCAGAATACACAGCCGTTGATGCTGATTTATTAGCCATAAAACCCAAAAACTTAACAATGAAAGAAGCTGCAGGAATTCCGCTGGTATTACTTACCGCTTGGGAAGGATTAATTGACAGAGCAGAAGTACAAAAGGGCGACAAAGTTCTTGTTCATGCCGGAGCTGGCGGTGTTGGCCACATGGTAGTGCAGCTTGCTAAAATTTTCGGTGCCGATGTTTATGCAACCGTTTCTTCTCAAAAAGCAGACATTGTAAAATCATTCGGAGCAACACCAATTGACTATAAAACAGAATCTGTTGAAGATTATGTAAATCAATATACTGACGGAAAAGGTTTTGATATTATCTACGATACTGTTGGTGGTCAATCGCTTGACGATTCTTTTAAAGCGATTCGCCATTACGGACAAATTGCTAGTTGTTACGCTTTCGGGACACATACTTTAGCAACAAGTTCGCTTCGTTCTGCAAGTCTTCATGGTGTTTTTGTTTTACACCCAATGATCGGTAATGAAGGAAGAAAACACCATAGCGACATCTTAAAAGAAACCACAAAACTAATAGAAGAAGGAAAACTAAAGCCAATTATCGATCCCAGAAAATTTACTTTAGACAACGCTATCGAAGCACACAAAGCCGTTAGTGATGGTTCGTCAGTTGGGAAAATTGTTGTTGATATCGCTTAATTTTTGACACGAATCACACTAATTTTTGCTAATTTTTTATCTTAAAAATTTATTTGTGAAAATTTGTGTAATTCGTGGCAAACTTTTTTAAACTATCTAATCCCGCCAAAAGCACCAAAACACATATTCTTGTGTAAAATTTCAACACTTGTAAAACCTACTTTTTTCATTAAATCCAATTGGTAATTCATCGATCTTGGCGTATCTTCTTTTTCTACGTAATCCAAAACTTTCTGGCGATATTCGGCACCTCCAATTCCTTCTAAATAATCACCGTAACGCTGCCAGGTATATTCATTTAGCAATTCGGTATCTTGTTTAATCAAATCCGAAATCATAAAACAACCGCCCGGTTTTAATAATTTAAATATCTTGGTAAAAGTCGTTTCCCAATCTTCATCATCACGCAAATGATGCAAAACCGCTCCAGCAAAAATAATATCAAAGCTATTTTCTTGTAAGTCAACTTCGCGAATATCACCTTGTTTCACTTCTACTTTACCGTTTGTTACTGCAGAAACTCTTTCAAAAGCTCTATCTAACATTGGCAAACTCAAATCGACCAAAGTGCAATTCAAGTTTGGAACTTTAGATAACATTTTTAAGGTATAATTTCCTGCGCCACAGCCAATATCTAAAATGTTTTTAGCATCTGGAACAATTCTTTTAGAAGCTTCCGTAATTAATTCTAAAGAAATTGTAGCGTCGATTGTCGCCACCTGACCGGTTTCTAAATTTGAAAATCGTTCGACATCATTATCAAAACGTTCTCTGATTTCTGCAATAGTTGATTTTTTCATAGTTTTATTTTTTACTTTGAGCTTTAAGTTTCACGCAGGTTTTAAAAGGATTTAAGCAGATTAAAAAGGATTTTTTCTTTTGATAATTTCATCTACAGCTCTAAAATAAATTTAAAAATTTTGCATCAAAAATATCTGCGCCAATCTGCCTAAATCCTTTTAAAATCTGCGTGAAACAATTTTTTCTCAAAACTATAACTTTGATATATACTTGAAAAATACTTATTTTGTCAATTATCAATACTTAATAGGTATTTATGGAATTACGTCATCTGAAATATTTTTTGGCTGTAGCCGAAGAACTAAATTTTACCAAAGCTTCTGAAAAATTATTCATTTCTCAGCCGCCATTGAGTAGACAAATTATAGAACTTGAGGAAGAAATCCAGGCACGCTTGTTCATTAGAAACAATAAAAAAGTCGAACTTACCGAAGCCGGAAAATATTTTGAAAAAGAAGTAAAAGAGCTTTTTCAGAATCTGGAACGCATTTGTATCAAAACAAAAAAAATAGCCGAGAATGTTTCGGGCGAATTCAGAATCGCTTACATCAGTTCAATTTATGCTGAAGTAATTTCAGAATTAATAAAACATCTCAAAGAACAATTTCCGTATGTGAATTTCAAATTATTTGAAGTTTCAACTACCAAACAAATTGCAGCTTTAGAACAAGGAAAAATCGAATTGGGAATTATTCGTTCTCCAATAAAATCTCCCAAAATAAAATCACAATTGTGGTTTCAGGACGGATTTTCGGTGGTTTATAACAAAAGTGTAATTCAAATTAATTCTGAAAAAGAAATACCGAATTTAAAAGACGAAACTTTTGTGTTTTTCAACAAAGATTACGCACCGCATTATCATGAAGTTTTATTGCAACTTTGTTCTTTTTATGGTTTTACGCCAAAAGTTGTTCACGAATCAAACAACATCAATTCGATTGTGCAATTGGTAAAAAATGGTTTAGGAATTTCGATTGTTCCGTCTAATATTGCCAGAAACAATCAGGATCCTGAAATTGGTTTTATCGAATTAAAGAAAGTCAATTTGTATACTGATGTTTCTTTAATCACTTCAAAAGAAGACGATTCTGAAATCACAAAATCTGCGGTTGCTTTTTTATTGAATTTTAAAAAACGCGCGTAGAATGGATTAAAATCCATCCCTACAATATGATCCGTTCCTCCGGAACTCTTTATAAAATTCCGTAGGAATGATTTATTTTGTAGCTAGGGATTTTTAATCCCTTGAAACGTAAAGTAACCCCAATCTTCTCATTTCGACGAACGAAAAACTTTGCGACTCTGCGTCTTTGCGAGATTAATTAAATTATGGAAATCCGTAAAAACTAAAAGCTTAAAGGAATTAAATTGCCCCCGTAAGCAGAACGAAACATAAATATAATTAGTGCAATTCGTGGCAAAAAAGTTACAATTTATCACAAGTAAATTCCCTAAAAAGAATGAACTTTTAAATACCTTAGCAAATTATTACATTATCTAAATAAAATCAATAAAATGGCAGAGCAATCTTCAATTCAGTGTCCAAATTGCGGAACTACAATCGATGTAAATGATATTCTAAAACATCAATTGGAAGATAGTATCCGTAAAGAATATCAACAAAAAGCCAATGCTCAAAAACAAGAATTAGAACTTAAAAACGAGCAATTAGAAAAAGCTAAAGCTGAGTTTGAAGCCAAAAAGAAACAGGAAAATGAACTTTTTGCTGAACGTTTAGAACGTGAAAAAAAGACAGCCGAAAAAGAAATTACCGAAAAAATAAAAACCAAACTCGACGAAGAAAACAAAGATCGTTTGGTTGCAATGGAAAAAGAGCTTTCTGAAAAATCAGAGAAACTTCGGGAATTAAATAAAATGACCGGCGAAATTGCAAAACTCCAGCGTGAAAAACTGGAAATGAAAGAAGCAATCGAAGCCGAGGCTCAAAAACAACTGAACGCTACTTTGGTTTTAGAACGCGATAAAATACGTAAGCAGGAAGAAGAAAAAAACGAACTTAAAATAAAAGAATACCAAAAACAATCTGACGATCAGAAAAAGCTAATCGAAGAAATGAAACGCAAGCAGGAACAAGGCTCTATGCAACTACAAGGCGAAGTAATGGAATTGGCAATCGAGGAATGGCTAGCGAATAATTTTCCATTAGACAGTATCGATGAAGTTAAAAAAGGCGCCAATGGTGCAGATTGTCTTCAGATTGTAAACACACGCGAACATCAAAATTGTGGTTCTATTTATTATGAAAGCAAGCGTACAAAAGCTTTTCAGCCTGCGTGGATTGAGAAATTTAAGAATGATATTCGACTTAAAAGAGCCAATATTGGCGTTTTAGTGACCGAAGTTATGCCCGCCGGAATGGAAAGAATGGGAATGCGAGACGGAATCTGGATTTGTACGTATGAAGAATTTAAAGGGTTGAGTGCAGTTTTACGTCAGTCTTTAATTCAGGTAAATCAGGCTGTTCAGGCGCAGGAAAACAAAGGCGATAAAATGTCGATGTTGTATGATTTTTTAACAAGCAATGAATTCCGCTTACAGATTGAGGGAATTGTAGAAGGTTTCACGCAAATGCAAGGTGATCTTGAGGCTGAAAAAAGAGCAATGCAAAGAATCTGGAAACAGCGCGAAAAACAAATTGAAAAAGTAGTTCATAATACTTTAGGAATGTATGGTTCAATTCGTGGTATTGCAGGAAATGCAGTGCAAACTGTAAGGGCTTTGGAACTTGATTTTATTGAAGAAGACGAAGAACCGGAAGAACCTAAAGAATTGTTGTAATAGCGACGTGAAAAATAGAATGCGGATGACGCGGATTTTTACTTTCTCCTTTTTTATTTACGTACAAAATTGAACACAAAAAAGGCTTCAATAATATTGAAGCCTTTATTCTTTTTACTTGTACTACTTATATTAACCTTTTTTGAAAGACATTGTCAATCCAAATTGATTAGAAAGGAAAAGTTTATTATTCTCAATAGAATAACCTGAATTCGTTCTTAACAGTTGCAAAAATTCACCTTCTTTTTTTGCATCACATTTTTTAGTTTCTGTAGTAAGATTTAAAAACTGAATTTGCTTATCCCCTTTTGATAACAAATTTCCTTTAATTGCATTACAGCCTGTTGATCCTGAAAAAGTTGAAGAAGTCATTACGATTTTTGGCATGATAGCAAAATCTTTTTCGGTAACTACTTTACCGTTTAAATTTTCTAAAACCCACGTTTGTTGTAATTTCTTTTCAACTGATTGCTCATTAGTCGAAACCGTTGAATTTTTGTCTTTAGCAATTTTGCAGCTGCACGCTAATGTTACCGCAATAAATAGCATTAAAATCCTTTTCATGTAAAATATTTTTATAAGTTTTATTTTACAAAAATATTGTGCCCGCGAAAGTATCTTAGAATTTATAAGGTATTTTTAAAACACATTAAGACATTTAAATTAGTCTACTTTCTTAAAAACAAGAAGTTTACCTGATGGATTTGAAAGCGTTAATCTATTATCTCCTATAGAATATGTTGTTGTATTTTGAAGCGATTTTGTAAATTCTCCTTCTTTATTTCCCGGTGCGCAGGCCATCAATGTCGAAATAACTTTTGAGAAACGCAGTAAATTTTTCTCATAAAATATAGTACCGCTTATAGCATTACAGCCGCCATAACCCATAAATTTATTTTCTGACGAATTGATTTCGATTCTCGGCAATTCTCTTTGAAAATCGGTTACAAAAACTTTAAACCCGTTTAATTCTTCCAGCACCCAAATATCATGAAGGCGATAATCGGTATTATATTTTCCGCAGCCACTTAATTTTTTAGTCTCTAATTCGGAGTTGTTTTTAATTTCAACCATAACCTTATAAGGTGAAATCGCTCCCGACATCGAATTCTGACATTCTAACTGCTGAATTGTAATTGTCGCGATCGAAGTTTCATTACTTACTTTATACATTTTTACATTGGCATCCATTGCTTTGATGGCTTCAACAGACGGAAAAACAATTTTCTCTTTTCCGGGAATTAATGACGTGAAAATAATTTCATCATTCCCCATTTTTAATCCCCAAAAAGGTTCATTTCCGGTTGCTGTAAAATAATATTTCATCTCATCTTCCTGAGTTCCATACTCAGAGGTAGTTGGATGATCTGAACTTTTACCACTAGTAGGTTTACAGCTCACAATTAAAGAAAGCAACAGCAATAATGAAAGTATATTTCTCATAACGATTTTATTAAGAATATTTGTTTAACAAAAAACATATATAAAATTCTTATGAATTTACGACATTTTTCTGAAACTCTTATTTAGAATGTTTTCAAATTTAAATAATTTCTTATACAATAATTCACCCGAAACGCCCACTACGTAAAAGATTACGACTAAATACGTAATTATTTTAAAGATATCATACTTAAAAAATTAATCATAATACGTATTTTTATAAGTATAAATACTTATATTTGCGTAGTAATACTTAATTAAAGAAATCATGATAAGAGTAATAGTAGTTGGAAACGGCATGGTTGGTTATAAATTTTGCGAAAAATTCATTGCAAAATCAGGACAGGAAAAGTATCAGATTACCGTGTTTGGTGAAGAACCAAGACGTGCTTACGATCGTGTTCACTTAAGTGAATACTTTGGAGGAAAAACCGCAGATGACTTATCAATGTCAACCAGCGAATGGTACGCAGAAAACAATATTACTCTGAATACTTCTGAATTAATTACAGATATTAACAGGACAGAAAAAACAATACATACGCATTTAGAAAAAACACATACGTACGATTACTTAGTTCTTGCAACAGGATCTTCGGCATTTGTACCACCAATTGATGGAGTTGAAAAGGATGGTGTTTTTGTCTACAGAACGATCGAGGATTTAGATGCGATCATGGGGTACGCCAAAAAAATAAAACAAAAAGGTGCAACAGAAGCTGCCGTTTTAGGAGGCGGATTATTAGGTCTTGAGGCTGCGAAGGCGGTTCGTGATTTAGGATTAAACCCACATGTGGTTGAATTTGCTCCAAGATTGATGCCGAGACAATTAGACAAAGGTGCCAGTGACATGTTGCAATCTAAAATTGAAGAATTAAATATTGGCATTCATCTTAACAAAGCCACACAATATATTGACGGAAAAGAATGCATAACGGGAATGATGTTTGCCAACGAAGAATTGTTAAAAGTTGATATGTTGGTTATATCTGCCGGAATAAAACCTCGCGACGAATTAGCTCGAGTTTCAGGATTAGAGGTCGGTTTACGAGGCGGTGTTGTGGTAAACAATCAGATGCAAACATCAGATCCTTCTATTTATGCGATTGGCGAAGTGGCTTTATACAATCAAAATATTTACGGACTTGTTGCTCCAGGTTACGAAATGGCCGATGTAGCCGCTGAGCAAATCTTAAATGGTTCTAAAACCATGAGAGAAACCATCGATATGTCGACACAATTGAAATTAATTGGTGTTGAAGTTGCGAGTTTTGGTGATCCTTTTATCGAAAACGATGATGTAACTGCGATTATTTATGAAAATAAATTATCAGGAGTTTACAAAAGAATCAACGTAACTAAGGATTCTAAAACTTTATTAGGTGGAATCCTGGTTGGAGATTCAAGCGATTACAATTCCTTATTTCAGATTTACAGCAATGCAATGGCTTTGCCTAAAAATCCGGAAGATTTAATTTTAGGTTCAAGAGACGGTTCTGAAGGTTCAAGTTTAGGAAGTGTTTTAGACTTGCCGGATACAGCAGTAATTTGTTCTTGTGAAAATGTAACCAAAGGTTCAATTTGTTGTTCTCTTTTAGATGAAACCTGTTCTAGTTTTTCAGATGTTGTAAAACACACTAAAGCAACTTCGGGTTGTGGAGGCTGTAAACCAATGGTTTCTGACTTGGTAAAAGCGACTCAAAAATCATTAGGAAAAGAAGTAAAAGAGGTTATCTGTGAACATTTTAATTATAATCGTCAGGAATTATTTGATTTGGTAAAAATCAATAAATATGAAAATTTCTACGATGTAATTGATCATCATGGAAAAGGCGACGGCTGTGAAGTTTGTAAACCAGTTGTGGCTTCTATCTTTTCCAGTATTTACAATGATACAGCCAACAAACATGTAACCACACAAGATACAAACGATAGATTTTTGGCGAACATTCAACGAAACGGAACTTATTCTGTTGTGCCAAGAGTTGCTGGTGGAGAAATCACTGCAGAGAAATTAATTGTTATCGGAGAAGTTGCTAAACAATTCGATTTATATACTAAAATTACCGGTGCTCAACGTGTTGATTTATTCGGAGCACATTTGAGCGATCTTCCAAAAATCTGGAAAATCTTAATTGACAACGGTTTTGAAAGTGGTCACGCATACGGAAAATCACTTCGTGCTGTTAAAAGCTGTGTCGGAAACGCATGGTGTCGTTACGGAATGGACGACAGTGCCGGATTTGCCATTGAACTGGAAAACAGATACAAAGGAATTCGTTCTCCTCATAAATTAAAAGGTGGTGTTTCAGCCTGTATTCGCGAATGTGCCGAAGCTCGTGGAAAAGATTTCGGATTAATTGCTGTTGAAGGCGGATGGAATTTATACATAGCCGGAAATGGTGGAGCGAACCCAAAACATGCCGTTTTATTAGCTGAAAAAATTGATAAAGAAACGGTTATCAAATATATGGATCGCTTTTTAATGTATTACATCCGTACGGCTGGTCCGCTAATTAGAACTTCAACGTGGTTAGAAAAACTAGACGGAGGTTTAGAGTATTTGAAAGAAGTAATTATTGAAGATAGTTTAGGCCTTTGCGAAACCTTAGAGGCTGAAATGCAAACTTTAGTTAACACTTTTGAATGCGAATGGAAACAAGTATTAGAAAAACCAAGATTATTAAAACGTTTCAACCATTTTGTAAACTCTGACGAGAAAGATGACAATGTTGTTTTTGTTCCGTTAAGAGATCAAAAGGCACCAAAAGCGTGGTCTTAAAAATTAAAAACCTTACAGTTAAAAAAAATTAAACACATAGAAACATAGATTTTAGGAAAGCATAAAAAGGTGTTTCACTTGCTTAAAAACACATAGCTATGTGTTAGAAACTAGTTTCTTTTGATTTTCTTTTCCAAAGACAAAAAACTATGTTTTCTATGTGTTTAATATAAGCTCCAAAAAAAGAAAAAAATATCACAAACGTTTGCTGTCCTCTTACCCTCTTTTTTACTGCGCCATCAAAACTCTCTTGATTGTAAAAAGAGGGATAAGAAACAGAAACAAAAATTTACTCAAATGGAAGAAATCTTAAGTCAATACGAAACAGTACATCCAAACGATGCTACAATTTGGTTCAAAGCTGGAAAAGTAGAAGATTTTCCGACCAATCGCGGAGGCTGTATCAAATACAAAAACAAGCAAATCGCGATTTTCAATTTTACACGCCGTAACGAATGGTATGCTTGTCAAAATGCCTGTCCCCATAAAATGGAAATGGTTTTGGCCAGAGGAATGACAGGTTCAACAGATGATATTCCGAAAATTGCGTGTCCGATGCACAAAAAAACTTTTTCATTGGTTGATGGTTCAAACTTAAATGGTGATGATGATTTAAAAATTGCAACGTATCCGATTAAAGTTGTTGAAGACGAAGTGTTTGTTGGGTTTAGGGATTAACACGCTTTAAAAAATTTAAACACATAGAAACATAGATTCTTGGAATCTAAAAAGGCGTTTCACTTGTTTTAAAACACAGAGCTATGTGTTTACATGCAAGTGAAACGCCTTACCCACAAAACAAAACTATGTCTCTATGTGTTTAAAAAAACTAAGCTTTAAAACTAAATTCAGTATATTTGAAATCTATTATCTGACCAACAATGACTACACCTTTTCAAAAAGCAAGCGAGTGGATTGATGCCGAAAACGCACAGGATCCGAATATCGAAATCGACCAAAATAACGAATATCCTAAAGAATTACTTTATTCAAACAGGATGTACGAAAGGCTGATGCAATTTGAGCCTGAAGCTTCAGAAGAAGTTCAGATCGCTTCAAAAGCACAACATATCTGTCGATGGAAAGTCGCTCGCGAATCGTACCCAATGGATCGTGTGGGATACTTGCGATGGAGAGAAGAATTGAAAAAATTTCATGCTAATCTTACTGCTGAAATCTTAGAAAAAGCAGGCTATAAACAAGATTTTATTGACCGCGTTTCTTTTTTAATCGAAAAGAAATTACTTAAAAAAGATGCCGAAACACAATTGCTTGAAGATGTTATTTGTTTAGTGTTTTTAGAATATTATTTAGATCCTTTTGTACACAAACACGATGAGGAAAAACTAAAGAATATCATCAAAAAAACCTGGGATAAAATGTCGGATAAAGGGCATCAGGAAGCTTTAAAAATCAACTATTCTGAAGAAAATCTAAACTTGATAAAAGCATCTTTAGGATTGTAATCTGATTTTTTTATTATGAAGAAGAGCAATCAGGAAGCTGCAGATAAAATTACTTTCAAAAATTTACGCCGACTGTATTTTTTTGCACTCTGGACTATTGCTGTAACCATCATTTTAAGTCAGGTTTTAGTTCAATATAATTTAAAACAACAATTTAGCGATTCTAAAATCATCAATATTTCAGGAAAGCAAAGAATGCTGAGCCAGAAAATTGTCAAAGAAGTTTTGATTTTACATTATGTTTCTGACACTACTTCACAAAAACAGATTTCCCATCTAAAAAATGTTTTATCACTTTGGAAAAATAATCAGAATTCACTCGAAAACGGAAGTGATAGTCTGGCTTTTCCAAAAGAAAAAAGCGAGACCCTTGATAAATTTTACCTTGAAATAAAACCAAGTTTCAATAGTATTGTAAAAACCACCGATTTGTTTCTGCTAAATTTAGAGCAGAAAAACAGATCCACAGATAATCAAAAACTAGTCAAAATCATTCTAAAAAACGAAGGTATTTTTCTTTCGAAAATGAATCAGATTGTGAGTCAGTACGACTTAGAAGCACACGAAAAAGTTACAGAACAACGCAAAATCGAATATTGGATTTTTGCCTTTACCCTATTTGTTTTGCTACTGGAATTTTTCTTTATCTTCAAACCTACCAATAAAAAAATTGAGAGACTAATTGCCAAGCTTTTATCTTCTGAAAAGAAAGCATTAAAACTCGCTTACGACACCGAGATTATCAGCGAAATAAAGGAAAATTCCGTTAAAGAATTAAAATCGCTCAATTATGCGATGGAAAATACGTTGCTCTATTGCCGTATTGCTCCTGATGGTTCTATAATTCATATTGGAGAAAAATTTGCCAAACTTTTAAACTACACCAAGTTTTCATCCAACAAAAAATTCTCTGAAATTTTAACGACAGATGAAAAAGAACAATTAAATATTGATCGCATCATTTTTGAGAAACAGCGCAGTGGCTGGCAGGGCGAAATTAATATTATCAATAAAGAAGGGCAAAATATTTGGCTAGATTTATCAATGGTTCCGGTGACTATAAAAAAAGATGAATTAGAACTTTTGATTGTTTGTTTCAATATTACGGAGCGCAAAAAAGCACAGCGCGAAGTAGAGCGTCTGAACATTGAAAACAGTACCGAAAAAATCAATCAGCAAAAGGTTATTTCAAGTAAAATTGTAGAAAATCAGGAAAACGAACAAAACCGAATTGCCAAAGAAATTCATGATGGAATTGGGCAAATGCTAACTGGTCTTAAATTCAGTTTGGAAAGTATCAATCTGGACGACAAAGAAAAATCGGCTCAAAAAATTGAATATCTAAAGAAATTATCGCTCGATATTATCAAAGGAGTTCGCACCGCAACTTTCAATTTAATGCCGCCAGAATTAAGCGATCATGGTATTGTTTCATCCTTAGCAAAATTAACTCAGGAACTATCAAAATTAACGGGAAAGGAAATTCTGTTTTACAATAAAACCGATTTTAGTCAGCGTTTGGATTCTTTAATCGAAATCAACATTTATCGCCTTACTCAGGAAGCAATAAACAATGCCATAAAATACGCTGAATCTTCACATATTATTGTACAACTTTCACATAGCAATACTTTACTAAGTATTATTGTAGATGACAATGGTAAAGGTTTTGATGTAGCCGCTGTCGATAAAAAACGAAACAGCGAGTCGGGAATGGGAATGTTGTTTATGAAAGAAAGAATTCAATACATCAATGGGCGTGTTTTCTTTAAATCGATTCCGGGTGAAGGAACGAGGATTACTTTTAATATTCCGATTTAATAATGTGGCAATTAGAAAATTTGATAATTAGATAATTTCTAGTTTGCTATTTAAAATTCGTATTGCACGCAAACTTGTCATTTCGAGGTACGAGACTCGAGCGATAGCGAACAGACGAAGTAAATCCCCGCAAGTAGCTCCGTAAACATAATCGCCAATCTTTGTCGAGCTACTAGTGTGATCCTTCCTCCGTCAGGATGACAAGATTGTGCAAAAAATAACCAATTAACAACGTTATTTTCACATTATCTAATTCTAACATTATCTAATTATCTAATTGACATTATCTAATTTAAAAAATTACGTATATTAGCATCTTCTTTATAGATGAATATACGTAAAAATCTAAAATAAAAATTAAGTAAACCATGAGTAATATTATTCGAGTTGTCCTGGCAGATGATCATGTATTTGTAAGAGATGGAATAAAATCTTTACTGGAAAACGAAGCAAACATTGAGGTTGTGGGCGAAGCGATTGATGGTGCCGATGCTCTTGAAGTGGTTGCGGACAGTAAACCCGATTTACTTATAGTAGATATTCGTATGCCGAATTTAACCGGTATCGAGGTAGTAGAACAACTTAGAAGCGAAAATAATAACGTAAAAATTATTATGCTTTCTATGCACGAATCTGAAGAATACGTATTAAAATCGATTAAGGCCGGAGCCGATGGTTATTTATTGAAAGGTTCAAGCAAAGAAGAATTTCTAAAAGCCCTTCATACCGTAGCGGCAGGCGGAAAATATTTTAGCGGAGATATCTCTTCTATACTTATTGGACAATTAACAAATTCTTCTACTTCATTAGAACCTAAGCAAAATTTAGGTGAAGAAATGATGATTACCAAAAGAGAAAAAGAAATCCTGACACTTTTATTATCCGGTAAAGGAAATAAAGAAATTGCTGAAGCTCTTGATATCAGTAAGCGTACTGCCGAAGTACATCGCTTTAATCTGATGAAGAAGCTGAAAGTAAAAAACTTAATGGAACTTTCAAATAAAGCGACTGAGTATTCTTTATTGTAAAAAACTACGTATAATTACGTAATTATTTTTAAAAAACTGCGTTTTCGCAGTTTTTAACTACGTTATAGTACTTATTTTTGTAAAAAAATATAAGTGCTATGAAAACTACAAACTCACTATCGCAATCACACAAAATTTTATTCTTAAATACCATGGCTTTCACTGTGTGTTTCGCCTGTTGGACACTAAATGGGGTTCTCGTAACCTTTTTAGTTGATAATGGCATCTTTCATTGGAGCGTTGTTCAGGTGGGCTGGCTTCTTGGAATTCCGATTCTTACGGGTTCTATTATGCGTTTACCAATTGGTATCCTTACGGATAAATTTGGAGGAAAATATGTTTTCTCATTGTTACTTCTACTCTGCTCGATTCCTTTGTTTTTACTTCCTCTAGCAGATAGTTTTGTAACATTCGCTTTATTGAGTTTTTTATTCGGAATGGTAGGTACGAGTTTTGCTGTCGGAATTGGGTATACCTCCATCTGGTATCCTAAAGAATGGCAGGGACGTGCTTTGGGAATCTTCGGAATGGGAAATGCGGGTGCGGCAATCACTACTTTTTTAGCACCTTCCTTATTGAATCATTTTTCTATAGAAGATCCTCAAAATGGCTGGAAAATACTTCCTGTGATTTATGGCGTAGCATTGGTCGTTATTGGAATTGCCTTTCTTATTTTCGCTAAAAACAAAAAAATAGAAAACAATACAAAAAGTGTTTCTCAAATGCTTCAGTCTCTTAAATCTGCTCGAGTTTGGCGATTTGGCGCGTATTATTTTTTAGTTTTCGGGTGCTTTGTGGCTTACTCACAATGGTTATTACCAAATTTCATGAACGTATATCAAACAAGCCTTGTCATGGGCGGATTATTTGCGACACTTTTCAGTTTACCATCTGGCGTAATTAGAGCTTTTGGAGGTTATTTATCTGATAAGTTTGGAGCACGAAAAGTCATGTACTGGGTTTTAAGTTCTTCTGTTGTTTTAAGCGCTTTATTAATGGTTCCGAAAATGGAAATCACGACTACAGGACCGGGAGTTCTAGCTACCAAAAAAGGAACGATTACGGAAGTTTCAAATGATAAAATTAAAATTGGAGATACTGATTTTGCTGTTGCTCAGAAAAAGGAAAATGATGCTGAAGATGCTATTTTTCCAACCAAAACTTCCTGGCAGCAAGTGGTAGTGCAACAAAACCAAACGGTGAAGAAAAAAGAATTACTGGCAAAAGGAATTACCGTAATTAAATTTGATGCCAATATGTGGGTTTTTCTTGTGTTGGTGATTATGATTGGAATTTCCTGGGGAATCGGGAAAGCGGCAGTTTACAAACACATTCCGGAATATTTCCCAACAGAAGTGGGTGTTGTTGGCGGAATGGTTGGCATGATTGGCGGATTAGGTGGTTTCTTCGGACCAATTATCTTTGGATACCTGTTAACAGCAACCGGAATCTGGTCTAGTTCATGGATTTTCATTCTTGTATTCTCTGCTATTTGTTTAATTTGGATGCATTATACTATCACCAAAATAATGAACGAAAGACAGCCTGTGTTAGCACGAACTATGGACAGACAATAATTTTAGAATTTAATTTTCATAATGAATTAATTCGGCGAAAGCCAAATAGTTCTAATTTCTCTGCTAAAAGAGTTTTTGATTGATTTCAAAAGCTCTTTTTGTATTTTAATTTCATCCATCACACCCTCCGTCGGTCTTTCAATATATTTGAATTAAAAATTTGCAATTATGATTTTTATCATAATAAAAAGCAATATTAATCTTATAAATTTGCAGCTCATCAAAATAACAAAGAAATGAAAAAGCTAAGAATACTTATATTATTAGTATTAGGAGGAATGAGCGCTTCTGGTCAGGCGCAGGAATTAGATGTAAATTTACAAGTTAGACCACGTTTCGAATACCGAAACGGGTATAAAACGCTTTTATCCGAAGGTCAGGAAGGGACTTCTCAAATATCGCAACGTTCCCGTTTAAACTTTAATTACAAACAAGAAGATTTAACTTTAAAATTAACTTTGCAGAATACAAGAACATGGGGAGATGTTGCTCCTGCAACGACTTTTGACAAGAATGGTGTGGCAGTTTTTGAAGCCTGGGCACAATACAATTTTACTCAAAAATGGAGCGCAAGAATGGGACGACAGGTGCTATCCTACGACAATCAACGTATTCTGGGAGAGCAAGACTGGGGGCAGCAAGCACAAAGTCACGATGCATTGACAGTAAGTTATCATACTGAAACACAGAAATTAGATTTGGGAGGAGCTTACAATTCAAATGCTGAAAATGTTCTTAAAACTCCTTATACCGTTAATACTTATAAAACATTGCAATATGCATGGTATCATAACCAATTCAATACTGAACTAGGTTTAAGTTTTTTATTGCTTAACACCGGTTACGAATATGCAAATCCCGAAGCTAAATTATTAGTAGATTACAAACAGACATTTGGACCATACCTTACATACAAAAAGAATAAAATAGACAGTAATTTTTGGTTATACGGGCAAACAGGCAAAAGTAACGATTTACAAGTAAGCGCCTGGAATGCCGCCGCTAACTTTGGATACCAAATAACCGAATCATTCAAAGCTGGATTAGGATATGAATTCATATCCGGAAAAGCGTCAAATGACGGAAGCACAGTTATAAAATCTTTCAATCCAATATTTGGTACAAACCATGGATTTAATGGTTATATGGATTACTTTTATGTTGGAAATCACTTAAACAATGTTGGACTTCAGGATGCATTTGTAAAATTAAACTATAATATAAACAAATGGCAATTTGCTTTGATTCCGCATGTGTTTTTATCTGCTGCTGATGTAGTTACTCCTCTTCCTCAAAGCGAAAAATTGGACTCTTATTTAGGAACAGAGATTGATGCTACTTTTGGTTATAATTTCAAAAAAGACATCACGGTATCTGGAGGTTATTCTCAAATGTTTGGATCTAAAACTTTAGAATTCATAAAAAACGGAGATGCTGGCCACACCAACAACTGGGCTTGGTTGATGATTTCTGTAAATCCAAGAATTTTTAGCTGGAAAAAATAATTTTTCTTCAAAATTAGTTTAGATATTTTACCCTTTTCCTATTTCGGAAAAGGGTATTTTTTTTCTCTTAAAAAAATGTTATTATTTGCTTTAATTAATTATATTTGAATCGATTATGAATCCCCAATTCTATCCAAAATGAAACAATTTTTAAAACTATCTATGTTGACATTTTTTGTCACGCACACTGGCATTGGTCAAAAATTCAATGACACTTTAATTTCAAAAAACTCAGAAATTAATTTTGCAAAAACACAAAAAAGAGGAATTAAAAAAAACAACATTATTTACTATGTTGAAAATGACCTACAAACCATATCTGCCTATAAAGGAAGTAAATTGAAATGGCAAACTAATGTAATTTCTATTTGCGGAAAACCAAAAAATGGAAACCCTGAAATAAGATATGTAGGCTATAATACAGACAAACTACTTATCGTTATGGGAAAACATAACTTTGCAGAAATTGACATTAATAGTGGTGTAACTAAACTTGTTGGTTAGGATTAAAGTACAAGGCGATATTTAATCTAAATCGCATTTAAACCTTTAATCTAATGAAACTCATAGCCTGGAATTGCAACATGGCATTCAGAAAAAAGGCAGAATTTATTCTGCCTTATAATCCTGATATCGCAGTAATTTCCGAGTGTGAAAATCCTGAAAAACTAAAATTTACAGGCGACACAAAATTGCCAACCGACATTCTTTGGTATGGAACCAATCCACATAAAGGAGTTGGTATTTTCTCTTATGGTGATTATCGGTTTCAATTGCTGGATTGCCATAATCCTACTTTCAAAAACATTCTTCCAATTTCCGTTACTGGCGGAAAAATCGATTTTACTCTATTCGCTGTCTGGGCAAATAATCCTGAAGATAAAGACGGTCAATATGTAACTCAGGTTTGGAAAGCCATTAATTATTATGAAGATTTAATTAGAGAAACCAAAACGATTTTAATTGGTGATTTTAACAGCAATACCATTTGGGATAAACCACGACGTGAAGGAAACCATACAACGGTGGTGAACAAACTCGAAGCAAAGAAAATTTATAGTACCTATCATAAATATTTCAACCAAATTCAGGGTAAAGAAGAGCATCCTACTTTGTATCTTTATCGTCACGAAAACAAACCTTATCATCTTGATTATTGTTTTGCTTCAAATGATTTTATAGAAGTTCTGGATCATGTCGAAGTTGGAACTTATCACGACTGGACCATGCACAGTGACCACAAGCCTTTAATTATTAATTTTAATATATAAATCATGAATGACACCTGGACGGAAAGATGGAATGACCGCTACAGCAATGAAGAATTTGCTTATGGCGAGGAACCCAATAATTTCTTTAAAAAACAAATTGAAAAATTAACCCCAGGAACTATTCTTTTTCCTGCTGAAGGAGAAGGCAGAAATGCTGTTTACGCTGCCAAATTAGGTTGGAAAGTTGCTGCTTTTGATATTAGCGAAGAAGGAAAAAACAAAGCTTTAAAACTAGCCGAAGCCAACAATGTAACGATCGAGTATAAAATTGGTGAACTACAAACCTTAAATTATCGACCGGAACAATTTGATGCCATTGCCTTGATTTATGCTCATTTTCCAGCCGAAATCAAATCCAGACTTCATAAAACACTTGAAACTTATTTACGTAAAGACGGGATTATTATTTTTGAAGCTTTCAGTAAAAAGCACTTGGAATATCTCGCTATAAATGATAAGGTTGGAGGACCAAAAGATATTGAATCTTTGTTTTCGATTGAAGAAATAAAAGCTGATTTTCCTAACTATGAAATCATTCAATTAGAAGAAACAGAAATTGAGCTGAACGAAGGCTTGTTTCATAACGGAAAAGGTTCTGTAATTCGATTTGTTGGGAAGAAAAAATAACTAATTTACAAATGTTGAGACGCATTTGAATGCGTCTCAACAGAACATCTCCACTAAATTCTCCTTAATTTTTATACTTCATTCCCATATCCTCAATAGAGAATTTGTCCGTCAATAAATGCAATAATTTATCTCTTAAAGTAATATATTCAGGCATTTTTACAATTTCTATTTTGTTTCTCGGCCTTGGCAAATGTACTTCTACAATTTCTCTGATGGTTGATGCCGGACCATTATTCAACACCACAATTCTATCCGATAAAAACAAAGCTTCTTCGATATCATGCGTGATCATTACGATCGTTTTTTCCCTGTTGTCTAAATTCCACAATTTTAAAACTTCCAACTGCATCGATCCTTTTGTTAAGGCATCTAAAGCTCCGAAAGGCTCATCTAAAAGCAATACTCCCGGATTGATTGCAAAAGCTCTTGCAATAGCAACACGCTGTTTCATTCCACCCGAAAGTTGTCCAGGTAATTTATCTTTATGCTCAAATAAATTTACCATTTTTAGGTTCTCAATCACAATGTCGTGTTTCTCTTTTTTAGAACAATTCATAACCGAATCAACAGCCTGAAAGATATTTTGTTCGACTGTTAACCAGGGTAAAAGTGAATAATTCTGAAAAACGATTCCGCGATCTGGTCCCGGACCTTTTATCTTTTGATTGGCTAATTCAACAGAGCCGTCAGTTGGAGTCAGCATGCCGCCAATAGCGTTCATAATAGTCGACTTTCCACAACCCGAATGTCCGATAATCGAAATGATTTCTCCTTTTTGAATGGATAAATTAATATCACGAACAGCAATGTATTTCCCTTTTGGTGTTGGAAATGATATCTCTAAATTTTTGATTTCTAAATAACTCATATTTGTAATTTTAGTCCCGAAGCCTCGGGATTGATTTTAGATTGGAAAACCTTTGAACCTTTGTAACTCTGAACCTTTGAACCTATAATTTATAAGCCACTTTATTTTCTATAAAAGTGAAGAATTTATCGAATATCAACCCCACTATTCCGATGATGATGATGGCTGAAATTACTTTTTCTAAACTCAAGGCGTTCCAGCTGTCCCATACGAAAAAACCGATTCCGGCTCCGCCCGAAAGCATTTCTCCGGCCACAATTACCAACCATGCAACGCTGATACTCAAACGTAATCCGGTAATAATGTGGGGCAAACTAAACGGAATTAATATTTTGGTGAGATAGCGCATTTTAGAAAAACCGAATGCTTTTGCTACATTTTTATGATCCTGAGGAATAGAAGCTATTCCGAAAGAAGTATTGATTAAGGTTGACCATAAAGACGTAATGAAAACGATAAATATAGTTGCCAAACCAGTGTCTTTAAAAACGACCAAACCTATAGGAAACCAAGCCAAAGGCGAAACTGGTTTTAAAAGTTGTACGATTGGATACATAATTTGTTTGCAAATCGTGCTTGCTCCCATCAAAATCCCAATTGGAATCGCTACTAACGAACCTAATAAAAAGCCCAATAAAACGGTTTTTATTGAATTGAATAACTGCAATCCGATTCCTTTATCATTTGGTCCGTAATCGTAAAACGGATCACTTAACATCTCTTTCAAAACGGTAAAAGTAGCAGTTGGTCCAGGAAGTGCATCTTTGGTATAAAAGCTCAATAAACTCCAAAAACCAATAAATAAGGCAATTCCGATTCCTGCAAATGCAGTTGATTTTAGTTTAATCAAAACTGAATTTAAAATCAATTTTAATTTCTCATTTCTTCCGTTATCAATCGCAGTATTTTCCATCAAAACTTCTGTTTGATCCGCGATGTCGTTTAGCGTTAATGTATCTTTATTAGACATGATATTCTGATTTAAATTAAAATTATTTTTTAACCGCTTTTAAATAAGCCGCCGGATCTGAAGGATCAAAAACCGTTTTATCCATCGTTAACGAGAAAGGTTTCATATCATCATTTGGCACTTTTACTTTCATACTTTTCGCCACTTCTTCGTATAAATCCTGTAAAATCAATTTATCGGCGATTGCTTTGTAATTTGGTGCTTCTTTCAAATACCCAAAGCGAACATATTGCGCCATTGCCCAAATCGCGTATGATTTTCTAGGATAATTTACCAAACCGCCTTTATAAAACAACATATAATCTTTTGCATAAACTTCCGTCCCTTGGTTGCAACCTAAATCGTAATTTCCCATTAATCTATTTTCAATAACATCTGCAGGAGCATTTACATAAGGTGCTTTCCCAATTATTGCAGCCGCTTTTTTACGATTGGCCGGATTATCTAACCAAATACAGGCTTCTAAAACGGCTTTCATCACTTTTACAAGATCAGTTCTTCTTTTCTCGCTGAATTCTTTATTCACAACCAAAGCTTTTTCAGGATGGTCTTTCCAGATATCTTGCGAAGCCACTTGTGTAAAACCAATTCCCTGTTTTACGGCAACACCGCCCCAAGGCTCTCCTACACAATACCCATCCATGTTTCCAACTTTCATATTGGCTACCATTTGCGGAGGTGGAATCGTAATAATTTTAGATGTTTTTTGACTTACACCTGCAATTGCCATCCAGTTCCTTAGCCATAAATCGTGTGTTCCACCCGGGAAAGTCATTGCAAAAGTCACTTCTTTTTCTGCTTTAAGTTTGGCCGCCACAACGGGTGCAATTTTATTCATTTGTTTGAAACCTACTTTGCCACAAAAATCATTTGAAAGTGTGATCGCCTGACCATTCACATTCAGCATCATAGCGATTTTCATTTCAGAACCTGCTTTTCCTCCTACCCCTGTGTAAACCGAAAATGGCATTGAATACAGACAGTGCGCTCCGTCTAATTCTCCGGTTAAAATTTTATCACGAACATTGGCCCATGAAGATTCTTTGGTTACCACAACTTCGACTCCATACTTTTTAAACAATCCTAATTCTTTTGCCATTACGATTGGAGAACAATCTGTTAGTGGAATAAATCCGAGTTTTACAGGATCATTTTGAGCTGCAACTTCTGAAAAAGAAACGGCTAAAACGAGTATTAAAGTCAGTACTATTCTTTTAAAAACTTCTGATGTATTTGTCTGTATTTTTTTCATTTTTAAGAAATTTAAAAGTTATTTGTTTTTATTTTTTAGCTAAAAAATTAGGTTTAATATTTAGCATTACATAAGCAAATTGTGGGCTTAAATCGGCATTGGCAACATTTTTAACCGCTGCAGAAGCCATGGAATTTGTAGCTTTCATGAAAGAATAACCTGCTTCAATATTGACAATTTTGGTTAGGTTGTATTTTACCAGTAAATCAAGTTCAGTTCCCAGATAAGAGTTTAGTTTTCCGCCTGCATCATTAGATAAAGTATTTGCCGACTCAAAACCGTGAATGTCCAATCCCAAACTTAAATTGTCTTTGGCGTTATATTTTATTTTGAAGAAATAATTCAGCAAACCTTGTTTCCCAAAACCATTAGCTGCATAAAAATAATCCATGCTTCCCCAGAATTTATGAGGCGTTCCGTAAAGCGGATCAAATCGATTGTCTTTTGAATCAGCCGTAACTGTTTTGGTTCCGTCATCTCCAGATAAAAAATCAACTCCAGGGCCAATGAACAATTTTCTTCCTACTTGTAAAGTTGATGTAATCGAAAACAAATTGGCGTTTAATGATCTTCCATCTTTATTTTTTCCGCCTTGATAGTAGTAGCTACCCATCAAATTTAATTTTCGGGTTACATTAGTGTTAAAATAAACTCCGGTTGTATTTCGGCTCCAAACTCCTGTTCCGTTTACTTTTGTAGTTACTGCTGGCGTTCCTCCAGTCACTAAAGTATATTTATTAAAATCATCCTTGAAGAATAAAAAAGACAAGTCCCCAAAGAAGAACTTTTTCCCTACATAAGCATATTGAAATGACTTGTACATCGTCCCAATTCCGTTAGTCCCTGCGCCGTAAGCCGGATTTGTACCATTATAAATTGTCCCTGCATTATTTTCTTTATTCTGATTAAAAGCAGCTCCAACATCTGCGATCCAGCCTTTGTTGGCAAATTTAAAAACGATCGCATCGTGACGTCTTCCTTGTTGTAACCAATCTAAACTTCCTAAAACCTTTTGATCATCATAAGAAATTTCCTGACGTCCGGCTTTTATTGACAGATTCTGAATCGTACTTACGGTATCATTCAAAAAAATCTCAGCCCAGGCTTCATGCAATATAATTCCGTTATTTGCTTCTGTTGTTGTTCTGTTGATAGAGGAAGCATCTTGTCCCCAAACACGAACGTCTTGTACTGCGGTAAATATTTTAAATCTATATCCGGAATATCCTGCGTTTAATCTTGTTCTCTGACTTGTAAATAAAGCAGCTTTATCACCTTCTTGTTGTAACGTTCCTTGTCCGGCACGCATTTCAACACGGTCTCTTAACTGACCTGTAAGTGTAAATTGGGCTTTTGCTTCATAGCTTCCCAACATGGTTAATACAAAACCTAATAAAATAGATTTTGAAAGTTTTAATGTAAAAATAGTGTTGTGTTTTTTTAATATTGGATTGGTTAATTTGCTCATAATAATTTAGTTTGATTTGTATGAAGCAAATTTATATACGTATAAATACTTAAGTACAGTGCTTATACCATATCAAAACATTTTTTTTAACGTATAAAAAGCGTTTGAAAGTCAATTTGTTTTCTGCGTTTTCGCATGAAGTTGAGGCGAATGGCGGTGAAATAAGGGATTTTGGTTATTACGTAATTAAACTTAATTAGATAATGTGGTAATTAGATAATTGTTGGAAGAAAGAGAATAGAATATAGAGAAATGTGACTTTATTGTTAGGATAGAAATGATGGGAAATACGTTGGATGATGGGACTTGGCTAACGGTTTAAACCGTTGGAGCATGAAACGATTAGCGATACGTTTCCCGAGGTTGAAACCTCGGGCTATATTTGAAGAATGTATAAAAACATAGCCTACCGTTTTAACCGTAGGGAGCATAAGACGATTAACGATACGTCTCCGAGGTTGAAACTTGGGGCTATATTTGAATATGAATTTAATAAACATGACTAACGGTTTTAACCGGAATAGGTCAAAACGTGAAACTTGAAACAAAGAAAACCTGAAACAAAGAAAACCTGAAACTAAAAGTACTTATGTTCCATGATTTCTGACTGAAGTTTTGGAATGGCGAGGATGCCAATTCTTTTGCCTACTGTCTTAATTACAGCTTCTTTTTTAAGACTTGAAAGCACACGAATAACTTGTTCTTCAGTCGTTCCGGCGAAGTCTGCGATTTCTTTTCTCGAGAGTTCGATGTCAATTACACCGTTCATTTGTCCGAATTTTCGGTGGATGTACAATAACAAATCGATTACGCGCTCACGCACATTCATATGAGCAATTTTACGGATATTGTTTTCGCTTTTGTTAAGTTCATCGGCATAAAACAACATTAAGGCATAGGTAAATTCGGGAACATTTTGAAGAATTTCCATCATGGTTTCGTTACTGAAATTGCATAAAACCGTATCCTCAAGAGCATAAGCCCCAATCAGATAACGTTTGCTGGTTCCGAAACCACGAAAGCCAATTGTGTCACCGTTTTTAGTAAGTCTAACAATTTGCTCACGACCGTTAATTCCGGTTTTAACCGTTTTTACTTTTCCTTTACAAATAAAATAAAGTCCCTGAATTGGAGCCCCTTCGATGATGAACTGCTGCGATTTTTTGCAGACAAAACTATGTTTCTTCTGAACATATTGTTTCATTTGCTCCAGATGCAGATGCTTTTTAATAAAACAGTTCTCGTTGGCGCAGGAATAACAAATGGCTTGCTCGTCTTTCATAAGTTCTAAAATTTAATCGATTTAAAAACTAATTTGTTGTTCCTCATTTATTTTCATCAAAAATAGAAAAATAATTTCTAAAAATACGTATTTATACGTAAAAATACTTATTTTTGTCTAAGTCAAATACGTGAGGCATTTACGACTGCGCATAATTACTATAGTTGTATTTAAAAAAGAAGCTGTAATGCAAAATACCAAAATCAAAACTACCTGTTCATATTGTGGCGTCGGCTGCGGAATTATCGTCACTAATGATGCCAAAAATGGCGTGATGGTAACGGGCGATAAAGATCATCCTGTTAACAAAGGAATGTTATGTTCGAAAGGAATGAATTTGCATTACGTAGTTAATGATACTTCTGACCGAATTTTATATCCTGAAATGCGTGGCAGCAAATCTTATCCCCTGGAACGCGTAAGTTGGGATACCGCTCTTGATCGCGCCGCAGCTGTTTTTACTTCTATCATAAAAAAACACGGTCCGGATAGTGTTGGTTTTTATATTTCAGGTCAATGTTTAACCGAAGAATATTATCTCGTAAATAAATTGGTAAAAGGCTTTTTGAAAACCAATAATATCGATACCAATTCCAGACTTTGTATGAGTTCTGCTGTTGTGGGGTATAAAAAAACTTTTGGAGAAGATTCTGTACCAATTTCTTATGATGATATCGAACTTGCAGATACTTTTCTGATCACTGGCGCAAATCCTGCTTGGTGCCACCCTATTTTATTTCGAAGAATCGAAAAACACAAAGAGAAAAATCCGAAAATAAAAATCATCGTAATTGATCCAAGGCGAACAGATACGGCCGCTTTCGCCGATTTGCATTTGCAGATTATTCCCGGTTCTGACATTATTTTGTATCATGCCATCGCGAAACGTATTATCGAAAAAGGGCACGTTGATCATGATTTTGTAAAAAACCATGCCGAAAATTTCAAACAATATAAAGATTTAGTTTTAGGAACTTCTTTAGAAAAAGCATCTAAGCTTTGTGGAATTTCCGTTAATGATATCAAACTTGCAGCAGATATTATAGGGAAAGCCAAAGGATTTATTTCGCTTTGGGCCATGGGATTAAATCAAAGCGCTGTTGGTGTTGACAAAAATACAGCACTTTTAAACTTGTCTTTATTGACAGGACAAATTGGAAAACCGGGTTCGGGACCATTTTCATTAACGGGACAGCCCAACGCAATGGGCGGACGGGAAGTGGGCGGAATGGCTACGCTTTTAGCCGCACATAAAGACATTGCAAATCCGGAACATCGTAAAGAAGTTGCTGATTTTTGGGGAGTTGACGAAATCTCAGACAAACCTGGTTTAACCGCGACAGAAATGTTTGAGGCTTTAGAATCTGGTAAAATGAAAGCCGTTTGGATTATCTGCACCAATCCCTTAGTTAGTCTACCTGATTCACGCCGAATAGAAAAAGCACTTCAAAATGCAAAATTTGTGGTTGTTCAGGATATTTCGCATAATGCCGATACCGCAAAATATGCCGATTTATTATTGCCTGCAGCCGGATGGCTTGAAAAAGAAGGTACAATGACGAATTCTGAACGTAGAATTTCATATTTACCAAAAGGAATTAATGCACCAGGAGAAGCACTTCCTGATATTGAGATTTTAATTCGCTTTGCTAAAAAAATGAATTTCAACGGTTTCAATTTTAATAGTGCCGAAGAAGTTTATAAAGAACATTGCGCGCTGACAAAAAATACGAATATTGATATTTCATTTTTAAATTATCATCGTTTAAGAACTGAAGGCACTTTTCAATGGCCCGTTCCAGATTACGGACATCCCGGTACTCCTCGCCTTTTTACGGATAAAAAATTCTATACGCCCTCAAAAAAAGCCATTTTCAATTTACCAAGTGTTATTGAAAACACATCAGAACAGCCAAGTCCGCAATTTCCTTTTATTTTAACTACCGGAAGAGTTCGCGACCAATGGCATACAATGACAAAAACCGGAAAAGTTTCACGATTAATGACGCATACACCAAGTCCGGTTTTGGAAATAAACCCAATTGATGCATACAAAAACGATATAAAAAATGGTGATATTGTTGTTGTTTCGAGTAAAAACGGAGAAGTTCGCGTAAAAGCCAAAGTAACTGATTCGATCAAGGAAAAAGTTGTTTTTCTGCCGATGCATTGGGGAAAACAATTGGACAATGATTTAAACAGAACCAATAATTTAACGAATACAGTTGTCGATCCGGTTTCTAAAGAACCTGATTTTAAATATACTACGGTTGCCATTACAAAATATGTAAAACCTTTCCAAAAAATTGTTATTGTGGGCGCCGGAGCAGCTTCATTCCGATTCATTCAAAATTATCGCGAATTCAATTCAACCGATGAAATTGTTGTTTTTTCGAATGAAGTAAATCCGTTTTACAACCGCGTATTGCTTCCTGAATATATGACAGGCGAATTTACATGGGAACAGCTTTTAAAAGTAAAAGACGGAGAAGCTTTAAATAAATTAAATATTACAATGAAAGTTGGCGTGGCGATTGATAAAATCAATACCAATGAAAAAACCGTTTTAGACAATCATGGCAATTCTCATACTTTCGATTCTTTAATTTTGGCAACGGGAAGCCGTCCTTTTATTCCGGAAAATGCACAGCTTCATTTACCTGGCCGATTTACGGTAAGAAGAAAAGAAGATGCCGACAATCTTAAAAAATATTTAGACAATACTAATTTACCGACTGAAGAACAACATGTTGTGATTATTGGCGGTGGCTTATTAGGATTAGAATTAGCCGCAGCCTTAAAACATAAAAAGGTAAAAATCACGATTATTCAAAGGGCTTCACGCTTGATGGAACGTCAGTTAGACCGAATTTCAAGCAAATTATTGGCCGAAGAAGTTCAGCTTCGTGATATTCAGATTTATTTTGATAATGAGGTTAGTACTGTTTTTGAAACTGATAATGACAATGAAATCGAAATTGCCTTAAAAAGTGGTAGAATTATCACTGCAAATGCTATTGTATACACTATTGGCACAATTCCGAATATTGAAATTGCCAGAGAAACAGGCTTAACTTGTGGTCGTGGTGTTAAGGTAAACCAATATTTACAATCGTCAAATCCGGATATTTTTGCTATTGGAGAAATAGCTGAATTTGATAATAAATTATTCGGAATCACTTCTGCTGCAGAAGAACAAGCCGATATCTTAGCCAACTTTTTGGCCGGAGATATCAGCAGTTATTACAAAGGTTCGGTTTTAATGAATATTCTAAAACTGGAAGACATCAATCTTTGCAGTATTGGAGATATAGAAATTCCTGAAAATGACGATTCTTATGAAGAAATTGTTTTTGCCGATTTGAAAAAACGCTACTACAAAAAATGTATTGTAAAAGATGATTTGCTTGTTGGAGCGATTTTAATGGGAGATAAAAATGAATTTGCCGAATTCAAAACCATGATCGAAAGCAAAATCGAATTATCAGACAAACGAAATTTATTGTTAAGAGGAAGTTCAAACGCAAAACCGGTTTTAGGAAAACTAGTCTGTTCCTGCAGTCAGGTAGGATCCGGAAATATTGAAGAAACTATTAAAAGCGGTGTTAATAATTTTACAGATTTATGTAAAAATACCGGCGCCGGCTTAGGCTGTGGAAGCTGTAAAACAGAGGTAAAAGAAATATTAGCAAAATGCCGGGTTTAGTTTTTTGGTATTAAGTTACTTTGAACATAAATTTTACTACAGAGGTTACAAAGCTTTTTATACTGTGTGAAAGTTTGTTTTCTATCTTTTCACAAAGCTTTTTGAACTTTGACCACTTATTAAACATAAATCAAAAGTTCTTTGTAAAACTTTACGAAAAACCTTTGAGAGCTTTGCGGTTAGATCAACACAATACAACACCTGAAACAAAAAGAGAAAACCTGAAACAAATAGAAACATGGAATTAACGAGATTAATTGTAAAAGGAGGCGTTATTTCGCCGGGTGAATTACGAGAAGTAGTCAACATAGCGATGGATCAGGGATTGGAATCAATTTCGTTTGGTTCGCGACAGGATATTATTTTCCCTAAAGGATTAAAATCTTTAGATAAAGAAAAACTAGGCAAGCATCATTTTGTTTTTCCCAATGAAAAAAGCGGAAATAATATTGTTTCCTCTTATGTTTCAACGGATATTTTCAGAAATACCAATTGGCTTACAGGAAATAGGTTTTTATATATTTTAGAACAATTTAAAGAACAGCCAAAATTAAAAGTCAATATTACGGATCCTAAACAGCAATTGGTTCCGTTGTTTACAGGGCACCTTAATTTTATTGCTTCAGAGCATGAAGATTATTGGTATTTATACATTCGTTTGCCAAAATGGGAACGCATGGAGGTTTATCCGGTTTTGATTTACAGCTGGGATATTGCGCAATTTTACTACGAAATAGAGAAAATCGTAAACGAAGAATCTTGCGGAATCGAGATGCTTTTTAGCTTGGTCAGCGAAGTTTTGGACACCAACAACCGTACGATCGATAAACCATTAAATATTCCGTTTTATCCTTTTCCTTATTATGAAGGCATGAATCGACTGGGAATTGATCAGTATTGGTTAGGTTTATATTGGAGGAATAATTTATACGATCTGGACTTCTTAAAAGAAATGTGCGATTTGTGTTTTGACTGCAAAATTGGAAAAATTTGTATCACGCCCTGGAAATCATTTATTATAAAAGGAATTCCGAAAGATAGAAAGCTGGAGTGGGAAAAATTTCTTGGCAAAAAAGGAATCAATGTCCGCCATTCTTTATTAGAGCTAAACTGGCATTTACCGGTTGCAATGGAATGGGCTTTGAATTTAAAAACTTTTCTGGTTCGAACGCTTGATCAGTTTGACATTAGCACTTACGGATTAACTTTTGGTTTGTCTGAATACAATCGCGATGGTCATTATTTCACTTCGATTGTTGTCGAAAAAAATGAATTGCCAAAAGATTTAGCATCCATTAAAATCAGAGATACTTATAATGTATTGTTTGCGAAGAATTTCGACCCGAATACCAGAGAATATATTGTACATTCTCAGGATATTGACAAACTCGAGCTGCCTACTATTTTAATTGAATTGAGTCGTAAATATTTCGATGAACTCGGAAATTCAACATCTGAAACAACAGAAAATCCACAGAAAAAAGAAAAACCCCAATTGGATATCTACCAATGTCAGGAATGTCTAACACTTTATAAATCTGAATACGGAGACGAAAATCAGGGAATTCCAAAAGGTATTTTATTTACAGATTTACCCGAAACCTACTGCTGCTCGCTTTGTGCAGCGCCAAAAAGTAATTTCAGGATTTTAGAAATTGTAGAAAATTAAATTTTAATGCAAAATCCTCAGTAAAATTGTTAAGAGATTTAGTATTTTAAAATTGATTAAAAAACTAAATCTCTAATAATCATTTATTTAATCTTTTTTTTCTTCGAAAAACTTAACATTGGCGGATAGGTTTTATGGTTATCTTTACTTAACTGTTAATTAACAATTTAGTTACATTGTTAACGATATCTCATTTAAAAAGCGCATAATATGGAAAACAAGAACGAAGAGACTACGCCTCAGAAAATCGATTCCCCAACAACCGAAACTCCTCAGCCAGCTACAGAAAATGTTAAGGTTGAAAATAAAACTCCGGTAAAAACACCAGCAACTAAAGCTACACCGGTAAAAAATACTCCAGTAAAATCAACAACAGCTGCAAAAGCAGATACTGCAAAAAATCCGGCAACGTCTACACCAAAAACAACGGTAAAAACAACGCCTGCAAAAAAAGTAACGGCTCCCGCTTTAAAACCGCAAGAAGCGAAAGCTGACAAAACAGTTGTTACTGAAGCTAAAGAAGAGAATACAAATGAGGTAGTTAAAGTTGAAAAAACTACCAAAGATAAATCTGATAAAAAGACGAAAAAAGTGAAAGACAAAGAAAAGGAAAAAGCTAAAAAGAAATTAGCTAAGAAAAAAGACGAAGCTAAAAAAGATAAAAAGAAAGAAAAAGCTAAAAAAGCAAAACTAAAAGCTGCAGCTAAGAAAAAAGAAAAAGCGAAAAAAGCAAAGGCAAAAGCTAAAGCTAAAAAAATAGCAAAGAAAAAAGCAAAGTCTAAAAAGAAGGCAAAAGCTAAGAAAAAATAATATCAAAAAGGTTTGACTTGTATAAGTTGAACCTTTTTTTATGTCTGTTAGTTTTGCGAGGAACGAAGCAATTACATTATCAAAAGCAAATTGTCAATTCAGCAAATGAGATTGCTTCGTTTCTCGCAAAGACAAAAATTGAACGAAGCTGTACGATCATCCCCCAATTGCAATCATACTGCGATTATCAAAATGCAGCGAAGGATCGTCCATTTCTTCAATTGTAACCATTCCGGCTCTGACTTTCTTTTTATTTTTGATGGATTCTGAAATCAAATTCTCGATTGATTCGCCGTTTCTAAAAGCTGTCAACAAATCAGTTTCAGAATTAGAGAAAAGACAATTTTTAATTTTTCCGTTTGCCGTCAGGCGGATTCTGTTGCAGCCGTCACAAAACGGGTTTGTAATTGAACTTATGATTCCGAAATCGCCCTGAAAATCTATTATTTTATACGTTCTGGCTGTAAAGTTTTTTTCGTCTTCCAATTTCTCAATTTCTTCAGATGAGAAAGTGTTATTTACCTGTGCCAAAATCTCGTTTTGAGAAACCATTTTGCTTCTGTCCCACTCGTTTCCGGCAAACGGCATAAACTCAATAAACCGAACCGAAATGGGCAAAAACTGCGTTAATTTGACAAAATCTATAATTTCATTTTCATTAAAACCTTTCATCAAAACGACATTTACTTTTACTTTAAAATCATGATTTAAAAGCAAATGCAAATTATCAATTACTTTTTCAAACTGATCTCTAAGTGTTATCGAATGAAATTTTGATGCAATCAAAGTATCTAAACTCAGATTGATTTTTTTAATATTTGCTTGTTTTAAAGCATCAATATGGCGATCGATTAAGATTCCGTTTGTGGTAATCGAAAGTGATGTTTTTAAAGTTGATAATTTTGAGATAATTTCCGGAAAATCTTTTCTTAATAAAGGTTCGCCGCCCGTTAATCTGATTTTATCAACACCATTTTCTACGAAAGTCCGGGCCAATGCAAAAATCTCATCAGCCGTCATTAAACTGGCTTTTGGAGACAATACGATACCGTCAGCAGGCATGCAATACGTACAACGCAAATTGCATTTCTCCAGCAACGAAATACGCAAATAATTGTGTTTTCGCCCAAAATCATCCGTTAAAATGGTTTTAGAAGGTGTCATGATTTTTTCCTTTTAAAATATGAAAAACGTGCAATACATGCGGAAAAACAGCATCCATAGATTCTCTGGCACCATTTGTTGATCCCGGCAAAGCCAAAACCAAACTTTTTCCTAATGTTCCTGCAACGGTTCTTGATAACATGGCGTATGGCATGCGTTGTTGTCCGTAATCTCGAATTGCTTCTTCAATTCCCGGAATTCTGCTTTCCAGCAACGGCGATAATGCTTCCGGCGTTACGTCTCTTGGTGATAATCCCGTTCCACCGGTAAAAATCACCAACTGATGTTCTTTGGCGAAAGCTTTCGTTTTTTCCTGAATAATATCAATTTCATCAGGGATAATTTCATAATGTGCCGTTTCAACTCCGTAAGAAGTTAATTTTTCGACAATGATTTTCCCTGAACGATCTTCTTTATCGCCTGCAAAAATCGAATCGGAACAAACAAAAACAGCCGCTTTTATTGTGTTTGGAAATTTATTTTTGAAAGAAGATTTTCCCCCTTCTTTATTGATTAATTTAATTGTCGAAATTTCGATTTCTTTATCAATTGGTTTCAGCATATCGTACATTGTCAATGCCACAATCGATGCGCCGTGCATAGCCTCAACCTCAACTCCGGTTTTGTAAACGGTTTTTACATTGAAAATAATCTGAATCGTCAATCCTTCAATTTTATATTCAACCGAAGTAAATTCAATTGGAATTGGATGACAATCCGGAATCGATAAATGCGTGTTTTTTACAGCAAATAATCCTGCTGTTTTTGCCATTTCCAATACATTCCCTTTCGGAACCAGATTATTCACTACAGCATCAATCGTTTCTTGCTTACTAACTTTTACAATTGCTGTTGCAGTTGCAACTCTTAACGTGCTTATTTTATGCGTAATATCTACCATTATATTTTGTTAGGTATTTTGTTTCCAGGTGAATGTATCGTTTTCAAACATTTCCTTGCCAAAAATCGGCACATCCGTTTTTATCCAGTTTACAATGGCTTCTGTAGCTTCATAAACTTGTTTGCGTCGTGTTGCCGAAACAAATACAAACAAACAAATTTCACCTGCTTTAACCACGCCCAAACTATGGTAAATGTGCATACAGGTTAGATCGAATTTAGCAAATGCCTTCTCGCGAATAGCATGCAAAGCTTCATTTGCCATATCCGTATACGCCGAATAATCGATCGCCACAACGGTATTATCGTGAATCACATCGGCACGAACCTGACCCAGAAAAATATTGTGTGCACCAATCGTATGTTTCGATTGATGCTTGGCAATAGATTCTGCTATAAATTCAGGAGAAATTGGTCCTTCTACAAATACATTTTTACTCATTTGTTTTTATTTTTTTGAAGTTTTTTTTCGCCACGAATTCACAAATGATACTTTTTAATTCGTGAATTCGTGGCGAAAAATTTCCCTAATTTTAAACTTTTTCTTTTAATAATTGTTTCATTGCCAAAGCGCCTCCGGCAATACTTCTTACATCTTTGAAATTCCTTTTTTGAAGCAATTCAGCTGCTATTTTACTTCTGATTCCGGATTGACAGAACACATAAATTGTCTGATTCGGATTCAGTTTTTTGAATTCGTTTTCTAAATTCATTAACGGAATCTGAATACCATTTTTGAAATTAATCCTGGGAACCTCATCTTCATTTCTAACATCCAGAAAAAGAACTTCAGGATTATCAATTTCATTTAAAATTCTTAACGTAGAAATTTCTTCTACCTCATTTTCAACTTTTTTGTACTTTTCTTCAAAAGCTTCTTTATCCATTACAACAGTAGTATTCTTTTGAAAGTCATACTTTTGCTGTTCGTTATTTAAAATATTATACACCAGTATTTTACCACTTAACACCTCTCCTATTTCGAGAATCATTTTAATCACTTCATTTGCTTGAAGCATTCCGATAATTCCAACAGAAATTCCAATAACTCCGGCATCTTCACAATTTAAAGATTGTGTGTTTTCATCTGGAAATAAACATCTATAAGTAGGTCCATTTTGATAATTAAAAACCGAAACCTGTCCCTGAAACCTGAAAATAGAACCATAAACCATTGGCTTATTGGTAATATAACATGCATCATTTATTAAATATTTGATCTCGATATTATCTGTTGCATCAACAATAATATCATACTTTTCAAATAATGATATTGCATTTTTTACAGCTAATTTCTCGTGAATTGCATTTACTTTAATCGATGGATTCAATTCTGCAATCATTAATTTGGCTTGGTCAACCTTAGATTTTCCAACAGCCGAAGTTTTATAAATTACCTGACGATGCAAATTTGAAATTTCGATAACATCATCATCTGCAATACCAATTTCACCAACGCCTGCCGCTGCTAAATAAGGCAATACAGCTGCACCTAGACCACCTGCACCAATTACCAAAACTTTTGCTTTTGATAATTTATGCTGCCCTTGTTCTCCAATTTCCGGAAGAATCATTTGTCTGTTATAGCGTTCCGTTGTATTCATAAATTCAATTTATCCTCCTGCAAAAGGAGGTAATAAAGCTACTATATCACTTGTTTGTAAAGTATAATCTGTTGCTTTTGGTACTATTTTCTGGTTTACTGCAACGCTAAATGAGATGGAGTTAAACTGATATTTTTCTTCTAAATTCTGCAATAAATCCTGCAAAGAAATTTCAGAAGATGATATCTTTTCAAACTCGCATTTGGTTTTTTCAGCGACAGCTCCAAAATATTTAATCTCGATCATTATTATAAATTTAAATTCTGAAAAATAAATTCGTCATCAAAATGTTCCTGAAAATAAGAAGTTAGTTTTGATGTGTTTTTCACAACTTCACCAATCACAATAATTGCCGGCGAAGAAATTTTATTTTCTGATACCAATTTAGCAATAGAACTAATAGTTCCAACCACTTTTTGTTCGGTATTTTTTGTTCCGTTTTGAATAATGGCAATTGGCAAATCATCCGTTCTGTTCTCTTTATAAATAGAGATAATTTCCTCTAATTTATGCATTCCCATCAAAATAACCACGGTCGCAGCCGATTTCGAAGCCAAATGAATATCTTTCGATAGTTTATGATCTGAAGTTGTTCCGGTAATTACCCAAAAGCTTTCTGCAATCTTGCGTTGTGTCAAACTAATCCCAACCGAAGCGGGAACGCCCAAAGCAGATGAAATTCCGGGAACAACTGCCGTCTCTAAACCAAACTTTTCTGAATATTCGATTTCTTCACTTCCTCTGCCAAAAATAAAAGGATCACCACCTTTTAAGCGCACAACATGACCGTAACTATTTGCCATTGAAACAATTAATTCATTAATCTGATCCTGTGTATAGGCGTGACATCCCAAGCGTTTGCCTACAAAAACAATTTCTGCTTTTACGGCATATTGCAATAATTCTTCGTTTACCAAGGCGTCATACAAAACCACGTCGGCATTTTCTAAGGCTTTAATTGCTTTTAAAGTAATTAATTCAGCGTCACCCGGACCTGCGCCTACAACTGTTAATTTTGGTGTTTTTGAATTTCGCATAATTTCTAACTTAAATTGATATTAAGGTCATTTAATTCGTCTGCCGAATTAATATTAGTCAAATGAAAGTTTTCACTTTCGTCAATTTTGATGATTTGATGCGGAACATTCGCTATTAAATTCATCATTTTCAAATCATTGTTGTCAATTGCGCTTTTAACAACGGGTAATACTTTTTTTGAATAAATCCCAATTAACGGATGTAATCTGCTCTCTGAGGCAAAAACCGTAATTTCGGCTTCTTCGTTATGTTTTGAAATTAATTCTGATAATAATTCGGTTGAAATTAACGGGATATCACAACTCAAAATCAAATTAAAATCAGTTTCAGAATGTGATAATGCGGTATAAATTCCACCCAACGGACCTTTGTCTGTAATAATATCCGGTATTTTTAAATATGGTAAATAATCGTACTCTTTTGTGTTTGTAATCAGTTTAATATTTTCTGTAATTGGCAAAATAGCCTGAATTATATGCTCAATAAATGGTTTATCCTGAAACAATACCAATCCTTTCTCTGACTGCATTCGAGAACTTTTTCCTCCGCAAAGAATAAAAACGGTTAATGTTTCCATGGCTTTTTTTTGTTTAGGTTATTTTTGTTTCAGGTTTCAGGTTTTGCCAATCTTTGTCCCGACGGTTGAAACCGGCGGTTATATTTATATAACATTTCTTTCATCTGCTTTTTAAACATTGCCCGAGGTTTCAACCTCGGGAACACATTACTAAAAATTTCAATTCTCTTTAACATTTCAAGATAAAGCGCAAAGCTGAAACTTCACAAAGCTTTGCGAACTTTGTTATTTCTATACACCCCTTCGTAACCTTGCGTACTTTGCGGTTAATTTTAATTTTCAATTTTTAAGGAAAAATCAATTTTATGCTTGCCATTAAAATTACGGCTCCCAAAACCATTTTTAATGTTTTATTCGAAAAATATCCGCTTCCGTAAAATCCTCCTAAAACTCCTCCAACAACTGCAATTGGCACTAAATAAAAACTTTCCATCGGAATAGTTTTTCCTCCTAAAAAGAAACCTAACATTCCCGCAAATGAATTCACAAAAATGAATAAACTCGAAATTGCAGCCGATTCTTTTACCGAAGCCCATCCTAAAAATAGCAAAATCGGACTCAGGATAATTCCGCCGCCAATGCCTAACATTCCCGATAATAATCCAATTGCAAAACCAATCGCCAATGCAAACGGAAGATGTATTTTTACGGCTTCTTTTTCTTTAAAATTAAATATTCCAAACAATCTTAATGCAGCAAAAACCAATACAAGTCCTAAAATTATTTTATAAATCGTGTTATCCAATGTTACAAAACCACCAATAAATGCTGCCGGAACCGAGGCTATTGCAAACGGATAAAAGAGTTTTGGCTTGAAATAATTCATCCTGTAATAAAAGAAAAACGAAATACTCGACACAAATAAATTCAACAATAATGCCGAAGGTTTCATAATTGCCACCGGAAAAACAAAAATCGTCATCAAAGCCAAATATCCTGACGCACCGCCATGTCCCACACTTGAGTATAAAAATGCAATCACAATTAAAGCGAAGCTAAACAGGAGAATATTTTCGGAACTAAGAAGATTCATTTTTTATTGTTTAATCGTTTATTTGGTTAACTGTTTAATCGTTTTTTGCTATGTTTTTATTTACATACCGCCCTTCACAATCTAAAATCTAAAATCTAAAATTCTTTAATTTATTGGCAACAAAGTTACTTGTTCTCCTTTTTTTAGCGATTCTTTGTCATGCGGAACAATCAGTAAACTATTGGCTATGGCAAAGGTATTTAGCATTGCTGAACTTTGCCCTTCTAATATTGTAACATTCGTTTCATCATACAATGCTTTTAAAAACAGCGTTTTTCCGGATGTATTGATAAAGCCTGAATTTAATTTTCGAACTAATTTTGGCAGATGAGTTTGAGAAAAACCCATTCTGTTTTTAATTGCCGGATATACGTAAATATAAAAATTGGTAAGCGATGACGCTGGATTTCCTGGTAAAGCAAATACTAAGGTTTCTTTTTTAGAACCAAAAAACATTGGTTTTCCCGGTTTCTGATTGATTTTATAAAAAAGTTCTTCTACTCCATTTGCCAATAATGCTTCTTTTACAAAATCATAATCTCCAACAGAAATTCCACCCGAAATTAAAACAATATCATATTTGTCAAGTATATTTTTTAAAGCTTTTTTTGTCGCTTTCAGATTGTCTTTTACTTTATAAATTTTCGTTTTTTTAATTCCAATAGTTTGAAAAGCAGCCTGGAGCATTATTGAATTGCTTTCGTAAATTTTTCCTTTTGGCAATTTCTTTCCTGCTTTTATCAATTCATTTCCTGTTACCAAAATGGCAACTTTAGGCTTTTTATATACTTCAATTTCTGTAATTCCCAAACAGGCCAAAAAACCAATAGCTGCCGGCGTTATTAAAGTGTTCGCTTCAAAAACAACATCTTCTTTTATAATTTGTTCTCCTTTGGCGCGAACATTTGTAAATTTGTAGGGCATATTGGTAATCAAAATCGAATTTTCAGTTGCCAAAACATGTTCCTGCATTACAACTGTATCTGCATTTTTAGGAACAAATGCTCCGGTAAAAATACGAACTGCTTCGTTTTCTTTCAATTTTACATCATTATGATCTCCAGCCTGCGAAATTCCTACCACATCATACTGATGTTTTTCACTGTGAATAAATGCATAACCATCCATTGCTGACTGTCGAAAAGGCGGCATATTGATAGGTGAGTAAACTGTCTCAGCCAAAATATATCCTAATGCTTTTTGCACCGGAATTTTTTGAACTGGCATTGTGCTGCTATTCTCTGCAATAATCGATAAGGCTTGTTCAACTTGAATCATGGCGGCTATTTTATATAAAGCAAAAAATACTTATTACAAATATAAGTATTTTTACTTAGTTTAAGTAATTAGTAATCTAAAAAAATTAAAAGATTATAAATTTAAGCTTAATTCTTCTAATTCTTTCAGAAAAACCAATCAAATAGCTTTTATGATTATTTAAATTGATTGTAGTGTCACATTATTTTCTTTTGAAATTTCCTTTTGGCAGATAATACAGCCATGCAAAACCTATAAAAAATAAAATAGCAGATGCTATAAACGCAGGTAACAAGATTTCTTTATTATTATCTAAGGCATTATTCAAAGACGCATACAATAGCCAGATCTGAATACTTACATTTAAAATCAAAATAAAAATAAGTGTCGAAAGTATATTATTCAGCTTATTAGGATTTACCCGGTTTTGGCTCCTTCTAAAAGTACTCATAGCAAAATTTTTAAAGTTATTAGCTTTCTTTTTCTTCAATCATCGCTTTTACATAAACGGCATTTTCTTTAAAAAACACTTCCAGTTGAGGCAAGGCTCTTGGTGGCGGTCCTGCAATGACATCACCTGTCATGGCGTCAAACGATCCCTCGTGACACGGACAATGGATAATTCCGGTTCCGGGTTTATAAAAAACAGAACAGGATAAATGCGTACATTTTTGCTCATAAGCCCTGAAATCCCCACTTTCCAAATGCACCAAAATATATGGAATTGTGCTTCCTTCAATTACAAAACCTCTGGTTCCGCCTACCGGAATTTCTTCTTTATTACAAATAAAATGCTCACCTTGTACGCCTTCTTTTGGTAGCAAATAGGCTTTGGCAGCGACAAATCCGCTTCCAATCATTAATCCTCCCGAAACAAAAGTCAGGAATTTAGCAAAATCGCGTCGGCTAACTTGTGTTGATTCTTGTTTTTTTATTGGGAAATCTTTCTTCCAGTTTTGATTTAAATTATCTTCTTTTGACATGGATCTGGATTTAATATATTTTTAATTCATTACTGCCTTTTGGCATCATAATATTCACTTTGGTATTAACGACTTCCTTACCAAAAATAAAAGTATTAATTGGTGTACTATTGGGTCTCATTTCTTCGATTTGTTCTCTTGTACCATAGAATAAAGCTCCACTCGGGCAAACTGTTGCGCACATTGGTTTTTTACCAACGCTGGTTCTGTCGTAACACATAGTACATTTCATCATTAAATCATACTCTTCCATTTTTTTAGGTACCCCAAACGGACATGCCATAACGCAATTTGAACAGCCGATACATCTTTCTGTATTTGCTGTGTGCACTATTCCAAATTCGTCTTGCGATATAGCATCTGCAGGACAAACATTTGCGCAGACAGGATCTTCGCAATGCATACAAACCTGCACTGTAGTTTGAATTGTTGAAGAACGCTCCACATAATTCACACTAATCAGCGATTCCTGTCCGTTTGTTTCACATTCTGCGCAGGCCATTTCACAAGCTTTACAGCCAATGCATCGCTGCAGATCTACAAAAAACTCTTCATTTTTATTAAAATTAGTCAAGTTCATAATGTCATTTTTATAGATTAAACACTTGCATAAGCTTCAGATTCTTTAGATGGCGGCGCTATTTTTCCCAATGGATCTAACAAACACGCACAGACTTTAAATTCCGGAATTTTAGAAATAGGATCTAAAGTTCCCGGAGTCAACTGGTTTGCTGATTTGGCACCAGGCCAGTGATAAGGTATAAAAACAGTATCTTTTCGAATCGTTTCTACAATATTTGCCGGAAAAATCCCTTCGCCTCTTCTTGTAGCAACTCTAACTAATTCGCGTTGTTTTATGCCGTATTTTAAAGCTAGTTCTGGATGAATTTCTAACATTGGTTCCGGAAACTGATCAACCAGTTTTCCAATTCTTCGTGTTTGTGTTCCACTTAAATATTGAGAAACTACTCTTCCTGTGGTCAGGATTATAGGATATTCATCATTCACTATTTCGCCTGGTAGTCGATATGGCGCTGGGTTAAAATGCGCTTTTCCATCTGGGGTTTTAAATTTTTTATCTTCCCATAATCTTGGAGTCCCCGGATGATCTTCTGTAGGACAAGGCCAAAAAATGCCCATATTGTCTTCTACCTTTTTATAGGTTATTCCAAAATAATCTGCTGTTCCGCCTTTTGAAGCAACACGCAATTCATTAAAAATTTCTTCACTATTGTTGTAGGTAAATTTATCTTCTTCGCCCAATCGTTTGGCTATTTCCAATAATATAGAAGTGTCGGTTCTAGCTTCACCGGGAGGTGTTACAGCCTGACGAATTCGGATTACACGACCTTCTGCAGATGTTGTTGTTCCTTCTTCTTCCTCTTGCAAAGAACCTGCCAATACAATATCCGCATGACGGGCTGTTTCGTTCAAAAAGAAATCAATACAAACATAAAACTCAAGTTTTTCAAGAGCTGATCTTACATAATTATTGTTTGGTAACGATACTAACGGATTAAAACAAATCGAAATCAAACCTTTGATTTCATCTCTGTGAATGGCTTCTATAATTTCATAAGCTGTTAATCCTTTACCGGGCATATCCTTTTCATCGATTCCCCAAACTTCAGAGATATATTTTCGGTGTTCCGGATTTTCTATATCGCGGTTTCCGGGTAATTGATCGCATTTATGTCCGTGTTCTCTGCCGCCTTGTCCGTTTCCTTGTCCGGTTATTGTTCCGTATCCACAATATGGTCTTCCAATTCGTCCCGTTGCCAATACTAAATTGATACAGCCTAGTACATTATCAACACCTTTTGAATGGTGTTCAATTCCGCGTGCGTGAAGTAAGAAACTTGTTTTGGCTTTTCCCCATAATTCAGCCGCCTCCTGTATTTTATATTTATCAATTCCGGTAATTTTCTCTGCCCATTCTAAGGTATACTCTTTTACGGCATCAATTGTTTCCTGAAAGCCTGATGTATAATTATCAATAAAATCGTGATCGAGCATATCGTGATCTACCAAATATTTTAGCATTGCGCCATATAGGGCAGAATCTGTTCCGGGTTTTACATCTAAATGCACATCTGCAGTTCTCGCAAGCGGAATCATTCTTGGATCTATCACAATTAATTTTGCCCCGCGATCCCTGGCTTTCCAGATCCAATGGGTTAAAGTTGGGAACGTTTCACTAATATTTGCTCCCGCAACAATAATTACCTCAGCATATTCTAAATCAGAATAATTGTTTGAGGCACGATCCAGACCAAAAGCTTTTTTATTTCCGGCTCCGGCACTAACCATACAAAGTCTTCCGTTGTAATCAAGATTTCTGGTTTTTAAAGCGACACGGGCAAATTTTCCAACCAAATAACTTTTTTCATTGGTTAGTGAAACTCCTGACAACATTGAAAAAGCATGCTTACCGTATTTCTCCTGAATTCTTTTTATTTCAGATACTGTTTTATCCATTGCTTCATCCCAGGTAGTTTTTTCAAAACCTTTGCCTTCTACTCTTTTTATTGGATGTAAAAGACGATCGGGATGATTATTTTGAAGGTAACGCTGAACTCCTTTTGGACACAAACGCCCTTCATTAAACGGAAATTCCATCCACGGTTCAAAACCTACTACTTTATTATCTTTTACTGATAGTTGAATACCACATTGCATTCCGCAAAAGCAGCAATGTGTTTTTACCAATTTATCTGGTTCATCTCTACCTTCGTAACCATCTTTTGGTGCATAATTTAAATGCGGACCAAAATCTTCAATAATCTTTTCAGTTGATACAGGTAATTTTGCCATTTTTTCTTTTGTTTTATTTTGTTTCAGGTTTCTTTTTTTGTTTCAAGTTTTTTTGTTTCAAGTTTCAAGTTCACACTTTGTGTAGACTTTAGTTTATAGACAAGCTATAGTAACCTGAAACTTGAAACCTGAAAAAAAAAATAAACTTGAAACCTGAAACTCTTTTTACTATCCAAATAAGCTTCCGCCGCTTTCTAATCTTGCTTTTAAGTGTGCTTGCGCCAATCTTGATCTCTTTCCTTCGGGACTTAAATCGAGATGCGATGTTCCGTCTTCATGGGTGAAATCAAAACCTAATTGTTTGGTTACAATTTTTAAATCGTCAATATGAAGTTGTGTTGCGAATTCTTCTCCGGTATGAGGACAAACTACCATTCCTTTTTTTATTCCTTCTTTTTTATAAATATGCGCCCCAATTTGTCCCGGACGCTGAATGATGTGAAAGAATTTTCCAAATGGTATCCATATCAAAAACATAATTACTGTTACGGCATGAATTACGGCCAGAAAATCATATGCAAATCCTTTCATGAACTGATACGAATAAGTAAGGCATAATCCGGTTACAGAAATCGCTATTAATAAAATCAATGGCAATAAATCGCCTTCAAAAGATTGAGTTGCAATTAATCCGGGATTTGTCAACCGTCTTCTTAAGTAATATACAGATCCAATTATAACCAGCCAGGAAGACCAGTTAAGAGCGTGAAAAATTAGAAATGCAAGAAAAGACCCTATTGTAAAATCCATTATTTTGAAACCAAAAAAATGGGCTTCGTAAATAGAAATAGAATTAGGTGCCAATGTAAAATGAATCCATCCAAATGTTAGCGGTATCGTGATTGCAAAAGCCGACATACAGCCCAAAGCGATACAAAAATGTGCAAACCATCGGTATTTACTTCTTGGGTAAATAAATTTTTGAACTACAATGTTCTCAACGGATTCTTTTCCTAAAAACCATACATGTTCAAAGATTTTTCCGGTAAACAAAAACTGGAAACTTCGTTTGAAATACATCCATGTTGGTGGACGCTGCAGCCATACTGTATAACGATATACGATTCCGAAGAAAGCGAATACTGTTCCGAATAAATACGTAATTAATGCAGCGTCAAAATTTTGTAATTCTCTGGATCCGTAAAAAACTAATACTATTGTTAGCGCAGAGACCAGAGTTGCAACAATTAAAGCTTTGGTATTAAACACTTTATCTTTCATCCTTAATAAAATTTAATGATTACTTTTTAACTTGGTTTTTCACAACCTTTACGATTGTAAAACCACCAATTGATTCCTGTAGCTAAGACAGTAAAAACAGCAACTCCTATAAAAAATTGATTTACAGTTCCATTTGCTGAAAGATTATTACCTATTAATTTAGAAAAGATAAATGGCCCAAATGCTGCGATAGCTGCAGTCCAGCCAATAACTCCAGCTGCCTGACGTTGGTTTTCTGCAAAAATAATTGGGTATTGTCTAAATGTTCCCGCGTTTCCAATTCCTGTAAAGAAGAACATTCCTAAAATTACGGCAACAAAAAGAGGAAATTGTTCCATGCTAGTTGGTGCTACTAATCCTTCGGTAACCAGAATAATTGATCCGGCTAAAATTCCCAAACCAGTAATTGTTGTTAATATCGCGCCTCCTACTTTATCGGCTACAAAACCAAATGCAATTCTGCTTGCTGAACCAATAAGTGGTCCGTAAAAAGCATAAACTAAAGGATCCGGAGCATTTGGAAAATCTCCATATAAAAATTTAATCATTAAAGGAAAAGCTGCTGATAAACCTGCAAATGTTCCAAAAGTCATAACATATGTTATAGTACAATACCATGTATGTTTATTAGAGAAAATATCCATCTGTTCCTTTACAGATGCTTTCATTGGAATACTTCTAAGATAAAACCAACTTACAATTGATAGTATTATTAAAAATGGAATATACCAAAAGGCTGCCGATTGTAAATAGATTTCTTTATTATTAACTGCAGTATTATTTGGGCTGATATCATTTAATATTTTTTCGGCCATCTTTGGGTTTGCATTGGCTATCGCTTTTGCTTTTGCTTTTAAAGGCAATGAAGTAAAAAGATCCACTTTATCCTCTGATTTGATAGCTGTACTTACAGAGTCAATAATTGTTTTCTTTACGTTTGTCAATATTCTGGCCTGTACATCTGGATCCAGAGCTGCAAAAACCTCATGTTGTTTTTGAGTACTGGCATTTTGAAAAACAACTATTGCTTCTTTATGATCAATACTTGTAAATTGGGATGCGGCACCAAAAATACTGACACTTATTATGAGGGGAGTAACAAATTGTGCTACTGATACTCCAAAATTTCCTATCCCGGCTTGTATTCCAAGTGCTGTTCCTTTAAGTCTTTTAGGAAAAAATAAACTTGTACTTGGCATATACGAAGAGAAATCGCCTCCGCCAAAACCTGTAGTAAATGCCAAAACTGCAAAAATCCAAAAAGGAGTATTTACATCCATCACTGCAAAACCAATTCCGATTACCGGAATTAATTTAATGGCAGTTGCAAAAGAGACCACATGTCGTGTTCCGAATATTGGTAAAATAAAAGTGTGAATGATTCTTAAAAACCCTGCAGCCAAACCAGGAATTGCTGTCAGCCAAAAAAGCTGATCTTTTGTGAAACGAAACCCTAATCCCGGTAATTTAACGGCGATAACACTCATCATAAACCAGGAGGCAAATGATAATATTAAAGTTAGTGTTGTTATTGTTAAAGTTCTCCAGGCAATTTTGCTTCCGTTAGAGTTCCAAAACGCATCATCTTCAGGTTCCCATTTGTCTAACCAAGTTTTCATATTTATTCTTATTTAATTTTTAGTGATTGTGTTCTATATCTCTAGTAAAATCAGGTGATTTAATTCTCATTGCATTGATGATTGTTCGGTGCATCCACAGTAAACAAAGAACGGATACGACGAAAATAAAAATCCAGGAACTCGTCCAGAGTCCGGTATAATTTAGGAGATAACCAAAGATAATTGGCCCAACAAAACCACCCAGACCGCCTATTAATCCGACCATTCCGCCCACTACACCAACTTCGTTAGGAAAATATTCTGGAATATGTTTGTAAACAGCGGCTTTTCCTATTCCCCATGAAATCCCTATCAGAATGACCAAAACCACATAAACCCAAAGATTGGCGCTAAACTTAATTTGCGTAACACCCTGTGCTAATAATTCCTTCTTTTTAACTTCCTGATTTTGTTTTACAACAATTTCCTGCCATGAATTTTTTACCGGAAAAATTGCCGCGTCATCATTATTTGAAATTTGCTTTTCGGTAATTTTATGTGTTTTTCCGTTTACGCTAATTTCATTTGTGGAAATTTCTGTAACAACACCATTTGCAGAAGATAAAACTCCGGGACCTGCTGTGAAAATTTCCATTTTTGGAAACATCAATAAAAAACTAATTACTATTGATGAACCTAAGACCCAGTACATTACTTTTCGGGCACCAAATTTGTCTGATAAATAACCACCAAAGGCTCTTATAATTCCGGAAGGCAAACTAAACATCGTAGCAAACATTCCGCCCATTACCAATGTTGTATGATACACATTCATAAAATTGGGAAGGAGCCATTGCGAATACGCCACAAAAAATCCAAAGACTAAAAAATAATAAGCTCCAAAACGCCAAACCCGAATGTTTTTAAGAGGAGACATCAACTCATTCATTGTTTTTGAAACTCCGCTATTGGTTTTATTTTTTGCGAAAACAATAAAAAGTATTCCAATAATTACTAATACTGCTCCATAAATAACGGGCAGCATTTTCCATCCATTTACCGGATCTTTTTCTGAAAGGTGATTCAATAAAGTTGGTGCGACAAAAGTAGTAATCGCGGCACCTGCATTTCCCATTCCGAAAATACCCAGCGCTCTTCCCTGCCATTCTTTTGGATACCAAATAGATGTGTATCCAATTCCTACTGCAAAACTGGTCCCTACTAATCCAAAGAAAAAGCTTAAAACGGCAAAACTCCAGAAGGAACCGGCAAATGGAAGCAGAAAAAGTGGTACGGAACAAAGCAATAATAAAATGGAAAATACAATTTTGCCACCATATTTATCTGTTAAAATACCAATAGGAAGCCGGAATATAGAACCGGATAAAATAGGAATTCCCAATAACCATCCTGTTTCTACAACTGTCCAATTGAAGATTCCTTTATCGACCAAATAAGTTACCAGAACACCATTTAATGTCCAACATGCAAAACATATCGTAAAGGCTAGTGTATTTAAAAATAAAATTCTGTGTGATTGGGATAAACCTGTACTCATATATAAGACTATTTTTAAAATGGATTCTTAAATCAATCGATATTCAAATCAAAAAAAGGCTGTCCAATTTTGAAACACAAAATTGAATAAACAAATTCTTAGATAAAATGACAATTGTCATATAATAGACCTTTTGCCAATTATAATGCGGTTGTAATAATTTAGATGGATAAACACTTTATGTGTTTTAGGCAGATAAATTTAATCGAAAAATAAATTAAAGTAGATTTTCTTCATTGCTATTAAAATTACAAATAAAATCCTACATAAAAACAAAGCAAGCTTATTTTTTTAAATTATAAATAATTGATTATCTTATAATTATACTTTTAAAACATTTTGAATAAAATAATTACAAACAGATACTTAAAAAATTGCTTGTGCATAAGTATATTATCCACAAAAAATTATATTTATGCGTTGTATGAGACATTTTTATCAACGTTTTGAAATTAAAGAAGTAATTAATAGCTAGTAACTTAAGTATAAAATACTACATTTTTAAATCAATATGGTATTTTTTTTAACATTTAAAAAATTAGAGTTAAAAATATAAAATATTAAAAATCAAATGATTACATATAAATTAATTATAAAAAACCTGATTGTAAGCTATCTGACCTGAAAAAAAACATATTTTTTTTTGGATTTTATTATATAAAAATTAACTTTGTCTATAGGATTAGTAGAGTTTAAAATCATATTTCAAACCATAAAGAACTAAATTTTGAAAACAACAGAAAGCATATCGTATTACATCTTTCCTAAAAACCACACAAATAGCAATTTCTGTTGTTGTTAATTCTTCCGACCTTATTTCGTTGTTGTTGATTTCTCTTTAAAATCAAATATAAAAAACGAACCTTTTTAAATCATCAAAGCATAGCTTTAAATATTCCAAAAAATCTATTTGATACAATTATCTGTATTGAAAGGATTCCTGAAAACTATACCTATAAATCCAAAAAAATAATTAATAACTAAATCGACTAAAATGAAAAAAATGCAAAACTGCTGTAAATAAATAAAAAAAGCCATTTCTGCGGCAACAGAAATGGCGAGGCTTAAAGACAATTTATCGCTAAATAAAAGAAACATGAGAGAGTTGAAAAATCAACTTTCAAGGCTCCTTGTTAATTACTAAAAACCAATACAAAGAAATGAAAAATTATTTAAACATATATTCATTACTATTACTCTTGCTTCTTTCGGCAGGAATTAATGCCCAAAATACCACACCGCTTATTCAATCTAAACTCGACGGAACTGTTGTCGATGATGTTACAAATCAGCCCATTATAGGAGCTTCTGTAGTGATTAAAGGTACCACGCACGGTGTGCAGACTGATGCCGAAGGAAAATTTTATTTTCAAACCGGTCAGAAATTTCCGTATACCTTAATCGTTAGTTACATCGGGTACAAAAAAGCTGAGATAATAGTCGAAAAAAATCCTATTACAATCAACTTAAAAGAAGAACGCCAGGAACTTGACGAATTGGTCGTTGTGGGTTATGGTTCTCAAAAGAGAAAAGACATTACCGGTTCTGTCGCTTCGGTACCAAAAGCAAATTTATCTCAGGTTACCTCATCGGCAGATAATTTATTAAGAGGCGCTATTTCCGGAGTGGTAGTTACACAAAGTTCAGGACGTCCCGGAGCATCTTCAAGTGTTCGTATTCGTGGAGGGAACTCGATTACGGCAGGAAATGAACCGCTGTATGTGGTAGACGGGATTTTAATCTACAATGATAACAATAACAGTTCGGCAGGGGTTTCGTTTGCCGGAGCTTCTGTGAATGTTTTATCTACTATTAACCCGGCTGATATTGAATCTATTGAAGTTTTGAAAGACGCATCGGCTACAGCCATTTACGGATCTCGTGGTGCAAATGGTGTTGTCATAATTACTACTAAAAAAGGAACTAAGGGACAGGATAATATTTCTTACCAAGGTTATTTTGGAGTTCAGTCGGTTTCAAAAAAGCTGGACTTAATGAATGCTTCACAATGGGCGAGTTTGCGTAATGATGTTCAGGCAAGTATTGGTCAGGCACCTTCTTTTTCTGCCGCGCAAATTGAGGCTTTTAAAACTTCTGGCGGATCCGACTGGCAATCTGCAGCTTTTGTAAGAGCAGCTCCGGTTCAAAATCACCAATTATCATTTTCGGGCGGAGATGAAAGATCAAGATATGCAGTTTCTGCAGGATATTTTGATCAGGAAGGAACAGTAATTGGTTCTGATTTTAAACGAATTTCGCTTAGAATTAACTATGAGAAAAACTATTCTCAAAATTTTAAATTTGGTGTAAATGCCAATTACAGCAATTCAGTTTCAAATGGTGTAGGGACAAATAATGCTGGCGGAAGAAATCCAAACCCATTAGTGAGTGTTGCACTTACGGCTCCGGTTGTACCCATTAAAAATGAAGACGGAAGCTATAATGTTACCAATAATCCTTACGCAACTTCTGTAAATGGTTATGTACCAAATCCTATTAATGATTTGGAAAATACCATCAATGAAACTAAAATCAACAGAATTTTGACCAGTTTATTTGGCGAATATAAAATAACCAAAAAACTAACGGCTAAAGTTGCAGTAAGTGGCGACGTTATCAACACTAAACAAAACTATTATGCTCCGGCTAATACCACAAACGGTGCGGGAACTAAAGGACTGGCTTCTGTTGGAGACAGATTAGTAAGTTCTGTTTTGAATGAAAACACGCTGAACTACAATACTACTTTTGGTGAAAACCATAAATTTTCAGCTTTGGGTGGTTATACATTGCAATATACGCAAGGAGAAACAGTTACAGCGGGAGCAAATACTTTTGTAAATGATGCCAATACTTATAATTCTTTGCAGGATGGTGTTCCTGTAAAACCTTATAGTGATGCTTTCGAAAGTGTATTAAAATCATGGTTAACGAGAGTAAATTATTCCTATAAAGGAAAATACAACTTCACATTATCTGCGCGTGCAGATGGTTCTTCGAGATTTGGTGCAGAATCACTTTGGGGTTATTTTCCTTCAGCAGGATTTTCATGGAATATTACAGATGAAGAATTTGCCAATAATATTAAAGGCGTAACCGAAGCTAAACTTAGAATTACAGCGGGAACAACAGGAAATCAGGAAATTGGAAATTACCTTTCTTTAGCACAAATGGGTTCTGTTAATTACTCTTTTGGAGGCACATTATATACAGGACTGGCTCCTACCCGATTGGCAAATCCTGATTTGAAATGGGAAAAAACCAATCAATATAATGTTGGTCTAGACTTATCATTATTAGACAGAAAAGTAAATTTTGTTTTTGATGTTTACTACAAAAAAACAAACGATTTGCTTATCAACGTTCCGGTTCCGTTGACTTCAGGATATGCGACTGTTTTACAGAATATTGGTGGAGTTGAAAACAAAGGAATCGAAATTGGTTTGACAACAGAAAACGTGAGAACAAAAAACTTCTCCTGGAATTCAAACATTGTTTTTTCTGCAAACAAAAACAAAGTAGTTTCTATAGGAAACGGTGTTGATCAGTTTTTTCCGGTAGTACCAAACGGATCTTTATTGCAGCAACAGCCTGTAACAGTAAAAGTTGGCTTGCCTTTAGGAACTTTCTGGGGATACAGAACAAACGGGATTTTCCAGACTCAGGAAGAAGTAAATACGCAGCCTAAAATAAACAGTCTTGCGAATACAAGAGTGGGAGACCGAAAATATGTTGATACTAACGGCGATGGCGTAATTACGGCACTTGACAAAGGAAATCTTGGCAGTTCACAGCCAAAATTTGTTGGAAGTTTCAGCAACACTATTTCATATAATGATTTTGATTTGAATTTCTCTTTCCAGGGATCTTATGGTGCTAAAATATTCAATGCGCTAAATCAGCAATTAGAGATTTCTACTCTTGGAACCAATGCCGCTGCGACTCTTGAAGACAGATGGACACCAACAAACCCGAGTAATGAAATTCCGAGAGCATCAAGTTCTCCGGTTGGAATTGTTTCAGAACGTTATGTGGAAGATGCTTCATTCCTGAGATTGAAACTAATCACTTTAGGATATACTTTACCTAAAAGCGTTTCTTCAAAATTAGGGGCAAAAAGTGTCAAGTTTTATGTATCTGCAGAAAACCTGATTACGTGGACAAAATACACAGGTTATGATCCTGAAGTAAGTTCATACGAACAAAATAATTTATATCCGGGAATCGATTTTGGATCTTATCCAAATTCAAGAACCTTCATTTCAGGACTGAACGTAACTTTTTAAGTAAAAAAATATACAATGAAAAAGATATTCATAACAACAATATTAAGTGTCACGCTATTAGTTTCGTGCGCTGATCTGGAGGTAACTCCAACCTCTTTTGTAACCGAAGACAATTACTTTAAAACACAGGACGATGCTGTGGCAAGTGTAACGGCGGTTTATGCTTCATTAAGTCTTGATCCGGGAGAGCAGAGTTTATTTGGCAGAAATTTATATTTCCTTACCGATATGGCAACAGATTATGCCTCGGCAGGAGTTTCTGCAACAAATCCTCAGGTAAGAGCTTTGAGCAGTTTAACGCATGATGCAACTTCAGATCGTGTTCAGGTGGCGTGGCGTCAAATTTATGCGGGAATAAACAGAGCGAATGTTTCTATCGATAATATTCCGAAAGTTTCTGGTTCTGAGGTTGTAAAAACGAGATTAATCAATGAAGCGAAGTTCATCAGAGGTTTATTATACTTTCAGGCAGTTCGTCTTTGGGGCGGCGTTCCGATTGTTTTGCACGAACCAACTTCTATTCAGTTAGAAAGTTTAAAATCAAGAAGAGCTACTGTAGACGAAGTGTACAATCAAATTATTTTAGATTTAAAAGATGCTGAAAGCCTGCCTGCAACTTATACCGCTGCAGATGCCGGACGTGCCACATCGGGAGCTGCAAAAGCCATTTTGACAAAAGTATATCTTACCAGAAAAGATTGGCCAAACACGATTGCAAAAGCCAATGAAGTAATTAATGGCGGATACGGATATGCGCTTTTTGAAGAGTTTCAGGACATCTTTACCAAAACAAAAAAGAACGGAAAAGAGCATATTTTTTCTGTTCAGTTTGAGCCAAATCAGGCAGGAAACGGATCTAGTGGAAGTACTTTTCAAGGAACATCTTTTACAGGATTTACAGCAACAGAACCGGCTGATATTATATCTGATGTTGCTTTGTTTTATGATATTTATGCAGCTGGAGATAAAAGAAGAGATGTAAGTTATGCGAAACAATTGCTTAATCCAACTACAGGAACGCTTTATACTTTTCCTAAACCAATCTTTAAAAAATACCTGGACTTAAGCAATTTGGCAACTCCGGGAAATGTGGCTATTAATTTTCCTGTAATTCGTTATGCCGATATTCTATTGTCTTTGGCAGAAGCCATAAACGAACAGGGAGCACCAACTCCGGAAGCGTATGAATTAATCAATCAGGTAAGAAGAAGAGCCTTTGGGAAACCAATTACTACGCCAGACCCAACGGTTGATTTATCGGGCTTGACCCAAGACACTTTTAGAGCGGCAATTCAGGAAGAACGCAAAAAAGAATTTGTTCAGGAAGGACAAAGATGGTTTGACTTGGTACGCTGGGGAACTTTGGTTACCGAAGTAAAGAAAGTTACAGCTAAAAACTCGGTTTCAGAAAAAAATAATTTATACCCGATTCCGCAAAGCGAAAGAAATATCGATCCTGTTGGATTGCCACAAAATCCGGGTTACGAAAATTAATAAAGGCTTACACAAATAAATAAAATGATTAAAAAACTGTTCATACTTGCCCTATTGGTTGTTATACAATTTCAGCTGTTTGCACAGAAAAAGCAACCTAATATCATCGTCATTCTGGCAGATGATTTAGGTTTCTCAGATATTGGTGCTTTTGGCTCAGAAATTAAAACGCCAAACCTGGATAAACTCGCTACAAACGGGCTTATTCTAAATCAGTTTTACAATGCAGGGCGTTGCTGTCCTTCACGCGCTTCATTACTCACGGGTCTGTATTCACATCAGGCAGGTATTGGAGACATGGTTCAGGATAAAGGGTTTCCTGCCTATCAGGGCTATTTAAACGAGCATTGCATTACAATTGGGCAAGCACTCAAACAGGCGGGATACAACACGATTGTTTCCGGAAAATGGCACGTTGGTTTAGTACCGTCTGCCTGGGCGGTGAATCGGGGGTTTGATGATTCTTTTACTTTACAAAATAATGGAAGCAGTTATTTCAACTCAGAACCTTTGTATAACGACGGTAGAAAAGTTACTTTTTTAAAAGGAGATCAGGAAATTATCCGCATAGATACTTCGAATTATCTGACTCAGGAAATTACCAATTTTGCTATTAATTCTTTAGAAAAACAGCGAAATCAGCAAAAGCCTTTTTTTCTTTATGTTGCTTATAATGCTCCGCACTGGCCCATTCAGGCATTGCCCGAAGATATTGCAAAATACAAAGGTAAATACTTGGAAGGCTGGGATAAATTGAGAGCAAGCCGTTTTAAAAAATTAAAAGAACAAGGCATCATTGATAAAAATTGGGACTTATCAAATCGTTTTGAAAAAGTGCCGGATTGGGAAAAATTAACTGCCGAAGAAAAAGACAAATGGGATACAAGAATGGCAATTTACGCTGCTATGATTGACCGAATGGATTCCGGAATTGGAGAAATTCTGCAAAAAGTGAAGTCTTTGGGAGAAGAAGATAATACTCTTATTCTCTTTCTTTCGGATAATGGCGGAAGTGCCGATGATGTAAAAAATTGGAATTACGTGACTCAAAAAAATGGAACACCAGGTTCGGTTGCGTCGATTGATAGTTACGAAAGCCCGTGGGGAAATGTGAGCAACACACCTTTTCAATTATTTAAAAAGAACACCCACGAAGGCGGTATAGCTTCTCCTTTTATTGCTTATTATCCAAAGCATATTAAGGCAGGCACAAAAAGCAACAGAATAAGCCATTTGATTGATATTTTCCCAACTTTTCTGGAATATGCGGGTTTTCAATATCCGGATTCTTTTCAGGAAAAAAAACTTACACCCTTAGAAGGAATTAGTTTGAAAAAAGAATTTGAAGGACAACAATCTGAGACACATGAAGCCTTGTTTTGGGAACATGAAGGCAGTAAAGCAGTTAGAAAAGGGGATTGGAAAGCCGTAGCTGAAAACAATCAGCCCTGGGAATTGTACAATCTTGCAAATGACCGAACAGAAACAAAAAACCTGGCAAAATCAGAACCAAAATTGCTCCAAACTCTGATTGAATCACATCAACAATGGTCAGCAAAAGTAGGTGTCGAAGATTGGAATAAAATAAAATAAGCCATTGGGTTTAATACAATAAAAATTAATTAAACACATAGAAACATAGATTTTATGTTTTTGAAAAAGTAAATCAAAAAGAAACTCGTTTCTCACACATAGGTATGTTTGTTAATATAAGTGAAACGCCTTTTTTGAATTCAATAATTCTATGTCTCTATGTGTTGAATAATTATACCCAACGTGCTAAAATAGTACAGTAAAATACTATTACATGTTAACCAAGTGAATATAAGTTTAAACAACTAAAATTTATTACTTAATCAACCATAAAACTATTTAAAATGAAAAAAATTAATCATAACAGCACAATCAAAAGTCCCAAAAAAGGGCTTTTGATTACTGCCCTTCTTGTAACACAATTAGGAGCAGTACAGGGATTTGCACAATCAAATCCTAATCAGGAATTTAAAGGTACAATTGGAAAAACCACAGCCGATTCTAAAGAATATTGGCCTGATCCGGTTACAGCGCCAAAAGGTGCACCAAACGTAGTCTGGATATTATTGGACGATGTTGGTTTTGGAGCTTCAAGTTCTTTTGGAGGTTTGATCCAGACACCAACATTTGATGAACTGGCTAATAACGGTTTGCGCTACACCAATTTCCATACAACGGCTATTTGCGCTCCTACCCGCGCCGCTTTATTGACAGGAAGAAATTCTGGAAGAGTACACGTTAGTGGTTTTTCTCACACGGTTTTATCCGCAGGTTTTCCGGGTTGGGATGGCAGAATTCCATCTGATAAAGGAACAATCGCAGAGATTTTACGCGATAAAGGATACAACACTTTTGCCGTTGGTAAATATGGTTTAACTCCAGATGAAGAAGCTTCAGACGCGGGTCCGTTTGACAGATGGCCAACAGGAAAAGGATTTGAACACTTTTTTGGTTTCTTAGGATCACAAACAGATCAGTACAAACCTGATTTAGTAGAAGATAATACACATATTGTTCCTGACGGAAGACACTTAACAGAACAAATTACGGATAAAGCTATTACGTACATCAAAAACCAGCATAAAGCCGCGCCAAACAAACCTTTCTTTTTATACTATGCGCCGGGAGCGGTTCATGCACCTCATCAGGTGGAGGAAAAATGGAGCGATCCATACAAAGGAAAATTTGATGATGGCTGGGATGCTTACCGCGAAAAAGTATTGGCAAACCAAAAGAAATTGGGTGTAATTCCAGCCAATGCCGTTTTACCGGAACGTAACCCGTTGATTGCTGACTGGAAAAAATTAACGCCGGATCAGAAAAAAGTGTACGCTCGTTTCATGGAAGTTTATGCCGGATATCTTACCTATACTGATTATGAAATTGGAAGAGTTGTTAATTATTTAAAAGAAACCAATCAGCTTGAAAATACTGTGATCTTTCTTGCCATTGGCGATAACGGAGCGAGTAAAGAAGGAACAACACAAGGTGTAATCAACCAAAATCTTTTTGCCGGTGGTGTATCTGACGAGAAAAATCTTCAGGATAATTTAAATAATATTGGCGAAATCGGAACTGCAAAAGGTTTGAATACCAATTTTCCTTTAGGTTGGGCGCAGGCTACAAATTCACCTTTCAAGAACTGGAAACAAGACGCACATTCTGAAGGTGGAACACGCAATCCGTTGATTGTTTATTATCCAAAAGGAATTAAAGAAAAAGGCGGGATCAGAAATCAATACAGCCACGTAACAGATTTATTGCCAACAACATTGGAGATTGTCGGAATTAAAGCGCCGGAAACGATTCGCGAAATCAAACAGGATAAAATTCAGGGTTCTACTTTTTATGCTTCTTTAAATGATGCAAAAGCAGAATCGCTACACAAAGTACAATACTACTACATTTTTGGAAACAGAGCGATTTACAAAGATGGATGGAAAGCGGCTGCGGCACATCTTCCGGATTCTTTTGCTTTGAAAAATAATTTAGGAAAAAACGAAAAACCGGCACCAAGCAATTTTGATGCGGATGTTTGGGAATTGTACAACTTAAACGAAGATTTTAACGAACGTAATAATCTTGCGAAAAAAAATCCTGAAAAACTGGCTGAACTAAAACAATTGTTTGATGAGCAGGCAAAAGAAAATAATCTTTATCCGCTAATTGACTGGCAGGATGTTTTTAGCAGAAGAATTCACAATAACGGAACTGATAAAGGTAAAAATCTTCAGGAGTTAATTCGTCAGGCCAACAAACCGGCTGGAACAACTAATTAAAAGTATAATCAACCTAACCTGCCAGGTTTTCAAAACCTTGTAGGTTTAAATTGCACTGCTTGCGATGGACTGGAGTTAACTCTATAATTTTCAAAACTATAGATACAAGGTTTTGAAAACCTTACAGGATTACGTTAAAAAATAATGTAACAAAATTTCAAAAAAATAATTAATAAATTCTACTAAATCCATAGAATTAAAAGAATTTATTTTTTATTTTTGTCAAACAAGCTAATCCACTGAATTTCAAACACAAAGTTTGAGGTTCAAATCAAATAAATAATAACATAAAGCACAAGATAATGAAACGAGTAGATTATGAAATTATCGGGAAAAAAATTATCGTGGGTATAATTTTATTTTTAGTTCCGCTGGCGATTCTGGCCGGAGGCTTAACCTTAATAAATCAATTTTTAAAATAAAAAATTATGGCAGCAACACAAAATTCAAACAGTAAATTGACAAGAGATTTGAGTATTAGTCTTTTGATATATTCATTGCCGGTTGTGGCAATTTTCCTTTACTTTAAACTAAGCAACGGACTTGTAGCAGAATCTCATGTTACGATACCCTCATTTTTAGAATTTGCAAAACCTGCTTTTCAAAATATCCGAAGCTGGGGCCTAATCGTATTTATGCTGGTTTTAGGAGCAATTGAATTTGGTGCCGGTTTATACGACGATCAATGGACGGGTGAAGAACGCAAAATTGACATCGTAAGTTTTTTGGCTCCAAAATTAATCCTGCCTCCAATTATTGCTTTTTTCAGCTTAACGGCTTTGCCATATTTAATTCCAAATTTGGCTAATACACTATCATGGGTTCCGTTTTGGGGAGGTTTTTTCCTTATTGCTATTGCCGATGATTTAACGCAATATTGGTACCACAGACTTCATCACCAGGTTCCGTTTTTGTGGCGTTTTCACAGAACACACCATTCTGCTCCATATATGGGAATGGCGATGGCTTCGAGACAAAACTTTATTTACACGGTTTTCTTTTCTCAAATTTATCTGACTGCTACTTTAACGTATTTAGGTTTAGGTTTACCGGCTCTTTTTGTTTTGGTTATTAAAAGTTTCATCACTTTGGGCGCACACTCAAGTATTGCGTGGGATAAACCATTCTATAAATACAAAGTTTTACATCCAATTGCATGGGTTTTAGAACGTTTGATTTCGACTCCTGCAACGCATCACGCACATCACGCAGATACTAGCGGAGACGGTGTTGGACACTTTAAAGGCAACTTCGGAAACATGTTTTTTATCTGGGATATGATCTTCGAAACGGGTTTAATTACACGTAAATTCCCAAAATCATACGGAATGAAATCCTACAAACAAGAAGAATGGTACGCACAGTTTTTGTGGCCAATATTCAAATCTAAAAAAGAAGGAAGTGCTTTGGCAGAAGGCGTTTTAGCTGTTCCGTTAAAACCAAAAGCAGAAGAAAATCTTGCACCAAGTCCGGTTTATTACGACGAGCCTGCTCAGGTATAAAACCGAAAAAAATAAATCAAATAAATATTGGCAGTGTATTCAGAAATAATCCTGAACACACTGCCAAACTTATACAAAACCAAAATTTATGAAAAATAAATTACTCAAAAACAGCATTATATTCTTTATGTTGCTTTTTACTGTTGCAGGTTTTTCACAAGGAAACAGTGCCAATATATTGTTGGATGCTTTTTATTCGAAAATTAAAAGTCAAAAAAATCCACAAATAATTGATGCCAGAGGAAGTGACGAATTTGCCTTAAATCATATAGAAGGTGCGGTAAATTTCAACCTGAAATCTGAAGATTACGAAAAGCATGTTGCAGCTTTAAATCCGTCGCAACCTGTATTTATTTATTCGATTGCTGCTTACAGAAGCGGGCTTTTATCTACCGATTTAGCAAAAAGAGGTTTCAATGAAGTCTATATTCTCGAAGGCGGAATCGCAAGCTGGATTGGCGGCGGAAAACCTTTTTACAGCAATTTAAAAAGTAAATTATCAATAGCAGAATACAAAAAAATACTTGCTGATAATCAATATGTTTTGGTAGATATTGGTTCTAAATATTGCGCCACTTGCAAAACCGTAAAACCCATTTTAGAAGACATTAGATCTCAATATGGTGGAAAACTTAAAATCATCGAAATTGAATTGGAAGAAAGTCCGCAGGTTATTGCCGATTTAAAAACCGTAAAGGTCTTCCCTACTTTAATTTTATATCAAAATGGAAAAATCATTTTCAAAAAAGATGGTTTGGGGAACCTTAAAAGTGATGTTGATGTGGCTTTGGCACAAAACTAATGTTTTCAATCCTCCTGCAAGGCTTTCAAAACCTTGTAGGTTTAAATTACGCTCAAAGATTTGAAGTGTTTCATACTTAAAATATACCTACAAGGTTTTGAAAACCTTGCAGGAAACGATAGAGATTAAAATCAAAAAACATGGCATCATTCAAAAGAATAAAAAAAATCCTTATTCCAATTCTGCTTGTCCTTTTTATTGCGGTACTATTTTTATTCTGGCCTATTAATACAAACGGAAAATTAATAGAACCTGATAAAAAATTAGTCGAAGGAAAAAAGGAATTTCTGGCACAAAAAGACACATCAAAATCATCAGAAAAGAAACCAAATATTATCATTCTCCTTGCCGATGATTTAGGCAAATATGATATTTCATTATATGGAGGAAAATCAACGCCAACACCACAAATTGATTCTTTGGCGGCTTCTGGCGTGACTTTTACAGACGGTTATGTTTCGTCTTCGATTTGTTCGCCTTCGCGTGCGGGTTTGTTGACGGGTCGTTATCAGGAACGTTTTGGACATGAATATCAGCCGGGAGACCGATACCCAAAAAATAACCTGGAATATTATGCTTTCAAATATTTGATTAATACGAATAGCTGGCGATTAAATCAAAAAATAGAATACCCAAATGAAGCTTCGATTGCTACTCAGGGTTTACCTCAATCTGAAATTACATTTGCCGATTTAGCCAAAAAACAAGGATACGCAACAGCCATAATCGGGAAATGGCATTTGGGACACAACAAAGGATTTTTTCCACTGGACAGAGGTTTTGATTACCATTACGGATTTTATCAGGCATTTTCGCTTTACACGCCCGAAGATGATAATCCGGATATTATCAACCATCATCACAAAGATTTTACAGATAAAATGATTTGGGGAAATGGCCGTGTCGGAATCGGGCAAATTCGTCGTAATACTACCATCATAAAAGACAAAGCCTATTTAACAGAAACATTTGCTGACGAAGCCGAAGCTTTTATCGATAAAAATAAAACCAAACCTTTTTTACTTTATGTTCCGTTTAATGCGCCACACACGCCTTTTCAGGTTCGAAAAAAATATTACGATCGTTTTCCGAATGTAAAAGACGAAAACAAACGCGTTTATTTTGCCATGATCAGCGCGCTTGACGACGCTATTGGAAGAATCGTTGCCAAAGTAAAAAAAGAAGGCCTTGAAGAAAATACCCTAATCATTTTTGCGAGTGATAACGGTGGTGCCGATTATACTTTCGCTACAACAAACGCCCCTTTAAAAGGTGGTAAATTTTCGCATTTTGAAGGCGGTATCAATGTTCCGTTTGCACTTTCGTGGAAGGGAAAAATCAAACCGCATACGGTTTACAAAACTCCTGTAAGTTCACTGGATATTTTTAGCACAATTGCCGCTGTTACACATTCCGGTTTGCCAAAAGACAGGGTTTACGATGGTGTCGATTTGATTTCAACTGTCAACAACAATAAAGAAGCACACAAAAATTTATACTGGCGTTCCGGCGATGCAAAAGCGATACGAAGTGGTGACTGGAAATTAATCATCAGCGGAAAAACGCACGAAGAATGGCTTTATAATCTGGCAAACGATAAATCTGAAACGACAAATTTGGCTCAAAAAAATCCGGCAAAAGTAAAAGAGCTTCACGCTGCTTTGCAAAACTGGGAAAAAGGTCTTGTAAAACCTTTATGGCCCAATTTAACCTATTATGAATTCGACTTTGGTAAACAGAAATACTTTGTGGATTTGTAAAAGTTACAGAAGTCCTGCAAGGTTTTCAAAGCCTTGTAGGTCTATAATTCACTCGCTATATTAATAACTATACCTACAAGGCTTTGAAAACCTTGCAGGAAATAAATATAAAATGTCAACTACCTCAAAACAATTTAACCTTCACGAAGACTGGACAGTCGTTATTCTCGGATTTCTAATCATCGGGATTTCACTATTTGTTTTTCTTCCCGAAGTTCCGGTTTTCAAATGGTCAAACGGAGTCGAATTAAGCAATGCTGTTTTTGCTTTGTCTAATTTGAAACTCATCATAACCCAATTTATTTATCTAATCATTATTGGAACACTCGGGGCTTTTTTAATTGGAAAATCGGTAAAATATTTTCTATTCGTTTTTCCGATAGTTTATATTCTAACGGTCATTGCACTTATTCTGGCAGGAAATTCAGAAATAAAAGCGCTCAATTTAGAAGCCGTTATTTTCAGTTTAATTATCGGATTACTGATAGGCAACTTTTTCAAACTTCCCGAATGGTTTCGATCTGCACTTTCAACAGAAGTATTTGTAAAAATCGGATTGGTTTTATTGGGAACAAGTGTTATTTTTTCAGACATTCTAAAGGCCGGTTCTTTAGGATTAATTCAGGCTTTGGTCGTGGTATTATCCGTTTGGTATTTTGCTTTTTGGCTTTGCCGAAAATTAAAAGTCGATGATGAATTAACCATGATGATCTCAAGTGCGGTTTCTATCTGCGGTGTTTCTGCTGCTATTGCCACTTCGGGTGCGATTAAAGGTGATTCAAAAAAACTGTCTTACGTAATTTCGATGGTTTTGGTAACAGCAATTCCTATGATGATTTTCATGCCAATCATTGCCAGACATTTTCATTTCCCTGAAGAAGTTACCGGCGCCTGGCTTGGTGGAAGCATCGATACCTCAGGCGCAGTTGTCGCTTCGGGAACTTTGGTTGGTGAAACGGCTTTAAAAATCAGTACGATTGTAAAATTCTCACAAAATGTTTTATTAGGATTAGCCGCTTTTGCAATCTCGGTTTATTGGACATATACACATAATAAATCAGATGAAGCTGTGGCATCAAAACCAACTTTGGGCGTTATCTGGGAACGTTTTCCAAAATTTGTTATTGGCTTCATTGTCGCTTCACTGGTTTTTTCCTTTTTAATTACACCAGAAGTTCGTGATGAAGTAAAAGACAGTTTGAAAAATTTACAAGGCATTTGGTTCGCATTAGCTTTTACAAGTATTGGACTCGAAACAAACTTTAAAGATTTACTCGGCAACAATAGCAAAAAACCTTTGTATGCTTTTTTAATCGCGCAATTATTCAATGTGATTATTACGCTGATTATTGCTTTTTTGCTGTTTGGTAAATAGCGAAGGACAGATTAAAATCTATCCCTACAATATGATCCGTTCCTCCGGAACTCCTTATAAAATTCCGGAGGAATGATTTATTTTGTAGCAAGGGATTTCAATCCCTTGACACGCAAAGTAATCGCAACAATTTCAACAATTTAAAAATATCAACTATAATGAAAAAAACATTTATTACACTAAACCTTTTATTGGCTTTCAGCTTTTCCATTCATTCTCAAAATAACTCAAAACCAAACATCATTTTGATTATGGTCGACGATATGGGTTATTCTGATTTAGGAAATTACGGCTCCGAAATTAAGACACCTAATCTCGATAAACTAGCTCACGAAGGTTTGCGACTGCGCGAATTTTACAATAACTCGATTTGCGCGCCAACGAGAGCTTCTTTATTAACGGGACAATATCAGCATAAAGCCGGAGTTGGCTTTTTTGATGTCAATTTAGGATTGCCTGCGTATCAGGGATATTTAAATAAAGAATCTTTGACTTTGGGTGAAGTTTTTCGCTCGGGCGGATATAGCACTATTTTATCCGGAAAATGGCACGTAGGTTCTGAAGATCAGACGCAATGGCCGAATCAAAGAGGTTTTGATAAATTTTACGGCATTTTAAAAGGTGCCTCTAATTATTTTGATACTAAAGGTTTGCCTTTCGGGAAAACACCTTATCCGGTAAAGCTGCTTCGTAATAACGAAGAACTTCATCCAAAAGATGACTCCTATTATTTTACAGATGAAATTGGAAATAATGCCGTTACTTTTCTGGACGAACAAAACAAAGAAAACAAACCTTTCTTTTTGTATCTCGCTTTTACAGCACCGCATTGGCCCTTGCAGGCAAAACCGGTTGATATTGCAAAATACCGAGGTAAATTTGATGAAGGCTGGGATGTTTTAAGAGAAAAAAGAATTCAGAAACTAAAAGAAAATGGCATTTTACCGGCAGATCAAACCATTTCTGCAAGAGATCCCGAAGTTCCGGAATGGAATAAATTGACGTATGACGAAAAACAATTCTGGAAAGCAAAAATGGAAGTTTACGCCGCAATGGTCGACAATATGGATCAGAACGTTGGTAAAGTTTTAGAGAAAATAAAAGCATTGAAAAAAGACAAAAACACCTTGATCATTTTTATTTCAGATAATGGAGCGCAGGGCGGTTTTAATACTTACAACCCGTTAGGAAGAGGTTTGGTTCGAAACGAAGGACCTGTTGGAACTTCAGGATCATTTGATTATCAGGAACAAAACTGGGCATATTTGTCTAATACACCGCTTCAGCAATATAAAAACAATATGCACGAAGGCGGATTTAGTTCGCCGTTTATTGCTTGGTTTCCATCAAAGATAAAAGCAAATCGTATCGATAAAGGAACCGGACATATTATTGACCTTGCTCCTACTTTTTACGAATTGGCCGGAATTGAATATCCCAAAGAATATAATGGTGTGACAACAAATCCTTTGGCTGGAAAGAGTTTATTACCTGTTTTATTTGATAATGTTTCGCAGGTTGATAGAGGCGCACCATTATTTTGGGAAAGAGCTGGAAACAGAGCTGTTCGTGACGGGAAATGGAAATTAGTTTCGACTTATCCTTCGTATGAATGGGAGCTTTATAATATTGAAACTGACAGAGGTGAAACAACCAATGTTGCCAAACAAAATCTTGCAGTTGTAAACCAACTTTCTGCCAAATATTTTGATTGGGCAAACCAAACAGGAGTTGTAGAATATAGTAAATTCAACGCTAAACCTGAGCAAATGCCAGGCGGTGCGGCTCTAAAGAAATAATTACTTTTTTTGATATTTTAAGTAATTATAAACAAAAAGCGATTGTCATAGAACAATCGCTTTTTTATGTAATAAAGTAAGCTGAATTAATATGTAACGTGTAATTTAATTAAACACATAGAAACATAGATTTTACTTCACATTGAAAAGATTAATTTTAAAGAAACTAGTTTCTCACACATAGTAGCTATGTTTGTTAATGCAAGTCAAACGCCTTTTAACACACCAATAAGCTATTTTTCTATGTGTTTAAAAAATACTTTTCAATTGATTATTTAATCTCTAAAATCATTCAAAGATTTCTCGATGATTTCAAGACATTCCGCAATTTGAGTTTCTGTCATAACCAATGGCGGCGCTAATCTGATTTTGTTTCCGTGAGTTGGTTTTGCCAATAATCCGTTATCTCTGAATTTAAGGCAGATTTCCCAAGCCAAATCAGAATCTTCGCTGCAATTAATTACAATGGCGTTTAGTAAACCTTTACCTCTAACTAAAGTAATTAAATCGTTACGCTCTGCAATTTCGTTTAATCCTTTTCTTAAAATGATTCCTAAACGTTCTGCGTTTTCGGCTAGTTTTTCTTCTTTTACAACTTCCAAGGCTGCGATTGCAACGGCTGCTGCAACAGGATTTCCTCCAAAAGTAGAACCGTGTTGACCCGGTTTGATCACATTCATGATTTCATTATTGGCCAAAACTGCCGAAACCGGATAAACTCCGCCAGAAATTGCTTTTCCTAAAATTAAAATATCCGGCTGTACATTTTCGTGGTGTACGGCCAATAATTTTCCGGTACGGGCAATTCCCGTTTGAACCTCATCTGCAATAAATAAAACATTATGTTTTTCGCAAAGTGCTTTTGCTTTCACCAAATATCCTTCTGATGGAACATACACTCCGGCTTCACCCTGAATTGGTTCTACCAAAAATCCGGCAATATTTTTTGATGATTCTAAAGCTTTTTCAAGAGCTTCCAGATTATCATATTCAATTTTTATAAATCCATCTGTAAAAGGTCCGAAGTTTTTACGGGCACTTTCATCATTCGAAAATGAAATGATAGTCGTCGTTCTTCCGTGAAAATTATTTTCGCAAACAATAATCTGCGCTAAGTTTTCGTGAATTCCTTTTACTTCATATGCCCATTTTCTACATAGTTTCAAAGCTGTTTCAACCGCTTCGGCACCTGTATTCATTGGTAATACTTTATCAAAACCAAAATAATTGGTTACAAATTCTTCGTAGTTTCCTAATTTATCATTGTAAAAAGCTCTCGAAGTCAAGGTCAGTTTTTGAGCCTGATCAACCATTGCTTTTACAATTTTTGGGTGGCAATGTCCTTGATTTACTGCTGAATAAGCAGAAAGAAAATCATAGTACTTTTTGCCGTCAACATCCCACACATATACACCTTCTCCTCTTTCTAAAACTACCGGAAGCGGATGGTAATTATGAGCTCCGTATTTATTCTCTTTTTCGATTAAAACTTCCGATTTAGACGAAAGAATTTCTTGTGTATGTGCCATAATATCTCTTTTTATTGAAACAAAAATATAAAAATTATTTATTTATAGCGAATAAAACACAATTATCAACTCATAATAACCTATAAAAAATCAAAATCACTTAATTTCACCTTTAAAAAGTCATTTTACCATTTCTTATCAAACGTTTAATCATACTAATTTTTATCTTTACCATAAATTAGAACGTAAAAAATAGTTGCATGGATATTTTAGATGAGTTTGACATAAAGATTATCAAAGAATTAGAAAAAGACGGAAGAATTGCTTATTCGACTATCGCCACTAATTTAAAAATCTCCAATACAATGGTGCATCAGCGTATAAATCGTTTGTTTGAGCAAGGCATAATTACAGGAATCAAACCTATTTTAAACGAAAAGCAAATTGGTTACGACTGGGCTTCGTTTACGGGAATTACACTCAACAAGGATTCTGATTCTGAACGAATTATAGCAGCTTTAAAAGAGATTCCGGAAATTACCGAATGCTATTTTGTAACGGGTTCGTTTACGCTGTACTTAAAAATTACGGCAAAAAACCACGAACACATGCGTAAAATATTATATGAAAAAATCGATAATATTCCGGGAATTGCCAAAACGGATTCTATGATCGAATTAGGATGTGCTTTTAAAAGAAATATTTCTTTGTAAAAATTGGTGCTCATATTTTAAACACATAGAAACATAGATTTTTATTGTTTATGCAAAAGAATATGGGAGAGAAACAAGTTTCTTTCATATTAGCGTAATGAATATTAGCCACAGATTAAATGATTAAAAGGATTAGAATTAAATCAAATTTAAGATGGATTAAACATCCCTATAATATAAATCGAGTCAAAGGCTCTTCGCAAAAGTTTCGGAAAACGACCCATTTTGTAGCAACGTATTTTAATCCGTTGAAAAACGAAACGCCTTTTCACGATATGTAAATTATACATCTATCTGCTTAAAAAAGATTGCTGTAATTTTCAAAAATACAAACCTCAAAAGAAAATTCTTCTGAGGTTTTTTTGTAGCATTTTATTTCTGATATTTGTTTAAAATTGTAAGATCATGAAAAATACCACTATTCTAATTTTAACTATCATACTGTCTTCTAACACTATAAATGCGCAGTTAAAATCAGTAAAATATTCAGAAGGAAAACAAACATTAAACGGTTTGTCTATAAAAGCTGCCAAAAAAAGCAGTAACAATCCAGGCATTTTACTATTGCCAGCGTGGTTAGGAATTGACAAAGCCTCAAAAGATATTGCCACTGATTTATCTAAATTAGGTTATACTGTTTTTATCGCTGATATTTATGGCGAAGGAAATTATCCAACTAATACAACTGAAGCAGGAAAACAAGCTGGTTATTACAAAACAAATTTTGAAGCTTATCAAAAAAGAATCAATGCGGCTTTGCTGGAATTAATCAAATCCGGAGCAAATGCAGATAATATTGTCGCTATTGGCTATTGCTTTGGCGGAACAGGAGTTCTTGAAGCTGCCCGCGGACATTTGAATTTAAAAGGTATTGCTTCATTTCATGGTGGTTTAGGTAAAGATGCAGCGCGTGCCGTTGAACCAATTACTACTAAAGTTTTAGTTTGTCATGGTGCCGATGATCCTTATGTTTCAAAAGAAGAAATCACAGCTTTTCAACAGGAAATGCGCGACTCAAAAGCTGATTGGCAAATGATTTATTATGCTAATTCTGTTCACTCGTTTACAAATCCAGAAGCCGGAAATGACAACTCAAAAGGTGCTGCTTATAATGCTGTTGCGGCAAAAAGATCTTTTGAGCATTTGCAGCTGTTTTTGAATGAAGTGCTGAAAAAATAAAATAGAACGCGGATTAGTGGATTTACACTGATTTATAAATTAAAATTTGTGCTAATTTGAGAAAATTTGTGGTTAAAATAATCACAAGCAGATTTGACAGATTTATTTAATAGTAATTCGTAAAATTGCTTCGCCTGTTTGCTATCGCTCGGGTCGTGGCAAAAAATCGAAGCGAATTCGCGACAAAAAACTAAAACCAAAACCAAAAACCAACCAAATTACCAATGTCACACAGTCCTATTAGAAAAGACAAAACCTGCCTGAATTGCAGGCACGTTGTAGAGCAAAGATTTTGTCCGAATTGCGGACAGGAAAACACAGACAGCCGAAAGACCTTTCACCATTTGTTTATTCATTTTTTTGAAGATTTAACGCATTATGAAAACGCTTTTTGGAAAACGATTCGGAATTTACTTTTTAAACCGGCCACGTTAACCAAAGAATATCTTTCAGGAAAAAGATTATCTTATCTGGCGCCGGTTCGTCTTTATATTTTTATCAGTTTTATCACCTTTCTTTTAATTGCACTGTTTCCCTCTCACGTAAGTGAAAACCTGGCCAAAAGTGAAAAAGATATTACTACAAACCTTATAAAACAAGATAAAGAAGGAATAAAAAATTTAAAGGGAAACACACATTTTGAAATGCCGTCGATGAAAGAAGTCGACTCGATTCAGAAATATGGAAAGCCTAACGAAAAATATACCGATTTTGAATATTGGCTTTACGAAAAAGTAATACACGTTACCGAAAAAAATACTAAGGGGGAAATTATAGAAAAATTCATCGAATCATTCGTACATAATATCCCTAAAATCTTATTCATCATAATGCCTTTTTTCGCTTTCTTTTTATGGATTTTTCACGATAAAAAGAAATGGTATTACTTTGATCACGGAATATTTACGCTGCATTATTTTTCATTTTTGCTTTTAATATTTCTCATACTTTTTATTGTCCAGAAAATTACCGATTTGCTCGGAAACGGTTTTGGCTTTATAGCCGATATTACAAATTTTCTGGGATTAGTATGGATGTCTTATTATTTTTATCCGGCCCATCACCGTTTTTATGGGGAAAGCAGAATAGTATCATTTATTAAAAGTGTAATTCTATTCTTTATAAACTTCTTTTTTATTGTATTTTTACTAACTTTTTATGTTTTTTACATATTCATTAATTTACACTAAAACCCCGCAATGAAAAAAATTGTAATTCTATTATTAATTGCCTCAGCATTTTCATGTAAAAATATGCAGTCTGTTGTATCGAAAGATAATTCAGATCCAACTAAATACGTGAAAGCTATTACCCAAAAAGATTTAAAAAAGATGTTATATGTGGTTGCTTCTGATGAAATGGAAGGCCGCGAAACTGGTTCTGCAGGTCAAAAAAAAGCAGGACTTTACATGATCGAACAATACAAAAAAAATAACATTTCGTTTCCTAAAGGTGCAAAAGATTACTATCAAACAGTTCCTGCTGCCTTTTTAAATGCAAGACGTAATGAAAATTTACCTGATTCAGAAAATATCTGGGCTTACATCGAAGGTTCTGAAAAACCGGATGAAGTTTTGGTTATTTCTGCTCACTACGACCACGTTGGAATCAAAAATGGCGAAGTTTACAACGGAGCTGATGATGACGGTTCCGGAACTGTTGCTGTAATTGAAATGGCTAAAGCATTCGCAAAAGCTAAAAAAGACGGACACGGACCAAAACGTTCTATTTTATTCCTTCACGTAACGGGTGAAGAACACGGTTTACACGGTTCTCGTTATTATTCTGAGAATCCATTGTTTCCAATTGCAAACACGATTACTGACATCAATATTGATATGATTGGCCGTCGCGATGTTGAACATGCGAACACTAATAATTATGTATACGTAATTGGTGCCGACAGATTATCATCTGATTTACATAATATTGTGGTTGCTCAAAATGAAAAATACACTAAAGTTGATTTAGATTTTAAATTTAATGATCCTAAAGATCCTAATCATTTCTACGAGCGCTCTGATCATTACAACTTTGCAAAACATGGTATTCCTGCAGTTTTCTTCTTCAACGGAGTTCACGAAGATTACCACGGAAAAGGCGACGAACCTGAAAAAATTGAATATGACGCTTTAACCAAAAGAACACAATTAGCGTTTGTTGTTGCTTGGGAATTGGCAAATAGAGAGAACAGACCGGTAGTGGATAAGAAATAGGTTCTGAGGTACTAAGATGCTAAGGTTCTAAGTTTTTCTTATAAACTAAAGTTTATATCTCACAAAAATAATTATATGCAAAAAAGGGATGAGTTTTTAAAACTCATCCCTTTTTTTATATTTATTTCCAAAAGTAAAAACCTCAGAACCTTAGTCCCTCAGCACCTTAGAACCTTCCTTAGTCATTCATAGAAATCAAAAACTCCTCATTATTCTTCGTTTTCTTGAAGCGTTCGTTTACAAAATCCATAGATTCTACCGGGTTCATATCAGATAGGTATTTACGCATGATCCACATTCTTTGTAATGTTTTTTCGTCTAATAATAAATCGTCACGACGTGTACTTGAAGACGTAAGATCGATTGCAGGGAAAATACGTTTGTTGGCAATTTTACGATCTAACTGAAGTTCCATGTTACCGGTACCTTTAAATTCTTCAAAGATAACCTCATCCATTTTAGAACCTGTTTCTGTCAATGCAGTTGCGATGATGCTTAATGAACCTCCGTTTTCTACATTTCTTGCAGCTCCAAAAAATCTTTTTGGTTTTTGTAATGCATTGGCATCCACACCTCCACTTAAAACTTTACCAGAAGCTGGCTGAACAGTATTATAAGCTCTTGCCAAACGTGTAATAGAATCTAAAAGAATCACTACATCATGCCCGCATTCTACCAAACGTTTAGCTTTTTCAAGTACGATGTTGGCAATTTTTACGTGTTCCTGTGGTTCTCTGTCAAAAGTTGAAGCGATAACTTCACCACGAACACTTCGCTGCATATCTGTAACCTCTTCTGGACGCTCATCAATTAGAAGAACGATAAGATAAACTTCAGGATGGTTGGCGGCAATCGCATTGGCAATGTCTTTTAATAACATTGTTTTACCGGTTTTCGGTTGTGCGACTATCATACCACGCTGTCCTTTTCCTATTGGAGAAAATAAATCGATAATACGGGTTGAAACTGAGCTGCCTTTTTCGGCTAATTTGAATTTTTCTGAAGGAAAAACCGGCGTAAGGTGTTCGAAAGAAACTCTGTCGCGAACTACCTGCGGATCGTGACCATTGATTTTTAGTACACGAACTAAAGGAAAAAATTTCTCGCCTTCTTTCGGAGGACGAACCACTCCTTTTACTGTATCTCCGGTTTTAAGACCGAATAATCTAATTTGTGAAGTTGATAAATAAATATCATCTGGAGATGCTAAATAATTATAATCTGATGAACGCAAGAATCCGTATCCGTCCGGCATCATTTCAAGGACACCTTCACTTTCAATAATTCCGTCAAATTCAAAATCTGAATCCCTGAAATTACTTTTCTTATTTTTATGATTTGGGTTTTGATTCTGGTTTCCGCTATTTCCATTACCATTCCCGTTTTGATTCTGATTCTGATTTGGGTTTTGGTTGGGATTTTGATTCGGGTTTTGCTTTTTAAGCTGATTTGGATTTATCTTTTTTACCGGAGCAGTTTCTTCTGCTGTTTCGGCTTCAGGAGTTGAAGTACTGGTTTCAGTTTCTCCAGCTTCATCAGAAGTAACTTCCTTTACAGTTTCTTTTTCTTTTTGTAAAGCGACTTTTTTCTCGTAAGCTGATTTATTGAATTTTACGATTTTTGGTCCTTTTTTCTCTACTTCCTGGTTTTCAACAACTTCTTCAGTTTCTTCGGCTTTTGGAGCATTCTGAACCTTTTGATTTTGTTTTGCAATTGCAGGAGCTTTCACTTTTTCAGGAGTTTCCTCTACCATATCAAATTCTAGAACCGGGGCATTTTTGCTGATGGGTGCTTTTTTTGCCGGAACAATTCTTGCTCTTTTTGGTTTATCATCAACTTCTGCATCGGCAACAGCAGACACGGGCGGCGCTACAGTCGCTTCTTGATGTGCTAAAATCTGACTAATTAAAGTGTCTTTTTTAACACCATTAAACTTTATAGTTTTAGCTAACTTAGCTATTTCTTGAAGCTCAGAAAGCTTCATTTCTTTTAATGCAGAAATATCAAACATGAATATTCTATGAATTTAATTATTTTAAAGGAAATACTGTAAAAAGAATAGGTAGATAATTGTTTTCAATTGACCGCAGTATGAAGTGCTTACGGTATTATGATGCAATAATACGAATAAAATTTTATCATACAATAGTATTTTAAAAAAAGAAAATATATTTTTGTAAAACAATTATTGATCATGATACAACGAATTCAAACCGTATATTTAATTCTTACCTTTTTAATAACAGGGGTTTTATTATTTTTTATTCCGCTTTGGACATTAAACAACGGAAAAGAATTTTATTTTATGCAGGACCAGGTTTATACTATTTTATTAGGTTTAAGCACCATGCTTACTATTATTAGTATAATTTCATATAAAAAGAGACAAAATCAGTTTGTAATGGGCAGACTGAACATAATATTAAATTTAATTTTATTAGGATTATTTGTATATCGATCACTAAATTTATCTGGAGAGACTGTTAACGCAGTTTCAGAGAAAGGTATTGGGATGTTTCTTCCTATTGTTGCTATCGTGTTATTAGTGTTAGCTAATAAGGCCATCAAGAAAGACGAAGATCTCGTAAAATCTGTAGATCGTTTGAGGTAAACCTATAAACTTTATTTATGTGCGAAGAGAACCCGAATTTATAATTCGGGTTTTTTTATGTCCGGATTTTTCGAAAAACAGCAGAAACTCAGATCAATTCTAAAAACCATATATCGATTAAAAAAATAAAGGATAGATTTTACCGCAAAGTTCACAAAGTTTTTATCTTAAAGTATCTTTCAGAAAAACAAAAGTTCGCCAAGCTAAATCAATAAAGCTTTGCGAACTTTGATTATTTTATAAAAACTAAGATTTAAAAAAAATTACGCACTTTACGGTAAAATTATTAACAGGTCTAAATATTTCTCCCCAAAACAAAGGCAAAAAAAAAAGAATTTGTAAGATAATTTTTTCATAAATTTGATTTCAGATTCAAAAATAATCATGACACAGAAAATAAGAGTACATCTTGCTGACGACCATCAGGTACTTATCGACGGACTTACCAATTTATTGCGTACTGTTTCTGATTTTGAAGTTGCGGGCAACTCATCAGACGGAACTTCTATTTATGAAGATGTTACAAAAAATAATACCGACATTTTATTATTGGATATCAGCATGCCCGAAAAAGATGGAATCGAAGTCCTCAAGGAATTTAATGAAAAAGGTTTTCCGTGTAAAGTGATCATTCTTTCTAGTTATGACGATTTAAAAATTGTAAAAGAAGTAATGAAATTGGGCGCAAAAGGCTATTTGACAAAAAAAAGCGCGGGAGAAAATATTATAGAGGCAATCAGGGCGGTAAACAAAGATGAAGAATATTTTGACAAACATATAAGAGAAAAAATCTTTACCAATTTTACTCAGAATAATCCAAAACTAAACAAACCTGCTTTTAAAGAAAACCAGTTTTTAAGCGAACGCGAAATCGAAATTATTACTTTAATATCTCTTGAATACAGTGGAAAAGAAATTAGTGAAGAACTTTTTATTAGCGTCAATACTGTCGAAACGCATCGCAAGAACATCATGAAAAAACTAAAAACCAAAAATGTTATTGGTCTTGTAAAATATGCCCTAAAAAACAACTTAATAAAACCTTAATTGCATTTTACTAATTTATCATCTATGTCTGCTTTTAGAATATTTTTATTATTTGTTTTATTGACACTTAACGGAACTTTGGTATTTAGTCAAAATACGACAACTTCTAAAGTAACTGATTTTAAAAAATCTAAAAAGGAAGTTATTTCTAATAATCTAACGGCTGAAAAACAATTATCAGAACTCGAAACAGCGACAAATAAAAAGATTGTCAGCTTATTTATTGTTCTTGTAATAATGCTGATGGTTTTGCTTTATTATGTTTATCAGAATGATAAATTGAAACGAAAAAACAAACAAAAAGACATACAGCAAAAAATACAGCTCAACATTATAAACGCCGGAATAGATGGTCAGGAAAACGAAAGAAAAAAAATCGCGTCGTTTTTACATGATAATATCAATTCTCTACTTTCTTCGGTTGGTTTGCATTTAAACACATTTTCAGTTCAAAACAATGTACAATCAGAAGAACTTCTTAAGGCTAAGTCTATTCTCGAAGAGGCCCACGATCGTTTGCGTGATATGTCGCACGAGTTAATCCCGGCTCTTTTGGTACGTTTTGGTTTGGTTTATGCTTTAGAAGATTTATGTGAAAAAAATTCTAATTCAAGCCTTCAATTTGAATTTACAAGTTCTGTACCAACTACAAAAAGATACAATGAAAAATTCGAAATAAAACTATATTTTATTGTAAGCGAGCTTTTTAGCAATATCATAAAACATAGCGATGCCCAAAAAGCCCGAATTTCATTGCATGAAAAAGAAAATCGGTTAATTATTATTATTCACGATGACGGAAAAGGTTTTAATACCGAAAAACTAAATCATGAAGGTTTTGGCCTAAACAGAATCAGAGCCCGAATTAAAAAGCTAAAAGGCAGTTTTGCCCTTATTTCCAGAGCAAATGAAAGTACGGGAACTTCGATAAAAATAAAAGTGCCTACTTTATAACTTTTACTTTTACTTTTACTTTTACTTTTTATTTTTACTTTTACTTTTTGCCTATTTCTATAATTTCGAGATCTTTTATTTTATCATCATCAATTACAAATCTAAGCATTGTTCGCATTTGATGGAACCCGCTTTTTCCTGCAGCACCTGGATTCATGTGCAATAAATTATTCTTCTTGTCAAACATTACTTTTAAGATATGTGAATGTCCGCAAATAAATAATTTAGGTGGATTTGTCGCCATTTCTTCTCTTATGGCAGGATTGTATTTTCCGGGATAACCACCAATATGTGTAATCCAAACAGATACATTTTCGCATAAAAATCTGTTGTGCAAAGGAAATTCTAACCTGGCTTTTGCATCGTCAATATTACCATAAACACAACACAATGGTTTCAGTTTTTTTATAGTATCCGTTACATGCAAATCGCCAATATCGCCCGCGTGCCAAACTTCATCGGCCAGAGCTACATATTTTAAAATGGTATCATCAAGATGACTGTGAGTGTCTGAAAGGAGGAGAATTTTTTTCATTTTTTTAGTGCAAAGGCTCAGATTTGCAAAGATACAAAGGTTTTTTTGTAGAAGCACACTGCAGTGCGTCTTTCGTATCATTTTGATTATTATAAAAACATAAAATCCGATTGCTTTCGCAAATCGGATTTCTTAAACTTGATGTTAGACGCACTGCTGTGCATCTCTACGAATAATCGAATTTATCCTGATGTTAAACCTGTCAGGTTTGTCTAATGTCAAATACTATTTATATTTTTACGATAATTACTGTTTCTTCATATTTTTAACCTCTTTAGAGTCTTTGGTATCCATCATTTCCATTAGTTTTAAACCTAACAAACCACTGATTGAACCATCAGAACCTGAATTTCCTGAAATTAAAACATCAGGAATCACTTTGATATTTCCTTTACCAATTTCTTCGGTTACTTTATATCTGGTGAAATTATCACCGCCCATTGCACTAACCTGAAGCTGGTATGATTCTGCAGTCGATTTACCAATTGCCATGATTTTCTCGGCTTCAGCCAAACCAGTTTTAGAGATTCTTTCTGCTTCGGCACTTGCGTTTAGTTTTGTGGCTTCTGCCTGCGCTCCTGCTCTTGCTTTTGTAGCTTCGGCTTCGGCATTGGCGCGCATTTTTGTAGCTTCTGCTTCCGCGTTTACATTTAATTTTAAACTTGTTGCGTCTCCTTCTGCTTTTTTAACTGTCGCATCTGCCGTTCTTTGTGCAATTTCAACACTTTGTGATGCACGAACGATTTCTTTTTGCATGTCGGCAATTGCAGTTTCCTTTTCCATTCCCTGACGTTGTTCCTGCGCCATTCTTTGGGTTTGATACGTTTTTTGTTCTTCTTCTGCCAGTTTTCTGTCAGTTAAAGTTTTCATTAATGAATCTGGCGGAACAATATCTCCAATTAAAGTATCAACGGCATTTACATTGTATTCGTCAAGAACTAATTTAATATGATTTTTAGCTGATTCCTGACGTTCTTTTCTGGTTGATAGGAAAGAAATCACATCGCTGTCCTGAGCCGAGTTTCTAAAATAGTTACCAATTGTAGGTTCTAAAACCTGCGAAACCAGGTTGTTCATACTTCCAAAACGGGCAATTACTTTTGGGGCTTCGGCTGCCGGAACGTGAATAATTTGAGCTACATCTAAATTGAATGGAAAACCATCTTTTGAACGAACGGTAATCGTAGAAAGATTTTTATCTAAATCGTGTGATTCACTTCTTGCATTTGCCCAGTTTAAAACTAAGTTTGTTGTTGGAACCGGTTCTAATTTAGTTGTGTATTTATTTAACGCATATTTTCCGGGTCCAAGAGGCTCCATCCAAACCCCGCGTTGTCCTTTTGAAACGATATTGCCGTGTTTAAAAGTATCACCGGTAACATCTTGTCCGTCTTCTCCAATGTACGAAATCACAACTCCAACGTATCCAATTGGCACATCTGTCATTGGGTTTTGTTCGATCTGAACGCCCCATGTATTAATATAGTAAGAACCTGCCAGCATTACCTGAGGCTGCAAACCACGATTTCCACCGCTTCCTAAAAACTTGTCGAAATCCTGAAAGTTATTATGGCCTTCAACAAATTTACCTGCAATTTGTCCTTGTGGAATTGGTTCTCCGTCAAGCGCGGTTACGATACCAATCATATTTTCGTAAATCTTGATTTGATCTGCAATTACAATTTCGAACAAAAACGTATTAATACGATAGGAACCAGTTGTAATAAAAGCGGTCTGACGTCCTTTTTGTCCGCCATTGTTTAAGAAAAAAGTAGCATCCTGAAAGTTATCGCTATCTACTTTTCTGGCTAAGATTCGTCCGGTTGGAATTTCCTGTCCGTCTTTACTTAAAACCAATCCAATTTTACCTTCCGGAATAACCGTAAATCCGGTCATATCAATTGAATATTGCCAGATCCACATTCCCCAGTATAAGCCCGGAGCAAGCGTTTTTGCCTGATAACCAGCCTCGCCTTTTGTGGCAATAATACGTCCGTCCGGCAATGATTTATCCGTCCCGAATAAAACGAACTTTTTAGTCACCAAACCAATTTTATCTTCAGGAACCATCACCATTCCGAAGAAAACGCGCAAAATAAATTTGTAAAAAAGAATGGAGAATAAGATTAAAATTATCCACCAATAAGAAGTAATTTCATTCATAGTTTTTGATTATTTAGATGCAAACATAGGAGAAATAGTCTCTGTTAAAATGAAATATTTTAAAAATTAACTTTTGTCAATTTTTTCAAAAAATGTTAAAAAACACTTTAAATTAAATCGTTGGAATTGTCAATTTCTGACACGATTTTTTCCTGTGTAAACTATGATTGGTATTTTGGGTTTTAACAGTTTGTAGAGAAAGGTACTTAGGTTCAGAGAGGCAAAGGTTCAAAGGTTCTCTTTACAGATTTAAAATTAATCATTTTTATATTTCTTCGCACTTTTAGTTAGACGCACTGCTATGCGTCTCTACATAAAAACCTCTGGAACCTTTGTACATTTGCCACTTTGAACCTATAAAGAAAAAAATCTTTGTACCTTTGCATCTCAGAACCTCTGCACCTTAAAATGAGATATTTTATTCAATTTGCTTATAACGGAACCAATTATCACGGCTGGCAATTTCAGCCCAACGCCTCTTCTGTTCAGGAAACTTTAAACAAAGCATTTTCGGTTTTACTGAATGCTCCTATAAATATAATGGGTGCCGGAAGAACAGATACTGGCGTTCATGCAACTGAAATGTATGGTCATTTTGATTTTGATGTTCCAATTGATGTTCAAACTTTGGTTCATAAACTCAATTCGTATTTGCCGAAAGACATTGCCATTATTGACATTATTTTGGTTCATGACGATGCACATTGCCGATTTGATGCCACAAAAAGAACCTACGAATATCATATCAATACTTTTAAAAATCCGTTTTTGGAAGAATTGAGTTGGTATTTTAACCAAAAATTAGATGTAGCTTTGATGAATGAAGGGGCAAAGATTTTAATGAATCATACCGACTTTCAGTGTTTTTCGAAAGTGAATACGGATGTAAATACTTTTGACTGCACGATTTTTGAGGCATATTGGAAACAGGAAAACGACAAACTGGTTTTTACGATTTCGGCCAATCGGTTTTTACGAAATATGGTTCGCGCCATTGTGGGAACTTTAATAAATTTGGGACTGCATAAAATTTCTCTTGCCGATGTTGAAACTATTATTGCCAGTAAAAGCAGAGAAAAAGCCGGATTTTCAGTTCCGGCACACGGTTTATATTTAACCAAAATTAATTACGATTATTTATAGCTGTAGGCTATAGGCTTTAAGCAGTAAGCTTTTAGCACTTTATTAAAGCCTACGGCCTAAAGCTTATAGCTTAAAGCAACAACAAAAAATGAAAGCAAAAGCATTTGATACCGGATTATTCAAACGGATTTTAAAATATACAAAACCTTATAAATGGCGTTATTACGGCGTTATTATTTTCGCAATTTCGCTGTCGATTTTTGCGGCACTTCGTCCCTATTTACTAAAACAAACAGTTGATGGTTACATTAAAACGCAGGACAAACAAGGTTTGTTGATGTACATTGTTTTAATGGGCGTTGTACTTTTATGTGAGGTTTTCTCTCAGTTTTATTTTGTGTTTTGGGCAAACTGGCTTGGGCAGGATATTGTAAAAGATATTCGAACTAAACTCTTCAAGCATATTTTGAGTTTTAGAATGAAATATTTTGATTTGGTTCCGGTGGGACAATTGGTTACCAGATCAGTATCTGATATTGAATCTATTGCGCGTATTTTTAGTCAGGGACTTTTCATGATTATAAGTGATTTGATGAAAATGCTGGTTGTGCTTCTTTTTATGTTTTATATGAATTGGGAACTGACCTGGATTGTGGTTATTGCAATGCCAATTCTGGTTTATATTACCCGAATTTTTCAGCGTAAAATGCAGGTTGCTTTTGAGGAAGTTCGTACGCAAATCGCCAATATGAACTCGTTTGTGCAGGAACGCGTTACGGGAATGAAAATCGTTCAGCTTTTTAACCGTGAGAAAATTGAAGCTGAAAATTTTAAAGAAATCAATAACAAACACAGAGTTGCATGGATTAAAACGATTCTGTATAACTCGATATTTTTCCCGATTGCCGATATTATTTCCTCTATTACTTTAGGTTTGGTTGTGGTTTACGGAGGATTTAAAATTTTGAACGGAGATCATTTTACGACTTTCGGAGATTTATTTTCCTATACTATGTTTATAGGAATGCTTTTTAATCCGCTTCGTCAGATTGCAGATAAGTTTAACGAGATGCAATTGGGAATGATTGCTGCCAATCGCGTTTTTGATATTATTGATACTCAGGATCATATTCAGGACACGGGAACGCTTGAAGCACCAATTTTTAACGGAAGTATCGAATTTAAGGACGTACGTTTTAGTTATATTCCCGAAGAAGAAGTCATAAAAGGTATTGATTTATCTGTCAATGCCGGGCAAACAATTGCGATTGTAGGTTCTACCGGAGCAGGAAAATCGACGATTATTAATTTGCTGAATCGTTTTTACGAAATAAACAGCGGAACAATTTTTATCGACGGCCACAATATTGAAAACTATACTCTGGCTTCTTTACGAAAACAAATTGCCGTGGTTTTGCAGGATGTATTTTTGTTTGCTGATACTATATATAATAACATTACGCTTCACAATCCTGAAATTACCCGCGAACATGTTTTAAACGCTGCGAAAAAAATTGGCGTTCACGATTTTATTATGAGTTTGCCGGATAACTATGATTTTGATGTAAAAGAACGCGGCGTAATGCTTTCGTCTGGACAACGCCAATTAATTGCTTTTTTGCGTTCGTATGTAAGTAATCCGAGTATTTTGATTTTAGACGAGGCGACTTCTTCAATTGATACGTATTCTGAAGAATTGATTCAGCGTGCGACAGAAACAATTACCAAAGGCAGAACTTCTATTATTATTGCGCATCGACTGGCGACAATTGTAAATGCCGATAAAATTGTAGTTATGGATAAAGGATTAATTGTTGAGCAGGGAACGCATCAGGAATTGCTCAATAAAACAGATGGTTATTACAAAAACCTGTACGATTCTCAATTTTCTGTGGCGAACTAGATTTCCAAATGCTAAAAAAGTTCTTAAAAAAGTTAAAATAGCGTTATAGGAATCATAAATGTAAGATTTTAGAGGAATTATGTAACTTTTTTAGGATTTCTATTTTTTATATTTGAGAATATATAAATCAAATGTAAAAGAAAATGCCACAAAACAGATTATATCCGAACGAAGAATTTAAAGAAATAGAAATAAATGCCTCATTGCAACTTCGATATGCTATTTCAAACAGAGGCCGTTTAATTAGTTTTTCTGATGAAATAGAAAACGGTAGAATTTTAAAAGGAGGGTTAAGCGATGGCTATCCAACCTTTAGATTCAAGATTAAAAAAGACGATAAAATTGTCAACAAATACCTTTTTTTATACAAATTAGTTGCTCAATATTTTATTCCGAAAGAATCAGAAGATCAAACGTATGTTTTGCATCTGGATTACAACAGAAGTAATGATGATGTTAGAAATTTACGCTGGGCAACAAAAGCCGAAATGATGGCACACAGCCGCAAAAGTCCACGCGTTATCCAGGCCAAAAAGAACCTCATCGAGCACAACTTAAAATCGGACGGAAGAAAATTAACTACCACAAAAGTGATGTTAATCAAAAAAATCCTTTCCAGACCAGAACAAAAAACAAGACTTAAAATGATCGCCAAACAATTCGGCGTAAGCGAAATGCAAATCAGACGTATCGCCAGCGGAGAAAATTGGGGACATGTTAAAGTTTAATTATTAATGGTGAATTGTTAATTATCAATTGATAATTTCTGTTACTATGACCGAAGTCGAAGAACTTTTCAAAACGAAAAGCTCTTCGACTTCGTTTATTTGGCAAACACTTACTTTGAGATTTAGCTCATCAAACGCAATTTACAATCCATAATTCACAATTTACAATTAACAATTCTCATGATCTCTGTGAAAAGGTTAGAATCAGTGTGCGTAAAAATAAAATTTAAAGGCTATTTTAAAATAAATCCTTAAATTCGCAATCACAAATAACAAGAGAAATCGAAAAATGAGTTTCGGAATTATAAACTTCATTTTCGGTAGTAATACTAAAAACCAAAAAAATGAAATACGACGTTATTGTTTTAGGAAGTGGTCCTGGCGGATATGTAACAGCAATTAGAGCATCACAATTAGGCTTTAAAGTAGCTGTAGTTGAAAAAGAAAACCTTGGTGGTGTATGTTTAAACTGGGGATGTATTCCAACAAAAGCATTATTAAAATCAGCTCAGGTTTTTGATTATTTAAAACACGCTTCTGATTACGGATTAAAAGTTTCTGAATTCGATAAAGATTTCCCTGCAGTTGTACAACGTAGCCGTGGTGTTGCTGACGGAATGAGCAAAGGAGTTCAGTTTTTGATGAAAAAAAATAAAATTGACGTTATCGAAGGTTTCGGAAAACTAAAACCGGGTAAAAAACTTGACGTTACAGATAAAGATAATAAAGTAACTGAATATAGCGCTGATCACATCATCATCGCAACAGGAGCACGCTCTCGTGAGTTGCCAAATTTACCACAAGATGGTATAAAAGTAATTGGTTACCGTCAGGCAATGACATTACCAACGCAGCCAAAATCTATGATTATCGTAGGTTCAGGAGCGATTGGAGTTGAATTTGCTCACTTTTATAACTCAATGGGAACTGAAGTTACTATTGTAGAATTCATGCCAAACATTGTACCAGTTGAAGACGAAGACATTTCGAAACAAATGGAGCGTTCAATGAAAAAAGCAGGTGTTAAAATCATGACTAATTCATCTGTAGAGAAAATTGATACTACAGGAACTGGCGTAAAAGCAACTGTAAAAACAGCAAAAGGAGAAGAAATTCTTGAAGCTGATATCGTACTTTCGGCAGTTGGAATCAAAACAAATATCGAAAACATAGGTTTAGAAGAAGTTGGAATCGCGGTTGACAGAGATAAAATTTTAGTAAATGCTTATAATGCAACTAATATTCCTGGATACTATGCTATTGGAGACGTTACTCCCGGTCAGGCTTTGGCTCACGTAGCTTCTGCAGAAGGAATTAACTGTGTGGAGAAAATTGCTGGTTTACACGTAGATCCAATCGATTACGGAAACGTACCTGGCTGTACTTACGCAACTCCTGAAATAGCTTCTGTAGGTTTAACAGAAAAACAAGCTAAAGAAAAAGGATACGAATTAAAAATTGGTAAATTCCCATTCTCAGCTTCAGGAAAAGCAAAAGCTGCCGGTGCTGCAGACGGATTCGTAAAAGTAATCTTCGATGCAAAATACGGAGAATGGTTAGGATGCCACATGATTGGTGCCGGAGTTACAGATATGATTGCTGAGGCAGTTGTAGCACGTAAACTTGAAACTACAGGTCATGAAATCCTTAAATCTATTCACCCTCACCCAACAATGAGCGAGGCTGTTATGGAAGCTGTTGCTGATGCTTACGGCGAAGTAATTCACTTGTAATATTAAACCGTTTTACGGTTATATATAATTTTCAATTTATAAAAATCCGATTTGTGAAAACAGATCGGATTTTTTTATGCCTTATTTTACTTGAAAATACAGTTTGTCTTAAAATTTAATAAATATAAAATTGTTAAAAAATTGACATAAATATGTATTGTTATCCTGACATTATTCTTATTTTTATTATTTATAAATAAAATTTATGAAATTACCTTTTATAGAAATAATCGAAGCAACTACCAGTGATCCTAATTTATTAATGTGGAAGTTCTATGACGACGACAAAGAAATAAAAAATGGAGCAAAACTTACCGTTAGAGAAAGCCAGCATGCCATGCTTTTAAATGAAGGACAGCTTGCAGATGTTTTTTCGCCGGGATTACATACACTTACAACCGAAAATATTCCCGTTTTAAGTAAACTCAAAGGCTGGAAATATGGTTTTGAAAGCCCTTTTAAAGCTGATGTTTATTTTTTCAACACGCATCAATTTATCAATAATAAATGGGGCACTCCCGCTCCTATCCTATTGAATGATCCACAATTTGGGCAAATTAGAATTAGAGCTTTTGGCAGTTTTGACTTAAAAATCGTTGATGTTGCAAAATTCTTCCGTCAATATGCAGGCACTTATAAACAGCTTACCATTTTTGAATTACAAAGCCAGTTAAGAGATTTTGTTGCTCCAAAATTTGGTGAAGTTTTAGCCAATGAAAATATTACGATTACGGATGTTGCCGGAAACATTACACAATTAGGTCAAAAAATTGAACCTTATCTAAAACCTTATTTTCTGCAGCTTGGCATCGAATTAACGCAATTTGTAATTACAAGCGTAACACTGCCAGAAGAAGTTACAGTACATTACGATAAAATCACCAATATGAATATGGTGACCGACATGGATAAATTTACCAAATTCAATACCGCAACTGCCATTGGCGAGAAAGGAACTGCACTTCATGATGCAACTCAAAATGCATTGAGTATGGGAATCCTTTTAAACCAGATTCAGCAAAATAAAGAAACTCCAAAAGAAGAAATAAAAGACGATTTAACTTCTAAACTTCAAAAACTAAAATCGCTGTTTGATGCCGGTCTAATTGACGAAGATGAATTTAAAACAAAGAAAACCGAACTTTTAAGTCAATTATAATGGAAGAAAAAAAGGTCAATTCGTTTTTAAACAGACTTAAAGAAAACGCCCAAAAACAATCTAATTACGGAGGGGAAACAGAAAACAACGAAGCCCAAATGAATGTTAGGGACTGCCCAAACTGTGGTGCCGGCAGAGCCAAACAAGATGGCGTAACGCATTGTGCTTATTGTGGTTTTGAGTTTGTAACGGTGAAATTAACAGACGGGGTTTATATCAAAAAAGAAGATAATTCAATTTAAAAAATCAGAGATAACGTGTTCGGATTATTCAATAAACAAAAAAACGACGAAGCCATTCCGGAATGGTATTCAGAACTTCAGGAATCGCAGGAAAGATGGTTTGCTTTTTTAGAAAAACTAGAAGCTAAAATGGAAGAATTTGCAACTGCGGCAATTCCGGAATTAAAAGAAATTTTGCAAACCGATGATGATTTATATAAAAGAACCTTTCATAAAGTGTATTCTGGTGTAAACGGTCAATTATCCAATATCAGAGAAAAAGCCAGAGATACTTACGAAGAAAAAATCATTACTGTTTATCAAAATTTCAATGCTCAGATTTCTGTTTTAAGCAAGCATCATAATCTGGTATCTGATTTTAGAACTGCCTGTTCTGACCGTTACAATGATTTTGAAGACAAATATGAATATTGGAGAAAACAGATCGAAAAAACGCAGGAACGCGATCTTGAAATCGAATATCAGAAAATTTTAAACGAATTCGAAAACATCAAAAATAAATTCAGCTGTAAACAATGTGGCGGCAATATCGAAATCGAGAAAATCTTTTTAATCGAAACCTATATTTCATGTCCATATTGCAAAACGCAAAATACGTTTGCTCCCAGTACACAAGGCCGAAACCTTCAAAACATTGCGCGAGGATTAGCTGAGCAAAGAACAGCGCATTTACACGAAGCTTTTGAAATTGAAAATAACAAGGAGCGAGATTTATACCATCAGCGTCATGAATTAAGTCTGAGTACAATTCATCAATCAGACAAAAAAATATTGAGCGAAATCAAGGCAAAAATGGACGAATTGGAAGAACAGAGACAATTTGCAGTTCAAAATGCTCCAAAACTATATCAGGTTTATTTAAGGGCAATGTACGACGAGTTGAATAAAATTACTCCTGATTTGAAAGAGCACAACGAAAAAATGTACCAAAATCAATTGAAATATTAATAATTATTAACCCATAAAAATCAACAAATGTTTAAAAAACTTTTTGGATCTCTAACGGGAGACAACAAACAAGAAAACCAAGATTACGAAGCCCCGGAAACATCAAATGACAATTATGAAGAGGAGTATCAGGAAGTAGAATACGATCCGGAAACTTTGCACGGAACCCATTATGATGTAGAAGATTTTGATGATGAAGTCGCTGCAAGAGCCGAAGCATGGATAGCAGACGAACGTGCAAGCGGAGAAAATCTGGATGAAAAAGACATTCAAAACATCTATTTTAATTACAGAAGAGAAGTTTATACAGAATGGAATAACTGCGATTCTGATCAAATGATACGATTTGAGCATGCAAATTCACTTAAATATACAGGAGTTCAAACTTCTGGTTTTGTAAAAGTCGATGATAATAATCCATTACTTGAACCTGTACATGGTGTTTCTTTGAGAGATTATACGGCAATGTGCCTAAAAATCAGTGCGGGAATCGATTATCAGGAAGTTTGCAAAGCAATGGGATTAGAATCTGTAATCTGGGAAGAATTAAATACAATCTGGCCACAGCGTATGGGCGAAGATACTTCGTTTACAGTAACAACTTTGTTTGGACAATATTATGCAGAGAATGTTACGCTTCCCCAATTAGAGAATCTTAAAGCTGAAATTTCTGAAGAAGGTTTAGCGAATCTTGAAAAGATAAAAACAGACCGTTATTTCTACGAAGAACTTGCAGGCGCAAGACAGGCGGCTTATGAATACGGAATTGACGGAGCGCAATGGATTTTAGATACATTTGGTATTAATCTTGCTGATTTTCAATCTGTAGCAATGCAGTGGATGACAGAACAAAATCAAAACTGGAACTCAAATGATATTGCTGAATTCTCCAATTATCAACAAGAAAAACAAAAAGAATACGCTGCGAAATTTGCCGCAGAACAAGGCGGAAATATTGCTGATGACGTTACTTTTTAAGCTTCTTTTATTACTAAATTAAAATCCGGTTTTGTGCAGACAAGTCGGATTTTTTTATGTTAAAATCCAAAACATTTATACAAATTATTTTATCTTGTAGTCAAATAGATTTACAAATAAAACAATATATAAATGGAAGAAACACCAGTATTCTTTGCCGATGGAGAAAGTCCAAAAATGATTGAATCCTTTAAAAAAGCACAAGAAACGTTTAAATATTTCTGGAGAGAACTCTCCTGGGAATATCGCCGAATAGTACCAGCACTCGATGTTGCTTGTGTAAAATTGGCCTTCACACAAGAAATAGACGATGAAACTGTAGTTGAACACATGTGGATTAATGATATTAATTTTGATGGCGAAAAAATATATGGCATTTTAGTCAACGATCCCAATGAGTTAACAAATGTAAATAACGGCGATGAAGTCGAAATTCCTATAAATCAAATTAGCGACTGGCTGTTTGCAACCCAGGGAAAAACATACGGAGGTTTTACGATACAGGCCATGCGATCTGAAATGAGTGAAGCCGAAAGAGCAGAACATGATGAAGCCTGGGGTATGGATTTTGGAGATTATAATGATATTCTCGTTGCTTTTGAGCAAAAGGAAAAACCGGAAAATCTTATAGAACATCCTATGAGTAAAAACATGAAAGAGAGTCTTATAGATTTTGTAAAAAACAACCCTAATGAAGTTACGAGTAAAGATCAGTTGGGATACACTTTTTTACACCGCGAAGCGATTGCAGGAAACAGTACTTCCGTTGAAGTTTTAATTGAATCCGGAGCTGATATTAATGCAAAAACGATCCATGGCAAAACCCCATTAGATTTTGCAAAGCAACTAAACTGGCAGCATTTAATTCCAATTTTATCATAACACAATTTAAAATCCGATTTGCAAACAAGTCGGATTTTTTATTGAAAAAAAACGCAATGTTAGAAATCTCAGAATCTCAGAATCTTAGAAACTTAGAAACTCAGAATCTTTAAAAGCGAGTGTCCCTCCGGGCCGGGCTATTCACTGCAAGTCCTCGCACTTCCTTCGTCAGGCTGTGGGCTTTCCGTTGCTATCCCTCACGCAACCGTTCATAAGAACTATAATTTTTTAATAAAAAAACACTATTTTTATTCTGCACTAACACAGAACAAAATACTATAACCTTTTATTATTCAATTAATTATCATGAACACAACGATACAGGATTACAATAATTCACAAAATAGTTCCGACAAGGAAATCTGCGATCAACTAGCAAATATCATCAATAAAAATCTGCCCGATGCCGAAAACAAAATCTGGCACGCACATCCGGTTTGGTTTCTGGACGGAAATCCAATTGTAGGATACAGCAAATTAAAAGATTCTGTTCGTTTGTTATTTTGGAGCGGCCAATCTTTTGATGAAGAAAAACTGGCAAATGAAGGTTCTTTCAAAGCCGCAGAGTTTCGCTATATTTCATCCAACCAAATAATTCCGGAAGATGTAAAACGCTGGCTCGAAAAAGCAAGAGAAATTCAGTGGGATTATAAAAATCTGGTAAAACGTAAAGGCGTTTTAGAGCGACTTAAATAAGCAAAATCATGATCGGAATCATTATAGAACTTCTCTTTTCATGGTAATTGCTTTGGTATTTTCACTCCATTAAAAAGCTATAATAAAACATATATTTTAATAACTTTATAACCAAATCACAAAGTTATGAGAGAAGTATATATAGTCGAATTTCCATCTAATTTAGGTTTAAAAGAACCTCAACCCGGAAAAGAACCTGGCGTAAAACGTTTACCAGATTGGTTTCAGAGACATAATTTGCATAAAATACTTGATCCGGAAAATACGCTTAGACTCGATCCTCCAAAATATAACAATACAAAAGATCCCGAAACTCAAATTCTAAACGCAAATCCTTTAGTTGAATATGCCCGCGAGCAGGCGTATATGATTAATAATTTATTGACAAGAAATAAATTTCCATTTGTTCTTGGCGGTGACTGCAGCATTCTTTTAGGATCTGCAATTGCATTGAAACAAAAAGGCAATTATGCCCTGTTTTATCTTGACGGACATACGGATTTTATGGATATTTCCTTATCTGAAACCGGTGGCGGTGGCGGAATGGCAGCCTCTATCGTAACAGGAAACGGGCATGAAAAACTAACCAATATCCTGAATTTATCTCCCTATATAAAAGAAGAAAACCTTTGGTGTGTAGGCAATCGCGAATATGATGACGAATACGAAGATCAAATTCGTAATTCGGTGGCGACTTATATTAGCTTAAATGAATTGCGTAAAAAAGGCATATCAAATTGTGTAGATTTGTTTCTTTCAGAAGTTGAAAACAAGAATCTGGATGGTTTCTGGCTTCATATTGATGTTGATGTTCTTAATGACAACATTATGCCTTGCGTAGACAGCAGAACGCAGGACGGACTTTCATACGATGAATTTAATGAACTTACTTCTCAACTGTTTCAAAGTAATAGTTTAAGCGGACTTGAAATAACAATTCTTGATCCTGATCTAGACTTAACCGGACAATACACAAGAGATTTTGTAGAAAATATCACCACTACTTTCAACTTGTCACAAAAAAGTCAATAACAAATATATATCGTTTTGTCTGGATTTTTTTTCATCTGAAATATTAACGCTTTAGTATAAAATTACTGAACATTTTATAACAATAAAGTGGTAGTTTTGCAGCACCAAATCTAATCTTTGCCCAAGATGAAAAAAATAATCCTTATTGTAACAATTGCATTATTGTTACCTTTCAGTTTTTTTGCCCAAACAAAAAAGGAAGCCAAAACGAGTTTAGAAACCGCAGATATTTTTGCAAAATCCTACGATAATGTCAATGATTTCGAGAAAATACTGACTCCGGCTCAAATCACAACTTTAACTACTACTTTAAAATCATTTGAAAAAAAGACGCTTTATAAAATAATTATTGTAACAACCTCATCCATAAAACCTTATACTGATTTATTTGATTACACAAAAGAATTAGATAAATACCTGAGCACTAATCTAAGAATACAGCCAACAATTATTATACTTTTGAGTAAGCAATTGCGACAGATTCAGATTTTGGGAGAAGATTCGATTCGCTATAAATTAAGTGATGAACAAACAAAGGAAGTCATAGCCGGTTTTGCAGTACCGGAATTTAAAAAAGGTGATTACTACAAAGGTTTAGAAGTAGCTACAGCTGAAATAATGAAGAAACTGGAATAGTTTTTCTTAAATTTTAAATCAAGATATCGAATCCGATTTGTGAAAGCAAGTCGGATTTTTTTGTCAGATTTTTTAAAAAAGTTTAGTCTTTATCTGAGAAAGTTTACATTTAAAAATTTACCAAATAATTACAATAAATTCAAATAGAAAATTTTATTTTTTATATCAAAAAACCATATATTGTCAGTATTAATGGTAAAAACAGATACCTATGACATTAGAAGAATACAAAAAAGCATTTTCAGATGACGACGCTGTTGGTTGGTTATCAATAGATAAAGAATTCGATAGACTTTATCCCAATCAGGAACCAAAACATTATGCTCCCGCAATTAGTTATATGTTGGGTGGAGACAGTCCGCTTGACGGGGTAAGTATTTATGAAAGCAAAAAACAAACAGATCATTTTCATTTTGTAACCTATGGATTTTCTGAATTGTATTATAATGAGGAAAAACTGGACAGCGAATTTAGTAAATGGGGATTTGAAATTACCTTTAGATTAAAACCTTTTGAAGCAGATAATGGAAATCCGGGCTGGGCAATTGCATTATTACAAAACATTGCCAGATATGTATTTGACAGCGGCAACTGGTTTGAAGAATACCATTATATGCCTGCCAATGGGCCGATAAGACTGGATACCGATACAGATATTACGGCTTTACTTTTTGTAGCAGATCCGGAAATAGAAAAACAGCAAACACCGCACGGTGAAGTTTCGTTTTTGCAGATCGTTGGGATAACTTCTTCTGAATATGAAAATCTAAAAGAAAACCCTGAAACTGTTGAAGAATTGGTAGCCAAATTAAAAGAAAATAATCCTTTGTTGCTTACTGATTTAAACAGGAAGTAATACAGTAATAGAGCAAGATAGAAATCCGGTTTGCCTCACAAACCGGATTTTTTTATCGTTTTCAACAAGAAAGAATAGGCTTGTATTTAAAATTGACTAGTTTTTTAATAAAAAAACATATAAATCTCAATAACAATTAGTTACAAATAAATATAAAAATAGCATCACAGTTTTATAATAAAATTTATCTTTGCTCTGGAATTAATTAACAAGTATTTACTGTATTAAATAATTAAAAACAAAAGAAAAATGAAAACAAAAATTTTAGTACTAACTTTTATGCTGCTTGCAATGGCCGGATGCAAAAAAGATGATCAAAGCAAAGAAGCTGTTGATACCAGCAAAAATTTAGATCCCGTAGAAAGACTGACTCAGGGAAATCAAAGATTTTTAGATGAAAAATCGATTCATCCACACCAGAATAAACAAACTGTTTTAGAAAATCAGGACGGACAAAAACCATTCGCAGTTGTGATAACCTGCTCAGACAGCAGAGTCGCTCCGGAAATTGTATTTGATCAGGGAATTGGAGATTTGTTTGTAATAAGAAATGCCGGCAATTTAATTTCAGACATTGATATGGGAAGTATCGAATATGCAGTGGAACATCTGGATACAAAATTGATCGTAGTTTTGGGACACACAGAGTGTGGTGCAATTAAAGCTTATATTAATGATAAGGATGGTGCTTATAAAAAGCATTTTAATCATATTGATAATATTGTAGAAACCATTTCTAAGGAAGATGAAGAAATTGAAGCAGACAAAAAGAAACCTAAAGCAACGAATTATCCTGGTGCAATTGATGCTAATATTAAACATTCTACAAAATTGATTCAGGATAATCCTATCATAAAAGAGCATAATATTAAAATTGTATCTATGAGATATGATGTTCACACAGGAAAAGTTTCTCAATTGTAAACAGAAGAATTATATTGAAATCCTGCCGAAAAACTCAAAGAATATTTTTGATTTTTTCGGCTTTTCATTTTGTTTTTTAAATATTATTTGAAAAAAAATCATTAAAAATATTTTTTGAAACCAAAAGGCTGCTTATATTTGCAACCTATTGATTGCGTAATTAAAATTATTTATAATGAAACGAGATATATTTCAAGCTATTGCCGACCCTACACGCAGAGCTATTTTAGTTTTAGTTACGGCCCAGGCTTTAACGCCAAATGCAATTGCAGAACAATTTGATACGACAAGACAAGCCGTTTCTAAGCATATTAAAATTCTAAACGAATGCGATTTATTAGAGCAGCATAAAGTGGGAAGAGAAATTTATTACCAGTTAAGAATTGATAAAATGAAAGAAATTGACAAATGGCTGGAACAATTTAAAGAACATTGGGAAAACCGTTTTACTCAATTAGATCAAGTATTAATTAATCTTAAATCTAAAAAAAATGAAATCTAATCTTTTAATGGACTTTTCCGTAAACAAGGAAAATAGTACGGTAAACGTAAAAAGAGAGTTTAATGCTCCAATTTCTGATGTTTGGTCTGCCTGGACAGAACCTGAAATCCTCGATCAATGGTGGGCTCCTGCCCCATGGAAATCAAAAACTAAAAAAATGAATTTTAAAGAAGGCGGCCAGCGATTATATGCAATGGTTGGTCCTGAAGGCGAAGAACATTGGGCTTTGGCTGATTTTATATCAATAACACCTAAAACAAATTTTAAATATCTGGATGCTTTTTGCGATAGCGAAGGAAATTTAAATGTAGATTTTCCGCGTTCTGACTGGGATGTCAGTTTTACCGAGCAAAATGGTTCTACTTTTGTTGATATCGCCATAAAACACGAAAACTTATCTGATTTGGAAAAAATAATTGAAATGGGTTTCAAAGAAGGATTTACTATTGCAATGGAAGGTCTGGATGCGATTTTTGCATCAAAAAAATAAATCTTAGAAGAACTTTTATCTGTAAAAGCATCAAAATTGACTCAAATTTTGATGCTTTTTTTTTATTAACCGAAAGCTGAAATAAGGAAATAAAACTCATTTTTCAACAGCTAAAGCGAAAGGTTTTATAAATAATAAATTTCTGGCTTAGTAAGATGCTATGATGGCAAAAAGGAAAATGTAATTAAACGAGCTTTCAGAAAAGGTCTATTTAACTTTATCGAACCTTTCGATATTAAAAACAGGCAAAGCAAAAGCGATTCGGTTTAGCACGCTTGAGTCAATCTGCAAAGTATTAGACTGCCAGCCAGAGGATATTTTAGAATTTGTCACTGAATAAATCTTTTGTGCAAAAGTTATAATTGTACTTTATATTAATTTGTATTTTCGTTTAAATAACAAATCGGAAAACAAATGCAATCCATAACCCAAAAAGACATCGAAAAACCTATTAACGGTTTATTCTTCATGATTGTAAATACCATTATCTGGACTTTTATATCTGAATTCTATCTTGAAAATAAAGATTTAAGAATTATTGGAATCCTGTTAGGAATTGTCATCGCCGGCTTTTTGTACTTTTATTTCAAATTCAATAAAGCCAAAAAAAAGCTGTCCGAAATTGTAATTGAAAAAACCGCCGAAGAAAAAAGAAGAGAAAAATGGTTTCTGATCATTTTTGGTTTAGAAGGTTTTGGAATATTATTAGTCAAAAATATTCTCGTAAATATAAATCACGACGAATTATTCATTCCTTTTTTTGCCTTAATTGTTGGTTTGCACTTTTTTCCGCTGGCCAGAATATTTAAACGAACTTTTGATTACTACATCGCAACATGGACTTGCCTATTGGCGATATTAGGCATTTATCTAATTACACAAAAAATAGTAAACCCGTATTTTGCAAACGTAATTGTTAGCTTAGGCTGCGCAATTTCAACTATTTGTTACGGAATTAAAATGATTTTTGAAGGCCGAAAACTACTATCCGCTTACTAATAATTAAAATGTCTATAAAAAATGAACATTCTAATCGTTTACAGTCATCCCAGCGAAAAATCGTATACTTTTCAGATTCTGCAACAGCTAAAAGCGGCAATAAATAAACAAAACTGGAATCTTGAAATTTCAGATTTATACGCGATCGATTTTCAAAGCGATATGTCGGCAGAAGAATATGAAAGAGAAGGATTTGCGAAGACCAGTCTTCCTATTGCTGTGGATGTTTTAGCAGAACAAGAAAAAATTGAAAAAGCAGATTGCATTATTTTCCTTTATCCGGTTTGGTGGAGCGATTGCCCGGCAAAACTAAAAGGCTGGTTCGACCGCGTTTATTCGGTTGGATATGCTTACGGGCAAAATGAAACTTCAAAAAAAATGAAAACCATTCCGCTTGGACTTGTAATTTGTACCGCCGGACATCCGAATGAGTTTCTTGAAGAAATAAATATGGCGCAGAGCATGCAAACCATAATGCTCGACGATCGTTTAGGAAAAAGATTCGAAAATAAAGAAATGATTATTTTGGGCGGAACTCTTGAATTGGAAAAAGTGATGGAAAAGCATTTTATGCAAATTGAAAGTACCATCGAGAGAATTAAAAATTACGTAAAAAAATGAAAATAGAAAACGCATACTATAAACAATACAAAAATTGCCGAAGTGATTGCTGAAGACATTATAGTTAAATCTATTGAAGACGGTTCCCAGTTAGTCGCCGACATTTATTATCAGGACTTTGACAGAATTATTCTTTATGAGAAAAACATAACTCCCCTTTTCTTTGATTTAAAAACGGGAATTGCGGGCGAAATACTTCAAAAATTTTCTAATTTCAGAATGCGTTTGGCAATTATTGGAAAGTGTGAAAAATATGAAAGTAAAAGTGTGAAAGATTTTATTTTTGAAAGTAATAAAAATAGACAAATTAGCTTTGTCAATACTTTGAAGGAAGGATTGGAACGCCTTTCGAATTAAATTTCACGACAAACCCGTCGGGTTTAGAATCATCGCTGAAGTAAAAGTTAAATTTACATTTTCGTTTAAATAAGCTTTAAACTAATATATCAAATAAATTCAGTAAATAAAGAATCGAAAAGCTAACATTATATACATTTCTAATTCAATCATGATAAACAAACAAACCGGAATTCGATTCTTACTTTTAGTAATGGTGCTTTTTATTTTCTCTTGTAAAAAAGATATAAGCAAAGATTGCAAACAGATTAAAAATGGCCATTTTATATGGAAACATAATAAGATCGTTGTTTCAGTCAACAGAAAAGATTCGATTCAAATTGAACGTCAGATAGGAACAAACTATTATAACAAATTAAGTGTCCATTGGATAGATGATTGCCATTACGAATTAAAAATACTTTCCACAAATTTTCAAGTTCCGGACTCTATAAAAAAGATTCGGAACAACGACATTTTAACAACTGAGATACTCGACGTAACAAATGATTATTATATCTACGAATGCACGTCTAAGATATCTAATGTATCAATAATCGACACTATGTGGATTAAAAAATAAACCATTTAAGATTGATGAAATTAACCAAGGTTTTAAAGAAAATAAAAGTCTATGACTTATTTTGGATAGTTGCAACACTAATTTTATTAATTGGACTATCTGGAATTAATAATCCTGATAATACTTTTGACATTAATGTACATGACACTTATTTTGTAATAGCTCATTTTTATGGAGCAGTTGTAATCTCTCTATTTTACTTTTTAAACGGGCTTGGGTATTGGTTAGTTCAGAAAGTATACAAAAAACATCTTATTACATCTTTAACGATCATTCATTCAGTCATTTTAATAGGTAGTTTTATTTTTTATCAGGCAATTGTATATTATAATAAAACATTTATAAGATATTATTTTTATTTTGATGATAACTATCGATTAATTAATATGACTTTAATTTCCGAATTGTTACTTATTATTTTCATTGGAATGCCCGTTTATATCGTCAATTTATTGATTGGACTATTCAGAAAAGTTAATACTTAATTTTATAAAATGACAATACAAGAAATCATCGACCTGCAAATGTTCGCTTTTAATAACAGAGACATAAAAAGCATGATGTCTTTATATACGGACGATACCAAAATCTACAATTTTACGGATCATTCCTTAGCAATAAACAGTAAAAAAGAGTGTGAAGAAATGTTTATCAAACTATTCGAAAATTCTCCGGATTTGAATACCGAAATTATAAAAACCATCTTTTTTAATAATAAAGCAATTGTTCATGAATACGTTTCCGGACGAAATGGAAGCAATGAAAAAAAAGAACAAGTAGTTGTTTTTGAAATCGAAGGTCAAAAAATAAGCAGAATGAATATAATGAGGGATTAAATTTTATTTCTTATAAAAAACAAAACCTCTAATTTAGCCCCGATGGGAGCGGCATCCTTTTTACTGCTCCTTTAGCTGGAAAAAGATATAGCGGACAGCGGGACGGGTGGTTCTGATGAAAATGATATTTCTGCTCCTGAAAAGTTAAATTCAAATTCCAAAAATCTAAAAATCTAAAAATCTAAAAATCTAAAAATCTAAAATCTGAAATTACAAATCTGTCCTATTCCACCCTTAAAATTGTCGCATAAACACCCTAAGTTATTGATTATTAGAAGGTATATTTGTTATATAACTTTCTAAACTACACAAAATGAGTGCACAAGATTTTACCACGACCCTTATAGTTGATCAATCTCCACAAGAAGTTTTTAATGCCGTTACCAACGTTCGCGGCTGGTGGTCTGAACAAATTGACGGAAATACAGCCAAACAAAATGATGAATTTAAGTATCATTATGAAGATATTCATCGCTGTAAAGTCAAACTGATTGAAGTGATTCCCAACCAGAAAATTGTCTGGCTGATAGAAGATAACTATTTCAAGTTTACAGAAGATGAAACGGAATGGACCGGCACAAAACCCACTTTTGAAATTTCAGAAAAAGAAGGTAAAACGCAACTCCGTTTTACGCATTTTGGTTTGGTTCCTGATTATGAATGTTTTGATATTTGCAGAGATTCCTGGACAAACTATATTCAGAATAGTTTAAAAAAGCTAATTACAACCGGAAAAGGCGAACCAAACGGCAAAGACAAACCCAGAACAGAGAATGAGAGAAAACTGAGCGCCAATAATTAATCCTAAAACGAGTTTCGGCTACGACAATAGTAGATTTGGCTAAAGTAATTTTCGTGATGATGCGCAACTTTGTATCATCAAAATATAGAAACGATGAAAATTACAATTACAGGTTCTTTAGGGAACATCAGCAAGCCACTGGCTCAGGAATTAGTACAAAAAGGACACCTGGTTACCGTTATTACCAGCGATGTCGAAAAACAAAAAACAATTGAAGCTTTGGGAGCAAAAGCAGCGATTGGATCTGTTGAAGATGTAAGGTTTTTAACCGAAGCTTTTTCAGGTTCAGATGCCGTTTATTGCATGATTCCGCGAGCGAATTATTTTGATCCCACTCTGGATTTAGATGCTTTTACGGATAAAATAGGAAATGCATATTTTGAAGCCATCCAACAATCCGGTGTGAAACGTGTGGTATTTTTAAGCAGTATTGGTGCGCATTTAAAAGAAAATTCCGGAATTATTCAGCGTTATTACGAAATTGAAAGTGTTTTGAATAAACTATCAGATGTTTCGATTACGTTTATGCGTCCAACCTCTTTCTTTTATAATGTGCTGGCTTATATTCCGATGATCAAAAATGCGGGAATTATTGCTGCTAATTACGGTGCAGAAAAAATGATTCCGTGGGTTTCGCCAAATGATATTGCTCAGGCTATTGCCGAAGAATTAGTAACTCCGCCTGACGAAAAAACCGGAAATAGAAAAATACGTTATGTTTCAAGCGAAGAACTTACAGGTCACGAAACGGCACAAATTTTAGGAAACGCTATTGGAAAACCGGATTTAAAATGGGTTTTAATCAGTGATGAAGAAACTTTAAACGGTTTAAATTCTGTGGGAATGCAGCCAAAAATCGCCGCTGGTTTGGTCGAAATGTACGCCGGACTTTACAACGGTTTATTGGGCGAGGATTATGAGCGCAACAAGCCAAGTGTATTTGGAAAAACAAAAATGGCCGAATACGCAAAAGAATTTGCCGCTGTTTATAACCAAAATTAAGTACCTTAGATTATGGCAAATCAGCAACCACACCGTATAAAAACTATAAGTGAATTTCATGAGTTTAGAGATTTGCCAAAGCCAGAGCATCCTTTGGTGAGCGTTTATAATTTTGAAGATCTTAAACACTTAAATGAAGCCGAACCAAAAAGCTTAATGCTTGATTTTTATTCGATTGCCTTAAAACGACATGCCAATGCAACCATGCGATATGGGCAGCAGGAATATGATTTTAAAGAAGGTGTTTTGCTTTTTATTGCGCCGGGTCAGGTTTTTTCTATCGAAGGAAATGCAGAACTTCAGCATACAGGATGGTCCTTATTGGTCCATCCTGATTTTTTGTGGAATACGCCGCTTGCTAAAAAAATAAAACAATACGAGTATTTTGGATATGCTGTTCACGAAGCTTTGCATCTTTCTGATAAAGAAGAAAAAATGATTATTAACATCATCAAAAATATCCAGAACGAATACCAATCTAACATTGACAAATTCAGTCAGGATGTGATTATTGCACAAATTGAATTATTGCTTACTTATTCTGAGCGTTTTTATAACCGTCAATTTATTACCAGAAAAATCAGCAATCACCAGATTCTGGAGCGTTTAGAGAATTTGCTCGAAGATTATTTCTCTACTGATTCTTTAGCAAAAAAAGGATTGCCAACCGTTCAGTTTATTGCCGAAAAATTAAATGTTTCGCCCAATTATTTAAGCGGGTTACTTAAACTATTAACGGGACAAAGCACACAGCAGCACATACATGATAAATTGATCGAAAAAGCCAAAGAAAAACTTTCGACAACCAATCTGTCAATAAGCGAAATTGCTTTTGAATTGGGTTTTGAGCATCAGCAATCTTTTAGTAAATTATTCAAGACTAAAACTACTATTTCTCCTTTAGAATTTAGACAGTCTTTTAATTAACATCATCATGATTTAACCACAGAGAACAGAGAGTTCGCAAACCTTTATATTCATTTAACTTTGCGAACTCTCTGTGTGTGTTTTAAAACTTAATAATAAAAAAAACTTTGTGCACTCTGCGGTAAAATCAAACCTGAAGATGTTTAACTTTACTAAATGAAAAAAGTTGGACTTGTAGGGGGAATCAGTTGGGTTTCGACAATTGATTATTACAAATTAATAAATGAAGGCGTAAATAAAAAACTGGGCGGACTGCAATTTGCAGAATGCCTGATTTATTCTTTAAACTTTGGCGATATTCAGGAAAAAACCTGGTCGAACTCCTACGAACTCTTATTAAATGCCTGCTTAAGTTTGCAAAAAAGCGGTGTTGATGCGATTGTGCTTTGTGCCAATACAGCACATATGTATGCCAATGAAATTGAAAAAAAAATTAAATTACCATTAATTCATATTGGCACTGAAACGGCAAAAGCTATAACAAAAGAAAAAATTACTACAGTTGGACTTTTAGGAACTTCGTTTTCTATGGAAATGGATTTTTATAAAGACCGTCTAAAAAGCTTTGGCCTTAATGTACTTATACCGGAAAAACAAGAAACGAGAGATTATATACAACATGTGCTGAAAGAAGAATTGGGAAGAGGCATTATAAATCCTGATTCTAAACAAAACTATATCAAAATAGCAAACGAACTGATTGCGCGTGGCGCCGAAGGTGTTATTCTGGGCTGTACCGAAATTCCTTTATTAATAGACCAATCTCATTTTTCAGTTCCTGTTTTTGATACTACAAAGATACATTCAGAAGCCATCGTGAACTTTATTGTATCGTAAATTAAGAGGCTAATAAATGTACTCTTTTTTATATTTCAAAAAGGTTAATTTCATAACTTAGTTAGCTTTTAAACTGATAAGTCATGACTAAGAAATATATTGCCCGGGAGTTTTTAAAACTCGCTGCAAAAGGGCATTCCCACGAAGCATTCCGACTTTATGTTGGCGAAAATTTCAAACATCACAATGCCTATTTTAAAGGCAATGCCGATACTTTAATGCTGGCAATGGAAGAATCTGCCAGAACAAACCCAAATAAGATTTTTACAATTCATCATATTCTAAGAGATGAAAATCTGGTTGCTGTACATTCGCATGTTAAACAAAATTCATCAGATTTAGGCGCCGCTGTTGTTCATATTTTTAGATTTGAATCTGATAAAATAGTAGAACTTTGGGATTTAGGACAGCCCATTCCGAAAGAAACGATTAACGAAAACGGAATGTTTTAGTTTTCAGTCTCGGTCTCAGTCACAGTTTTCAGTCTCGGCCTGAGTTAACAAATCAAATCAGATTAACCAAACTCATAATTCATAACTCTTAACATTTAACTCTTAACTTTCTCCATGAACTCTATCTCCAGAATTTTATCTTTATTATTTTTCATTTGTTTACTTTCTAATTGCAATTCGTTTGCACAAAAAAAAGGTGATTATTCGACCAAAATAGACAGTTTAATTAAAGTTGCCAACCCAAAATTTAATGGTGTAGTTCTTATTTCTAAAAACGGAAAAACACTGTACAATAAAGCACAAGGTTTTACCAATTTTGAAACTAAAAAGCCTTTAGCCATTGACAGCCAGTTTGAAATCATGTCGAATAGTAAACAAGTTGCGGCTGTTTTAATTTTATTGGAAGTAGAAAAAGGTAATATCGATTTGCAGGCGCCTATTAAAAAATATCTACCGGAACTTACCCAAACCTGGGCTGATTCTGTTACGGTTCACCAGCTTCTAAACCATTCACACGGAATTGTAGATTTGCAAAAACCGTTACTTTTTAAACCCGGAACTGACTTTAAATACGGGAATTTAAGTTTTAATTTATTGGGGAAAATCGTTGCCGTAGCTTCTAAAAAAAGTTATGATGAAGTTGCAAATGCACTTTTCAAAAAACTAAATATGAAGAATACTTTTTGCTATTCTAAAGACAAAGCTAAAAATTTAGTTTCGGGACATTATGTGAAAAATGATGTTTATGATATTAAAGAAGATTCTCAGATTACTCCGGAAAGTTTTGGTGCTGACGGAATTGTTTCAACCGTAAACGATTTGGCAATTTGGAATAACAACTTGCATAAAGGAAAAATACTTAAGCCTGAAACGTATCAAATGATGGTGAAATACAACATATTATCACAGCATAATTTATTCGGAAAAGAAAAAAATGGTTACGGCTACGGCATCCGAATCATCGAAAAAGAACCTGTAAAATATGTTGGCCATACTGGACTTGGTGATGGATTTTCTTCTGTAAATTTGTATTTTCCGGAAAGTGATGTGAGTTTGATTGTTTTAGAGAATCAAATGCCAGACAACCCGGATTTATTTTATGCAACCGGATTTAAAATCAAAACCATTCTTTTTAAAAGTGATTTACTGAATCGAAAATAGCAAAAAATGGCAAAAAATAAAACAACCGAAACAGAAAGCAGCGTTGCAGATTTCATCAATAATTTTGTTGATAATGAAGCAAAAAGAAACGACGCTTTTGAGTTAGTCCAAATAATGAATCAAGCGACTGGTTTCGAGCCAAAAATGTGGGGACCAAGCATTATTGGTTTTGGAAGTTATCATTACAAATATGCCAGCGGACATGAAGGCGATGCACCGCTTGTTGGATTTTCGCCAAGAAAGGATGCTTTTTCCTTTTATGCCTATTTAACAGATGAAAATAAAGAAGAACTGCTCCCTAATTTCGGCAAACACAAAGTGGCGAAAGCCTGTGTTTATTTTAAAAAACTAGCAGATATTGATCCTGAAATTCTAAAAAAAATGATTTCACTTTCGGTTAAAAACTTAAATACATTATATCCCTCAAATTAAAAATCATGGTCATTACGCTACTAATTATTTTACTTTCCGTTCTTATGTATTTTTTATTACATCCAAGGTTTGGAAAAAGACCTTCCGGTGAAAGACTGGCTCTAATACAAAAGTCGCCTCAATATAAAAACGGGAAATTTGAAAATAACTCTTTTACGCCTGAACTTGCCGAAGGTTATGGTTATTTTGATATTTTAAAACAATTCTTCTTTAAAAAAGTAGACCGAAAAATTCCGACTGATATCATTCCTTCTGTAAAAACCAATTTACATGAAATTTCGTTAGATCAGGATATTATGGTTTGGTTTGGGCATTCGTCTTATTACATTCAGCTTTCAGGAAAACGTTTTTTAATTGATCCCGTTTTCAGCGGCAACGCCTCTCCTATTTACGGCACTACAAAAGCATTTCAGGGAACTGATATTTACACCGTTGATGATATTCCGGAAATTGATTATTTATTGATTACGCACGACCATTATGATCATTTAGATTATAAAACCATCATGCAATTGAAACCGAAAATTAAAAAAATAATCACTGCGCTTGGTGTTGGTTCACATCTTGAATTTTGGAAATTTCCTGTCGAAAATATTATCGAAAAAGACTGGCATGAAAAAATAACATTAGATCAGAATCTAACACTATATACAACGCCGTCAAGACATTTTTCCGGCAGAAGTATTAAGCGTTGTAATACACTTTGGACTTCTTTTGTTTTAGAAACCAAAGATTTTAAAATGTATTTGGGCGGCGACAGCGGTTACGATTCTCACTTTAAGCAAATTGGAGATCAATTTGGTCCGTTTGATATTGCACTTATCGACAACGGTCAATATAATCCGGCTTGGAAATACATTCATAATTTACCTGAAGATGTAATAAAAGCCATGAAAGATCTGAATGCAAAAAGAGTATTTCCGGTGCATTCATCAAAATTTGCATTGGCATTGCATCCTTGGGATGAACCACTTATAAAAGTAACAGAATTGAATGCCAATTCAGAAAATCCAATTCCGTTAATTACACCAATGATTGGAGAAAAAGTCGAATTGAAAAATGAAAAACAGGAATTTAAACAATGGTGGAAGGGATTGAAATAGAATTTTAGATTGCAGATTTTAGATTTTAGATTGAAAATTGAAACGCTCGTTTGTCATCTCGACGAAGGAGAGATCACACCAGAAACTCCGTAAAGCATATCACCAATCTTTGTCGATTCTCGTGTGATCTCTCCTTCGTCGAGATGACAAATTAACCGGAAACTGGAAACAAATAAAACCTGAAACAAACCTAAAAACCAAACCTCTTGAAACTAAAAACCACCTTTTTCGCACTTATCTTTCTGGTAACCTTTCATGTTTTTTCTCAAAACACGTACGTTTTTCTGGGATCATACAATAAAGACAAAGAAGCAGAATCCATACAAGTATTTCAATTAGATACTTTAAACGGAAAACTGACAAAAATAACATCAGCAAAAAACGTTATTAATCCGTCCTATTTAACGGTTTCTCCAAACGGAAAATACGTTTATGCCTGCACGGAAACGAAAACGCCAAATGACGGAAATGTGAGCAGTTTTGAATTTAACGCTGAAAATAAAACGTTGACATTTTTAAACAAACAAAAAAGCGGCGGAGAAAACCCGGTTTATGTCTCAGTTCATAAAAGTGGAAAATGGCTCGTAAATGCCAATTATACAGAAGGAAGTATTTCAGTTCATCCATTATTAGAAAATGGAAAAATCGACTCGCTTGCGCAGAATTTTCAATATAGCGACGGAAGCGTTCACAAAGAAAGACAAACCAGATCGCACGTGCATTCGGCTGTGTTTTCTCCGCAATTTGATTATCTTTTTTTACCTGATTTAGGTGCAGATAAAATTCGTTGTTACGGTTTTGATGAAACCAAAAAACAGCCTTTAACCGAAACCAAAAATCCGTTTACAAAAACAGATTTAGAAGCCGGGCCAAGACATTTTACTTTTCACCCAAATCAAAAATTTGGTTATTGTATAGAAGAAATGGCTGGCGCAATCAGCGTTTATCAATATGAAAATGGAACTTTACAAAAAATACAGCATATCAACACGCATCCTGATAAAATCAAAGAAGGTTTTGAAAGTTCTGATATTCATATTTCGCCAGACGGAAAATTTCTGTACGCCACAAATCGCGGTAAAGAAAACAATATTGCTATTTTTTCTATTGATGAAAACGGACTTTTAAAAAACATTGGTTATCAATCAACTTTAGGGAAACATCCCAGAATTTTTGCTATTGATGAAAGCGGAAAATTTCTGATTGCGACAAATGTTATTTCAGGAAACGTGATTGTTTTTAAAAGAAACCCTAAAACCGGTTTACTTAAAAAAGTGGGAAAAGAAGTTAAAATGGAAAATGTTTCCTGTGTGCAGATAAAAAGGATTTGATTTGTCATTGCGAGGAACGAAGTAATCTAATGTGCTATATATCGACAAAAGTTTATAATAGCTTAATTTTGCACGCGGATGACGCGGATTCGCAAGCGAAAACACGGATTAATGCAGATTTTAAAAGTTTTCTAAATTAGCAAGCAGATTCATTCTCATTTTTGTCATCATGACGCAGGAAGGATCTCCGTAAGAAACTCCACAAAATATGTCGCCAATCTTTGTCGATTTCCGAGTGTGATTTCTCCTTTCGTCGAAATGAACTTTGTAAAAAAACTTTTAATTCGAGCAAATTAGTGCAATTCGTGGCAAAAAAACAAAAAATATGACAACATTCAATTTACAACCGGAAGTTTTAGAAAATGACATTATAAAGTTAATTCCGCTGCAGGAAAATCATTTTGAAGAACTTTTCAAAGCAGCTTCAGATCCATTAATCTGGGAACAATATCCTATAAAAGACAGATATAAAATTGAAGTTTTTAAACCATTTTTTGAAGGAGCAATAAACTCAAAAGGTGCTTTTTTAATTTTGGATAAAGTAACCAACGAAGTTATGGGAACAACCCGATTTTACGACTACAACACCGAAAAACAAAGTGTGGGAATTGGATTTACTTTTATTACCCTAAAATTTTGGGGCGGGCCTTATAACAAAGCTTTAAAAAAATTAATGATCGATTATGCTTTTGAGCATTTAAACTCGGTGATTTTTCATGTTGCAGAACAAAATTTCCGTTCGCAAAAAGCAGTTTTAAAGCTTGGAGCAGAAAAAATAAACGAAGTCAATTTTAATATGAATGGAGTTGATGTAATCCATTATGAATACGAATTAAAAAAATAATTAAATGAAAAGCATAACTGTTTTTTGCGGATCCAGTTTTGGAACCGAAGAAATTTATAAAGAACAAGCCGTTTTACTCGGACAAACTCTGGCAAAACAAAATATCAAATTAATTTACGGCGGCGCAAACGTAGGTTTGATGGGCGCTGTAGCCGATGGCGTTTTAAATGCCGGCGGAGAAGCAATTGGTGTTCTTCCTGATTTTTTAAGATCTAAAGAAATAGCACATTTGGGTCTTACGGAATTAATTTTTGTCGAAAGCATGCACGAAAGAAAAACCAAAATGAATGACTTATGCGAAGGTGTTATTGCCCTTCCGGGTGGTTTTGGAACTTTGGAGGAACTTTTTGAAATGCTGACCTGGGCGCAATTGGGTTTACACAAAAAACCAATCGCCATTTTAAACATCAACGGATTTTATGATTCTCTTATTGAATTAACCCAAACAATGGTTGAAAAAGGTTTATTGAAAGATGTTAATCAAAAAATGCTTTTGGTAAGTGATAATATTGATGACTTATTAAATCAAATGAAAAATTATGTTGCGCCAACTGTTGGAAAATGGATTGAGAAAAAAGAGTTTTGAGTTATTTGTGAAGTTTGAGATACTTAAAAAAATCAACTATTAGGTTTAAATAATTAACCGATAAAATAACTAATGGAATTAATAAATGTTATAGAAATTTTACCATTTCAATATTCAAAAACAGAATATGAAACTCCTGAAGGTCCATCTAAAGACAGACCTTCAGAATGGTACTATTACTGGAAAAAATGTATTAAAGATGGCGGTCTAAAAAATTTAGAACCAATAGAAAAAGGAAGTTATTTGGTTGATATAAATTCCTTAAGTAACAATGATATTAAAATAATTCTTCAAAAAACACTCGAAGAAACTGATCTGGAAAATATTGAAGATGAAATCTCAAATTTTTACGGAGGATTAGTAATTAAAATAGATGAACGAATACTTCTCGAACCAAAATGTTGCTGTGATATTGGTGATTTATCCGGATGGAATACTATTTTAAATTCAGATAAAGAAGAATGGCAGCAATTATGGATTGGTCATCCTTGGGTATTTTTAAAAAAATCTGACACTTTAATTCTCTTTTCAGATTATACAGAGCATAATAATAATAATAATAATAATAATAATAATAATAATAATAATAATAATAATATCGAAGAAAAGTTCTCGGTATCTAAAAATTGGCTTGAGTTAAATATAAAAAGGATAATTAACGAACAAAATGATTTTTCTTTAAAAGTTTCAAAAATTTTAAATGAGTTAAATATCAAGCAAGCCGAAAAAATCGCTATGCTATTAACGAGTTTAAAATAGCTTATTAATTTCTAAACTGCTCTTTTTAGTTTTCACGATCGTATTGGCGGAACTCCTCGAATGGTAAAAGCAGCAAATGATCTTATTAAATATATACAAACAGTGTTATGTGTTTGCTTTAAAAGTAAAGATGACATTACCGAAATTGCTTTGTATGACAAGACAACAATAAGGGAATAATTGAGATATTTTAAAATTTAGATTATACAATCCTTGAAGGTTAAAAACTTGTATGGATTTTTTTATTAAAATAAATTCGAATATCTTTCTTAAATTAGGAGTTTGAAAAAACATTTCAGGTTTCAGGTAACTTTTTACCTTTAACTTATAACATCTAACTTCCAAAAGATGAAAACAGAAAATAATAAATTCGCAAAAGCCGAAATGCTGATTAGAAAACCTGTTTCAGATGTTTTTCAGGCTTTTATTGATCCGGAAATTACAAGTAAATTTTGGTTTACTAAAGGCTCTGGAAAACTGGAACAAGATAAAAAAACCGAATGGACATGGGAAATGTATGGTTTTTCATTAACCGTAACAACGCATGTTTTGCAGGAAAATAAAAAAATTGTGGTCGAATGGGGAAATCCAGATGAAACTACTATAGTCGAATGGGTTTTTACACCATTAAACGAAAATGAAACTTTTGTAAGCATTACAAATTCTGGTTTTAGAGGCGACACTGATAAAATAATCGATCAGGTTCGAAATTCTACCGAAGGTTTTACTTTGGTTTTAGCGGGTGCAAAGGCGTATCTAGAGCATCATATTTTACTCAATCTCGTTTTAGATCGATTTCCGAAAGGAATCGCGTAAGTTTTTTAATCTCGCAAAGTCGCGAAGTCGCAAAGTTTTAGAACGCAGATTACGCGGATTTAAGCGAATTTCAATATTTAATTTTAAACTTTGCGCCTCTGCGACTTTGCGAGAGATTCAATTCAACTTATATTTTTATAAATTAAGTAAATCAAATTAATCTGCTCAATCTGCAAAATCTGCGTGAAAATTATTGCATAAAATGGAAACGAAGAAACCCAAAAACATAGACGAATATATAGGTGGATTTCCAAATGACGTTCAGGAAATTCTGGAAAAAATAAGAGATACGATTCAGAAAGCAGCGCCCAATGCCAAAGAAAAAATCAGTTATTCGATGCCGGCTTTTGAGCAAAACGGAATTGTAGTTTATTTTGCCGCTTTTAAAAATCATATCGGTTTGTATGCGTTGCCAAGCGGTCATGAAGAATTTAAAGAAGCACTTTCGAAATATAAATCCGGAAAAGGCTCTGTACAATTTCCTTTGGATAAACCAATTCCTTATGATTTGATAACCAAAATTGTAAAATTCAGAGTGAAAGAAAATCTCGAAAAAGCAAAAAAAAAATAACCTTAAATGGATTTAAGCGAACATTACGATCAACTTTATAAAAAATCTGCAGAAGCTATTTTAAGTGGAAATTACAATATAGATTCACAAATCAATAATCCCTCAGATTCTCGTTTTGGCATTACGTTACTCATTCGTCCAAGCGAGAAAATTAAAGCCAATATTCAGTTCTTTCTGGACGAATTAAAAGCCGTTAAACCTGAACAATATTATTATCCTGATTGTGATATTCATATTACTGTAATGTCGATTATTTCATGTTATGAAGGTTTTACTTTAGATGAAATTTCGATTGAAGATTACATCAAAATAGTACAGGAAAGTTTAATTAATTTAGGCAAAATTAAAATTGAATTTCGAGGTATAACTGCTTCAGCTTCTGCCCTAATGATTCAGGGTTTTCCTGCTGATGAAAGCTTGAATAATTTACGAAACAAACTTCGCGACAACTTCAAAAGATCCACTTTACAGCAAAGTATCGATAGTCGTTATGTAATTGCAACTGCGCATTCGACCGTAATGCGTTTTCAGCAAAAACTTCAGAATCCGGAGAAATTAATTGGCGTTGCAGAGAAATTCCGAGATTATAATTTTGGGGAATTTACAGTTGATAAAGTAGAATTAGTTTATAATGATTGGTATCAGAGAGAAAAGAATACTGTTCATTTACAGGATTTTAATCTATAAGTTTTTTTGCCACGAATTACACTAATTTTCTTTAGTTCAGTTTCAAATTTTAGCAAATTTTATTCGTGAAAATTCGTGAAATTCGTGGCAAACTTTTATTTATTTAAATTGTCCGAAATGCCATAAAACACCCGACGGATCATGCAGAAAACATTCTCTCCCCCAATCTAAATTACGAATTGGAGTGAGTTTTACACCTTCATATTTTTCGGGAAGATTTAAAGCTAAAAGCTCGTTATAATAACGATCGACATCATCAACTTCAAGAAAAATCATTGTGTTTTCGATCCAGTCTTTTGTATAATAATCCTGAAGATAAAAGGCGGTTTCATCACTTTTAAAAACAGAAAAATTAGATTCCAAAACTGTTTCTTCAAAACCTAAATCACGATAAAAACTTCTTGAGATTTCGAAATCTTTAGCACCGATAAAAGGTCGTATTGATTTGATTTTGTGGTTCATTTTTCCAGATTTAAAATTTAAAGTATTTTCTAAAATTAAGAAAACCAATCAATTCCCTTATCAAGACGAACAAGAAAATCTGTAAAAGAAGTACCTATTTCGATATGATATTCGCTATTCAAACCAATAAAAGGCGAAAGAATTATTTTGACGTTCTCATTTTTATCCAATGTTATTCCAATAAATTCACCACTTCCATTTGAACCAATTCCAATCGTATGCTCTAATTCTTCTACGATATTATAATTTTTATTGGTTTCAATAATTTCTTCTAAACTCCAAAGATTTATAAATTCAACACCAATAAATTGATCAATTCCAAAATAATTTTCAAGATAAAACACATAATCTTTCGGAAGTTTCAATTTCGAATATAATTCAATATCACCTACTTCGATATTAGGTTTTATATCTCTTTTTGGAAAACTGTATTTTGAAATTAACTTTTGTAGATGTTCCATAATTTAAATTCGATTTAATAAAGTTAATTTTAAAACCTTAGGATAACATTTTATTTATCAAAACCAAGTTGCTTTCGCAAATCTAAATTTAAACTATATTGTTCCTGAATTGGAATTATCTTTCTTAAACTTTTATTAATATCGCTTCCTTCTGCTGTCCAAAGAAAAGGGTAAAAATTAAAAACTTCATCACCTTTTAATTTTGAAACTTCCTCTCTCCATCCATTCCATCTGTTACCTTCATAAAATTTATCTAAATTATTATTAAAACAAAATTCTAAAAATTCAGAATACGTAATATCAAGTTGTTCATATTCGAGATTATCAGGAGAAAAATAATAAATTTTACCTACATCGGTTCCTAATCCTCCTCCATTCAATAGATAAAAACCACCAATTGCATCATCTGCTATTAATAAAAAAGATGGCGTTTCACCAAACTCATTAAATGATTTTCCTTTATTCCAATCAGGAAGTGTTCGATTAAATTTTGAATTTCCTGAACCTAAAATTCTAATCCAGCCATCATCAATTAGAAGACCTCCTGTCATAAAAACAATTGCTCCCATCGGAGAACGAGTTGTAACCTGAGTATGAAATAATGCTTCTGTTGCTTTTAATTCATTGACAGGTAAAATTTCAACTTTATTTTTTGCAGTTTTAATCCATCCTTCAACAATTACCCAACCTGGATCATTTTTATCAATAAGTTCTTCAGCCTTTTTCATTTTATTTTGTCCAATTGTCACAAAAGTTATAAATATCAACGAAATTAATAGAAGTTTTCTTTTCATTTATTCTATCATAAAAAATTATCCCTTCTTCAAAATACTTCCCAAACCTCTACCAATCTGCTCAATAGCTTCAAGACCTTTTGTAAGCGGTGTTGCAGTAAAATCTTCGTACGCATCCATAGAAGTTACTTTATTATCATCTTGCGGATAAACTAAAATCAGGTTATTTTCTGCGAATGATTTTTCGAATTTTTGTGGTAATTTATCAAAGATCGCGTGGTACGAAACAGAACCTTTTCGGGATAAATTGAAGGCAATTAAATCAGTTGGTTTAATCTCATCTGAAATAGCTTCAAAATCTTCCCAATCTAAAATGCTTTTGAAACCTAATTTCGCACTAAGCTTTAAATTAGCTGCAATTTGCACAATCGATTGATGCGTTTTATATTCAGCATAAATCATTATCGGAATACTTAATTCCTGTGACAATCGGCAGATTTTTTGAAGTAAAAGCTGAAATCCAATTCCTCTTTCTGAAAAAGGCGGACAAATAAATACCAGTCTTTTTTCTTCTATAAAAGGTCTTTCAAAACGGCAAATAAATAAACTTTTGTCTACGTTATTAATGATTGAATCTACGTTTTCTCCAAAAATTTTATCTAAGAAACCCGTCTTTCTCGGCCAGCCCACAATTACAATATCCGACATGATTTCTTTTGAAGTTCTCGCAATTCCACTCGCCGGATTATGATCTATTCGGGCAATGGTATTAATTTTCACTTCTGATGCTGAACCCTGAATTACAAATTTGTCAACAGCTTTTCTATATCTTAAAATATTTTTTTCGGCCTGGTCATTGTTCGGAACAATCGTAAGCAAAGTAACCGGATTGGCAGATTTTTTATCTTTTATTAAAAGTGCAAAATCCAACAAACTTGCTGTTGCAGAAGTTTTTGCCAGCGGAATCAAAATATGTTCTTCTAAAATATGATCGCTATTGGCATCTTCCTGTGAAACTTCTTCTTCGCAAATTGCGATTTTTTTAGCCGCTTTTTCTGTTGCAAAAGAGGCTACAATACACGTAATCAGAATTAAAATAATGGTTCCGTTTAAGATGTTTTCATCTAAGATTTTTGCCTTAAATCCCACCAAAATTACAGCCAGAGTTGCTGCAGCGTGCGCACTGCTCAATCCGAAAATAAGCTGTCGTTCTGTCTTAGAATATTTAAAAACAATTTGAGTAAAAAAGGCTGCAAACCATTTTCCAAAAATTGCCACAACACTCAAGGTTCCGGCAACGATTAATGCAGTTGGTCCGCTTAGAATTACGCTGATATCAACCAGCATTCCCACAGAAATCAGGAAAAAAGGAATAAACAATGAATTCCCGATAAACTCAATTCTGTTCATTAAAGCTGATGAATGCGGAATTAACGGATTCAGAGCCAAACCGGCAACGAACGCACCAATAATAGGCTCTACTCCTGCTACTTCCGCCAAAAAGGCAGCGAAGAAAACCACCGAAAGTACAAAGATATAATGCGCGTGTTTTTCGCTTTCCAGTTTCTTGAAAAACCATTTTGCAATTCTTGGAATAACCAAAAACATAATCGCTGAAAAAATCGCTAATGAAACCCCTAATTTTATCCAGAATGCCTGATTTAGATTTCCCTGCGCGCTTCCCATAATGATCGCCAAAATGATTAAAACAGCGGTATCGGTTAAAATTGTTCCTCCCACAGTTATGGCAACGGCCTGATTTTTTGAAATTCCCATTTTACTCACAATTGGATACGCAACCAAAGTGTGCGTTGCAAACATACTTGCTGTTAAAAAACTGGCGTTAAAATCGTATTGCAGCAAATAAAAACATACCGGAAAACCTATGGATAACGGGAAAATAAAAGTAAAAAATCCGAAAAGCAAACTCTTGTTCCGATTGGCTTTAAACTCGTTCATATCGAGTTCTAAACCGGCAATAAACATAATATATAAAAGCCCGATGGTCGAGAATAAATCAACTGCAGAGCTTTTCGCAAGAATGTTAAGTCCATGAGGACCAATGATTACACCGGAAATAATAAGACCAATGATTCCGGGAATGTTTATTTTTTTAAGTAAAATTGGAGACAGCAGAATAATGAAAAGTATCAACGAAAAAATTAATACTGGATTGTTAAGCGGTAATTCGAATTCTTGTAAAAAATGCTTGAAAAATTCTATCATAATGTAATTTTATCTTCTTTGTGCTATTTGAATTTTCCTCGTAAAAAGAGATTCCAAAAATCAAAATATACCTCAGAAGTTATTATTTATCCGATTATTTAGAAGTAAAAAAGACCGGATTTTTTAGTGATTGCTTCATTACAAAAATACCTAAAAAAACCACCAACTTTTTACGAAAACCGCATATTAAGCAATTAAATTTATTTCATTGCCAAATTATTAAAATTTAATGTCTTTTTTAACAAAACCGCAACATTAACAATTAAATATTCACGTTCGTTGCATTATTCAATTATCTTTGTCTTAATAAAAATTGAACAATGGAAGAATGTATCTCTGTTTTTGATATGCTTAAAATTGGTGTTGGCCCGTCGAGTTCGCACACATTGGGACCATGGCGCGCCGCAGAACGTTTTTTAGAAGAGTTAAAAAACGAATCTATTTTAGAACAAACGACCAGAGTCAAGGTCGATTTATATGGTTCGCTTTCCTTAACAGGAAAAGGCCATGCTACAGATTTAGCAGTTATGCTGGGTTTAAGCGGTCAGGATCCTGAATATATTCCGGTTGAGAGTATTGCCGGGATCATCAAATCTATCGAAACCAAAAATGAAATCGTTTTGGGCAACCAGATCACGATTCCGTTTTACTTTCTGCAAGACATTGTTTTCAATAAAGAATTTCTTCCCTTCCATGCCAATGGCTTAAAATTTACGGCTTACAAAGCTGATAATTCCGAATATGAATCTACTTTTTATTCTATCGGAGGTGGTTTTGTGGTAAAAGAAGAACGCACAAATGCCAAAATAAAAGAAGAAATAAAATGTGCCTTTCCGTTCCCTATTCAAAATGCCGTAGAGCTTTTAAATTATACGGTTTCAGAAAACAAATTGATCTCTGAAATTGTTTATGAAAACGAAAAATCCATGCGCACTGAACAAGAAATTGATTCCGAATTAATGCGCATTTGGAAAACGATGCTTGAATGTATGTACATTGGCTGTCATACAGGAGGAATTCTTCCGGGCGGATTAAATGTGCGCAGAAGAGCTTTTGATATGCACCAGAATTTAATTGGTTTATCGAATTATTCTGATCCGCAATCGTGGCTTGAAGAAATCAGAAAAACCGAAGTGAAATTTCGCCAGATATTAAAATGGGTAAGTTGTTTTGCACTTGCCGTGAATGAAGTAAATGCATCTTTAGGCCGCGTAGTTACTGCGCCTACAAATGGTAGCGCGGGTGTGATTCCGTCAGTTTTGATGTATTATTTAGTGATTGAAAACCATGATGCCGGCGAAAAAGAAATCAAACAATTTTTGATGGTTGCCGGAGAAATTGGAAGTATCTTTAAAAAAGGTGCAACTATTTCTGCCGCAATGGGCGGTTGTCAGGCCGAAATTGGCGTTTCGTCAGCGATGGCTGCAGCGGCACTTTGCGAATTAATGGGCGGAACTCCTGCTCAGGTTTTAATGGCTGCCGAAATTGCTATGGAACATCATCTTGGTTTAACCTGCGACCCAATTGGCGGTTTGGTGCAAATTCCGTGTATTGAAAGAAATACGATGGGTGCCATAAAAGCGATAAATGCTGCCGAATTGGCCTTAGAAACTGATTCTAAAAATGCAAAAGTTCCGTTGGACAAAGTTATTGATACGATGTGGCAAACGGCAAAAGATATGAATTCAAAATACAAAGAAACCTCTGAAGGGGGGCTTGCAATTGCCGTAAACATGGCGGATTGCTAAATAAAAGTTTGCCACGAATTAAAAATTCGTGAAATTCGTGGCGACAAAAAATACTACATGAAAAAATACCACTTTATAGCAGCATTATTATTTTGCTCTATTTTACTACACGCCCAGGAACGTTATTTTTTAAATTCAGATACGAGATTGTATATTTCAGCAAGTACTTCTGCTGAGTTTTTAGGCTATTTTAAATATGGTGCCGAAGTTCAGTTGTTATCCGAAAGTAAAAATGGATGGTATAAGGTAAAAGCCGATAATTTTTCTGAAGGTTATGTTCCTGAAAAATTTGTGGGAACAAGATTAAACGCTGCCGACATTAAAACTATTGATAACGAAAATCCAGTTTTGGCAGGCGGTGATCAATATTATGGCGGAAATCATCTTTTTGTTTTGGTAGCGGGTTTAAAAGCAAGAGCACTTCCTGATAAAACTTCAAAAATTAAAGAAATACTTTTTACCGGAGATCCTGTTCAGGTAAATTATCTCCCGAAAAATCAAGAAGAATGGGTTAATATTGGTGGAAATTTTGATCCTGAATATGCAAAATTTACGCTGAGAAAATTCATTGGCAAAAGACCTGATTTTAATATCTTAATCAAAGAATTCGACAAACTGAATCCTGAGGCAATTGCAGACAGAAAAACTGTTGCCGAACGAATTGTAGAACTGGCGTGGAACAGCGATTACTCGAAATTAGCTCCGGCGTACCAAAGATATTCGGAAGTTGTAAAACAATTAAACGATCCAAAATTAATTGAAGACACAGAACTTAATATGGCTATAGCCAAAGGATTAGACAAACATAAATTGCCCGAACAAATTGTTTCTTTTACCCAAAAGTCGGAATTTATTCTGAAAGGTGTAAAAACCAAATCGTTATTTCTTACTCAAAAAGAATTGGTAAAAACCTTTGGAAAACCCGTAAAAACAGCCAGTATAGGTGATGAATGCGGCGTATATCTAAGCGATTTATTTTACTATTATCCGGACTTGGAAGTTTCTGTAGACGAAAAACAAAACAAAGTTGAAATCGTAAAGGTTTTTATCAACGAAAACAACAAAATGATTTTGAACACTAATACCGTTTTGGATAATAAAATATCTGAAAAATCATTTATCGAAAAATATGGTACTTATATAATAGCTTCTATAAAAGCACCACATTCTTATTCGTTACAATTTCAGGATAGCGAATTTAGAATAGAATTCAAAGACGGAAAGCTCTTTTTTATTGAAATATTCTTCTATTGCTGATTTCAATCTATAATTATTCAATACTTTTACATCTTCAAAAAAATAAAAAACAAAATGTCAGTAGCAAAAAAAGATTATAAAAGAATCACTACAAAGTCGTTAATCGAAATGAAAAGCAACGGAGAGAAAATCTCTATGCTAACGGCTTACGATTATACAATGGCGAAAATCGTTGATACTGCCGGAGTTGATGTGATTTTGGTTGGAGATTCGGCTTCAAATGTAATGGCGGGTCATGAAACGACTTTGCCAATTACCTTAGACCAAATGATATACCATGCTTCATCTGTAGTTCGTGCTATCGAAAGAGCTTTGGTTGTAGTTGATTTACCTTTTGGAAGTTACCAGTCTGACCCAAAAGAGGCTTTGCGTTCTGCCATCAGAATCATGAAAGAAAGCGGCGGACATGCAGTAAAACTAGAGGGTGGAAAAGAAATTAAAGAATCGATCAAAAAAATATTAAACGCAGGAATTCCGGTTATGGGACACTTGGGTTTAACACCGCAATCAATTTATAAATTCGGGACATACAGCGTTCGTGCAAAAGAGGAAGAAGAAGCAGAAAAATTAATGGAAGATGCTAAAATGCTGGAAAAAATTGGCTGTTTTGGTGTTGTTTTGGAAAAAATTCCTGCTGATTTAGCCGAAAAAGTAGCCAAAAGTATTTCGATTCCGGTTATAGGAATAGGTGCCGGCGGTGGCGTTGACGGACAGGTTTTGGTTATTCACGATATGTTGGGAATGAACAATGAATTTAGCCCAAGATTTTTACGTCGTTACTTAAATTTATACGATGAAATGACAAAAGCAATTGGTCAATATGCTGCAGATGTGAAATCTAGTGATTTTCCTAATTCTAATGAACAATATTAGTTTTAAAGTTGCTAAGGTTTTAAGTTCAGAGAGTCAAAGCGACATAGGTTTAAAGATGTTTTTGAAATGAATAACCTCCTGCTTTAGCTGGAGAAATATTTTAATGTCACCAAAGACTTTAGCCAAATTCTTTTAATCTAAAATCACAAATCTAAAAATCTAAGCCAGTCTAAAATGAAAATAATCTCAGATAAAAACAACCTCCAAATTCTGCACGAAGACAATCATATTATTGTGGTCAATAAGCGCGTTGGCGATATTGTGCAGGGTGATAAAACGGGAGATAAACCTTTATCTGATGTTGTTAAAGAATACATTAAAGACAAATACAATAAACCTGGCGACGTATTTTTGGGTGTAATTCACCGTTTGGACAGACCTACAACCGGAATCGTGGTTTTTGCCAGGACGAGTAAAGCATTAACGCGAATGAATGAATTGTTCAGCAATCGCGAAACACAAAAAACCTATTGGGCAGTTGTCAAGAAGAAACCTCAGGAAACAACTGCCAAATTGGTTCATTATCTTAAACGAAACGAAAAAAACAATACTTCAAAAGCACATTTAAAAGAAGTTCCGGATAGCAAAGTTGCCAGTCTGGATTATACTGTTTTTAAAGAACTTCAAAATTATGTGGCGTTAGAAATTAACCTGCATACGGGTCGTCACCACCAAATTCGGGCACAATTGTCTGCGATTGGTTCTCCTATAAAAGGCGATTTAAAATATGGTTTTGACCGAAGCAATCCTGACGGCGGAATTCATCTTCACGCTAGAAAATTAGTTTTCGTTCATCCGGTTTCTAAAGAAAACATTACGATTGTTGCACCAACTCCGGATGAAACCATTTGGAATGCTTTATGATTTTATGATCATTTTCTTATTTTTTTAAATTTTATCGATTAACTTGCAAATACAAAACAAGCTGATCATAAAATGGACTATAAAAATGACATCGGATACCGAAAAGAAACGCTGAAAAAATTATTATATAACATTCAGAAAAGCGAAGATTTAATTGTAAAAGCTTTATATGATGATTTTAAAAAACCGGCATTTGAAGCTGTTTTAACAGAGACGAATTACGTTATTTCTGAACTCAAAGACACGATCAAAAACATTTATAAATGGGCAAAACCAAAACGCGTTTTCCCATCCATTCTCAACTTCCCTTCTACAGATTATATTTATAAAGAACCTTACGGGAAAGTTTTGATTATTTCTCCGTGGAATTATCCATTTCAATTGGCATTATGCCCTTTGATTTCTGCTGTTGCGGCAGGAAACAGAGTGGTTTTAAAACCGTCTGAACTTACACCCAATACTTCTGCCATAATTGTAAAAATCATAGAAAAAACGTTTCATATCAAGCATGTTGAAGTCGTTCAGGGTGGCGTTGAAGCTTCAAATAATTTACTGCAAAAACGCTGGGATTATATTTTCTTTACAGGAAGTGTTGAAGTCGGCAAAATCGTGGCAAAAGCTGCCGCAGAAAACCTGACGCCAATTACGTTGGAATTAGGCGGGAAAAATCCTTGTATTATTGATGAAACTGCTGATTTAAAACTGGCCGCAAAACGAATTGTCTGGGGAAAATTTATCAACGCCGGACAAACTTGCATCGCTCCGGATTATATTTTGATTCAGAAAAACATGAAAATCAATTTCATCACTTTTATGATGGAAGAAATTACAAAAGCATACGGCAAAAAAATAGAAAAATCACCGGATTTTGCCCGAATCATAAATACTAAAAACTGGCTGCGGCTGGCGGCTATGATCCAATCTGAAAAAGTAATTTTTGGAGGAGAAACTGATGCGAATAAATTATACATATCCCCAACATTACTGGAAGAACCAAGTTTAGACAGCCCGGTTATGAAAGAAGAAATTTTTGGTCCTATTTTACCTATACTTACTTACGAAACCGAAGCTGATATTCAAAACATTGTGAGCCGTTATGAGAAACCTCTTGCATTTTATATTTTTAGCGAAAATAAATCCTTTGCCAAAAAATTAATCTCAACTTATTCTTTTGGAGGTGGCTGCATCAACGATACAGTGGTACATTTTTCTAATAAAAGACTGCCTTTTGGCGGGGTTGGCCATAGCGGAATTGGTGCTTATCACGGCCAATTAAGTTTTGAAGTTTTTACACATCAAAAAGGTGTTGTTAAAAAAGGAAACTGGATCGATCTGCCTATGCGTTATGCGCCTTACAAAGACAAATTGGCTTCTATTAAGCGCTTATTAGACTGGATATAAATACGAAAACAATTTCGTAATGTTTTGTAGATTTTTATACGGATTTGATTAAAAATATTATATTTACGTTTGAATAATTAAATACCACGTTAACATAATACAATTCTACTTAAAAAAATGAAATCTACACTTGATCAAATTGAGGACATTAAAAATAATGGCTATTCCTTAGACTTTTCTAATGTTTTTAACCATGCTTTCGAAAACTACAAAAAAATTGCACTTTATGCCGGATTAATACTTTTGGTGTTTTCAATTATAGGTGTTTTTCTGGGTGGCGGAATTTTTGCTGCCATTTATGGTGTTCAGTATCTTAACGAAGATTTTTTGAAAAGCCTTCAAAATGAGCAAACAACAAATTCAGTATTAGTTGTTTATAGCCTTGCAATTGCTTTGATAGCTGCTCTTTTTAGTCCGTTTACTGCAGGTTTTTTAAAAATGGCACATTGTGCAGACAGAGACGAAGAATTTAACGTTTCGACTATTTTCAGTTATTACACCTCACGTTATTTTCCACAGCTTTTTATTGCAGCTTTATTAATTTCACTTACAAGTGGTTTAATTTCAGTTGCTTTCAATTTAGCGGGGATTATTCTTGTAGATACTATTATTGCTTTGGCAATCACAGTATTTACTTCATTAACAATACCTCTAATTATTTTCGGAAATTTAAACGCCATTGATGCGATAAAATCAAGCATCGTTTTAGTTAGCAAACAGCCTTTTACGATAATTCTTTTGCTTTTTGTAGGCGGCGTTGGTTCGGCTATTGGTTTTATTGGCTGTTGTATTGGTATCGTATTTACAATTCCAATAACATATTCTATAAAATACGCTTTATACAATGCTATATTAAATATTGAAGAAGACGATACAATCGATTCTATTGGATCAGATTCAGAATAAATGAAGATTCTGGCTAAAAAGAGCTTAACCTACTCTTCAGAAAATTCTAAAATGCTATTACTAAAACCAAACATACCACATATACTATGGTAGAAAACTATAGTTTGTTTCAGGAATCGATTTCAGGAATCGCCAATTTTGGAGATGCCCTGAAATCGATTATCTCAAATTGGTTTGTTTTCAATTCAGATATTATTTTTTATAATAATCCTAAACTCATTATTTTAGGATTATCACTCTTTGGTTTTCTAGGCTTATTGGTGTATCAGTTTTTTAGAATCAAGACAAAAATTGGTTATTTCATCGAGAAAAAACTGGAAAGCGAAACAGCGCATCGGGAATATCAATTGTATGCTTTGTTTTTTGGTATTGCTATTATTGTAATCGAAATTATCAACGAAATATTTAAAATCCGGCCAAGAAGTTTATTAGTATTTAATGTAACTATTGGTATATCAGTATTAATATTTTATTCTATTACAGATAAAGTAAAATTTTTACGCGATCGGACCCAGAAAATTTTTATTTTTTTCTTCTTTATTTACATCGCTTACGTTGCACGAAACATCATATTTCTGCCAAATGATGTAATTCCTATTATTACTTTTCTGCTTTCGTTTTTCTTTGCCTACAGTATTTTAAAACCCATAAAAATTTACTGGATATTTGTCGGAACTGCATTTGCCTATTTAATTATCACCGTAATATTTCATTTAATTCCGATTAAAACTTCTATTTTATTGATTAATTTCTGTATTATCGTTTTCATTATCAACCATGTAAATTATGCCGTTTTACTAAACAACAGAGATAATTTCAGGTTTACAAATGAAATTGTTCATAAAGGAAATTCCCTAACTATTGCCACAAACAAAAAAGGCGAAGTACTATTTAGCAGCGAAACCATAACTGCAATTTTAGGGTATTCTCCGGATGAAGTAATGGCGATGGAATTTTGGAAACTTACCGAAGATCCGGAATTTATCAGAGAAAATTATCATAAAACTTATATAGATAACAGATTATATATTCGGAAATTAAAAAGCAAAAACGGTGAGTTCAAATACATTCAATGGAAAGATAAAAAGTTTTCGAATGATTTAATTATCAGTATTGGACAGGATGTTACAGAACAAATTTTAGTTCAGGATCAATACAAAAATCTGATTCAGACGGCTACTGATGTTATTTTTGAAATTAATGTCGATGGTTATTTTACTTTTATAAATGAGTTTGGATATTCTATTTTGGGTTATGCCGAAGAAGAAGTTATTTTTCATCATTACTCGAATTTTATTCGTGAAGATTACATCAAAAATGCGGTTGATTTTTATGAAAATTTAGCACAAAATGAACTTAATTATCCCACAATCGAAATTCCGGTTATAAAGAAAAACGGCGATGAATTGTGGATTTCGCAAAAGGTTATTATTCGCAAAAATGATTTGGGCGAAACAACCGGTTATGCCGGAATTGCCAGAGATATTACCGAAATAAAAAACATCGAAAACGAGAAAAAACGACGTCTCGAAAAAATCGAAGCTTACAACAATTCTACCAAAAAATTATCGACAACAGATTTTCGCGGCTACAGCGATTTGCAAACCGTAATTGACTACATTATTCAGGAAGCCGCAATAGTTTCAAAAACAAACCGGGTAAGTTTTTGGAAATATTCTAATGATACGATTAAATGCAGAAACTTATTTAGCCGTGATAATCAAAGTTTAAGCGACAAAAATATTCTGAACAAGGAATCTTATCCCATTTATTTTGAAACTTTAAAAAGCAAAGCGATTATAAATGCTTCTGATGTTTTTAACAAACTGGAAACATCAGAATTCCAGCAGGTTTATTTCATCAAAAATAAAATAAAATCGATGCTCGATGTTCCGATTTTCCTAAACGGACAATTGGCAGGAGTTGCCTGTTTTGAAAGTACCGAAGAAAAAAGAGAATGGGATAATGAAGATATCAATTATGCCAGAACAATTTCGGACGTGATTTCGCTTGCAATTTCATCTCAAATGAGGCTTAAAGCCGAGAAAAAACTGGAACTTAAAAGTGATTTATTGTCGGCACTGGCACTTTGTACAGAGAAATTTTTGTTGAGTAAAAGTCCGCAAAAGATGTTTCAGGAAACGTATGAAATTATCGGAAAAGCATCAAAAGTAGATCATATTTTTTATTATGAAAAAGATTTTGAAACCAATACAATCAGCCAGAAATACAAATGGTCCAGACAAGGAATAAAACACCAGATAACTAATTTACAGAATTTTACAGAAGATAATTTAAGAGAAATTATTTGGCACTCACAAAACAAAAAAGTTTTAAGCAGCTTAACCCGAAACCTCGAAGACACTTACTTTAAAAATTTACTGGTTACCAATGAGATTAAATCGATCTTGATTTTGCCTTTGTATGCCAATAATATTTTCTCCGGATTTATTGGTTTTGATGATTGTACACGTGAACGTAAATGGTCTGATGATGAGATTTATATCTTTCAGACATTAGCCAATAATATTTCATCGGCTTTAGACCGAAACAGAAATCAGGCAAAAATTAAAGAAAGTGAAGATGCAATAAAAGCCAAAGAATTAGCAGAAGCGGCCAATAAATCTAAATCGGATTTCCTGGCGAATATGTCGCATGAAATTCGAACGCCTTTAAACGGAATTATTGGTTTTACCCATTTGCTCATGAAAACAAATCTTGAAGAAATTCAGGAAAAATACATGACTACCATCAATCAATCGGCACATTCTTTACTTGAAATTATCAATGACATTCTTGATTTTTCTAAAATTGAAGCCGGAAAACTTGAACTTTTCATTGATTTATATGATATTCAGAAAATACTAGGACAAATATTTGATTTGATTATTTTTGAATCAAACCAAAAAAATCTTGAACTCGAATTAAATGTCGACCCCAATGTTCCTAAATACATTTGGACAGATATTGTGCGATTGAAACAAATTTTGATCAACCTTTTATCAAACGCCATAAAATTTACAAACGAAGGTTCTATCAAACTAAACGTTTCTGTAATTGAAGAAAAATCAGAAGAAAATTATATTCTTCGTTTTGCTGTTGTCGATACCGGAATTGGAATACTGAAACAAAATCAGCAGAAAATTTTTAAAGCTTTTTCGCAGGAAGATAGTTCTACAACCCGAAAATTTGGAGGAACAGGTTTGGGGCTTACCATTTCAAATCAGCTGCTAGCGTTAATGGAAAGCCGTTTACAGCTTGAAAGTAAAATCAATCAGGGCAGCACTTTTTATTTTGATCTGAATTTGAATATCAGCCATAAAAGCATCTCTGAAAAGTATAAAATAATTTCAAAAAACGCGAATCCGGAATATGCTTTAAATTATTATGCGAATCAAAAAAAATTAAGCATTTTGATTGTAGAAGATAATAAGGTTAATATGCTTTTACTAAAAACAATCGTAAAAAACCTCAACTTAAACACCATTATTTTTGAATGTGAAAATGGCTATGAAGCTGTAAATCAAATCGAGACTATTAATCCTGATTTGGTTTTCATGGATATTCAAATGCCAATTATGAATGGTTATGAAGCTACAAAAGCGATTAGAAGTACGATGAGAGGCAAAAGTATTCCGATTATCGCAGTTACAGCCGGCGCCGAAAAAGACGAACGTAATAAATGTATTTCGGCCGGAATGAACGATTATATCTCAAAACCCATTATTCGCGGAACTGTTGAAGAAGCTTTATCTAAATGGATAAAATAATAAAGTTAATTATATTAATACAACATACTTTACAAAAAAATATATAAATTCGTACAGCAAAATTTATAATAACTTTTAATACAATATAATATGAAGTGGCTAGGCAGAAGACAAAGTGATAACGTGGAAGACAGAAGAGGTATGTCTGGAGGAAAAGTAGCCGTTGGTGGGGGCGTTATTGGTATAATCATTTTGTTATTGAACGTTTTTGGTGGTGAAACGGGTCAGGTTGTAGGATCTGCACTAGAGAACTTGCAAGGCGGACAAACCCAAACTGAAGCTGCTGCACCCTTAAGTAAAGAAGATAAAGAAATGGGTGACTTTGTTCGTGTAATTCTGGCCGATAACGAAGACATTTGGAGTAAGATATTTGAAGAGAATGGAATGACGTATAAAAACCCGAAATTGGTACTTTTTAGAGGTTCTGTTCAAACGGCTTGTGGTGGAGCTTCCTCTGCATCAGGACCATTTTATTGTCCGGGAGATCAAAAAGTGTATATGGATTTAGGCTTTTTTGAAGAACTTAAAACTAAATTTGGCGCCAAAGGTGGCGACTTTGCCATTGCGTATGTGATAGCGCATGAAATTGGGCATCACGTACAAACCTTGTTAGGAACCTCAGCAAAAATGCATCAGGAACAAGAAGGCAAAAGTGAGGCTGAAGCCAATAAACTTTCGGTTGCTTTAGAACTTCAGGCTGACTTTTATGCCGGAGTATGGACGCATTTTAATCAGGAAAATTTAGATACGAATGATATCGACGAGGCTTTAAGTGCTGCAAATGCGGTGGGAGACGATGCAATTCAAAGTAAAATGAGCGGACAGGTTGTTCCGGATTCTTTTACTCACGGAACATCGGAGCAAAGAATGTACTGGTTTAAAAAAGGTTTTAAAAGCGGTGATATAAAACAAGGAACTACTTTTGAAGAAATTCGATAATACAACAAACCAAATATAATAAACCGACTAAAAGCATGATTTAAACGTCATGCTTTTTTTGTTTCATAAAAAAAAAAATCAATATTTTAAAATTGTAAATTTCAATGCTGCGTTTATTTGAACCATATAAGGCATATAAGTTCATTTTAATTGTACTGCGTAATCTTTGTTAAATTTTAAAATTTTGATAAAGATTGAACTTCTCGTTTTTGTCATTTTGGGGCACGAGAAATGACAAGATTGTGGAATTGGAATTTTGGCACCTAGCGATAGCGAACAGGCAAGCAATATTGCAGGGATTGGAATTTGGAATTTTTAAAATGGAATTTAAACATATATGGTTCAAAAAAATTACGCCCACAAAAAAAGCCTTGAATTTCTTCAAGGCTTCAAATTTCTGGGTGGCTGACCGGGTTCGAACCGGCGACCCGCGGCACCACAAACCGCTACTCTAACCAGCTGAGCTACAACCACCATTTTGCTTAGCGGTTGCAAATATACAACTAATGTTTACTTCCACAAATAAAAAATTGAAAAAATATTGAACTTTTTACATCAAATCTCCTAAGCTATTGACTGCCAAACATCTTTCGACAGTAAAACCTTCGGCAAAATCTTTGTTTACCAGCCTTCCTAAGTCCTGTGCACGGTAATTTAGGCTTTCTAGAAAGTTTTTGCTTGTTATTGGCGTTGCAGGTTCTTTTGAGTTTGGATCATAAAACTGGGTTTTATAAGCTAAAACAGCTTCTACCTTTTTTTCTTCAAAACCTGTAATGTCTACCACAAAATCTGGTTCTAAGTTTTTCCACTGAATATAATGATATATTACTTTTGGTCTCCACGGTTCTTGTTTCTCCCCGTCAATCGAAGTTTCAATTTTCATTAATCCTGATAAAAAGCAAGCATCAGAAACCAATTTACTTCCTTTTGCGTGATCGATATGACGATCGTCGATCGCATTGCACAAAACGATTTCTGGTTTGTATTTACGAATCATTCTGATCACTTCAAGCTGATGTTTTTCATCATTGACAAAAAATCCGTCGCGCATTTCTAAATTTTCGCGTACTAAAACGCCTAAAATTTTTGCGGCAGCTTTTGCCTCTTCATCTCTGGTTTCTGCCGTTCCGCGCGTTCCTAATTCGCCGCGTGTTAAATCAACGATTCCAACTTTTTTCCCAAGGGAAACTTCTTTTAATATAGTTCCTGCGCAGCCTAATTCTACATCGTCAGGATGTGCGCCAAAGGCTAATATGTCTAGTTTCATGTAATTTTTGTTTCAAGTTTTTTTGTTTCAAGTTTCAAGTCCAGTCGCAGTTTCAGTCGCAGTTTTCAGTCTCAGTCGCAGCTTGAAGTTCAGTTTGCACTGAAAAACTGAAAACTGAGACTGAATACTTTCTAACAGCCACTCTTTTTTATATTCAAAACTCTTTTCATTGTCATTGATTTGTTTACGCTTTCCTCCCACTCTTTTTCGGGAATACTTTCTTTGGTGATGCCGCATCCCATGTACAAAACAGCGCTTTTTTCCTGAATTTGCATACTCCGTAAATTTACGAATAAATCAGAACTTACGGTTTTATGTGCGTAACTGCTGTTTAATTCACCCAAAAAACCAGTATAAAAAGTTCTGTCGTAATTTTCATTTTCTATGATAAAGGCTTTTGCTTTTTTCTTTGGTAAACCGCAAACCGCAGGTGTTGGATGCAGGGTATCGATAACTTCTTCCAGAGTGGAATTGTCATTTAAAACTCCCGAAATATCGGTTTTAATATGCCAGATCGATCCGGCTTTTATACTATAAGGTTCTGTAATCACTACTGACGAAGCTACTTCGCGCAATCTTTTCACAATAAAATCAGTAACATATTGCTGCTCGTCTTTTTCTTTTTGCTGCCACGAAATCTCTTCTTCTAAATTAGCTTTTTGTGTTCCTGCCAAAGCCGTTGTTTCAAAAATATTTTCCTTCGCTTTTAGCAATTGTTCCGGCGTTGCCCCCATCCAAAGCCCAATTTCAGGATGAAAAAAGCAATACGAAAAAGTCGTTGGGTACAAATGAATCAAACGCTGAAAAGTGACAATAAAATCAAAATCGGCCAAATCCACTTTTTCGTTTCTGGATAAAACTACTTTTTTAAATTCTTCGTTTTTAATGGCATTGATTCCTTTTTCGACTAAATCTTCATACTGCGTTTTAGCTTCGGTATCGAAAATTACATCATCAATTTCATTAAAATCAAACTTAATTTCTTTTTGTTCTGTACTTATAATTTTCGATTGTTTTTCCGGAATTAAAATGAGTTGCTTTTCATCAAATGAAGCAAAAACAAATCCTTTTTCGCTGTAATCAGAAACTGTATATAAAGTATCGTCTTGCTGTAAAAACGCAAAAAGAAGCGACGAATTGGGTTTAGAATAAATAACAAAAGGTAATTTCTGTTCCTGGTGTTTTCGGATTGTAGAAAAAAAGTCGTTCATATTAATCTTTCTTTTTATCTAAAACCATATTAGTCAATTTACAAAGCGAAATTAAATTTCCTTCTTCATCCGTAATTTTAATTTCCCATAAATGAATGCTTCTTCCTTTATGAATGATTCGCGCGGTGCCAAAAACCCAGCCTTCGCGAATGCTTTTTAAGTGATTTGCAGAAATTTCAATACCGCGTACTTCCTGTAATTTTGTATCAATAAAAAAGAAAGATGCCGCGCTGCCCACACTTTCGGCCAAAGCAACCGATGCGCCGCCGTGTAAAAGTCCCATTGGCTGATGAACACTTGGATTTACAGGCATTTTGGCTACTAAAAAATCTTCGCCTGCATCAATATATTCAATTTTTAGCGTTTCCATCAGGGTATTTTTGGTAAACTGATTGCAGCGCTCTAATATTTGTTCTTTTGTGTAATTCATTAAAATGGACTTTAAAATCGTAAAATTAAAGAAAAGATGAGATACAAATTAGAAAATCCAATTCTATTATTTAAAATCATCTTCAAACATGTAAGTTTTTTGTTATTTTTACAGAACAATAAAAATATTTGCTACAGATTTTACAGATTCTCACAGATTAATTTTATTCGCAACGAATGGAAAAAATCATTTAAATCTGTGAAATCTGTGGCAAAAAACAACCTCATTAAAAATGCGTCAATACTTTACATTCTTTATTCTTGGTTTACTTTTAGCTTTTGGTTCCTGCCGAACTGATTTTGATACCGTTGCCAGTTCCGGAAGTTTAAAGTTTTCAAAAGATACCGTTTATTTAGATACTGTTTTTAAAAATATTGGTTCGAGTACGTACCAATTAAAAGTTTATAATAATAGTAAAGACGATATTTCGATTCCGACCATTCAGCTCAAAAAAGGTTTAAATTCTAAATACCGAATGACGGTTGACGGAACAAACGGAAATAATGGAAAAATCTTCAATAATGTAACACTTTTAGCCAAAGATAGTTTGTATATTTTTATAGAAACTACAGCGGACATTTCAGATGCAAACCCAACAGATTTTTTGTATACCGATGAAATTCAATTTGATGGCGGTGCAAATCTTCAGGAAGTCGCTTTGGTGACTTTAATTCAGGACGCGGTTTTTCTTTATCCGAAGCAAAATCCTGACGGAAGTAAAGAAAAAATTGAAATTGACGGAAAATCAGTTGATGGTTTTTATTTGGATGAAAATGATGCCGTAAACGGAAATGAATTGCTTTTTAACAATCAGAAACCGTATGTTATTTATGGTTTTGCAGGAGTTCCCGAAAATAAAACGGTTACTTTTGAGGCTGGCGCAAGGGTTCATTTTCATGCCAATTCTGGTTTGTATGTGGGCGATGATGCTTCTCTTCAAATTAACGGAAATGTCTCTACAACTAAGCAACTCGAAAACGAAGTTGTTTTTGAAGGCGATCGTTTAGAACCTGAATACTCTGATGTTCCGGGACAATGGAATTCGGTTATTTTTTCTAATGGAAGTGCCAATCATTCGATCAATCATTTAACTTTAAAAAATGCGGTTATTGGTTTAGATATTCAAAGTCCATTTAATACTTTTGAAATCAAAAATACCCAGATTTACAATTGTGTCGAATATGGGATTTTAGCTAAAGACACTCAGATTATAGGTGAAAACATCGTAATAAATTATGCCGGAATAGCCAGCTTATCTTGTGTTTACGGTGGTAACTACAATTTTGCACATTGTACTTTTTACAACAATTGGCAAAGCAGCTCGCAACTTGCTGTTAATTTAAGTAATTCTTTAGTGGGCGCAACTCCTGAAACGAATCCGTTAACTAATGCAACATTCAACAATTGTATTATTTATGGTTCAAATACCAGCGAATTCAATTTGAGTAAAAATACAAATGCAGGTTTTGTATATCAATTAAACAATTGTTTATTAAAATTCAGCAGTTCGTCAACAAATCAGGATTATCAGTTTAAAACAGATACGGAACATTATAATCAAATCATTCTAAACGAAAATCCTAAGTTTTATAATGTGAACCAGAATAAATTCAACATCGATAATACATCATCCGCTTTCGCGAAAGGAAATCAGATTTATATAATTCCGTTAGATATTATTGGCGCTACGAGAACTTCTCTACCGGATTTAGGGGCTTATCAGAGTGCAGCTTTTCCAAAATAAAATTATTTCGCGTAAAAACGCTTAAAGTTTTTTATAGGCCACAGGTTAAAAGATTAATATGATTCTAAAAAAATCTGCTTAAATCTGCTCGATCTGCGTGAAACAAAAAACTTTGCGCCTCTGCGTCTTTGCGCGAGATTAAAAAAACTTCGCGCCCTAGAGCCTTCGCAGCAAAACTACCATCCGTAAGAAAATATAGCTAAAAATAATCATTCCTTAACCCGGCATATTTATAAAAGTAGTAGATTTGATACAATAATAAATTAAAACACTATTATTCAATTCATTAACAACCAAACTTAAGCTACTTTTTATGAAAAAATTTTACTCTTTTCTATTACTGTTATTTTTTACGGTCAGTTTTGCACAAATTCCGAGTGGTTATTACAACAACGCAACGGGAACAGGTTACACTTTAAAAACACAATTGTACAATATCATTAAGGGTCATACGGATAACGGATATGCGGGTTTGTATACGACGTATCAAACTTCTGACGTTGATAATTTTTATGAAAATGACGGAACTGTTTTAGACATGTATTCTGAAAATCCATCGGGAACAGATCCTTATAATTATAGTACAGGAACAACACAACGCTGCGGGAGTTATTCTGCAGAAGGCGATTGTTACAACAGAGAACATATTATTCCGCAATCGGTTTTTAATGAGCAGTCACCAATGGTTTCTGATGCACATTTTATTACGCCAACAGATGGAAAAGTAAACGGAATGCGATCTAATTATCCGCACGGAACTGTAAATTCCACCACTTATACTTCTCAAAACGGAAGCAAATTGGGTTCAAGTTCTGTATCCGGATACTCAGGAACTGTTTTTGAACCTGTAAATGCTTTTAAAGGCGATATTGCCCGAATGTATTTTTACTTTGCAACACGTTACGAAAATACGGTTTCAGGTTATTCTTTTCCAATGTTTGATGGTTCAAGCAACAAAGTATTTACAACAGCTTTCTTAAATGTTCTTTTGGCTTGGCATACACAAGATCCTGTAAGTGCGAGAGAAATTGCGAGAAATAATGCGATTTATGGACGTCAAAATAATAGAAATCCATACATCGATCATCCTGAATATGTGAATCAAATTTGGGGTGGCACTCCACCTTCTGGAGATACTCAGGCGCCAACTGCACCAACGAGTTTAGCTTCAACAGCAAAAACCGCTACTTCGATTACACTTGCGTGGAATGCTTCGACAGATAATGTAGCCGTTACAGGATATGACGTTTATGCCAATAGCCTTTTAAAAACAACTGTTTCTGGTTTAACAGCTACAATTACCGGTTTAACGGCTTCTACAAGTTATTCGATTTATGTAAAAGCCAAAGATGCTGCCGGAAATGCTTCTACTTCAAGCAGTACAATCTCCGTTACAACAAACGCAACTGGCGGAACTGGCGGATCAGCAACAGACTTGCTTTTCTCTGAATATATTGAAGGTTCAGGAAATAATAAAGCACTTGAAATCGCCAATAATACCGGAAGTTCTGTGAGTTTATCAGCTTATACGATTAAAAAACAAACCAATGGTGCTGGCTCGTGGAGTACAGGTTTGGCTTTAACCGGAACTTTAACCACCGGAAGTAAATTCGTAATCGTAAACAGTTCTATTTCTTCATCTTGTTATTCGACAAGTGCCGCGAATATTTCAACATCCGGAACGGAATTAATGTTTAACGGAAATGATGCTGTAGGTTTATTCAAAAACGGCGTTTTAATCGACATCATCGGAACTTTTAGCGGCGGAACAGCCAACTTTGCAATCGATGTTACATTAAGAAGAAAATCGACTGTAACTTCTCCATCAACCACTTTCAATTTAAGTTCGCAATGGGATTCGTACGCAACAGATACTTGTAATAATCTGGCAAGCAAAATCGTGAAACCAATCGAAGAAGAAATTGCTGATTCTGATGAAATTGTGATTTATCCAAATCCTTCTGACGGAAACTTTTATGTTGGTTTTGATAATGTAGACACGACGTATTCTATTGAAATTATTTCGTTTGCAGGACAAAAAGTTTTCGAAAAACAAAACACGACAGATTCTGCAATCGCAGTTAGTCATCTGGCAAAAGGAATTTATATTGTTCAAATCATTACAGATTCTAAAACATTGATTAAGAAGATTATAATTAATTAAAACCACATCTTACTTTATTTAAAAGCGGCAATTTCTTGTCGCTTTTTTTGTTTGTTTTGCCACGAAACATAAAGTTTATTCTCATTTTATGTCATTTTCGACGAAGGAGAAATCTCCGCAAGTAACTCCGCAACGAAAGTCCAATCTTTGTCGAGCTTCTCGCGGAGATTTCTCCTTCGTCGAAATGACAAACCCTACGATTAATAATTACTTTAATTAAAAACTTTGTGCCTTTGCGTCTTAGTGGCAAAAAAACATTAAAAGAGTTCCTTTTCAAATTTGCGCTTGCTATTTATTTACACTAAATTTGCACCTTCAATACAACAAACTACACATCACAATGATCCATTTCTTTGAAAACCAAAGCAAAACTGTTTTTGCCGTACAAACGCAAAACGAAATTTCGGCTCAAGACATTTCAAAACTAAACTGGCTTTTTGCCAACTCTAATAAGATCGAGAAATCCGCACTGTCGGATTTTTTTGTTGGTCCACGTGCCACAATGATCACACCCTGGAGTACAAATGCTGTAGAAATTACCCAAAATATGGGTATTACCGGCATTATCAGAATTGAAGAATTTTTTCCGGCAACGGAAGATTTTACCGATTTTGATCCAATGCTTTTTCAAAAATTCAATCAATTAGATCAGGAAATTTTCACGATTAATGTTCAACCAGAACCAATTTTGGAAATCGATGATATTGCAACTTACAATAAAGTAGAAGGCTTGGCTTTAAGCCAGGAAGAAGTAGATTACCTAGATAATCTTGCTATTAAATTAGGAAGAAAGTTAACGGATTCTGAGATTTTTGCTTTCTCACAAGCGAATTCAGAACACTGTCGTCACAAAATTTTCAACGGAACTTTTGTTATTGACGGAGAAGAAAAAGAAACTTCTCTTTTCAAATTAATTAAAAAAACATCACAGGAAAATCCTAACGATATCGTGTCTGCTTACAAAGACAACGTTGCTTTTGTAAAAGGACCAAAAGTGCAGCAGTTTGCACCAAAAACAGCTGACAAACCAGATTATTACGAGATCAAAGAATTTGATTCGGTTTTATCTCTAAAAGCAGAAACACACAATTTCCCAACCACTGTTGAGCCTTTTAACGGAGCTGCAACAGGTTCAGGAGGAGAAATTCGTGACCGTTTAGCTGGCGGACAAGGTTCATTACCATTAGCAGGAACTGCCGTTTACATGACTTCATACTCTCGTTTGAACGATGACAGGAAATGGGAAAATGCTGTTGAAGAAAGAAAATGGTTGTACCAAACGCCAATGGATATTTTAATCAAAGCTTCGAACGGAGCTTCTGATTTCGGAAATAAATTCGGTCAACCGTTAATTACAGGTTCGGTTTTAACTTTCGAACATGGAGAAAACGACCGTAAAATTGGTTACGATAAAGTAATCATGCAAGCAGGTGGAATTGGTTACGGAAAATTAGATCAGGCAATAAAAAAGAAACCACAAGAAGGCGATAAAATCGTAATTCTGGGTGGAGAAAATTATAGAATCGGAATGGGTGGTGCTGCGGTTTCTTCTGCAGATACCGGAGCTTTCGGTTCAGGAATCGAATTAAATGCCATTCAGCGTTCAAATCCTGAAATGCAAAAACGTGCTGCAAACGCGATTCGTGGTTTGGTAGAAAGCGATCACAATCCGATTGTTTCTATTCACGATCACGGAGCTGGAGGACACTTAAACTGTCTTTCGGAATTGGTGGAAGAAACCGGAGGTTTGATCGATTTGGATAAATTACCGGTTGGAGATCCAACACTTTCTGCAAAAGAAATTATTGGTAACGAATCTCAGGAAAGAATGGGATTGGTTATTGGTCAAAAAGATATTGATATTTTGCAAAGAATTGCTGACAGAGAGCGCTCGCCAATGTATCAGGTTGGAGATGTAACTGGAGATCACCGTTTTACTTTTCAATCACAATCAAATGGTTCAAAACCGATGGATTATGCTTTAGAAGATTTCTTCGGAAGTTCTCCAAAAACGGTCATGACCGATAAAACTATCGACAGAAAATATGCTGCCGTTTCTTATGACGGCGCCAATTTCGAAAGTTATTTAAAAGATGTTTTACGCTTAGAAGCGGTTGCTTCAAAAGACTGGTTAACTAATAAAGTGGACCGTTGTGTTGGTGGTAAAGTAGCGAAACAACAATGTGCAGGACCTTTGCAATTGCCTTTGAATAATGTGGGTGTTATTGCATTGGATTATTTAGGTAAAGAAGGAATTGCCACTTCTATTGGCCACGCTCCTATTGCGGCTTTGATCGATCCGGTTGCTGGTAGTAGAAATGCTATTGCGGAATCGTTATCAAACATTATTTGGGCTCCAATTAAAGATGGCTTGAAAGGAATTTCATTATCTGCCAACTGGATGTGGGCTTGTAAAAACGAAGGTGAAGACGCTCGTTTATACGCTGCTGTTGAAGGTTGTTCAGAATTTGCAATTGAATTGGGAATCAACATTCCGACAGGAAAAGATTCACTTTCAATGAAACAAAAATATCCAAACGACGAAGTAATTGCGCCGGGAACGGTTATTATTTCTGCCGGCGGAAACTGTACAGACATTAGAAAAGTAGTAGAACCTGTTTTACAAAAAAATGGAGATTCTATTTATTACATCAATTTGTCTCAGGATGATTTCAAATTAGGAGGTTCATCTTTTGCACAAATCAGAAACACAATCGGAAACGAAACGTCTACAATTAAAGATGCTTCTTTCTTCAAAAATGCTTTTAATACGATTCAGGAATTAATCGGCGAAAGCCAAATTTTGGCAGGTCACGATATCGGAAGCGGTGGATTGATTACGACTTTATTAGAATTGTGTTTTGCTGATGTGAATTTGGGAGCTAAAATTGATTTTAGTGCTTTCGCAGAAAAAGATCTATTGAAAATCCTTTTCGCTGAAAACATCGGAATTGTTTTCCAGGCAAAAGAAGACGCAGCTGTTGAAGCAAAATTAAAAGCTAATAATATCGAATTCTTCAAAATTGGTTCAGTTCAGGAAACTGCAGTTTTGGAATTTGCTGATTATAAATTGGATATTCCAACTTACAGAGATGTATGGTTTGAAACTTCTTATTTATTAGATCAAAAACAATCTAAAAACGGAACTGCAAAAGCACGTTTTGATAATTATAAAAATCAGGCTTTAAATTATACTTTCCCAGTTCACTTTACTGGTCAGGCTCCTGTAATTGACGCTTCAAAACCAAGACCAAAAGCGGCTATTATTCGTGAAAAAGGAAGTAATTCTGAGCGCGAAATGGCAAATGCAATGTACTTGGCAGGATTTGATGTAAAAGACGTTCACATGACCGATTTAATTTCTGGTCGTGAAACTTTAGAAGATATTCAGTTTATTGGAGCTGTTGGAGGATTCTCTAACTCTGATGTTTTAGGTTCTGCTAAAGGTTGGGCCGGAGCTTTCTTGTACAACGAAAAAGCAAAAACAGCTTTAGATAATTTCTTTAAAAGAGAAGATACATTATCTGTTGGAATCTGTAACGGATGTCAATTGTTTATGGAATTAGAAGTTATTAATCCGGAGCATGAAGTGCACGGAAAAATGCTTCATAATGATAGTAACAAACACGAAAGTATTTTTACTTCTGTAAAAGTTCAGGAAAATAACTCAGTAATGTTATCGACATTGGCTGGGACTACTTTGGGAGTTTGGGTTTCTCACGGAGAAGGTAAATTCAATTTACCAATGGGTGAAGAAAATTATAACATTGTTTCTAAATATGCTTACGAAGGCTATCCTGCAAACCCAAATGGTTCTCATTACGATGTAGCCATGATGTGTGACAAAACAGGAAGACATTTGGTTACGATGCCTCATATTGAGCGTTCGACTTTCCAATGGAACTGGGCACATTATCCAAAAGACAGAAATGACGAGTTTACACCTTGGCATGAAGCTTTTATCAACGCCAGAAAATGGATTGAGAAAAACTAAAAAACAGCCACGAATTTCACAAATTAGCACAAATTAATTAGTGTAAATTGGTGAAATTCGTGGCGAAAAAAGACACATAAAAACGCCTTAGCAACTATTTTTGCTGAGGCTTTTTTTAACGTTTTAGTCCTGAAACTATTCCTGTTACAACACTGGATGCACCAAAAGCAACCAACCCTGAAGCAATCGCATTTTGACCCGCGAAAAATGGATTCTCCACGATTGCATTGCTAAATAGTACACCTCCGGCCACCCCGGCAATTAGGCCTAAGCCAAGCATTCCATATTTCCACCATGGTTCAGGATCCGGATGCGGTGGTACGGGAAAACGCCACCAGCCTGGAAATTTGGTTCCACACCAACCCATCAATAAAAAAAAAGCAGTTTCCATAATTATATCATTTAAAAAATAATGCCTACTCGTATGCTTTTCGGCTTACGCATTTTGATATGATAAAAGTACCGTATGCTTTAAAAAGACTTATAGGGTGTTTTCCTGTTTCTTAAAGGGGAAAAAGACGGTATTTTATCTCTTCGTAAGAAAAACAGCTCCGGGATTGATAATCTGCGTATTTCAGAAAAATCAGAAGAATATCAGCTAGTTATTCAATAAACAGCTATTGAAAATAAAAAGTTTGAAAAAACGTCTTCATATTTATTTGTGATTTATTTTTCTATTGAAATTTGAACTATATTCGCCAAAAAGTTCCTGCCACAAAACTTTTTTTTAACCCAAAAACATTAAAACCTACATACAATGAAAATCTTTAGATTAGTTCTTATTGCATTATTTTTTATTGCTGCAAAATCACATTCACAAGTTCAGGTTGATGCAATTAATTATAAAAATCACGAACGTTATATTACTACAACACTTAATTATCCGGTTCCGGGAACGTATTTACCAATAGGTCAAAAAGCGCCAAGTACGGTTTTAAATCCGGATGGAACGGGCGTTATTCAGAACGAAGATTTAAGCAAAAAGAAAATTAACTGGGGAATTGAATGTACCGAAGAAGGAACCCCAATCTTTAAAGAAGGTTTTAATAGTGCATCTTATACTTTTTGGTACAGAATAACAGATAGCGAAGATTGGAATTATACACAGCTTTCTATCCATTTTCTTAAGAAAAAAATGTTCCTGATGGGAGAAAGAGTAAAAGAATACGAAGATTACAACGTACAATAAATTGATGTATTAATTTCAATATTTCTTGTCTTTTTCTAAATTATACTACAAAAAAGAAAACGTTTTCGTTGATTTTCAATAGTACCTATAATTTTTCCCATAAAATTTCATAAAAATAAAAATTATACCTTATTTTTATTTAATTTGCAGTAAAATTCAATATATTAAACATGGTTTCAATCACACGCCTTTTTGATTTTCCTTATTATCAACAAGAAACTTACAATCTTCAGGTTGCCTTAGCAACTAAAAAAAATGGAGTTTGGGAAAAAACATCCAGTCAGGAATATATTGCAAAAGCTAATGCTGTTTCGAGAGCATTATTGCGTATGGGCGTTCAAAAAGATGACAAAATTGCTTTAATTACTTCCAATAATCGTACGGAGTGGAATATCATGGATATTGGTATTTTGCAAACGGGAGCCCAAAACGTTCCTATTTACCCAACAATTGCAGAAGAAGATTACGAATATATATTAAACCACAGCGGTAGTATTTATTGTTTTGTTTCGGATACCGAAGTATTGCGAAAAGTAAACGCCATAAAAGCGAATGTACCTACTTTAAAAGAAGTTTTTACATTTGATGAAATTGCAGGCGCCAAACATTGGTCGGAATTATTGACTTTAGGAGCAGACGAAAGTAATCAGACTGAAGTTGAAGCTTTAAAAGACAGCATTAAAGAAGATGATTTAGCTACTATAATTTACACTTCAGGAACTACAGGAAAACCAAAAGGAGTTATGTTGTCACACAAAAACATTGTTTCAAATGTTTTAGACAGTGCGCCAAGAATTCCGTTTGATGCAGGAAAAAGTACAGCATTGAGCTTTCTGCCTATTTGCCATATTTTTGAAAGAATGATTTTGTACATCTATCAATATTATGGGGTTTCGGTTTATTTTGGAGAATCTATTGATAAAATCAGTGATAACTTAAAAGAAGTTCAGCCAACTGTAATTACAGCCGTGCCAAGACTTTTAGAGAAAGTTTATGATAAAATTTATGCTAAAGGCGGAGAATTAACCGGTATCAAGAGAAAACTATTTTTCTGGGCTATCGATTTAGGTTTGAAATACGAGCCTTACGGAGCGAATGGTTTTTGGTATGAATTTCAGTTGAAAATTGCCCGTAAACTTATTTTCAGTAAATGGAAAGAAGGTTTGGGTGGAAAATTAGATTTAATGGTTTCCGGAAGTGCCGCTTTACAGCCACGTTTAACAAGAGTTTTTGCTGCTGCAGAAATTCCGGTTATGGAAGGTTACGGTTTATCTGAAACATCCCCGGTAATTTCTGTAAACGATCAAAGAAACAAAGGTTTCAAAATTGGAACTGTTGGAAAAATTATCCGTAATGTTGAAGTAAAAATTGCCCAAGACGGCGAAATTCTTTGCAAAGGACCAAACGTAATGTTGGGTTACTTTAAAGATCAGGAAAAAACAGACGAAGCATTAAAAGACGGTTATTTTCACACTGGAGATATTGGCGAAATTGACAGCGAAGGTTTCCTTAAAATTACCGATCGTAAGAAAGAAATGTTCAAAACTTCGGGCGGAAAATACATTGCACCTCAGCTTATTGAAAATGCCATGAAACAATCTCGTTTTATTGAGCAGATTATGGTAATTGGTGAAGGCGAAAAAATGCCGGCAGCTTTTATTCAGCCAAATTTTGAATTCGTAAAAGAATGGGCAAAATTGCATAAAGTAACTTTGGGAAGTTCTAATGAAGAAATCGTTAAAAACGAAGAAGTTAAAAAACGCATCGACAGTGAAATTGAGGAAATCAATAAAAAATTTGGACACTGGGAACAAATCAAACGTTTTGAACTTACTCCGGATGTTTGGTCTATCGATGGCGGACAGCTGACTCCTACCCTAAAACTAAAACGTAAAATAATTAAAGAAATCTACAAAGATCTTTACACTAAAATATACGGTCAAAATTAAATAAATCAAGATAATACAAACCAACAACGGAAAACGGCTGTCATTAGACAGCCGTTTTTTATTACTTTAAAACCCATTAAGGTTTGTTTTTTAGTTTAAGTTTATACTTCATTATATCTTTCAGCATTGATTTGTTTGCGGTATTAAAGCTCAATAATTCTGAGGCCAGATCCGGTTTATTATCAATATTATCCGCTACGATTTCGTAGGCTATATTTTTGATATTTTCTTCCAGCACTTCATGCTTTTTAAATTGATGTTTTAACAAATGAAGAAACGTTACAGCATTTTCTGAAGTCACGTCATCTTTGTAAACGCTTGTTATGGCAAAGGATAAATCTTCAACCGAATTCATATTGGCAAAATAATTATTTAGACAATTTCCGGCATCTTTGTTTGTTCTCCAACCTTGCAGAAGTAATTCTTGTGCATCACTTGTGTCTCCAATTTTATCTTTGTAAACTAACGACGCTTTTACATATTGAAAATTCGTTTTATAGTTTTCGATTACTTTGCTAAAATGCTTGTTTGCTTCTTTTTTGTCTTTTAAAATTAAATACAAATCACCCACTTTTTCATCATCGTTGAGTTCTTTAAAAAGTTCAATTGCTTCTTTGTATGCATTTCCTTTCTCGTAACATTCGGCTGCTTTTTGCTTGTTCTTGCAATACTTTAAATAGATCGCCGCAGCTTCTGTATACAATTCTCCTTTTTCCAGAATTTCTGCGGCTTTTTGATTGTTTTTCAACAATTTCAAATAGATGTGAGCCGCTTTTTGATACTCTTTTTGCTCTATAAATTCTTCGGCCAGTTTTTCATATTTACTTTGCAAAGTGCTGAATCTGTCGGCATCAACTAAAAATGATCCTCCTGATTTTGAATCATTTGCAGCGCTATTTCCTCTCCATAAAAATGAAATAAGCAAACCAAATACTATCACTAAAACTATCACGCCAAAAAATGACTGATAATCGAAATTTACTTTCTTAAAATCACAGCTTCTGATACCAAAAATAAAAAACAGAATAAATCCCCATTTAAAGATTACGCCAAGTCCTTCGCTTTGATATTGACCGGAACCGCCAAAACCTTGTCTGTCAAATAAATTTCCGATTTTACTGAAAAAATTTTGAAACGCATTTCCATTTCCGCCGGAAACAAAAGAAAATTTCCCATAATTATCTCCTCTCGAAGTTCCTAATGTATCAAGCGGAATCGCGTATTGCAAAGCCAGTTTTGGGTTTTTATCCAGAAAAGCTAAAAATTTATCCATCTCTTTTTGATTGCCTTTCATTACTTTTTGCATATCAAAAGGCAATTTTCCAATCAGTTCTTCTTCTGATGGCGGGTTTTCAATGTCTTCTAAAATCTTTTCAGGATCAACCTCAACCCGTAATGACGAAATAAACTGAGGTGTATAAACCGTTTTTGACGGTTCAGTAATTTCAATTTCTTTTACTCTTGGCAGTTGAAGTAAATTTTGCCATTCTATTTCTTCTTTCAGTTCAACTAAACCAATTTCCGGATGCAAAAAATGATATTCTTCTGAAAATAAATTGTGCCATTCCTCTTTTGTCAATTCGGGTGAAATAGAAGTGTTTTCAGGAATAAATAGTTTGTTTTCTATAAGTTGCAAAAAATTATTGCGCCCAATATCAACTTTATGATTTCTATGATTGAAAACCAATAAACAGCCGTATAATTCATTTGCTTTTGAGCCTGGAACAGGAAATGCTTTTACGGAATCAAACGATAATCCAATGTGTTGAATTTCATGAAGCCATACTTCCGGTGAGGCACTTTTTATAAAAATGCCTCCTTTAGGAAATGTGTTTTTAGAATTTATTTTTAGTTTAAGCTCCATGGTGTACTATATTCTGAATAAACGGCTTCAAGTAATTTTCTCTAAATTTCTCTTCTGTTGTATTTTCTCTGGAATCATCATCCTCAATGAAATAATTATTTCCGGCAAACGCTTTTTCAGTTGCCATAACAGTTTGTGTGCCAATGACAAACGGAATATAAAATTTTTCGAGCTGTTTGTTACTGCTTTCAAAAATCAAAATTCCCTCGTGATTTGTAATTTTGCTTCCGCCTGTCGACTCAAAAAATACGGTTTCAATATAACATACGGCTCCATTCTTTTCAATTTCTTTCTTCAATTTCTCGGCAGCTTCTCTTGCAACATTATTTAAAATAACACCTAAATCTTCGTTAATAAGATTGTGGCAATCTTTTAAAGATTTATCAGTATTTGCCTGTATCACTTTAATAACATTTATTGGCGATGTTCCTTTGTTCTTTAAAATAAGGTTTACTTTTTCCTGCAACTTTATAGCTGAATCTTCTGCAATTCTACTTGAAAATTTACTTTCTTTTTCGAAAAAGAAATTTGAGATGTAGCAGTTATTAATTTTAATCACATCTTTCTGAATTACAGCACTTTCTAATCTTTTAACAACGCTATATTTAAATCTGTTGTTTTTATAATTCCGGACAAAAACAGATTGTTTTTCAAAATAGGCATCAAAAGCATATTTTATACTTGTGTCGAATATCTTGTTTAAAGTAAAATCATCATTTATACGCCAAAAATAGATATTGTTGGTTAAGAAAAAATCGTTATTATATTCAAACACTGTAACTTTACTTTCATTAAGTTCATCATCAATCAGCTTGAAACTTTTCATCTCTCTTGTATCAAGATTAATTGTGCTTACATTTTGTGCCGAATCATAGAAATAATAAAGCATTATTTTTTGCCCTTTATTTTCTTTGATAGCATATTCCCCATTCCCAAAAGGAAGGTTTGAAGCTATTTTTTTAAATCCTTTCTCAACACTATTATTACAAAACTGATATAAATTTCCATTCAAATAAAAATAAAAATCATCTCTGCCCTGAAAAATGTTCTTGTAAAATCTTTCAACCGGATGTAACAGCGGAATTGTGACTGATTCTGTATATTTTGCAACAGGTCTGACTTCACTATTCTTTCTAACCCATAATTCATCTAATGGCATTATAATATGCTGAAGCATTTTTTTGCCTTTGTTATGATTTTTAAAAACCTTAATATCTTGCATTCCTACTGAAAACGTATATTTTATATCTGCAAAATAATCATTGGTAACTTTTTGCATCAGAGTCAGTTTTAGACTTTCTTCTGATGAAAAAAGAAAAACTTCCTGATTTTTACTGCTGATTTTATTCTCAAGAAAAAAAGAATTTAATCCGGCAGAACAGTCTAATTTTCCGCTGAGTTCGCCTAATGCCTGTATAACATGATTGACATCTGTAAAAGAAATTTCTTTGAAACTTTCTCCCACAACAAAAGCTTTGCATTCGATATCTGTTTTAGGATGTCTGGCAATGGCAATCGCTGAAGCAAAAGAGAGAATCTTAGGATTTCCCCAGTTTTTAAGCGAGCTGTCTATCAATAAAATGCGCTGAAACTTATCGGCTTCGGGTGGAACTTCTCTTTGTATATAAAGTGCTTCATTATTGGCAATTCTGGACATAAAAACGTCATCATCATAAGCAAATTCAGAAATTACGAGTTTATCAAAATCTCCTTTATTGGTTAAATCCGAAATTCCTCCCAAAGGCTGTTCACTCGGGTGATTATGGTGCAACGGGATATTTAATCCGGACCAAAGTCGTTTTATAAGACTTCCAACCTGAAATGTTTTGTCTTCTTCAATAAGCTGATCCACAAAATTGGTTACACTTTCAGACAGGTTTTTTTCTTCTAAAACTTCCTCGTTCAATTTATCGCCTAAATCCTCATGCGGAATATCTTCCATCGCTTTTATAATAGACTGAACTGTCGGGAATTTCACTTTTAATAAAGCAAGCGTTCTAAAATCTTTTCTGAAAGTAGCTTCGTTAAACGGAATTTTTTCATTCGTTTTTTCTAATTCATAACTACTGTCTTTGTATATCTGAAGATATGCTTTTGCTTTTTCTGAAGAAATTCGGTTATGGCATTTATGAAAAATGGTTTGAAACAATTTCAATCTTTTTTCGCCCACTTTATATTCATCGGGCAAATAAGAAAGCATATTCATGAAATCGATACTGGTTTTAACTCTAAACGATTGCGACTGCGGAAAAGCGGTCACTATATTCTTGCTGTTTGCAAAATCATGAATCATTTTGATAGCCGGCTCACTTTCCTGGTTTGTTGCTATAATGGCCAATAATAAAGTCCCAAAAGGCGGAATACTGTCTTCTGATAAATAATCTAAAACTTCAAAAACGAATTTTTCGTAACCAATAGTTTGCCCATTCGGAATAGTTATGGTTTCGAAAACACTTTCATCAGAAAATGTCCGATTGTCCCATTCCCAGAAATAGTCGTTATATGATTGAAAATATCTTTGAAATTCCATTTTATTTTATGAAAAAGTTAAGCGAAATGAACTGATTGAAAGTGGTTTTATGTTTTTTTTCGGAATAATTGAATAACTATTATCGTTATTCCATAGTATCAGGTTTTCTCCTGACGGATTTAATTTTTCCTGCAATGTTTTCGCCAAAGCAGACCATTCAAAATGATATCCGGTTGGCAGTAAAAAATTATGGTTTAACCAATAGGTGCTGCCTTTTATCGGCAATAATGGACTGCCTATAATTAATGCTTTTTTATCGATCACAATCCATCGCAAAGGTTCTAATCGATATCCTGGAGCTGTTTCGATATACAACTTCAATTCATCATAATCGACAAGCAAAGCATAAGCTTCTTTTATTTCTTCTGAAGCCTTTATACTTAACTGTATTTTATGATTAACACCAAAAAAATTATGATTGAACTTAGGTAATGAAACCGGTAATGCGCGTAAAATTGGTGTCCACAACAAACCCGACGGAAGTTTTTTTGAAGGTAAAAGATTGCCATATTCAAATAACAAATTCTCTTTTAGTTCATATACTTTTTTATACGGAATCTGCTGAATTTCGGGCGCATTTATCTGTTCTGCCGAAAAATCTTTTATCCATACAACATCAGCCTCAAAAGCTGTTTTCAGATTATCCCAATGTCGTATCGATCCTAAAAAATCCTTGTGTTCTTTTTTAATTTCTAAAAAATACATATTAAATAGTTTGGAGGATTTTCTGCCACAAAGATTCTATATGATTCTGAATATATTTCTTTTGTTCTGCATCTTTAATCCAGTCACAACGTGTTTGAATATATCTTAATTTATCTTTTATGACATTTTGCTCTTCAAATGAAAGACTATCATCCTGCCATTTTTCAATTAGATAATTAACCTCTTTCATTACGCTTTCCGCATCCGGAGTTTTATTGTATAATGCCTGAGGATGAGCCAAAAGCGAATCATCTTTTTCTATTATCTGATTTATGATTCCTTCCAGGATTTCGATTTGTTCCTCATTGTCCCAAATGTATTTTAAAACCCAGAAATCAGATAAAATAGCTTCATTTCTTCCGCACATTAAAGCACTTGCCGCAATCAGATTCTGAAGTTTTACGGCACGTCTGTCAGAGACTTTTATTCCCGTATTTCTAAGACTGTGAATAATATCAACGTATTGATTGCGTATTTTGGTTAAATCTACCTGACGGCAAAGCAATTGCAGTTCACGAATTTCATCGGCTAAAATGGTTGGGGTTTCTTTGTTGTTTCCGCCTTCTAATTTCCAGCCGGCCAACAACACTTCGTGAAGCAAATCAGGTGCTACATAATCACATTTTATGCGAATTAAAAAACGGTCCAATAATGCATTTAGCGATTCATCTTCGGGCAAAATATTACTGGCGCCCACAAACATAAGTGCCGGCAACTTTTTTGTTTCTTTACCACGGCGAAATATTTTTTCGTTAAGTGCCATCAGTAAACTGTTCAGAATTGCGGAGTTGGCATTAAAAATTTCATCCAGAAATACCATAGAAGCTTCGGGCATCATGCCTTCTGTATTGGTAATTAACTCTCCTTCTTTCAGTTTTCTAATATCAAAAGGACCAAAAATTTCATTAGGCTCCGTAAAACGGGTTAAGAGATATTCGAAATTTTTACCGCCTTCGATTCCATTAGATAAAGCTCTGATAATCGCACTTTTTGCCGTTCCCGGAGGTCCTAACAAAAAGGCATTTTCTTTGGCCAGTAATCCAATTCCCAATAAATCTATAATTTCATTTTTTCCGACAAAAGTTTCTTTAATATGCTTTAAAACAACATTTAATTTATCTGTAGCGTTCATTTACTTTGCTTATATTTTTGATCTTAATTTTTTTATATTTTCTTTTATAATTGTGGCCAGAATATTTTTTTATAATCGCCAAATCCTATTTCTAATTGTTTTTTTATGAAACCCGGCTGTGCAAATTTGATTGCTTTTCTATTTACAATTCGGTTTAGATAAAGTCCTTTCAGGCAATCATTTGAGGCAATATTGTCAAAATTTATCTTTTCAGTATCAATCTCAAATCCAATTGCTGAATAATGAAACTGAATCAAATGGTTTTCTAAAATTGGTATAACCAAATCATCGGCATCCAGTCTTTTCATCTCCATAATAATCTGGGGCAAAAAGCGCAGGCAAATATCTGCTGATAAGAAAACAGCGGCATCAATTTCGCCTTTGTATTCCGGCAAAAAATCATGTAAATCACTTATTTTGTGTTCTCTGTACAATAATAACTGTGCAGCGCTATATACTGTTTTTGCAGCCCACAATCCAGCATCTGAATTGTACTTTGGTGCAACATCCGGATATTCTAAAATTTCATTTTCATATTCTGTTTCCAGAAATAAAGCGGTGTCGATTTCTTCTGTTCGGGAAATAATTCCAATTTTATTATACAAAATCACCTGCTCAATAGTTCTGAGGTGGTAAATGGTATCTAAAAAAGGTGTTTTTGTACTTTCTTTTGTACTTTCCATATTGCTGATAATAGTCTTGTTTTTAAGTAAATAAACTTGTTATAATGCGATTATTTAACTAAAAACGTATCTTAACAAATATATAATTATATTGGTAGCTTCTTAAAATTTCAACATCAATTATCTGATAAATTTGAAATAAAAAAGATCCTTAAAATTGCAAAAAGAGAAGAAACACGAATCATTACTATTCGCAGTTCTTTTCATAACATTTGTTTTCTTGTCTGATATTATTAAACAGATTCTGTCTGGTTCTGCAAACACCAATGCAAAATCTTGGCAATATTCTTTGCATCGTCAATGCCGCGGTGATGTGTTCCTTCCAGCGGAATATTTAACAAATGCAAAGCTCCGTTCATTCCGGTTGGTTTTACCAAGCCAAACTTTTCTCCAAACCATACTTTGACATTGATATGCTCCTCGCCCATTGGGTACGGGATTCCAAACGATTTACATTGTTTTTTAAGCATATTAAGATCGTACTGACCGTAACTTGCCCAAGTATATAAATCCGGATTATACTCGTCTGTTAGTTTATGGATTGCTTCCTCAAAACTTACTCCGTTTTTATCCAGTAAATCCTGAGTAATGGTTGTTAGTTCTGTACAAAAAGCGCTCACATTAGAACGTTGCGGTTTAATCAAAATACCCTGATTCTGAGTAATCTCGCCTGTTTTTGAATCCAGGACTGCTAATCCAATTTCGATAATTTCATTTTCCTGACCCTGCGGGACGGTACTTTGCCAACACGTGGCTTCTAAATCGATAATAATAATTTTATCTGTAGTTTTCATTTTTTGTATTTTTTAAATAGTTGTGCTTCATTATTCTAACACATAGAAATCATAGCTTTTGTTTACGTAGAAAGCAAGCGTTTCACTCTTTTTAAATTCACATAGCATCTATGCGAAAGAAATATATTTCTTTTATATTTCCTTTTTTTTAAATAAAATCTATGTTTCTATGTGTTAAATACATTTTCAGCTTTTTATTTCACGAAGATTTCCTTCAATTGACCAATGACGTTACCGCTTCCTGAAATCGTGATTTCACCAATTTTATCTGCGATTTTTTCAACGTATTCCATCTCTTTCAATTTCCACAACATTTCGTTTTCTTCCATCAGCTTTGCTGTGTTTAGTAAACTTCTTGTTGCAGCGGTTTCTTCTCTTCTCATAATGCTGTTGGCCTGCGCTTTTTTCTCGGCAACCAAAACCTGGTTCATGATTTCTTTCATATCGCCTGGGAGGATTACATCACGAATTCCGGCATCAGAAATTACCAAACCTAAATCGTTGATTTTAGCTGTTACTTCTGATAAAATCGCCTCTGCAATGGTATCTTTTTTTGCCAATAATTCATCCAAAGTTAAACCTCCAACAAATGCTCTTAAAACCAGTTGCATTGCAACATACAATTGTTTGTCGAAGTCTTTATTGTCGACCAAAGCTTTCATAATATTAACAACCTGATATCTCACAAAAAAGTTGATTCTCAATCCTGCTTTATCTTTGGTTAACAATTCCTGACCAGAAATTTCAACTTGCTGCTGTCTGGCATCTACCGTTTTAACTTCGATTGTAATGGCGTTGTTCCAAAAATAATGCGTTCCGGCTTTCAATTCCTTTACAAAAGTTCCGTTTACAAACAGCAAAGCTTTATCGTTGCTTGACACAATGTATTTTCTAACAAAATATTTCAGGTTATTATGTTCCAGTAAATTTACCGGAATATTTTCTGTGATTTCAATTTTTGAAAGATCAGCCCTAATGAATTCATTTTTTATAATTCCCCTCCAAAAAGCATGTCTTCCGGCAGTTAAAACTCCTTTAAAGTTACCGTTTACAAATTGCAGAACAATTTCATTATCAGCAACCTCAACAACTTCCAAAATAGAAGCCAATACTTCGTTTTCCAACAAAATATTCAACTCTAATGGCACTTGAAATAAGGCGTTCATATCACAAACCATTACATTTTTGTTTCCAAAAATCCAATGCAAACCTTCTTCAAGTACATTAATCAATTTTCTGTTTTCGAATACCAGACCCACCTGATACGCCTCGATTTTAATTCTTTTAATCATCATTTTATTTTGTTTCAGGTTTCAGGTTTCAAGTTTCAGGTTTGAAACCGTTAAAACCCTATATTCTTGACTCTATATTCTTGACTCTATTCTCTTGACTCTATTCTCTTGATTCTATTTTCTTGAATCTAAAGTCAAAACTTCTAACTTCTTCTTTAAATAAAAAAACCTCCTTGCCTTTCTCCTCCGAAAAAAACGGACGAATAGTTTGTAGCTTGCTTACCGTATTTGTTTTCTGATTTTATTTTGAAAAGGCGATTCTAAATTCTAAAAAAATCGTCAAAACAATCAAATCGAAAAGAAAAAAGAGTATTTCAAAATACATTTCTGTTCGCACTGGTTTTATCATGAGTGTGAAATTTGGATCCCCAAATCCTGATTTCACTGACAAAGACAAATCAGTTTTTTCCTGGTCATCTTTTAAAGAGTGATGGTCTCTGAAATACAGATTAAAAGTCTGTTGACTTACCGCTCGTCCAACCCTCCCTTTAGGAATGGTGCAGGAATCGAACCTGCGAATTTCTATTGCTCTAACCAGACTGAGCTATCGCATTACTGCGAATGGGAGTCGAACCCATGACCCATAGATTGGTGGGATAGTTTTTTGGCGAACCACCCAAAACCTCCAAATCAAGTTGCATAGAAAAACATAATACGCTTTCGCGGAAAGTTCCCTACAATGGTGCTATACAGAAACACGCAACAGGACTTGTTTGATATTGTAAATCAAAGTTTTCTTTGATGGAATTCAGTTTATAAATGACCTTGTTTTTATTCTGAACAAATATTCAAACAATACTGCGCAGTGATTCTGCGCAGCTATTTTTTTAATTTATCCATTCAATTACGGTCGATAAATAGACTTGTCTCACTTCTTCAAATCTTGTTATGTTAGGAATATGATTTACTTCTAATAAATATTTGGTTCCATCTTTTGCAACGATGTAATCATTTCCAATCATATCCATATTTAAAGTGTTTTTAATATGTACAGTATCTGCAAGTAACTCAGGATCAACTTCCATAAAACCAGCATCATCAGGATGAATCGATTTTAACCACGAATCGCCTTCTAATTTAATTTGCCAGTAAACATCACCAATCATCATTATCCGAACAGCTTCTCCATCAAAATAAGGCTCTGTTGTTGCTGTAAATTCACTTTCCCACTCGCCTGTAAAACGATGTTTGTTTTCACCGCAATGCCAGTTTCCCCATTTTGCCACACTATCTTCGCTAACATTGATCGAAGCACCAGCGCTTATAAAACCTCTGGGAGCACTAAATCTCGAATGCGATAAAGCTTTAACGAGACACGGAATTTTAAACCTGCAATCGAGCATCGCCGCAGCATTAGGGTAACAAGCTCCCCGCCAGATGGCTAAACCAGAGATAAAATCAAAATCGTTGTCATAAATGCCATAATAAACTACTTTATCAACAGGCAGCATTCCAATTCCGTTGGATTTTTCCATATAAAGTACCTCGTCTTTAACCACAATTTTAGGAATAGACTGGTGCCAGATAATATGTCCTGAATAGTTTGTTTTTATAATATCATATTCTTCCTGTTCGATACCAACTAAGGCAATTCGATTGTAATCTTGTTTCATCTCTTTTGTTTTTAATGTTGTTCAATTCTCAATTAAACTTCTTCTAACTCTAATCGTTTTATTCCAAAATCTGTTTTTCTTAATTTGCACATTCGGCCATCTGAAATATGGTGAAAAACAATTCCTTCAATATCATTCTCTGACAGGAATTCTCTTAAATCATCGAATGCAAAACCTGAAAAATCAAATACTTCTGAACCGTGTTTGATTAAAGTATGTTTCTCTAATTTTTCTGGATTTCCCTGCACTTTTGGTCCGCATAATTCATACGTTCCATCTGTTTTTGCGGTTAATCCATCAAAACCTTCAAAGAAAAATTTATCTTCTGATTTTGAGCGATCGCATTTAACCCAGTGCGGGTGATGTCCTGTAATTAAGTCGGCTTCCTGACACGGAATTGCCTTATCCGGAATTGCACGGCCTTTTTTGGCATCAAATCTTTTAAATAATTCTCCATCAATAATGGCAACTGCAGTTCCGTCAAACTTTCTTGTCGCAATAGCTTCGCCATTTACCACCCATTCATTTTCAGGGTTAATTTTATTCATTACCCTTGCTAAATTGGTTGGGTCTTTTGTAAATAATGTACTTATCTTTTTCATTTTTTATCTTTTTGGGCTGTACGTTTTTTGTACAATATTATTAGTACAGGAAGAGAGATTTGAACTCTCAAAATACTGATTCTAAGTCAGCAGCGTGCCGTTCCGCCATTCCTGCTTTTAAATAATCCTAAGCATTTAGCTTCAAATTTGTGGAAATAGTAGGATTCGAACCTACTCAGTCAAAAGACAGCGGTGTTACAGACCGACCTAACTCTCCAGCTTTAGCGTATTTCCATTTTGTCTGGGAAGCAGGATTCGAACCTGCGACCTCCCGCGTCCAAGGCGGGTAAACAACCACCGTTATCTTCCCAGTTTTTTTTAAGATTCTAAGGTTCTGAGATACTAAGAGGCTAAGTTTTTCAACCTCAGAACCTTAGTCCCTCAGAACCTCAGCACCTTTTAATAAAGCGGCTCATACGGGAGTCGAACCCGTTTCTCCCGAGAGACAGTCGGGAAGGTTAGCCAGTAACCCCAATGAGCCAGTTCTTTCTAGAGAACGAGTGATTCCGGAAGGACTCGAACCTTCATTAGCAGATGACTTACTGCCTTTCTACCCATTGAAATACGAAATCATTTATTTTTGGGCATAAAAAAAGCACCCGGTTAAAGGTGCTTCATGAGATTGAATACGATATAATTATCCTATTGCCTGTAATCATGCACCTGTATTGTTAAACATCCAAGATCGAAACTCGGGTTTAGCAGTTGTTTGTTGTAATTGTTATTATTGAAAGCCATTTTATATATTGTATTATATTTTGAAATCATTGTTGTTTTTTGAAATTCGTTTCAGATTTTCTTCGGCAAAGATAATGTCGAAAAAATCAATTATCCAAATCATTTTTAAATTAATTTATTGATAATCAATCAGTTAAATCTAAAAATAAACCATAAAAATACCTGCCCGCAAACTTGTGCAGATCCTTAATTGTATCAAATGACTGTCTCTCATCAGATTACTTTTCAAGATTATATTTCACTATTTAGTTTTATCATGTAACATTTGGTTGATTATTTTTTTAATTATTTTTAGTTAAGGGTTATTTTTTATCATCTTAAGCTTCTTTTTTGTCAGAATGAGCGAAGTCGAACTCTCATTTTTTATCATTAAAAACAAAAAAAGCGCCCCAATTAGGACGCTTTTATATATTTATGTTGAGTTTAAACTACAATTTACACTTCAATTTCATAAAGATACATATCACATCCTGAACATTTAGCCGGAAAAAATCCTGCTAAACGGTCGCTGTTTTGTCTTAGTGACAGACTGATATGTATGTATTTCATTTTCATTTCGGGGGCAAATATAGTTGTTTTATTTCTATAACAAATTAAATCTATGTTATTAGTCCTGAAATATTTATCAGACGGATAACTATTTTAACCAAAATTTTCATTTAAAAAAAACTGCTATGCCTTAATAATTTTATATTTTTGAGAATATACGCATCACTTTATTTTTACCCACTCAGCCCGTAAATAAATATGAAAAAATACCTTAAATACATAGACGGAAATTCCGATAAGTTTTGGCAAATAGAAGTTACAGGATTAGAATATACTGTGACTTATGGAAAAAATGGAACTTCGGGAACCTCTCAAACCAAAACTTTTTCTACAGATGAAGAATGTTTGAAAACGGCAGAAAAAATACTGGCAGAAAAAGTAAAAAAAGGATATTCAGAAACTGGCGATGTTGCTGTGGCTTCAAAACCAAAAACAGCTAAAAGTTCTAATTCTGATGCAGTTTTAGAAGAATATGATGCTATTATAAAATCTAAAAACATTGATTTGCTATTGCCTTTTCTTCAGGAAAAATCAAAAGGAAATGTTGAGGCTTTAAAAAAACTTATCAAAAAAAATAAACGTTATTATATGACGTATACAGATCTGACAAAAGATCCGGGTTACGTAAAAAAAGGTAAACACGATTATGGCTGGGGAACGCGTGGCGATAAAAAACAAAGTGATATTATTACCCTAAGTGCCATTGCATTATTTGATAAAACAGAAATAAACTCCTGGGATGAGGCTTTAAGTTTACTGAACGAAACAGATGAAAAAAGTCAGGTTCTGGATGTTTTATTATGGGCAAAACCCAATTGGCTTGATACTTTTATATTGGATAAAGTAAGAAGACAAGACTGGGTTGGTTTCAATTATCACATTCTGCGCAAACTTGAAGAGCTTGATTTACTGAAATTTAATCCAGAATTATATGCCTTGACCCTTGCATCAACCAATGAATGGAGGTCGAAGATGAAAACACGTGTTTTTATCAATAATTTATTAGATGACAAACTAACTTATCAAAGGGATATTCCGGAATTGTTTAATTATGAAACCATTCTTCATAACAGTTTTTTCAGGGATAATGACAGTCAAAAACACGACGAATACCTGACTTGGGGAATTATTTATAAAACATTATTAGAAGAAAAGAAGATGGATCGCGCTTTTTTTATCGAAAATGCTATCCTGATTCAAACCAAGGAATGGAACAATAATCTGAAATCTTTTTTCAGAAAAAGAATAGAAGAATTGAATGTTACAACTGATGAACTTATTACTTATCAGGAAAATATATTCTCGTATTTACACCATCCTTATCCGCCAATAACGAGTTACGGAATTGAACTGATTAAGAAAATTTATGATCATCCAAAATTTAAAACAAAATCATTTCTGGAATGGCTGGAACCTTTAATGATGCGCAGTGATTGCAAAGCAGCCATTAAAAATGTTTTGCCTGTTTTAGAGAAAATAACCAAATCAAATCCTAAACTAAGCGCAAATATCGCTTCTGTCATTGCTGATATTTATGTAATATCTGATTTGGCTTTGCAGGAACGTGCTACAAAAATTATCACGAAAATTGCCAGTGTAAAAGACAAAGCTCTTAAAGAGAAATTATCTTCTTACGTGACTTTAATGCAGGGAAATATAAAATCCGGAATGGCTCCCTTTTTAGATGAAGATGCCTTAACTGTTGAAGATTCTGATTTAGAAGAATATACATTTGAACCCCGAAAAGAATTATTGCTTACGGAAGAAGTTGAATTACCAAAAGACTGGAATGATGTGGTTTTTCAGTTTGGGAATTTCATAGGTTCTGATGAAACCTTAGACTCAGAAATTCTATTAAATATTTATATCTCGCAAAGAGATTTGTTTCCGTCAGATTATGCCGTTCAATTGCAGCCTTATGAAAAACAATTGCAGAAACATTACTTTGAAAGTATTCACAAAAATTTCGTGAAAGCATTTTTACAGCATAAAATTGCCAATATCGATAACCGATTCAACAGTAAAATCAATCATTATTCAAAAATAAATACAACTTTGTTAATGCAGCCTTTGCTCGAAAAAGTACAGCAAAAAATAGATACTGGTTCTACTTTGCCGCTGCTCTCTTTTCCAAGTCACAAACCGTATTGGGTTGCCCCAAAAGTTTTATTAGAAAGAGTTATCGAATATCAAAAAACAAATGAAGAAATTGATTATGTCGATTTAGCAATTGCAATCGCACGTATGCCAAGAGAAAATGTTGAAGCCGCAATTCCGTTATTGGATAAAATTGAAGGCGAAATGAAACAATTACTAACATTTTGCCTGGGCGTTAATGAAAAAGTCGAATTGGATTCTACTTCTTTGTTTTCGAAACTATTGGCAACAATGGGAAAAACAACTAAAGAAACCGGAAATTTATCTTTGTGGGCAGTTGCCGCTAGAACTTTTTATCCAAATGATACTTTTACAGAATTTGAAAATACTTATTTAAAAGAAATTCCTTTTGTGGTTTCTCCTTTTAAGCCTGAAGTAAAATTTAAAGAAAAATGGAACGAGTGGACGAATTATCAAACCAAAGAAAAAGAACGAACTCCGTCCTGGTACGAACTGCGATTTGATTTGCCGAATTACTCTAAAATCCCCAATTATTTACTGTATAGTCTTGATACTTATAAGCGTCCAAACAGTTGGGATTATTTATTAAGTTATGCCGGAAACACGTATTATTGGCACAGTCTTACACCTCAAAACTCAGATGCGCTGGCATTAACTTTGTTACAAAATTGCGGTATTGCAGACGGTTCAAAACCGGAATTAAAAGGTTTTCTGGACGTTATTAACCGACCTGAATTTCGATTGTCAGAAATTAGCCTGCTTGTGTTTGCGTGCTGTTTCTTTCAGGAAAAGAAAGATTTACGATTACTCGCATCAGAAGTTTTAATTCACTTAATCGAAAAACGAGCTATAGATACAGTATTATTTGCTGAGAAACTGGCTTTTCTTACCTCTGAAAAATATGGCGTATTTTTAAGATTTGTCGATGCTTTAATTGCCATAAAAGATGTTTCGCCAGTACATAACGATGCTTTGCTGAAATTGCTAAACTCCTTTTTTGGGAATTTGAATTTAAATGATAAGCTACCAACGAACTTTAAAAAAATAATAGAAAATTATCTTGATATTTTGACCAAAACAAATCAGAAACCCGCAGCTGAAGCAATTGTTTTCTTTGAGCAATGGAAAGATAATGCATCGCTTAAATCATTGATTAAGCAAATTTTAAAATAAAGAAAAATGACAGATCTCGAATATAATTATAAAGGAATTTCGACCTATAGCAAAACGAAAGGAATCAATAATCTGGTTTTGGCACATCAAACCGAAATTGAAGAAGTAAATAATATTCCGTGTTTTTTCTGGGGAAGTTTGACCGATCCGTATGTTACCGCAAAATGCTGGACTACGATTGCCAAAGTGGTTCGTTCCAGTTTTGGTCCCGTTCCTCCAAGTCTTCGTGATCCTATTGTTTCGGCAGGATCTGAACGATTGCGTTTTGAAGGGTTTTCGTCCTGTAATGGTGTTTATGTGCGACTGGACATGAAGCCAGAAGCGATTGATGGAGAATTTATCGCCAACGGAACCACAAATGTCGATTTTAACGATCCGATGCTGAATGCTTTAAATGCCATTCAGAAAAACGAAAAAGTAACACTTGCCGTTGGTCAGCAAGATGTTCAGGTAATTACCAGCAAAGCAAAAGTTACCGAGAAAAAAGTAACCTTGCCCATGCGCTGGATTAAAGGTTTAACCAGTGTTCAGCTCTATCTCGCTGATATGGATTTGAAATTTGAGTTGAATAAAATTCAGACCATTCAGTTATTTCAAAGTTTACCAAAAGGCAGTGTAAAAGGTGATTTTTTTATTACCAAAAGAGCCGGAAAATTTATGTTTTCGACTTTGGCTACAGCAGACAGTGTAAGAATTGGCGGTGTTCAGCGTTTACGATTGTTAGAAGGAATTCTTGCCATTGTTGATAAAATTTACATCTATGAATCATCAGACAAACAAACTTGCGCTGTAGTGGCTGAATTTGGCAAAATGCAGCTTTTAATGGCTTTTTCTCCCGATTCGTTCCGCGGATTTTCTGGCGAAGGAAATGTACTGGAAACTATGACTGAAAACCTGCCAATCGAATGGGTTTACGGTTTAAACAGTTTATTAAAATCGAATGAAACTTTTGATCCAACGATGCTTTCTATCGAAAATGATATTGATTTTGGAACAATGGACAATCTGACTTCGAATTTATCTTCGATGGGTTTATTGGGATATGATTTAAGTGAAAAAGCACATTTTTACCGACGTCTTCCTTTTAAAACCGAACGCATTTTATCTCTAAACCCAAGACTTAAAAATGCCAAAAAACTAATCGATAACGAAGACATAGAAATCGTCGAGCGAAGAGCTGATTATATCGAAGCTAAAGTAAAAGGCTCGGGCGTTTTACACAAAGTAATTATCGATAATAATTCGCAAAGATGTACTTGCGATTGGTTTACGGCTTATCAAGGTAAAAGAGGGATTTGCAAACATATTTTGGGAGTTAAGATGATGATTTCTTAGAGACTTGTTTTTTATATAAAATAAAAATCGCCCTTGTTAATAGGGCGATTTTGTTTATATAATCTTGTCTGATTGAGTAATTATTTTCTACTCTATTTAGAAAAACATTACCATTTAATTTTAATTTTCGGCACTGCTTTACGTACAGCTTTACTCAAATTATCTGAGGCTTTATCTATTTCATTACTGATATTTCGGATAGTTTTAACCGCTTCATGATTATATCCGGGGCCATTCGTGATATCATTTACGGTAGTGTTCCATAGTTTTGTAAGATCATTATTGGGCCCAAATTTCACATTAAGAGCATCTCCTATAGCTTTTAATCCCTTAACAATATCGTTATTTCTGCCAAAGCAACCACTATCCCCTCCAATACCATTTGTAAAACATTTATCTAATTCACGTGCAAGAAGCTGCCCTCCTGCACAACCTGCAAAAGTATAAGGTTCCCCGCCCGAAGTTACAGCACATTCTATAATAATTTGAGTTTCAGCATTCATCTGAAAATTTTCTACTCCGTAGCATAATGCTGTTCCTATAAAGCTTACCTCTCCTGACTTGCTTTGCTGCTCCATGCAGGCTAATATTTTAGAAATTGTTGGGTCATTTATCGCAGACGACATGCATAAAGGATAACGACTCCAATCGCTGCCATAAGCCGCATAACATTCTGAAATTTTTTGAGCAATTTCCTTTTCTTTTTGTCCTCCTAATTTATTAAACAGGCAAAGAGTACGTTCTTCGGGCGTTTTAGAGTCCCGGACACAATTCAAAATTTCGAGTTCTTTCTTACCTGCCATATTTTGTATCATACACATCATAAATTTTTCTTTATCGAGCCCGGTTCCCGGTAAATATGCGTTTTGATAGCATTCTCGTGCTTTCATTTCATTGGTAATCATAATATCTCCAAATGGTTTGTTCATATCTACAATTTTATCGGGAATTGGAATAAAATTACCTTGAGGAGTTTCAATGCCATAATTATCTCTATAAGTAGGTTGCTGATAAACTGCTTGATACGGATTAGGAGGTATATAACCTTCATAATATCCTATAACTCTTGCTCCTTGAAATCTATGATCAATTTCTACGAAACTTCTGTCCCATGCAATAAAATAAGCATTAATCATTGGATTAGCCGCAGGTACCATAAGATACATGAATCCCGAAGGATCTCGTTGTACATATCCCCTATTCATAGGATTTCCATCCTGTATAAGAAATCCATTGTCGAAAAGTAGAAAACTTTGTGCTCTTGATTGATCATAAATTCTTCCTATTGTTTGTTGGCTAATTCCTTTATATGGGATATTTAACAAAAAAACAAATACAAGAATCATACTTATTGAATAACTTTTATAATTTTTCATGATATTGTTATTTTTAAAAGTTTAAAAAAACTAATACTGTTAAAATAGTAGCTGTGTTTTATTGTTGTAATAGATTAGAAATTGTCTGTTGCAAAAATTATTTACAACGACTTACTTAGAAGTATTTTTTAATAGAAGATTGTTCCCGGTAATTAATTTTCTTCAATTCCTTTATCCAAACTTATTTTCTTAACCTTAGATAAATTGTAGGTTATCCCGAAAAAATTACCGAATTTGAATTGGCTTTGCGTAGGTATGTTTCCGGAATCGCCCAAGTTATAAGAACTGCCAACCTGATATCCATCTGCAATTCTATCTACTTTTCCCATAGAAATACCTGCCGAAAAAATAATACGTTCCTGTTTTCCTAATATAGCTCCAAGCCCAAGAAGCACTTGCAGCTTCTCATTTTGAGTTATTACTGCGCCAAAATTAAGAGTTGGAACAATCCAGGAATTCATTCTGACATAAGTATTAATTGTAGAACCAAAAGCCATATCATAATCTCCACTATTTTTTAGCATTATGATTTTATTACCCGCAGTTGCAGGATCGTCTCTTTTGTCATATTCTTCATCATAAAGTGATGTAAAAAATATTCCGGCACTAACATCTATTTTTAGACCACCTGTAATCCATATATTGTAAGGAGTTGGCGCAAAATCAGGGTCTTTTAATTGTGTTTCTCTGTTGGTACGACTCAAGTTAGTTTCTACAACATCGATATTTTTACCTTGTACATCAAATGGCAAAGTATAAACAACTAAATTGATAGAGTAAAATTTTTGTATAATTGATTCAATACTTTTTTTAGCTTTTTCTTGTGTTTCAAGTAAACTTTTTTCAGTCGCTTTGTATTTATCATTATCTATAAAAAAATTCCTCAAATTATTAATTAGTTCATGATTAATTCCATAATAATTTTTAGCTTCCTTAAGAAGTAACTCCTTGTCTTTTAAGTCTACTTCTTCCAATACATTTTTTTCTTTTAAGGTTTCATAATAGGTTTCCACCTCAATATCTAAATAATTAATATTATTAATTAAAGTGTGATTCTTTCCTATAATATCTTCAATTGTGTTTATACTTCCCACTAAGTTTGCAACACCATCATTAAGAATTGCATCTTTTTTAGCAGCTTCAACAGTTGCTACAACAGTTGCTTTTTCATTATGAAAGGAAATATTTTTAGTATTAATTTTATAAGTATATTTTAATGGGTTTCCATTTATTAGTTTAATAGTAATCATATCTCTGGATCCTGCGGAAAGCCATCTCTTATTAAAGTTGTAATTGCAGTTATCTACATTCTTGCATGATAATTTCTGACAAGTTCTAGTACTTTTTATACTTGGTTCACCCAAATCGACTATTATTTCTGTCTTTCCTTGGCCATAGCCAATAAATCCAAAGAATAAAAAATAAAGGATAAATAATGTTGTTTTCATGATTTCTATGTTTTTAGTTATGTCCCAAATATATTTACAGAACATCATATCAATCAATTACCCTTTAGGGTGATATTTTATTTCTTACATTCCTATCTTTTTTTTTGTAAGTTTATTGAATGTTAAATTTTATATCCATTTTCCCATAATTTTAAATATCACCCAAACGGGTAATTGCGATCAATGGGCTTATTGCTCAACTTTGTAATGAAAATGTAACACCATGAAAATAAGAGTTGCTATAGTAGAGGATGATAAAAATTACAATCAGGCGCTGAAAAATATCATCGACTTTCAGGAAGATATGGAATGTGTGGCTCAGTTTTTCAATGGTAAAAATGCGTTGCAAAAATTGGAAGACATAGAACCAGACGTGGTTTTAATGGACATTCAACTGCAGGATTTATCAGGCATTGATATTGTTTTTAAACTAACAGAATTAATGCCCGGCACCTCTTTCGTAATGTGCACGAGTTTTGAAAATGACGAAAAAATCTTTTCTGCCTTGCGTGCCGGTGCAAGTGGTTATCTTGTAAAAGGAGATCCGCTGGACAAAATTATTCAGGCAATTCTGGAAGCACATAAAGGTGGCGCGCCAATGAGTTTTGCTATTGCCAAACGTGTTTTACAGCATTTTCAGGAATCGAAAATACAAGTACAAAGTTTATCATTACTTACCGTAACCGAAAAAGAAGTTCTTGAATTGCTGGCGCAGGGGCTTCTCTACAAAGAAATTGCCGACAAAAAAAATGTCACAATTGATACCATCAAAAAACACATTGGTAATATTTATAGAAAATTACAGGTAAGTAATAAAATTGAAGCAATTAATAAATTTAACAACAAAAACTAGAAATCATGGAATTAGAAAAATTACAAGAAAAGGGAATAGATCAAAAAGACTTTTTTATAAAAGAAATTCATCCGAAAATAGAAAAACTTTTTATTGAGGAATACAGAAAATTACTTATTATTGGATTAACTGAAAGCTTTTTTATAGACTTAGGTGAATTTAAAAACTTACTTACAGAAAATGAGAACAAACCATTTTGTAAGTTTTATCTAATTCAAAAAGGTGTTTCTTTAAGCCTGGGTTTATCTTTTTCAGATAATGAGGAATGTGAGATTAAAAGTGATGATCGTGTTGATGATGATGTTTTATATTTATTAGATGATAAAATAATAAAGAAAGATTTCAGAAACATGAAAACTGATTTTGTAAATGGTATAGGGAATAAATTGCCTATTCATCCCGGCAACAAGAAAGACACACTAATTTCATATCCTTTAGAAGAAATTAATAATTACATAAACAAAATGGAGGAATCGTATCCTACTATTTATGGCCTGAGATTTAACATGTGGCAATACTGCCCTACAAATATAGATAGGAGACTTGCAGCAGAGTTTACAAATAGAAATAAAAGACTTTCTTTTTGTGTACATGCCCTATTTAATAAAAGAAAAGATTTATATGATGAAGGTGCAGGTTACGATTTAGGCAACCTAAGACCTTAAATGAATACTATTTATGAAATAATATTACTTATAACACTATCAAAATCAATGGTTTTGGTTAGGAAGTTTAGTCTTTCTAGCCAAAACTACTTATTTGTTTATCTTCTTGTTACTTTTCTTGTAGAAGTGTTTTCATGGATAATTCTTTTAATAGATAAAGATTCTAAATTCAGTTTTCAATATATTGTCTATTGTATCTTTTGCATACTGTTTTTCTGGTTTTATTATTCCAGGCAATTCCATGAAAAACTTAAAAAGAAAGTCAATTTACTCTCTGTTATTCTTGTGATTTATGTTTTGGTCTTCCCCAACTTTATGGGCGAAAACTTAGAATCGAAATTAGTCATTGCGTTACCTATGTTTTATATTTTATATTCGATGTTGTGGTTTTATCAAAAAATAGCTTTTCCATCCAAAGATAAAATTACAGACGATCCTAATTTTTGGATTTCAACAGCTTTACTTCTTTGGAGTTGTTTCTTTATTTTTAGGGTAATTCCAAGATATTTTTTTGATATTACAGATAAAGGTTTTTTAATTTTATTGAGAGAATTGGTATATATAGTAAATTGCATTATGTATCTTTTATTTTTCAAAGGTTTGATGAAATATGAAACAATTGCAAAAAATCTAAATAAATGAGCCAGCTTCCGCAAGAAATAAAACTCACTTATATCATTGCCATCATTGTGATGCTCATTTTTGTGTGTTTTATAATTCTGGTGGTATTTATTTACAACAAAAAGCAATTGATTCAGCAGCAAGAAGATCAAATACGGGAAAGCGAATTCAAAAACCAATTACTGCAGAAAGAATTAGAGCGGCAAAAATCTATTCAGTTAGAAAGAGAACGTATTTCACAAGACATGCACGATGATTTGGGTGCGGGAATTTCTGCTATTAAACTTCAGGCTGAGTTTTTAAAATATAAAATGCCCGAAGAAAGTTATACAGAAGATCTCGAAACGATTATAAATACTTCTGAAGATATGAATTTGGCCATGCGCGAAATTCTTTGGAGTTTGAATTCACAAAATGACACTGTTGGCAATTTTATAGAATATACAAGTTTGTATGTCAAACGTTTTTTGGACAAAACCAATATTGTCGCAAAATTTGACTCAACCATTCTCGAAAAAGAAACTACTTTATCTGTAAAAGCCAGACGCAATCTTTTTTTAGTGGTTAAAGAAGCTGTTCATAATGTCTACAAACACAGTCAGGCAAATAAAATTGAGATTCAATTGGAGCAAACCGAAACTTATTTTAAAATTACAGTAATCGATGATGGCATTGGATTAGCCGATACGATTCAAAAAGGAAATGGTTTGTCGAATATGTCTCTGCGAATGGAAGCTATAAATGGCACTTTTAAGATTGTTCCGGTTCAAAAAGGTACTTGTTTACTGTTTTTATATCCATTACAGCAGTGAAAATTAAAAAATAAAGATGTGCAAGGACTCGAACCCGCAACCTCTTGCTTGCAGAGCAAGCGCTCTTCCAATTGAGCTAACACCTTTATAGCAGTATTATTTTTAATTGATTACAAAGCTTTTAAAAACTCTGAACCCTTGCTTCTTTGTTCCTTTGGACCTAAAAAATAAAGGTGTGCAAGGACTCGAACCCGCATCCTTCCCCCTTGGTGGGGAACGCTCTTCCAATTGAGCTAACACCTTTATAGGATAGTTGGGATTCGAACCCAAAACTACTACAGTGGCAGAATTATTTTTCCAGTTAAACTACTATCCTGTTTTTTTTACCATTGAGAAACTTTATAGTTTTTCAATAAGACGCCAAATATACTTTTTCCTTTGATTCCCTCAACAATTGGGTCAAAAATTCTACTGGCTCCGTCTACAGAATCCAAAGGCGGAATGTAGCCTTCTTCAAATTGTTTTTTCCGAAGACTTTCTTTGGCTCCTGTCGAAATCCAGCCGACATCGACGCTTGTCATAAAAACAGAATCAACAGCAAATTCTTTGGCAGAAGTGAGCGTCATCATATTCAGCGCCGCCTTTGTCATGTTGGTGTGCGGGTGAAAAATGGTTTTATTGGTATAACTAAAAATCCCTTCAGATGATGTGACGTTTACAATAAAACGTTCTTCAAAAGCTGAATTCAGAAATAATGGTTTTAATTCTTTTATCAAAAAATAAGGCGCAATCTGATTGATCAAATTTACCTCAACCAATTCATACATACTGATTTCCTCCAAAGTCGAATTCCAGCTTGTTTTTTCGCGATTGTCGACGGGTTGTCCAAAACGGGTAAGCGTTATTTCGGTTTCTTCCTCCACGCCATATTCCAGCGCTTTTATCTCTTTTGTAACTGCAGTTTGATTAGCAATTAAATTTGGCTTAAAAACTTCCAGTAATTGGTCTTCTTTTTTAATCAGAGGCAAATAATATTCATCCGGATATTTTATGGTTTGCGCTGCATTGTTAATCAGGATATCCAAACTGTCAAATTTCGATTTGTAAAATGCAACAAACTCATTTATAGCATTTAGATTTCTTAAATCTAAACCATAAATAATCAGGTTTTCTTTCCATTCTTTAAAATCAGTTTCTTGTTCAAACTGTTCTAAAGCCAAAGCCGGAAAACGTGTTGTCAGCACCACATTGGCATTATTTCGCAATAATCGAAGTGCGGTTGCAAAGCCTACTTTTACCCTGCCTCCGGTTAAAATTACATTTCGGCCTTGTAGATCAATATTCTGAAAACGTTTTTCATAATTTTCTTCCGCACATTCCGGACAAAGTCTTGTGTAAAAACTATGTGCCAATTTGTACGACTGGTTACAGCAATAGCAATTTTTAGGCAGGTTTAAGGGCGTAAATTGCTGATCGTTTGGATTTTCATTTTCCGAAAAAGAGGTTTCTCCGTTTAAGGCTTTCAATACCAATTCGGCATTTAGGCTGGTTTGAAGATCTTCTTGTTTTTTTGAAGTATAACTTGCACTGCGGATATTCTTTTTTGCATTTTTATGAATTTTCGTAATCAAACCGGCAAACAAATTGTTATCCGGATTTTCAAACGGAGCTTCTTTCAAAGTATTTAAAACCTTGATACAGGCTTTCCATTCTTCTTCACTAAAACTATAATTCTTATTTTCTTTCATTGTTATTTACTGTAAATTATAGTTTCCTGAATATCTAAATGAGCTAAAACATTGGCGATTAAATTAAAATTAGCCGGACTATTATCTAAAATCCAGGCATCAGATGTTACGGCAATTAAATCACTTTCGGCAATTATTTTATCAGGATTATTAACCAGTTCAACTTCCCAGTTATATCCTTTTTCTAAAGCCGTTTGTTCGATCAGCTGTTTTAACTGACCACTGTTTGAAACCGGTTTATCAAACAGCCAATATGCTTTTGCAATTTTTTCCTTTATAAAACAATCAGCTATAATTTCAATTGCCTGCGGTGTTTGCTTTACTTTTTTGTACGTTCCGTAAACGCTTGACAAATCCCTGATAAAACCGTCCAAACCTTGAAAAACATAAGCATTTGATAAGATACTTTCTAACAAAATCAAGACATTAAAACCATCAATGATAATTTCTTTTCCTTCGAGATCGTTACTTTTAACTTCTTTGGATTTCCGAATTTCGATTTGATTTTGCGAAGCACTCATCCCGCGAACGGCTTGCTGCTGACGCGAATTTAAACGATACCGATTACCAACCAAAGCTAATGTTGCTTTTTCGCCATAACCTCTGCTCAAAAAATAATGCATGTCTGCAACAGCTTCTTTCAGTTTTGACTGCATTTTTAAAGCACCAAATAAAACATCGTCACTGGCTTCCTTACCTCTATTTTTAAGATTTGTCATTTGGATTAGATGTGAGTAGTTTTTGTATTGATGGCGGGCAACTTGCTTCCTGGTCAAAAATAATAAATCAAAATCATATAAACTAAATGAAAACGGCTGTCGATTGACAGCCGTTTTTATTGGTAAATTAATCGTATGGGATATAAAATGCTTCTGTAAGATAGAAAACAGTATCAATGAAAAATAAATTATTATCAAAAGTCAGAACATTTTCGTCGTGTAAATCTTCAAGAATAATACCTACTTCAGGATTAAAATAATCGTTATTTCTAGTATTTACAAAACCATTGGAAATCAAAAATTGCTTTACGTTTTCTAATTCTGTATCACTATCAGATTCTACAAATTTCTGTTCTACAACGGCATAAAGTATATCATTTTGTTCATAAAATCCAATTAAATGGTAGGCGGTATCAGGAAAAAAGTAATTATTTAATAATAAATTATTGAAATAGTCTTCCCAAGATTCATAATAAATACTATCATTTAGCTTAATTACTTTATGCTTATTTTGAAGGTAGACTTTTTGTTCAGCGCCTGAAGAAATGACGCATTAATATTTATATAAGTAATCCAAAAACTATTTCGATTACAAAATTGTTTTATTAGCGCTGCTTCTTCACTTTTGATTTGCTTGCCTGACTCAAACGTTCCGCTTGGGCTCTTGCTTTTTCTAAGGTAACGGGAGATTGTTTGGATAGAATTTCCATGCCTAACTTGGCTCTTTCCTGAAATGATATTTTGTAGTTCATTTTTCATGAAGTTTATAATGCAAATATAGAGATTTAAAGTTACTCTTTATTGATTACTAAAAAAAAGCAAGAAAAAACACATACTTACAACACTCCAAAAACAAAACATATTAGCCGAATGAGAGAGCTTCGCGGAATGAAACAAGAAGCATTGGCACAGTCAATAGGTACAAACCAGCAAGCTATTTCTGGCATTGAATCTAGCGAAACTGTTGATCCTGCAAAACTTAAAGAAATTGCAAAAGCACTTGGTGTTACGGTTGAAGCAATTGAAAACTTTTCGGAAGAATCTGTTTTTAATTTCTTTAATACGTATTATGATAATAGCGCTAATAATGGTGCGCAGGGAAATGGAGACACTAATAATAGCTGTAATTTCAATCCTCTTGACAAAGTTGTTGAACTTTATGAGCGTTTGGTTTTGGCTGAAGGGAAAAGGTTGAGTCTTTAGAGAAGTTGTTGGCAGGGAAATGATATGTCTTTTCTTTATATAATTGAAAAGCGCAAACTTTAAAATTTGCGCTTTTTTTGTTTTAAAAACCGTATTTTTCTTCTCGCTTTTTAAAAGCCTCTTTTCCACCTTCAACTATGTCTGCAATATGTTCTCTTATTCCCATACTTTTTAAAATATCTGTTTCTTCTAATACTTTTTCAAAAGTATTTTCAATTGAACCATTAATTAAATCAAATTTAAATTTACTTGAAGTGTCAATTGCACTCTGTCCTTTCTGATTTGCTATTATCGTATTTTCAGCATCTGAATTAACAACTATATTTGCGTTATGAGTTACAATGATAATTTGTCTATCTAATTTTTTATTCTTTAAGTAAGAAACTAAATCAAGAGTTATAGATCTATTATCTAAATTATCTTCCGGTTGGTCAATTAAAATAGGTGCTTTTGATTTACTTAAACCAATTATTAACATTAAGATTACGAAACTAGCTTTTCCTGTAGACATTTCTCCTAATTTATCATCTCTGTAAGTTATTTTCCAATAATCAAAGAAATAATCGTCAAGCAATTCTCTTATAGGTTGTATTTTACCAAACTTTGTTAAAATAAAATAATCGCCCTTAATTATGTCATCAAAAATTTTCTCAATTTCTGTAATAATTATTTCGAAATTGGTTGGTGAAGTAGCTTTATTAGTTTCCTTTAAAATAGTGTAATTATTATATGAAGCTTTTCTACCATCACTAACTTCATATAGATTTTTAGCAAATTTTGGAAAATTAAATTGTGCTATACCTTCTATTTTTAAACCATCTCCCTCTAACTCTAAAGTTCTATCTTTTAATTCATTTATAATGTTATTATATTCTTGAAAGTTTTTTCTAAATAGATTAAATATATCTTGTTTACAGTTTTCAATGAATACTTTTTTATCTACTATTATCTTATTTAATAAATCAATATCAGTCAATAGTTTTTTATCATCTATAATAGATAGATTTAGAACCTCAATCTGTTTTTTTAATTTTACATTTTGTTGATATGGTTCTAATTCTTTCGTTAAAATTGCTTTCTCTTCATTAATAGAAATTAGATTCTTTTTTAAAAGATTTTCATTTTTAAAAGATCTTTTCCCTGCTTCATCAGTTTGAACTTCAATTTCTTCAAATATTTTCGAGATGTTTACATAAATATCATCAATAAATGACAATTTATTGATGTAGTCTTGCTTAGTATTTTCTGTTTTAATTTTTTCAATAAATTCTCTTTTCTTCTCTAATATTTCATTCGAAAGCTTTTTTAAATCAGATAAACCAGAATTAATATTAGTAAAATCATCATTAAAATTATTCCTTTGAATAGTATTTAATTCTAACTTATTTTGAATTTCTTTATATTTTAAAATATCTTGATCACTTAAACCTGCTTCTTTATTTAATTTCTCTACATTCTCAGTATTAGATTTAATATTTTTTTCAAGAACTTCTTTATTTGATTTAGTTTTCAACTCCGATTCAGTCTTTGTTACCTCTTCTAAAAGTTCAAAATATCTATTTAGTAAATCATCTCTTTCTTTATCGTTTTGTTTTACAGTCCTAATAAATTGATCATACTTCTCTTTTGAATCTTGGTCTTCGTTAATTAAATCACGAACTAATTTGTTTAAGGATTTTCCTTTTCTATTAATATCTGGCTCAGCTAATTTCACCAAATAATTTTGTGGGATATATTTAATATCTGGAATAATCGAGTTCTCTTCTGAATTACGAAACATTTCCTGCGCAATTCCTGCATTTGTTGTAATTCTAAAATTAAAATCAGAATCAATTGATCGTAAATTGTATTTTTCTTCTAAATTTTCATTTTTTAAAATAGTATCATCAACTAATAGCGTTTTTGCAATAGAATAAAGGAAAATAGATTTACCTGAAGATTTTCCACCTATTATAACATTTAAATTTGGATTCAAATAAATTTCAGCATCAGTAAAAACTTTATTCGATGAGATAAATTGAACTTTATTAATAATTACTTTATCTTCCTTAAAGTCTGGCTTATCATTTTGTATTTTTACCCTTTGTTCTGGTTCATAACATATCTGTCTTAATCCTTCAAAAGTTAAATCAGATTTCACCCACGTGAATCTATCAAATAGAGTATCTTCACTATGAGAATCACATCCAATTATACATGGTTTTAAAGATCCCGTGTGAGCTATTACCTCCTGCTCGGAAGTCTTTTTTCCTAAAAAATATTCTTTATCAGAAGGAGCATTTGAAAATATAATATTAGTTAGCTTATAAATTGACTTAACAGTTCCTAAAAGACTTCCTCCTTCTTTTTCAAATTCTTCATAATAATCTTTTAAACCTGAAACTCCATCATTAGATTTACTACTAACGGCAATTAATGAATTATCTCTAATTAATTTACTCGCTTCTAATAAAGATTTAATTTTTCCAAATTCTATATTGTAATTATCAATACCATACTTATACAATTGATCATCATTTAATAATGGATTTAAATGTTTACCATAATCTTTTATACCTTGATAATTCATTAAATAATTATCGACATTATAAATCTTATTAAAAAAATCATTACTTAAATTTTCAACAATTTTAGGATCAAATATAAAATGTAAGTTTATAAATTTTCCTTTTTTGGTTATAGGAGAGATTCGTAGTTCTACATTTGGGAAAATAAATATTTTTTGAATAAATTCTATTTCATCATTTGAAAAGAGTTTATCACCAAAATCATTATCTGTCTTACCATGAATTTCTTTAACATAATTAATCGCATCTAAATATCTATCAATAGAAAAATAATCTGTTATACCAATTGCTTCAATTTTATTCTCATATGCTTTTTTAAAAAATGTACAAAAAAAATCATCCATACTTTTAGACGTAAATTGATCATTTTTATTGGTTCCCTTAGTATGAACATGAAAATTCCATTTTCTCCATTCTGAACCTCTATTGATATTAGCCATATTTTTTAATTTTTATTTTATAAATTCTTAAATAAATCCAAACGCCAATTAAGATCATTACCAACTAATAAGCATTTTCTTAATCCTTGTTTACTTTTGAAAAAACATTCCATCAAAGATGGTTTACATTTCAATAACAACTTTACGGATTTCCGTAAGTCTTACCTATTATATCCAAAATCATAGTTGAACTTCAAATGTAGATAAACAAAAAGCCTTTAAACCCAGTACAAACACCTGATTTAAAAGCTAACAAATAATCCTCTCGAGTTTCGAAAAGTCACAAAGTTCTCTTTATCTTTTCACTTTATAATTCTTAATATTTTTATTTTAAAGGATTATTTTTTAACCACCACTTAGCCTTCTCCATAGCCTTTTGTTCAATATTGCTAATATTAACTCCTCTATACCAGTAATCGGCATCATATCTCATATCAAGCCAAATTTCACTAAGAACACCAAAACTAAGTTCTTTGTCTGGGTGTGTTTTTCGACCATCCATCACCAAACATTGCAGCACGAAATAAATTTGTTTCCACATCTTCTCCTTTTACAACTTTATTGAAATGATATCGTGCATAACATATCTCAGCTTCATCACTATACTTTTCTTTTAAATTCAGTTCTAAAAAAGTACGCTTTAGATACGGCATAATTTCATCAGGATTGATGGGTTTATAAAAAGTAGCTAAGGTATAAAGAGCTTCATTCTCACATCCCAAATTAATAAATTGTATTGACCAATCTTCAATTAAATCAAAATCATCAAGATCATTCCATAGATTAATTGACAATATATAATCTGTTAATATCCTGAAATCCGTATTTCCTAGTTCCATATTTCACTTTTAATGTAAATCTATATAAAACTTTTTACAATTCTAAATCCCAAAAAAACTTTTAGAATTCCTAGTAGTCTCCTCCGCAACCACAATCCCCGAAACTCCTTTAAACTGCGCCACAGTTGCCGCAACAAAAGGCAGAAAAGCAGGTTCGCAACGGCGTTCGTGGTATTTCTTCAAAAGATTATTAGGCGTGTTTTTTGGGAGCATGAATGGCGCATCGGTTTCGATCATCATTCTATCAAGCGGTACGTACTGAATCACTTCTTTTAAATGATCAAAACGTTTACTGTCGGATATTGCTCCGGTAAAACCAAGATAAAATCCGTTATCGAGATAGATTTTAGCTTCGGTCAAACTTCCGGTAAAACAATGTACAACGGCTTTTGGCAATTGTGGCAAATAATCTTTTGTAATGCCCATAAACTTTGTAAAAGCGGCTCTTTCGTGCAAAAACAAAGGTTTCTGAACTTCAATCGCCAATTCTAATTGGGCTTTGTAACACGTTTCCTGAATATTTCTGGGCGAAAAATCACGATCAAAATCGAGTCCGCACTCGCCTACCGAAACTACGTGTTTCTGTTTTAGTAAATTTCGCAGTTTCGAAATGCTCTGTATATCAAAACTCTTCGCATCATGCGGGTGAATTCCGGCTGTAGCATATAATATTCCGGGATATTCTTTTGCTATTCGCGAAGATTCTTCACTATTTCTTACGCTTGTTCCGGTTAGTATCATTTGCGATACGTCGGCATCTAATGCGTTTTGTACGACATCGTCTATGTCGTTTTGGAATTGTTTATTGGTTAAATTAATTCCGATATCTATGTATGTTTTCATATTTTTATTTTAAGATTTTGAGAAGAAAGAAGCAAGAGACAAGACAATCATATGTTGTTGCTCACCTTTTTCTTCTATTTTATTGTTTATTTCTTATTTTAAGATTTCAAAAAGCAAAAGACAAGATCAGGAAATCTTTCTTCTTGCTTCTTGCATCTATTCTCTTTATTCTATTCTCTTGTTTCTTGCCTCTTGTTTCTTGCCTCTTGTCTCTTTTTTAATCTTCTCTACTTCCGTCATCCGCCATTCTTACTAATTTTGGAGTAAACTTTGCTACGACATCAACCAAATCCTGTTGGGCTTCCATCACCTGATTGATATCTTTGTAGGCCATTGGAGCTTCGTCAAGACCTGCTCCAATAAGTGTAACGCCGTGATGCTGCAGAATCGATTTCATCTCGTTTTTCGTGATGTTTTTTATGGCTTGTGTTCGACTCATTTGTCTTCCTGCTCCGTGCGAAGCCGAATTGATGGCGTTCTCCTCACCTTTTCCTCTCACCAAAAATCCCGGTGCAGTCATACTTCCCGGAATGATTCCCATCACGCCTTTTCCCGCTGGAGTTGCGCCTTTTCTATGTACGATCACTTCTTCGCCGTTCCAGATTTCTTTCCAGGCAAAATTATGGTGGTTTTCGACTTTCGCTAAAATCGTCGCACCTAAAGCTCGTTCCATTTTGTTATGAATAATCTCGTGACAAGCCGAAGCGTAATCGCCCGCCAAATTCATCGCCATCCAGTATTCCTGACCCAATTGTGAGTTCATATCCAGGTAGGCTAAATTTTTAGCTACTTCAGGAAGTTTACAAACGTCTTTGGCGATTTTCGTATAATGTCCGGCAATTGTAGCGCCCATTCCGCGTGAACCGGAATGCGTTAACAAAGCGACGTATTTTCCTTTTGGAATATTCAAAACCGCATCGTCTTTGGCAAATTCCATGATCCCGAATTCCACAAAGTGATTTCCACCACCCGAAGAACCTAATTGCGACCAGGCTTTATCTTTCAAATTCTTCACAAACGGAGTCATATTAAAAGCATCGTTTTCTAAAACCGCATGATCGGATTTGTATTGTCCGCGAAAACCGTGACCCGCTCCAAAAATCGAATTGGCAATTAATTCTCTTTTGAATTTGGCTTCGTTCTCAAAGTAAAAATCCTCCGCTATATCATAAACCGATAACGCCATTCTACATCCAATATCAACACCCACACCATACGGAATAATGGCGTTTTTGGTCGCTAAAACTCCACCAATTGGCAATCCGTAACCTTGATGCGCGTCTGGCATTAAAGCTCCTGCAACGGTAACCGGCAATTGCATCGCCACTTCCATCTGTTTTCTCGCGCCGTCTTCGATATGTTCTGCTCCGTAAGAAGCATATGCATTCGGATTTTGGTTTAAAGCGATAAAATCTTCCGGTTTTTCATTTGCTTTTTCGATCAAAGCAATGGCCAGTTTGCTAAAAATAGCATCGTCTATATAATTTTCCGGTGTTTCTAAAACGTTTTTGAAATTGGTTATCATTTCATCACGCTTCAAGCCGTGTCTTTTGCTGTTTATTTTTAATGCGATTCCGATTATTTTTCCTTCCGGGAATCCTAATTCTAATATATCTGTACCGTTTATTTGTGTTTTCATGTTTTTTATTTTTAAGGGACAAAGGTCCAGAGGTGCAAAGGTTTTATATTGGTGCGCAATTATTCTGCGTAGATAGTTTTTTATTTGTAATGTGCTTATTTGCTCGCAAAGGTTGCGAATTGAAATCGAGCTTCTTGCGTGTCCTTCTCCCGAAGCCTCGGGACTACGACTTTGCGAGATTAAATTTACCAAACTTTGCGGAGACGCACAGCAGTGCGCCTCTACAATAAACCTTTGAACCTTTGCAACTCTGTCCCGATAGCTATCGGGATTGCACCTCTTTCTTAATCAATTAATAATTGCGTAACTGCCGCAGCATTTATCGCCCATTTTGCATCGTAAACCTCATCGGCGTTTTCATTTTCAGTAATCGTTAAACCTTGTGCTTCCGCTTTAAGTTCTAACAATTTACCAATATTCAATTTACTGCTCAATTTTGCCAATAATGCCTGAACTCCTTTAAAATCCAAACCTCCTACGACCTGACCTCCGAAAGTCATCTCTAACCAAACGATTTCTCTTTTGGCTACATCCAACACTCCGAAAACCAAACCTTTGGCAACATTTTGCGTAACACGAACCTGATGATCTACACACGACGGATCGTAGGCAACTCCGGTTTTCTCAGAGATTTTCATCGGGTATTTGCTGTTCATCCAACCCACAACCAAATTTGGTGTAATGCTTCCGTTGCTGTACGCATTGCAGGTAAAAGTTACAAATTTTGCTTTGGCTTTTGCCAATTCGTCGATGTTAATGTTGATGTATTCGGCAGTTCCAATTTTATTCGGAATATGTCTGATATCACCGCTATGTTTACAACCCACAGTTTCCAATCGGCTGAAAGAACAGATATCGGCTTTATCTTCGTAAGCGATATGACAGCTTAAATCCATATCTAAATGCTGTGCCTGCAAATCTTTTCCCCATTGCATAAACAATCGCACTTCGTTTCCTTCAATCGGGAAACGTGTTCCCATTAAAGCAACCGGTAAATCCTGAACCGTCTCGCTTCTATCACCAATCGAAACTGGCATGTTAAACAATTGCGGATCGATATAAATCGTTTTGTTTGGGTTTGCGATTGTGGCAAATCGCTGCTTCATCGCTAAAAGACACAACGATTCGATTTGATTTTTCATCGCTTCTAATTGTGCTTCGTCGTACAAATTCAATAATGCATTTGATGCAATTCTTTTGCTTGTTCCGCCCAAAGGTTTCACACTTCTTTGCATGTTTTTATCAAAATAATTTTGAGCATACATATTTAAAGTAAACACCAATCTGGCCGGAACTTTATCGATGATTTCTTCAAAATGTGCCACAGTTTCTTCTGCACCAAACCAAAGCATATTCGAAAATAAAGAACGTGCAAACAATCCCGGACGCTGTTTTAACAACGCAAATGTTTTATCGGCATCAAATTTTAATCTTGATGTATTTACTTTACTTTGCCAAACATCGTAAACCTCATTGTAAAATACATCCATTAAAAAAGTCAATTTTTCAAAGCCTTTTCTTTTGCTGTATTCTGCCAAACGCAACGCTCTGATGACACGAACCCACATTCCTCTTTTTGGATGCATGATTTCGCAAATCGTTTCAACTTCCATATCTAAATTGTTCAACCAGGAAGCGACCATCAAACATTCTTTTCTTGAATATTTAAGTTTCAAATCTTTTGTTGATGCAATTTTCTCTTGCGCACTTTTATCTAAGAATTCATAAAAATGAGTTGCGTTTTTAGACGTTCTTTTGATGATCGTTTTTGGCTCAATAATCTGCAATAAACCAGTATTTTTAAACCATAAATATCTTAAAATATCGGTTGGTGATTTAAAATACTGAGATGCATTTTCGGCCTGATCTTCTTCAATTAAAATATCGATTACCAACATCAAAGTTTCCTTCATGGCGATATCTGTTTTTGGCAAAGGCAAATATTTCAAAGCCGTTTTTAAACTATCTATTTGCGTAGCGTCAAGAGCGGTTTTTGATTGTAATAACGATTTATAGAAATCTTGCAATTCTTTTTCTGACCATAAATCCAATACTTTTAATTTACTTCCCTGACCTAAGTTTTCGATTTTACCGAATTCAAATGGAGTTCCGCAAAACGGACAACCGTTGTATCTTTCTAAAGGAAAAGTATTATCCGGAATAATATGTCCGCATTGCAAAGTTTTACCTCTTTTTATATTTAAAACATTCCAGAAATACGTCACAACATGATCCAAAACAGATTCTCCCGTTGGGATATTCCATTCTTTAACCAAAGGTGTCCAGTTTTTATCGGTCCCTAAAACTTCTCTTAGCACTTCTAAAACTTCCACTTTATAATTTGGGTTTACATTGTTTAAAGCGTGTAATAACGATTCAGAAAATGTAAATCCAAGTTTTGAAACATTGGCCAATAAAACCGATGTTGTTCCTGATAAATTTTTGATATCATTCGCAATCATTTCTGATGGAATGAAAATAGCATTTTGACGTAAACTGATTTTTAATAATTCTTTTGTTTTCATTTTTTTTAATTTTTAAAATTTAGATAATTGCGTTTCTGATTTCTACCTAAAAGATTTTGAAGTAAGAAACACTTGACCTGAAATTTGAGTGTAATGGATTAGCTAAAGACAAATTTTAAGTTTGTTGGTTCCCGAAGTAAGCTAATTTTGACCCTCGTTTTATTAATGATAATTTTAAAACTTTGTTCGGATTCGAACCGAAAGTAGCCGTTGTCTGAAGTAAGTTTTTAATTGACCATTAATAGTGAAGCAGATGGGATTCGAACCCACGACCCGGACATTAAAAGTGTACGAAGTAAGTTTTGATTGACCTTTGAAGGATAATTTCAAAACTACCTGCTCTAACCGCTGAGCTACTGCCTCAATTTAAATTGTGTTAACCGATAATGGTAAAAGTTTGTACATGGAAAGTGTTTCGAAGTAACTTATACTTGACCTTGTTAACCCAATTTTTTATTTCAATGAACTTGTTTTATTTCCTGAACAAAGATTTCAACAGTACTGCGCAATTATTTTGCGCAGTGAAAAAAGAATTCTATATTTGAGTAAAAAAGGATATGAATCTAAAGGAAAAATTCTCGGAATTACTTGCCAATATCGGTTTCGGAGAAAATGAAATTGAACAAAATTGGCTGAATTTAGATAAGGCATATTCCAATAAATCAAGGCATTATCATAATCTGACGCATATAAAGGATATGATTGAATGTTTTGAAATCTATTTTGATAAACTTCAATTTCCTAACGAAGTTTTATTTTCTATTTTTTATCATGATTATATATATGTAAGCAGTAAAAAAGATAATGAACTCAAAAGTGCCGAATATGCGGTAAAGATTCTTCCGAAAGAAAATAATCTCAATTCTCAATTAGTTTTTGATATGATTTGTGCCACGCAATTACATCAACACAATGAAATCGAAGACATTAACTGGCTTATTGATTTTGATTTGAAAATTCTGGCACGCGATTGGAGTGAATATCAAATTTATTTTGAACAAATTAGAAAAGAATATCGCATTTACCCTGATTTTTTATACAAACCCGGAAGAGCCAAAGCATTGAAGCATTTTCTGGACCATGAATTTATTTTTCAAACCGATGAATTCAGAGGTTTATATGAAGAGAAAGCGAGAATGAATATTGAAAAAGAAATACAGTTATTAAGCTAAATATAGGAAACGAAATTAATCTCGCAAAGACGCGAAGTCGCAAAGTTTTTCACGCAGATTGTGCAGATTTAAGCAGATTTTTTTAAATCATTTTAATCTTTTAATCTGTGGCAAAAAAACTTTGCGCCTTCGTGCCTTCATGGCAAAACAAAAAACTATGTCTCAAAATAAAAACGCTTTAATTCGGTATAAAACGATAGACAAATGTCTACAAAATAAATACAGGCAATGGACTTTGGATGATTTGATTGAAGCTTGTTCTGAAGCTTTGTTTGAATATGAAGGCCGTGAAAACCCGATTAGCAAGAGAACCATTCAAATGGATATTCAGTTAATGCGAAGTGAAAAACTGGGTTATAACGCGCCAATTGTGGTTTACGATAAAAAGTATTATAAATATGAAGACGATGAATTTTCGATAACGGATATTCCGCTGACGGAAACAGATATGAATGTTTTGACGGAAACGGTTTCGATGTTAAAGCAGTTTAAGGATTTCTCCCTATTTAATGATGTATCAGATATTCTGCAGCGTTTGGAGGATAAAATCTACGCCGAAAAATCGCATACAAAACCTGTTATTTATTTGGATAAAAACGATAATTTAAAAGGGCTTCATTATCTGGACGAAATTTATCAGGCAATTATTAAAAAGGTTACGCTTGTTATTACTTATAAATCATTTAAATCTATTGAGGAAAGTAAGTTTCATTTTCATCCTTTTATTTTGAAGGAATTCAATAATCGCTGGTTTCTTATAGGGAAGAAAAAAGGCTCTGCTCCTGTTAGCAATTTGGCTCTGGACAGAATTATTGCGATTGATTATGATTTTAATACTTCATATTTGGAAGAAGATTTTGATGCTGAATCGTTTTATAAAAATATTATTGGCGTTACGGTAAATTCTGGTTTGCAGCCACGACGCATTGAACTTTGGATAAATCCTGAAAATGCACCTTATGTATTAACGAAACCTTTGCATCAGAGTCAAAGACTGATTCAGGAAAATGAAGACAAAAGTATTGTGGTGCATTTGTTTATATCGCCGAATTATGAAATGGAACGTCTTTTATTAGGTTTTGGCGACGGAATCGAGATTCTGCGTCCGGAGAACCTTCGAAACCGAATGAAAAAAATACTTCAAAAGGCATTAACACGTTATGATGAATAAAATTTATTCGCATTTAAACTGTTATTATTTTACATAAAGAATAATTAAAGAGCTATTTAAGAGGTAAAATCTTTTTTTAGAATCTTAAATTTGTATAAATCTCAAAAAAGAATAGTATATTTCAATTTAAAAACTAACCTAAAACACTCTATTTCAGAGGGATTTTTTTACTAACCAAAAATTTATTAAAAAATTATATGCATGCATAGTATTTTTTGATTATATTTGAAATCGATATAGTTACAATATGAAAGACAAAACGATAGATTATATTTTAAGAGCCACGTGGCAAGCTGTATCAAGAATGTATAACGAAGAAGCAGCAAAATACGACGCCACAATGGCAACAGGATTTGCACTTTTGAGTATTGATAAAGAAGAAGGAACTCCGTCTACAGCCCTTGGGCCAAGAATGGGAATGGAAGCTACGAGCCTCACCAGAACATTAAAATCGATGGAAGACAAAGGTTTGATTGTTCGCAAGAAAAACCCAACTGATGGCCGCGGTGTTTTAATTTACCTGACGGAATTTGGAAAAGAAAAAAGAGATTTATCTAAAAATACAGTTCTGAAATTTAATGAAACAGTTCGAAAGCATGTCTCAGACGAAAAGCTGAAACATTTTATCGAAGTTTCAGAAATTATCAACGAATTGATTCAGGACAAAAATATATTTAATCAAACAGAAAATATAGAAAAAGAATAGCATTTCTACTTTGGAAATAATTCTAATTCTAGCAAAAAACAAATTAACTAAATATGAAACGCACAATTAAAAAAGTCGCTGTAATTGGATCCGGAATTATGGGTTCAGGAATAGCTTGCCATTTTGCCAATATTGGTGTTGAAGTTTTACTGCTTGACATCGTACCACGCGAGTTGACAGAAGCTGAAACTAAAAAAGGATTAACGCTTGAAAGTAAAGTTGTTCGCAACCGAGTGGTAAATGAGCACCTGGCGAATTCATTAAAATCGAAACCGTCTCCTATTTACAGTCAAAAATTTGCTAGCCGAATCACGACTGGAAATACGACTGATGATATGGCAAAAATTGCCAATGTTGACTGGATTATTGAGGTTGTTGTAGAGCGTTTGGATATTAAAAAACTGGTTTTTGAGCAAATCGAGAAATTCCGTACTCCGGGAACTTTGGTTACATCAAACACTTCTGGTATTCCAATTCATTTTATGAGCGAAGGAAGAACCGAAGATTTTCAACAACACTTCTGCGGAACTCACTTTTTTAACCCTGCGCGTTACTTAAAATTATTTGAAATTATTCCTGGTCCAAAAACTTCAACTGAAGTATTGGATTTCTTAAACGAATACGGTTCTAAATTCTTAGGGAAAACTTCGGTTGTTGCTAAAGATACTCCGGCGTTTATTGGAAACAGAATTGGTATTTACGGTATTCAGAGTTTATTCCACTTGGTAAAAGAAATGGGATTAACGATTGAAGAAGTGGATAAATTGACTGGTCCGGTAATTGGTCGTCCAAAATCGGCTACTTTCCGTACCGTTGACGTTGTTGGTCTGGATACTTTGGTACACGTTGCCAACGGTATTTATGAAAACTGCCCTACAGACGAGCAACATGAATTGTTTAAACTTCCTGATTTTGTCAACAAAATGATGGAAAACAAATGGTTAGGAAGCAAAACGGGACAAGGTTTTTACAAAAAAGTAGATAAAGATATTCTTTCTTTAGACTTAGATACATTAGAATACCGCGCTGCTAAAAAAGCAAATTTTGCTACGCTTGAGCTAACAAAAACTATTGATAAACCAATCAATCGTTTTAAAGTTTTAGTAAAAGGAACAGACAAAGCGGGAGAATTTTACCGTAAGAGTTTCTCCGGAATGTTTGCTTATGTGTCAAACAGAATTCCTGAAATCTCAGACGAATTATACAAAATTGATGATGCCATGAAAGCTGGTTTTGGATGGGAAAATGGTCCATTCGAAATCTGGGATGCGATTGGTGTTGCCAAAGGAATTGAAATCATGAAAGCTGAAGGTTTAGAGCCAGCTGCATGGGTTACTGAAATGTTAGCTTCAGGAAGCGAAAGTTTCTATTCTGTAAAAGAAGGAGCTACATATTTCTACAACATTCCAACAAAATCTCAGGTAAAAGTTCCGGGACAAGACTCTTTTATTATTCTGAACAACATTCGCGAAAGCAAAAAAGTTTGGAGCAATAGCGGTGCAATCATTCAGGATTTAGGAGATGGAATTTTGAACTTAGAATTCCAATCTAAAATGAATACAATTGGTGGCGATGTACTTCAGGCTATCAATAAAGCAATTGACTTATCTGAAAAAGAATATCAAGGTTTGGTTATTGGTAATCAGGCAGCAAATTTCTCTGTTGGAGCTAATATCGGAATGATTTTCATGATGGCAGTTGAGCAGGAATATGACGAATTGAACATGGCTATTAAATTGTTTCAGGACACGATGATGCGCGTTCGTTATTCTTCTATTCCAGTTGTAGTGGCGCCTCACGGAATGACTTTTGGTGGTGGATGCGAAATGAGCTTACATGCTGATAAAGTGGTAGCTGCTGCAGAAACATACATGGGATTAGTTGAATTTGGTGTTGGTGTACTTCCTGGTGGTGGTGGATCTAAAGAAATGGCTTTGAGAGCTTCAGATTTATTCCGCAAAAACGACGTGGAATTGAACGTTCTTCAAGAGTATTTCTTAACGATCGCTATGGCAAAAGTTTCGACTTCTGGTTATGAAGCTTTTGATACGGGTCTTCTTCAACATGGTAAAGATGTTATCGTAGTAAACAAAGATCGTCAGATCGCTGAAGCTAAGAAACATGCGTTATTAATGGCTGAAGCGGGTTATACACAACCTATCAGAAGAACTGATGTTAAGGTTTTAGGTAAACAAGCATTGGGAATGTTCTTAGTTGGAACAGATCAAATGGAAGCTGGAAAATACATTTCTGAGCACGATAAAAAAATCGCTAACAAACTGGCTTACGTAATGGCCGGAGGTGATTTATCTGAAGCGACTTTAGTATCTGAACAATATTTATTAGATATCGAACGTGAAGCTTTCTTATCTCTTTGTACTGAGCGTAAGACTTTAGAGAGAATTCAATATATGTTAACTAAAGGAAAACCACTTCGTAATTAGAAAATAGATGCAAGAAACAAGAAGCAAGACTTTAGAAATATCTTGCTTCTTGCCTCTTTCTTCTTTCTTCTAATAAATCTTAAAAAACAAAAACAAATGAAAACAGCATATATCGTAAAAGCTTACCGTACTGCGGTAGGAAAAGCACCAAAAGGGGTTTTTAGATTTAAAAGACCTGACGAATTAGCAGCAGAAACTATTCAGTTTATGATGGATGAACTGCCTGATTTTGATAAAAAACGTATCGATGACGTTATGGTAGGAAATGCCATGCCGGAAGCAGAACAAGGACTTAACGTTGGACGTTTGATCTCTTTAATGGGATTAAAAGTAGAAGACGTTCCTGGTGTAACGGTTAACCGTTATTGCGCATCCGGATTAGAAACCATCGGAATGGCAACTGCTAAAATTCAATCAGGAATGGCAGATTGTATTATTGCTGGTGGAGCTGAAAGTATGAGTTTTATTCCGATGGGAGGTTACAAACCAACTCCGGATTATAAAGTTGCAGCTGCAGGTCACGAAGATTATTACTGGGGAATGGGTTTAACTGCGGAAGCGGTTGCAAACCAATACAAAATCTCAAGAGAAGATCAGGATGAGTTTGCTTACAACTCTCATATGAAAGCTTTGAAAGCGCAAGCTGAAGGGAAATTCGACAAACAAATCGTTCCGATTACTGTTGAGCAGACTTTCATCAATGAAAATGGAAAAAAAGAAACTAAATCATACGTTGTAAAACAAGACGAAGGTCCAAGAGCCGGAACGTCTGTTGCAGCATTAGCAGGTTTAAAACCCGTTTTTGCTGCCGACGGAAGTGTTACAGCAGGTAACTCATCACAAATGAGTGACGGTGCTGCTTTTGTTTTAATCATGAGTGAGGACATGGTTAAAGAATTAAATCTTGAGCCAATTGCCAGATTAGTAAATTTTGCTTCATCTGGCGTTGAGCCAAGAATTATGGGGATTGGTCCTGTAAAAGCTATTCCGAAAGCATTAAAACAAGCTGGTTTAGAATTGAAAGATATTGACTTGGTTGAATTAAACGAGGCTTTTGCTTCTCAGTCTTTGGCTGTAATTCGCGAACTAGGTTTAAATCCGGATATCGTAAACGTAAACGGTGGAGCGATTGCTCTAGGTCACCCTCTGGGATGTACAGGAGCTAAACTTTCTGTTCAATTATTCGATGAGATGAAACGCAGAGGTAGTAAATACGGAATCGTGAGTATGTGTGTGGGGACTGGACAAGGAAGTGCTGGGATTTACGAGGTTCTTTAAGAAGAGAAAATAGAGCCAAGAAGCAAGAGGAAAGATTTTTTTGAGGAGAATGAGACAAGAGTGAAGACTTTTTAAAAGTAATAAAAAACTTACTTTTTAAATTCATACTTTCTTACCTTAGCTCAAAAACATGAGACACAATTTTAAGAATTTGAAAATTTGGATTTTAGCTATGAATATTAAAAATGATATTTATAAACTAACATTAACTTTTCCAAAATTCGAAATATACAGCTTGACAAGTCAAATGAACCGATGCTCCGTTTCGATGCCGTCAAATATTGCAGAAGGTTCAAACAGAGGGAATAAACATTTTCAACATTATTTGAATATTAGTTTAGGTTCTTCATTTGAATTGCAAACGCAATTATTGATAGCTTTTCAGAACGACTATTTATCAAAAGAAAAAACAGAAGAAATAGAAAACAAAATAATTGAATTTCAAAAGATGACCACTGGTTTCATAGCTAAGTTAGACAAAAATCTTTCTTCTTGATTCTTTCATCTTTTATCTAAACAAAAACAAAATGGCAGATACAATCGAAAAAAACGTAACCCGTGGTGGTCAGTTTTTAGTTAAAGAAACAAAGTGCGAAGATGTCTTTACACCAGAAGATTTCTCAGAAGAGCAATTAATGATGCGCGACTCTGTAAAAGAGTTTGTAGACAAAGAAATTTGGCCTAACAAAAATCGTTTTGAGAAAAAAGATTACGCTTTTACTGAAGAAAGCATGCGTAAAGCAGGTGAATTGGGACTTCTTGGAGTTGCAGTTCCTGAAGAATATGGTGGATTAGGAATGGGATTCGTATCTACAATGTTAGTTTGCGATTACATTTCTGGTGCTACAGGATCTTTCTCAACTGCTTTTGGTGCTCATACCGGAATTGGAACTATGCCAATTACACTTTATGGAACTGAAGAACAAAAGAAAAAATACGTTCCTAAATTGGCTACTGGAGAATGGTTTGGAGCTTATTGCTTAACAGAACCAGGCGCAGGATCTGATGCTAACTCAGGAAAAACTAAAGCTGTTTTATCTGAAGATGGAACGCATTATAAAATTACAGGACAAAAAATGTGGATTTCGAATGCAGGTTTCTGTAGCGTTTTCATCGTTTTTGCCCGTATTGGAGATGATAAAAATATTACAGGTTTCATTGTAGAAAATACTGCTGATAACGGAATTTCTATGAATGAAGAAGAGCATAAATTAGGAATCCGTGCTTCTTCTACTCGTCAGGTTTTCTTCAACGAAACAAAAGTTCCGGTTGAAAACATGTTGTCTGAAAGAGGAAACGGTTTCAAAATCGCCATGAATGCTTTAAATGTTGGTCGTATTAAATTGGCTGCAGCTTGTCTTGATGCTCAAAGAAGAGTTACTTCCGGAGCAGTAAAATATGCTAACGAAAGAATCCAGTTCAATACTCCAATTTCAAGCTTTGGAGCAATTCGTTCTAAATTGGCTGAAATGGCAACTAGTGCATACGCTGGAGAAAGTGCTTCTTACCGTGCTGCAAAAGATATTGAGGACAGAATCGCTTCTCGAGAAGCAGAAGGAACTTCTCACCAGGAAGCTGAATTGAAAGGTGTTGAAGAATATGCAATCGAATGTTCTATCCTGAAAGTTGCAGTTTCTGAAGATGTTCAGAACTGTGCTGATGAAGGAATTCAGATTTTTGGTGGAATGGGATTCTCAGAAGACACTCCAATGGAAAGTGCCTGGAGAGATGCCCGTATCGCAAGAATTTACGAAGGAACAAACGAAATCAACAGAATGCTTTCTGTAGGTATGCTGATCAAAAAAGCAATGAAAGGACACGTTGATTTATTAGGACCTGCAATGAAAGTTCAGGAAGAATTAATGGGAATTCCATCTTTTGATACTCCTGATTTCTCTGAATTATTTGCAGAAGAAAAAGGAATCATCGCTAACCTGAAAAAAGTTTTCTTGATGGTTGCCGGAAGTGCTGTTCAAAAATTTGGTCCGGATTTAGATGCTCACCAACAGTTATTAATGGCTGCTTCTGATATCTTAATTGAGATTTACATGGCTGAAAGTACTATTCTTAGAACTGAAAAATTAGCCAAAAATCAAGGTGAAGCCAAAGTACAAGAGCAAATTGCAATGGCGAAATTATACTTGTACAAAGCAGTAGATATTGTTAACTCAAAAGGAAAAGAAGGAATCATTTCTTTCGCCGAAGGAGACGAACAACGTATGATGTTAATGGGATTAAAACGTTTTACAAAATACACCAACATGCCAAACGTAGTGGCATTAAGAGAAACAATTACCAATAAATTAGTTGCAGAAAACGAATACTGCTTCTAATATAAAAATAGTTTTTAGCTTTTAATTTGTTTAAACCCGCACTTATCCGAAACAGTGCGGGTTTATTTTTTTATTTTTTACTATGTAAATGTGTTTTTTTACCATATAAGTCATATAAGTTCATTTAAATATACTTTGTCGAAATAGCTTAAGATTTTTCGCCATATAATTCATATAAGTTAATTTTAAATACTTTGCGGATATTTTAATTTCTTATATTTTACTAGAAACGCATTCTAAACACACAGTTTATATTTTCTTATATGACTTATATGGTTAAATAACCTCATTTCACAAATCTTTATTAAAATTAAGTTTCTGTTACATATTCTATAGCGATTTTTATATTCTAATGTTTTATATTTAGCATTTCAAAAAACTAATAGCTTAAAAATGAAACAAATTAACCTGATTGCCCTTTTATTATTTTGTGCTCTTACTACAAATATCTTTGCACAAAAAAATAAAAAAATGGACGTTATCGCTTATTACACAGGTGATGACAAAGTAATTAATGAATACGAAGTAAATAAACTGGATCAAATTATTTTTAGTTTCTGTCATTTAAAAGACGGGAAACTAAGCGTAGATTCTGCTAAGGATTCTACTACAATAAAACATTTGGTTTCTTTAAAAGCATCAAATCCAAAACTTAAAATTGTCCTTTCACTTGGTGGCTGGGGAGGTTGCGAACCATGTTCTGCTGCATTTTCGACTGCTGAAGGAAGATTAAAATTTGCAAAATCTGTAAAAGAAGTGAGTACTTATTTTAAAGTTGATGGTTTAGATCTTGATTGGGAATATCCAGCAATCGAAGGACTTCCCGGGCATTTATTCCAACCTGCGGACAAGCCTAATTTTACAGAATTAATCAAAATTCTTCGCTCTACTTTAGGTAAAAAATACGAATTGAGTTTTGCTGCCGGAGGTTTTCAAAAATATCTTGACGAATCTATCGATTGGAAAGCGGTGACGCCATTGGTAAATCGCATCAATATTATGAGTTATGATTTGGTTAACGGTTATTCTAAAGTTACAGGACATCACACGCCTTTGTACAGCACAAATCCGAACGAAGAATCTACAGACAGAGCGGTTACTTTTTTATTAAAACAAGGCGTTCCTGCAGAAAAGTTAGTTATTGGCGGTGCATTTTATTCGAGAACATGGAAAAATGTAGAAAACGTGAACAATGGTCTTTATCAGGCCGGAGAACATATTCCGGGTGCCGATTTCAAAAACTTCGCTACAACTTATACAGAAGCAAACGGCTGGAAATATTTTTATGATGAAAAGGCACAAGCGCCATATTGGTACAATGCCAGCACAAAAACATTTGCAACATCTGATGATCTTAAATCTATCAAAGCAAAAACAGAATATGTAAAAGCTAAAAAGTTAGGTGGAATTATGTTCTGGGAACTTACATTGGATAGCCCGAAAAACGGAATGGTAAATGCTATTTATGAAGTTAAAACAGCTAAATAAACACATTAAATACAAACATTGGTGTAATTTTCTAACACATAGAAACATAGAATTATTGAACTCAGAAAAGGCGTCTCACTTGCATTAACAAATCCCGATGCTTCGGGACTATGTATGAGAAACGAGCTTCTTTTTAATTTCCTTTTTAATTAATTTTTTATGATTACAACGGATTAAAACAATAAAAAAACGGCAGTTATTTTGAAGTAACTGCCGTTTTTTTTATTTCTTAGTTTCGCTCTCTTTCGGAGACCGGATTCTACCGTCGTAAGAAATAGATGCCCTGTTATTACTGTTGATATTAACGGTTGTTCCGCCATCATAAAAAATAGTAAACAAAAGATCATACACATCATTTGTTCCGCTTACGGTCGCTTTGATCAGGTATTTTTTGCTCTTTTTTTCTACTTTAATATTCTCCGGTTTTCCTTCAAATTTTATTCCGCCATCAGAACCGTAGCCTACATTAAAAGCTCTTCCAAAAAAAGGCAAATCGCAAACTACATTATCTGAATTAAATTTTAAAGTATACGTGTTATAATCTAAAATAATCATTCTTGTTCCTTGCGGATAAACTTTCTCGGCATCAAAAACAAAATTTTCAGCATCAATAAGAGCCTGAATTTCTTTTTGCTTTTGAAGCTCTCTTTCTTGTTTTAATTCTTTTTTCGTTTTTTCCTGTGCAAAACCATCCAAACTGAAAATAGAAAACAGCATTAATAAAATGGCTACCTTTTTCATGATTTTTATTTTTTAGTGAACCTCATCATGGCAACATCACCGGACATTAAATTCAGCGTTTTGCCATCATCTGTAATATCGTACGAAGTTATTTTTTCCAGCGTACTCATGTACGTTTGCTCCCCTTGTCCATCCATACACGCCATTTTGGTCATTACCATAGGTTGTGTAAAATCGATTTTATTTCCGTCAACACTCCATTTTCCGGTATAGGAGTTACAGCTGCTATTTCCTGAAACACGACTTTCTTTTGAATCAAAAACTATAGTTGGTTTTTTATTTGGATACAAACCCTCAAAAGCAATTCTTGGTCCTGAAATATAATTGAGTTCCCATGTTCCGTCAAGTTTAGAAACTGAATCTGTTTTTGTGCATTTACATGACATCAATACAACTCCTAAAAAAATTAAAATTAAAGCATTCTTTATCATAATATTATTGATTAAAAATTAGAATTTCATGCTTATAATTACATGAAATTGTACCTTAAAGTTAGCTATTTTCAATAGAATAAGTACCAATTACAACCAATAGTTTTGGTTTTTTTTAACTTTTGGCTTCAGACAATTTCAGTAATTTTATGTTAAATTTACTTATTAATTAATTTAAATGCCTTTCAAATGAAAAAAATCATCCTTTCCTTCGCTATAATTACAGCCTTAGTTGTTGGTTGTAAAACAAGTACAAAATCAAATGACGCTAAAACCATAACTGTTGCCTTAGAGCCAAAAAGTGGTTCAACAGTAACGGGAACTGCTACTTTTACAGAGAAAAACGGTAAAGTAACTTTTACAGCAAAAATGGCCGGTTTACAGCCTGGAGTTCACGCGATACATATTCACGAAAAATCAGATTGTAGTGCTCCGGATGCAAGTTCTGCCGGCGGACACTGGAATCCAACTTTTAAAAAGCACGGAAAATGGGGAGTTGGCGAATATCATAAAGGTGATATCGGAAACTTTACAGCAGACGCTCAGGGTAACGGATCTATCACATTAACTACCGACGAATGGTGTATAGGATGTGAAGATGAAACCAAAAATATCTTGGGGAAAGGCTTAATCGTGCACCAGGGAGCAGATGATTTTACGACTCAGCCAACAGGAAATGCAGGCGGTCGAGCGGCTTGTGCGGGAATTATCAAGTAAAAACACAATAACCACTATTTTTTCACAAAATTTAGTGGTTATTTCATTTAAAATTTAAACATACCACAAGAAAAAGATATAGCTTTGTAGCCTCAAACTAAAGTAAATGGTGAACCCATCGGCATCAGGCTGGATCGATAAATTTTTTAGCGAACAAAAATTCTCAGAAGCAATTCCTTTTGAGACTGTGGATTCTTTTTACAATAAAGTTAGAGAAACCGGCTTTATTTATGGGCACATTATTTCGATTGATTCTCAGGTTCCAATTCCGATTAAGGGCTGGTTTAAAACCGAAATCTCTAAAATTGCTTTACTAAATACTTTATACGGTGTTTTTTGTTTGGAAAAACGAAACTCTGAACCAAAAAGTTTTATAGCCGAAGTTTTGAAATTTTATAAGGCAATGAATCCGGAAGGGTTTAATTTGTTTAAAATTTTACTTCCAAAAGATACTCCTTCTCATTCTTTAGAAAATATTATCGACGAAAGAGTTCAGACTAATGACAGTATTATTAGTAAAAACTTTTCGCATTTGGTAACCAACGCTTTGTTGTTTATTGATGTTTTGGCTTTCAGACAGTATTTGGCTCATGGTGAAATTCCGGAGAAGTATTTAAAACGAATTGAAGAAACGGTGCTTGGTATTGTTGGTTTGGCTTTAAAAACCAAAACAGTAAAATCACAACATGACGATTTATTGATTAAACTTTTTGAGGCTTCTATTCGCTATTCAAAATTTTCAAAAGTTACTGTTGAGACTTTAGAAACTTTGCAATTGGATTATTTCATCAACAGGTTAGAACAATACTATTTGATTGATATGGCGGGAATGGCTTTATGGAGCGATGGTGTTGTAGAAAATGAAGAAGCTTATTTTCTATATTCATTAGGATCGATGTTGCGTGTTTCTGATAATTTTGTAACACAAAGTATTGATACTACACATAGTTTTATTACAACTCATAAACATAAAATTCCGTATTTTAATTACTCAAATCCCGTAAAGCATTTTTACGACCAAATGACGCATACGGTTGTAAAATTGATTATAAGAAACAAAAACAGACTCGTTAAGGAAATTGTTCAGAGTAAAGAATTAATGGTTCTTTTGGCTTATTCTACAACGAGGGATCTGGATGCGAAAGAAAAGAAAAAAGTAAAAAAACAGCTTTTGGATATCTGTAAAACGATTCCGTCGCTCACTATATTTTTACTTCCCGGAGGAAGTTTATTATTACCGATTTTAATCAAGTTTATTCCAACCATGTTACCATCGGCATTTAATGAAAATCTGGACGAAAACGAATAAAAAAAATCGCCCTTTTGAGGCGATTTTTTATTTCTTATAAATTACTAAGCTGGTAAACTTCGTCTAATTCATCATTCGAAGCAATATTTACATTCAAATCGGTTACAAAACCAGAATTTAAACCGTAAACCCATCCGTGAAGCATTAAATCCTGACCGTTTTTCCAGGCACCTTGTACAATTGATGTTTTGGCTAAGTTGTAAACTTGTTCTTTAGCATTAATTTCAACAAAAGCATTAAAACGTTCTGTTTCGTCTTCAATTGAATTTAAATATTTATCATGTAAACGATATTCATCTTTAATATGACGAATCCAGTTATCAATAATTCCAACAGACATATTTCCCATTGCAGCTTTTACACCACCACAACCGTAATGTCCGCAAACAATAACGTGTTTTACTTTCAAAACATTTACTGCATAATCCAAAACACTTAGCATATTCATATCAGAGTGTACGACCATGTTGGCAATATTTCTGTGTACAAAAACTTCACCCGGTTTAGCACCAATAATTTCGTTTGCAGGAACACGGCTGTCAGAACATCCAATCCATAATAATGGCGGTGTTTGTCCTTTTGCTAAATCTGCGAAATAATTTGGGTCTAATGCTAATGATTTTTCAACCCATTCTTTATTGTTGTCTAATAATTTTTGATAAAATTCTCTCATAATGTATTACTATTTTATAATGGCATTTATAGTGTCTAAAAATATCAATAAAGACTACTTTTTGTAAAGTTACCTAAATTCTGATATTTCTTCACTTTAGAAATACCTAAAATTTATTTAATTGTTTTAAAATTGTTCTTTTGTAACTTCTTTCTTAACCAGCGCTCTTTTTGCAACATCATAATAATGTTCTATCGAAACGTGATTGTTATTATCAGGCGTATTTTCTAATTCATACGCTTTTTTGAAACCTTTCAGCTTCACCTTAATATTTTCATCAATTGCACGTGTTTCTTTAAACTCGCGAATTAAATCAAGAACATCATGAGCAATATATTCCGTATCATGCGCATTGATGATTACTTTTGAGTTTTCAGGAATTTCACTCAATGTTAATTTAATCGCGGCTTTGTTCAAAAATGAAACTTCCTGCGCCAAATCAATATGAATAACATCTCCGTCTTCATATTCTTCTTTTTTAAAGCTGTAGGCTCTTTTCAGGTTTCCTCTCAATACAAAAATAATACTGATGATGATTCCTAATGCCACACCTTTTAATAAATCTGTTGCTACAACAAATACCAAAGTGGCAATAAAAGGTACAAATTGATATTTTCCTTTTTCCCAGAAATGGAAAAACGTTGCAGGTTTTGCTAATTTATATCCAACTAAAATCAAAACGGTTGCCAAAGTAGCCAACGGAATTTTGTTTAAAAGTGCCGGAATAGACAAAACACTTACTAATAAAAGTACACCGTGAATAATTGCTGACATTTTAGATTTTGCCCCGGCATTGTTATTTGCTGAAGATCTTACCACAACAGATGTCATTGGCAAACCTCCTAAAAGTGAACTTACTATATTACCAATTCCCTGAGCTCTAAGTTCAACATTGGTATCAGTATAACGTTTTTGAACGTCCATTCTATCTGAAGCCTCAATACACAACAAAGTTTCGATAGAAGCAACAATAGCAATGGTAACACCAACAACCCAAACCTGCGGATTTGTTACTGCAGAAAAATTTGGTGTAACGATAATAGATTTAAATTCATCAAAAGATTTTGGAACTGGCAGAGAAACCAAATGTTCTTTTGCAATTGCCAAAGAGCTTCCGGTAGCAATAAAAATTTCATTTAAAACTACGCCTAAAATAACGGCAATAAGCGCACCCGGAACCAATTTTAATCGCTTTAAAAAAGGAACTTTATCCCAGGCAACTAAAATAACTAATGAAACGAGCGAAATAACTACTGCTCCTAAGTGGATATGGTTAATTACATCGAATAAAAATGAAAATGAATTGCTTCCATCATTTTGAATAAATGCCTGATCACCTTCAAAATCTGCATCGTAACCAAAGGCGTGCGGTATTTGTTTTAAGATGATAATAATACCAATACCTGCCAACATCCCTTCAATAACGTTTGTTGGAAAATAATTTGAAATACTTCCGGCTTTTAAGAATCCTAATGCTAATTGAATTAATCCAGCAATAAAAACAGACATTAAAAACACATCGAAGGCACCAAAATCAGTGATTGCGGTTAAAACTATAGCTGTTAAACCAGCCGCTGGACCAGATACACTAACATGTGACTGGCTTAAAAAACCTACCACAATACCACCAATAACACCTGCGATAATTCCAGAAAATAAAGGCGCTCCAGAAGCCATTGCAATACCTAAACACAACGGAAGAGCCACCAAAAAAACCACTAAACCTGAAGCAAAATCAGATTTAAGGTTGGCAAAAAGATTAATTTTTTTTGACATAATACAATACTAATAATTGATACATTAAAGAACTACTGAATTTACTATAAATTCAGTTTGTTTTAAAAAATCGGAAGTATTATGCTAAGTTGGGAGGGGGAGCAAAAATGCTCGGAGAAATATTATCCAGTTTGACAATATTTTCAGAAACTATTGTTTTCTTCTCAATATAAGAAGGCATCAAAACTTCATGTTGAAGTATTGACGGATGAACAGCTGCTTTTAATTCTTTATGTGAATGCTCTTCTTCAGAAAAACTGAAAGATATAGACGTACTATTGCATTTCTTCATCAACGTTACTACTGTAGGTGTCGATAAGAAGGCAATAAATATGAATAATAATATGCGAGCAACTAATTTCATTGGGGCAAAAATAGCGTTAAACAAATAAAATCAAAGCGAAGAACGAAAAATTTTATAGAAATTTAACATAAATAAAAAACAGAATGATATATAATTAACCATTCTGTTTCTAATTTCTTTATAAAGAGCTTTTTATAACTCTTCTTCAAGCCAGGCGTTCATCATCCAGATTGTCTTTTCCTGCTCTGCAATAAAGTCGCTCATCATAGAATTTGTTCCTTCATCATTAATTTCTCCAGCTTTATTAAGGATTTCTCTTTCAATTTTTAATAAATCAGATAAAGAATGAACAATTAACTGAACTGCTTTTTCATCATTTGAAATGTTTTTACCAACAGTTAATTTATTGTTTTTGATGTAGTCCTCAAAAGTATGCAACGGAGTTCCACCTATAGTCAAGACTCTTTCGGCTATCATATCGATTTTTAATTGTGAATCTGTGTATAATTCTTCAAATTTCACATGTAAATCAAAGAAACGTTTTCCTCTGATGTTCCAGTGAATTCCTCTTAAATTTTGATAATATACCTGAAAGTTTGATAATAAAATGTTTAGCTCTTTTACTAATAATTCTGATTCTTTTACAGGCAGGCCTAAAATATTTGTTTTCATGTTTTTCTATTTTTTACAGTAACTTACTTACAAATTTAAAAGAACTTCTTTTAAAAAAGTATAAAAAAAAATTATATTTTCTTATTTTTGCATCAAAAATTACTATCAAAATGACGATAACTCAATTACAATATGTATTAGCCGTAGCCGAACATAAAAATTTCACGCTTGCTGCAGAAAAATGTTTCGTGACTCAACCCACTTTAAGTATGCAGATTCAGAAAATTGAAGAAGAATTGAATATTTTAATTTTCGACAGAACTAAAAAACCAATCCAACTTACAGATATAGGTCAGAAGATTGTTAATCAGGCTAAAAACATTGTAAATGAAGCCGACAGAATAAAAGATATTGTAGAACAGCAGAAAGGTTTCATTGGCGGAGAATTTCGTTTAGGAATTATTCCAACCATTATGCCAACGCTTTTACCAATGTTTTTGAACAATTTCATTAAAAAATATCCAAAAGTTAAACTTCTAATCGAAGAATTGAATACGGATGAAATTATTATAAAATTAAAAAATGGTCATCTTGATGCTGCAATTGCTGCTACTCCATTAGAAGATGAAAAAATTAAAGAGATTGTTTTGTACTTTGAGCCGTTTGTCGCTTACATTCCGGAACAACATGCAAACTTTCATAAAGAAGAAATCGAAGTTGCCGATTTAAATATCAACGAAATTTTGCTTTTACAGGACGGACATTGTTTTAGAGACGGAATTTTGAATTTATGCAAAAACGGAACAGATGTCGAACAAAATAATTTTCAGATTCAAAGCGGAAGTTTTGAAACCCTTATAAAATTAGCCGATGAAGGTTTGGGCACAACGTTACTTCCGTACTTGCACACCTTAGACTTAAAAGATTCCGATAAACTGAAACTACGAAATTTTAAGGAACCAAAACCTGCCCGCGAGGTAAGTTTGATTTACCCAAAGAGCGAATTAAAAATGCAAATCATTGACGCACTTAGATCTACAATTGCCGGAGTTGTAAAAGGAGCAATTGTTTTTCAGAACGTACAAATCATTAGTCCGCTACAGCAAAAGAAATAAAACAAAAAAGGAGCCAATTTGGCTCCTTTTTTATTTATACTTTGATTAGTAGTAAACTTGATTTTAATTCTGGTTTTTCAATAATAAAATTCAATAACCATTCTTGCAATTGTTCCATTTCGTATGGTAACAGGGTTTTGATAGCTTTTTCTAATTCTTTACAGAAAAGTATCGGATCGAAACTAACTCTCTCAAGTATTGATTTCGTGTAATCAAACATCATTTTTGACATAATAAAATATGAATATGGGGGGTTATTTATATTTTTAAACTCGCACCAAATGTAAACAAATATCACACATAAAGATGCTTTTTAACTTATTTTTTTGAAAATTTTAGCAACGAAACCGTTTTCTTAATATATATAAATCAATATGTAATGATTCTAAATAACTCATTTAAACCTTTTTAGTCGCTCTAAACATTTCCCTTTTTCCGGGAGGTCCCGCTAACTTTTCTACGGTAAATCCTACCGAAATCATGCTTCTTTTTACAACTCCGCGAGCTGCATAAGTTACCAAAACACCATTCGGTTTTAAAGAATTATACATTTTCTGAAAAATTTCGGTACTCCATAGTTCCGGCTGCACGCGATATCCAAAGGCATCAAAGTAAATTAAATCAAAAATTTCAAAATCGTCTATCTCATCAAAAAATTGTTTTCTTTTTGTTAACCAAAAATCAGCGCTAATTTCGGTTTTCTTATCCCATTCGGATTTATGCATTTTTTCAAAAATGTTGTCAAATTCCAATGCTCCAAGTTCTGTAACATAATTCATTTCTAAAACTTCATTTGCAGCAACAGGATAAGCTTCTACACCAACATAATTTATTTTTTGATGCTTTGCATTTGTTTCCAAAAAAGTAATAAAAGCGTTTAAACCTGTTCCAAAACCAATTTCAAGAATAGAAACCGGTTTATCATCAAATAATGATAGTCCGTTTTTTATAAATACGTGTTTTGCTTCCTGAATTGCGCCATGTTTAGAATGGTAACATTCATCCCATTCTTTCAAATGAATTGTTGTTGAGCCATCTAGCGTTTTAATTATTTCTCTTTCCACTTTTTTGAAATTAATAGCAGGATTTTATTCGTTTAAATCCCATTTTTCTAGTCAAATTTACTTAAAACAAATGCGTAAAGCCTTAAAATTCGATTGTTTTTTCATAAATTCTTTATAAAACTAAGTATATTTTTTCCGTTTATTATAAGATAAATAAATCTCAATTAAACAAGGGAATTAATGCAGTTTTACCAAGTAAATTGTATAATTTTACTTAATTTTGCATTCTATAAAACTTATTTAACATCAAATCATCACTTTAAGATTAATTAATTGAGATGAAAATTACATAAACACACATTACTATGAGTACAACTCAAACAAGCAAAATTGAAATCAGAAAAGCTACTTCGTCTAAAATAAGCGCAGTAGACTTTGAAAACTTAAGCTTTGGTGCTGTTTTTACAGACCATTTATTCGAATGTGATTTTAAAAATGGAGAATGGCAAAATCCTGTCATTAAGCCTTATGCTCCTATTTTAATGGATCCTTCTTCAAAAGTCTTCCATTATGGGCAAGCGATTTTCGAAGGAATGAAAGCTTATAAGGATGAGAACAATGATGTTTGGTTGTTTAGACCTGATGAAAACTATAAACGTTTCAACAATTCTGCAGTTCGTATGGCAATGCCTGAAGTTCCTGAAGATATCTTTATGGAAGGTTTAAATGAATTATTGAAAATTGATCAGGAATGGATTCAGAGAGGAAACGGAAGCAGCATGTACATTCGTCCTTTTATGATTGCAACGGGTCCCGGAGTTATTGCAAATCCATCTGACGAATATAAATTTATGATTCTACTTTCTCCTGCAAAATCATATTATGGTGGTGAAGTAAAAGTAATTATTGCTGAACATTACAGTAGAGCTGCAAACGGTGGAATTGGAGCTGCAAAAGCGGCAGGAAACTACGCTGCACAGTTTTATCCAACTAATTTGGCAAACAAAGATGGTTTTCAACAAGTTATCTGGACAGATGATGCAACGCATACTAAATTAGAAGAAGCGGGAACAATGAACGTTTTCTTTAGAATTAACGATACTTTATTAACTGCTCCAACAAGTGAAAGAATTTTGGATGGTATTACCAGAAAAAGTTTGATTACAATGGCAGAAAAAGAAGGATTAAATATAGAAGTTCGTCCGGTTATTGTTTCAGAATTGGTAGAAGCTGCTAAAAACGGATCTTTAAAAGAAATTTTTGGAGCCGGAACTGCTGCAGTTATCAGCGTTATCAAAGGATTTTCTTATCAGGATGTTTATTATGAAATGGATCCAATTGAAAATTCTTATGCTTCTTTATTAAAAGAAAAACTAACAAGTCTTCAAAATAAACTTTCTGAAGATACATTTGGATGGACGGTTAAAGTTCAATAATCCAAAGATATTTCAAAATAAAAACCCGACAGATTTAAAATTTGTCGGGTTTTCTGTTTTATTATATTATTGAAAAAACACATAGCTATGTGTTTTATTTTTCACGCAGATTTGGCAGATTTAAGCAGATTTTGTTATGCTGTTTGATTTAGTTTGTCATTTCGACGAAGGAGAAATCTTCGCGAGAAGCTCGACAAAGATTGGCTTCACATTGCGGAGTTACTTCCGAAGATTTCTCCTTCGTCGAAATGACAAACTAAAAGGATTTAGATTATAAAAAAATGTTTTTATCATAGAAATCGAAATGACATAGAATGAGAATTAAATCTGCTTAAATCCGCCAATCTGCGTGAAAAAAATCTCTTTACTCTTTTAATCTGTGGCAACAAGTTTTTTATAACAGTTTAGAAAAATCAGGCTTAAAATAATTCGGACCTTTCATTACTTTTCCGTCTTCTCTGTAAATAGGATGTCCGTCTTCGCCTAATTTACTCATATTACTGCGCTGAATTTCATCAAAAATCGCTTCAATTTTGTCCTGTAAACCGTGTTCGATAATCGTTCCGCATAAAATATACATCATATCTCCAAGAGCATCAGCAATTTCGACCAAATCATTTTTCTGTACTGCATCAAGATATTCTTCGTTTTCTTCCTTCATTAAATTATAGCGAAGATATTTTTTGGTTTCACCCACATCTGCAATTGGCGTTTCGCTATGACCTATATTAAAAGCAGTATGAAATTCTTTTACCGCGTCTATTTGTTTCTTCATGACTTTATTTAATTAATTGGAGTACCAAATTAGCAACTATTCGTATACAATTCTCTAAATTTGCCAAAAATAATTTCAATTATGTTTAGTCAGGGACAATTAATATTCGCAGTTTGTTTTTTTATCGCATTTGTTATCGTAATGATTTTTGCCTACCGAAAAGATCTTGCACTGCACAAAATTTTCTACAAAGGAAATTATAAGGTTCTAATCACTTTCTTACTTTTTATTGCCATATTATTTGTTATCAAATTCTTTTTTAAAAGGTAATTTCCGGAATTTATTTCTATATTTAGAAAATATAAAAGAATAAATTTATAGTATATTTCATTCAAATTTTTTCTTTTTAAAATATTTCTGATAATGGAAAGTATTGTTTATTTTTAAGGACTTATTCGCGAAACTAGCAATAAATTTATAACTTTACAATCCCAAACAACCTACAAAATGAAGATTCTAAAATATCTATTTCTATTCGCATTACTAACCTTAGTTGCCCTGACTGTATTTGTCGCTACTCAAAAAGGAATTTTTTCTATTGAAAGAAGCAAAGTGATTAATTCACCGCGAGCTACAGTTTATAACTACGTAAATGATTTTAGAAATTATGAAGATTTTGAATCATGGTCTGTTGAAGATCCTTCGATGCAAATGTATTTCCCTGCCAAAACAATTGGAAACGGTGCCTCTTTTTCATGGGAAGGTGTTGAAGGAAAAGGAAATGCTATTATACTTAAAACAAAAGACAATGAAAGTATCCAGCAAAAAATAAAATTTGACGGTACCGAAGCTGATGTCAACTGGACTTTTAAAGATACTTTGGCAGGAAAAACAGTCGTAACCTGGAAAGCAAAAGGAACGATGAGTTTTTTATTTAAAGTTTATACAGCTTTAAACGGCGGATCTGATAATGTAATTGGAACTATTTACGAAAAAAGTCTTGCCAACATTGATAAAAACTTAGACTTTGAAACCAAAACTTTTACCGTAAAAGTAAATGGAGTTGTTAAAAAAACAGAAACTCCTTATATCAAACAGACTTTTACAAGTGAAATATCCAAAGTAAATAAAAATGCCAGAGTTGTAATTCCGAAGCTGATTCAATTTAGTCAGACGAACGGATTACACAATAACGGAAAACCATTTATTATTTATCATACCTATAACACTGCAACCGGATTAGCAAAAATTTCTATTTGCTTACCTATTAATAAAGAAATCTCAATAAGTGCCGGAAGCGATATACTTGCCGGAAAATTAAACGGTTTTGAAGCTGTAAAAACAACCTTAACCGGAGATTATTCGCATACTAATGAAGCAATTGCTAAAACACAAGCTTTTATAAACAACGAAAAAATTGTTCCTGAATTAGGCTGGTCTCATCTTGAAATTTTAACCGTAAGTAAGCTGGATGTAAAAAGTCCGTCGAAATTAGTGACTGAAATTTATTTCCCGACAAAACCTAAGGTAGTTCCGGTTCCGGCTGAAACTCCGGTTTACAAACCTCAAACCCAAACGCAGGCACCGGCACAACAGAAACCGGCTGCAACCACAACTACACCCCCACCAGCAAAAGAAGAAGAGCAATCTGAATTCTAAAAAAAATTAAAAGGCAGATTAAACCTTTTGTATTAAATTCATTCTAACAAGATAAATGACAAAGCTTGACAGACGAGAAGGAATTTATAGCACAATTATTAGATCCTGTAACGCAAAATACTGCGTTTCAAAAACTCTTGTCTGAATATCAAAAACCGCTATATTCTCATATTCGAAACATTGTTTTGAATCATGATGATGCCGATGACGTTTTGCAAAATACTTTTGTGAAGGTTTTTCAGTATTTAAAAAATTTTAAGGGAGAAAGTAAACTCTTTTCCTGGATGTATCGTATTGCAACAAATGAAGCCTTGACTTTTTTAAGCCAGAAAGCAAAATTAAACGGAATAACATCTGAAGCTTTACAAAATAAAACAATCGACAATTTAAAAGCTGATACTTATTTTGACGGAGATGAAATTCAGATTAAACTTCAGAAAGCTATTGTAATGTTGCCGGAAAAACAGCAACTGGTTTTTAAAATGAAATATTTTCAGGAATTAAAATACGAAGAAATCGCAGAAATTCTGGGAACTTCGGTTGGTGCTTTGAAAGCATCTTATCATCATGCGGTTAAAAAAATTGAATTATATGTTACGTCAAATTAAACCTTTTGTTATAAAACATATCTTATAGACATTATGAAAGCATTTAAATTAGAAAACGAACCGAAAATAACAACCGGATTTAAAACTCCGGATCATTATTTTGATGATTTTTCGACAAAAGTTTTACAGAAAATTAACGAAACAAAAGAAGTAAAAGTAATTCCGATTTACAAACGTAAAAAGGTTCTTTCTATGCTTGCTGCTGCAGTCGTATTTATAGGGTTATTGATTCCGATCGTAAATAATTACAAAAATACTTCAAAAGAACTTGACGAAGCTACTTTAGAAACCTATTTGTCCTATCAGTCTAATTTGAATCAAGATGATTTAATTAAAGAACTAGACACAAAAGACATTGACAAACTGGGTAAAAGTGTGGCTCTTGAACAGGAAACATTAGAAGATATTTTATCCTCAAATCCAAATATTGAAAGTTTAATTTCAGAATAAAATAAAAAACTTAAAAGATGAAAATTAAAAATATACTACCGATACTGCTGTTTTTAGTGAGTTTTTCATTTTATGCACAAAGTGAGAAAGACGAAAAACGAGAGAAAATCAAAGCTTATAAAGTTTCTTTTTTGACGACAGAACTGGAACTTACCTCAACGGAAGCCGAAAAATTCTGGCCAATTTACAACACTTATGATGACAAACAATTTGAATTGCGTCATGAAAAAATGAAAACATATTTGAGAAAATTAGATGATGATAAAATCAACTCAATTTCAGAAAAAGAAGCCGCGACGCTTTTATCTCAAATAGAAAGTACTGATAAAGAGTTATTTGTTTTAAAAGAAAAATACATGACAAACATCAAAAAAGTACTTTCAGCAAAAAAAATACTGAAGCTTAAAAAATCTGAAGATGATTTTAACCGAAAATTGCTAAAACAATATCGCGATAAAGCTGCCAAAAAAGAGTAAAAGAAACAACAGCGACAAGGCCCCTATATAATAATACTTACTTTATTATTTAGGGGCCTTGTTATTTATGGTAATTTAATAAGGGTGAATTTAACCCCAAGGCACGCAAAATTCTTATAACAACTGGTTTTTATAAAAACACAAAGTTCGCAAAGCTTTCTATTTAATTAGCTTTGCGAACTTTGTGTTTTCTAAACATGTGCTTAAATAAATCTTAGCGCACTTTTCGGTAAAACATAATAATATTATTTAAATCGAAGTCTTATTACTTTATTAAAACCTGCAGCTATGGCAGTATTTCTGTTAACGAAACGAATTGTAAAAAGTGTACTGTCTGTAGATAATTGCATCCAGTTTTCGCCGCCATTTTGAGAGTATTGTATGCCTTCTGAACCAACACAAATAATTTCTTTACCGTTTCCGCCCGGAACGTATTGTATGCAAGATGCGTATCCAAAACCCATATCCTGACCTATTAATGTCCAGGTAAGTCCGCCATCAGCTGTAAAAGCTTTATTATTTGATTTTTTGTTTGGAAGCTCATAATCACCTCCGGCAATAAATCCGTGTTTAGAATCATAAAAATCGGCAGTAAAAATACCGGTCATTGTTTTTCCCTGAACAATTGGAGTTTCAATTACTTTCCATGTTTTTGCTTTATCTGCAGAATAAAAAACACGTGCTTTTTTTCCTCCTGAAACTAGCCATGTGTCATTTCCATTAATTACAATATTGGTGTTACTTGCTGCAAAAGCGGCTTCTCCCTGTGAATTTGTTGGCAGTTTGTCTGATAATAATTTTGTCCATGTTTCACCTCCGTCGCGGGTTACAATTATCGAGAATGTATCTTCTGTAGGGTCACCAATTGCGATTCCTTCTTTATCATTCCAAAATTGCATACTGTCGTAAAACACTTTGTGGTTGATTTCTTTATAAACCAATTTTACTTTTTGCGTTTTTTTAGAAACCTGATAAAGCAACGCCGGATTTCCAACACTTAATAAGTAAATATTTGATGAAGTCTGAGCAATACTTCTGAACTCTAATTTTAAAGTATCACGGTAAATATGTTCTTCAAATTTTTCGTTTTTATCTAAATCATAATAACCAAAGCGAGAATTATCTCCTCCATACCAAACTTTATTTTTATCAATTAAGATAGCTCTAATACTGATTTTATCCTTAAATAAAGTATCTATCTGAACTGAAGTAAAACCACCAGCTAAAGTTTTTTGTTCATTGTAATTCAGCGTTTTAAAAGACACTATCAAAACAAATACAGTGAAAAATAAAAGTACTTTTTTCATATAGATTAGATTTTTTTTATTGCTAAAATACAATTATTTATAACATATAAAAGATCTTTCAATTATTTTTCTGGCACAGTAATTGGATAACCAACAATATTAATCTTAATATGATTTTATCATGAAAACGAAACTACTTTTAATAGCAATAATAGCAATAGGTTTTGGATCTTGTCAAGCACAAAGCCAAACTACTGTTTATGCAAAAAACTCAGATATAAGTGATAACCTTGACCTTAGAGCCGTTGCATCAATGTTTGGAGATTCGGATAATCTTCAGGATTTTGAGAGAAGACTCAACGACCCTAAATATCAAATTTCAAATCTGGACTTAAACGGTGATGATCAGGTTGATTATTTACGTGTAATCGAATCTGTAGAAGACAGAACGCACGTTGTAATTATTCAGGCTGTACTTGATCGTGATGTTTTTCAGGACATTGCAACCATTGATATTGAAAGAGATAATTCTAACAAAGTAGTTGTTCAGGTTGTAGGTAACTCTTATTTATATGGAGATAATTACATTTATGAGCCGGTTTATAGTGTAGCTCCGGTAATTTATACTTCATTTTGGGTAACAAATTACAGACCTTACTATTCAACCTGGGGATGGAATTATTATCCAACATATTATACAGCATGGAATCCTTATCCAATTTACAGATACAGAAACAATGTTAACGTATACATTAACGTAAACAATCGTTACAACTATGTAAACACACGTAGAAGTTACAGAGCGCCTGCTATTTATCAAACAAGACGTAGTTACGGTTACGAAACAATGCGTCCGAACAATAGTTTCTCTCAAAGACATTCTAACGTAAATAACCGTTATGAGTTAGATCAAAGACGTGTTGCGAGCAGAGAAGCAAACAGGGGTTCAAATACGTACAACACAAACAGATCAAATTCAAACAGAGTGTCGGGTAACGAAAACAGAACAACGAATAGAAATTATACTGAAAACAGATCCAATACAAACAGAAGTTATAATGCTGAAAGAACTAATTCAAACAGGGATAATTCAAGCAGATCAAATACTCCTGTAAGAACTGATAACAATACACAAAGAACAGAATCAAGAGGATATTCAAGCGAAAACAGATCAAATTCAAACAGAACTTCTACTGCTCCGCAACAACAAACGCAGCCAACAAGAAGCTACTCTGAAAGCAGATCAAATACAAGCAGAGCAACCTCAGCACCTCAGCAAACACAGCCAACAAGAAATTATTCTGAAAGCAACAGATCAAGCTCTAACAATTCGTCAAGAGCACAAAGTTCTCAAAGCAGTCAACGTTCTGAAGCACCTAGAGTAAATCAGGAACAAAGAAGCAGCCAGCCTCAAAGAGAAAGTTCAGGATCACAATCCAGAGGCGGAGGAAGAAGAGGTTAATAAATTCATATTTCTTAAGGAAAAATTAAAGCACAATTTGACGATTGTGCTTTTTTTTATCTTTTTAATTATTATTGACGCTAATTTGTTTTAAAACAGTAAATTTGCAACCGTCTTTTATAAAAATATACATGAGCGCAGCGCATAAAAACTTACACAGTAAGTTGTCTATTGGAGGTTTATTAATCACATTAGGAATTATTTATGGAGATATTGGTACTTCTCCATTATATGTAATGAAAGCCATACTTGGTGAACATGCTATTAGCATGGATATCGTTTTAGGAGGCATTTCATGTGTTTTTTGGACATTAACCTTACAAACTACTATAAAGTATGTACTTATTACTTTAAGTGCTGACAATCATGGAGAAGGTGGTATTTTTGCATTATATGCATTAGTCAAAAAAACAAAAATTCAGTGGCTCATTGTGCCCGCAATTATTGGTGGTAGCGCCTTACTTGCAGACGGAATTATAACACCTCCCATCTCGGTTTCATCAGCTGTAGAAGGAATAAAAACCTATTATCCTGAAATCAATACGATTCCGATCGTTATCGGGATTTTATTCGTTTTATTTACCATTCAACAATTTGGAACTAAACTAGTTGGTAAGTTTTTCGCACCAATGATGTTAATCTGGTTTACAATGTTAGGAACTTTGGGGGTTATCCAAATCTCACAGCATCCTGAAGTTATAAAAGCCATTAATCCGTATTATGCATATCATTTACTGCAGGTTCATCCTGAAGGTTTTTTTGTTCTTGGATTAGTATTTTTATGTACTACCGGAGCTGAAGCTTTGTACTCTGACATGGGACACTGCGGAAGAAAAAACATCAGAATCAGCTGGATTTTTGTGAAACTAACTTTGGTATTAAACTATTTTGGTCAGGCAGCTTATTTAATTCACCACGAAGGACAAACTTTACAGACTTTGGGTGGAGAAAACGGAAATCCTTTCTATTTAATTATGCCGGACTGGTTTCAGCCTGTCGGAATTATTATAGCAACTTTAGCCGCAGTAATTGCTTCTCAAGCTTTAATTAGTGGATCTTTCACCTTGATAAATGAAGCAATGCGCCTGAATTTCTGGCCAAAGGTAAAAATCAAATACCCTACGGAAGTAAAAGGACAATTGTATATTCCTTCGATAAACTGGCTGTTGTTCTTTGGTTGTGTTGGAATTGTTCTTCACTTCGAAAAATCAAGCAATATGGAACACGCGTATGGTTTGGCAATTGTATTATGTATGATCATGACTACGATTTTACTGAACTATTACTTAATCATGAAAAGAATAAAATTGTATTTCATGGTTCCGTTAATCACGATTTATTTATTGATCGAATTTAGCTTTTTAATTGCCAACGTTACCAAATTTGCCGAAGGTGGTTATGTAACTCTAATCATTGCAGCGGTATTAATTTCAATTATGACGATTTGGTATCTGGCTAAGAAAATCAACAAAAACTATACTAAAATCGTTAAGATCGACGATTACAAAAAAGTGTTGATGGAATTGAGCGAAGATTTATCAATACCAAAATATGCAACACATTTAGTTTATATGACAAATGCCAATCGCGTTGACGAATTAGAGCAAAAAGTAATGTATTCTATATTACAAAAGCGCCCTAAGAGAGCTGACATATACTGGTTTGTACACGTAAATATTTTAACTGAACCATACAAAACACAATATAAAGTTACCGAAATTGCAAAAGACGATATTTACAGAGTCGATTTTAACTTAGGTTTTAGAGAGCCTACAAAAATCAATTTGATGTTTCGTGAAGTAATCAGGGATATGGTAAAAAATGGCGAAGTGGATATTACCAGCCGTTATGAATCATTAAACAAAAACAATATTATTGGTGACTTTAAATTTGTATTGTCTGAGAAATTTTTATCGAATGATAACGATTTAAGATGGCACGAAAATATCATCATGAACTCTTATTTCTTCATTAAAAAATTAAGTTTGTCTGAAGAAAGAGCTTTTGGTTTAGATAGCAGTTCTGTAAAAATAGAGAAATTCCCAATGGTGCTTCATGCTCCTGAAAATATTGGATTGACCCGAATTATAAAATAAAAGGTATTCCAAAATAAATTCAGAAAAACACTCTTTTAAACTTTATTAGAGTGTTTTTTTTCTTTTTAATGAAAGTTGAAAACACAATTAGAATTAAAAATTTAACTTTCAATCAATTAATAGTACCTTTGCAACTCAAATAATTAAAATGAGATTACACAGAAATTTAGTTTATACTACCATCGATTCCTTAAATGCTATTTTCAATGAAGGAGAATATGCAGACAAAGTGGTAGCAAGAGCCTTAAAAAAAGACAAACGTTGGGGAAGTTCTGACAGGAAGTTTGTTGCTGAAACAATATACGAAATTGTTCGTTGGAAAAGATTATACGCTGAAATTGCCGAAGTTAAAGAACCTTTTGACAGAGACAATTTATGGAGAATGTTTGCTGTTTGGGCAGTTTTAAGAGGGTACCCTATTCCGGATTGGAGACAATTGGAAGGAACTCCTGAAAGAAAAATAAAAGGACGTTTTGACGAACTTTCAAAAGTTAGAGCATTCAAAGAATCTATTCCGGACTGGATGGATGAATTGGGTGTGAAAGAATTGGGCGAGCAAGTTTGGTCGAAAGAAATTACAGCTCAAAACCAGCCTGCAAAAGTTATTCTTAGAACAAATACCCTTAAAGGAACAAAAGAAAACCTGAGAAATACCCTGATGGATTTAAATATTGAAACAGAATATTTAAAAGATCAGCCAGAAGCTTTGGTTTTAAAAGAAAGAGCAAATGTGTTTTTAACAGATGCTTTTAAACAAGGACTTTTTGAGGTTCAGGATGCCAACTCACAATTGGTTGCCGGTTTTCTTGATGTAAAACCTGGAATGCGTGTGGTTGACACCTGCGCCGGAGCCGGAGGAAAAACACTGCATATTGCTTCTTTAATGGAAAACAAAGGACAATTGATTGCAATGGATTTGTACGAAAGCAAATTGAAACAATTGAAATTAAGAGCCAAAAGAAATGGCGCCTTTAATATAGAATACCGCATTATTGACACTACAAAAGTGATCAAAAAATTGCATGAAAAAGCAGACCGAGTTCTTATTGATGCACCTTGCAGTGGTTTAGGAGTTTTAAAAAGAAACCCTGATGCAAAATGGAAATTACAACCGGAATTTATCGATAATATTCGTAAAGTTCAGTCTGAAGTTTTAGAAAGCTATTCTAAAATTGTAAAACCAGGCGGAAAATTAGTATATGCTACTTGTTCTATTTTACCATCAGAAAATCAGGAACAGATTGAAAAATTCCTAAAAACTGAAATCGGAAAACAATTTAATTTCATAAAAGACCGTAAAATTCTGGCTTCAGAATCTGGTTTTGATGGTTTTTATATGGCACTTTTAGAGAGAAAGGAATAAAATAAATTCCAATTAGAATTAAATTCCAAATTTAAAAATCCCAAATTCCAACTATAAAATTGGAATTTGGGATTTTGTCTATTTATATGTGCTTATTAATTATCGAAATGTGAGTCCTACGGACAACTTTTCTCGTTGATGAATTTATCAGCACAGCAATTTAAATGATCTTATATTACTTACATGGTTTAAAACCTATACCAAACTAGGCTTACGCAACAATTTACCATTTTCGTTTTCTTTAAATTTCGGAACAAAAACAAGTTCTTTTGGTCTTTCGTATTTGTCTAGAACATCAAAAAAGTCGGGAGCGAAATCTTGTTTTTCTCCTTCGATAACCAAAATTAATTTTTCGCCTAAAGCAGCGTCCGGGATTCCGGTTACAAAAAATCTGTTATTTATCTTGTCGATCAGTTTTGCTTCTATTTGCTCCGGAATTAATTTTACTCCTCCACTATTAATGACGTTGTCAATTCTTCCTAAAAATATAAATTGATTTTCTCTTATTATATCGACCAAATCATTCGTTACAATTGATTCTTCAGAAATACTATCCACATTAATAACAAGACATCCGCGATCATCCTGAGCAATTTTCACATTGGGTAAAACGGTAAAAACTTTCTCTCCTACCCTTTTTGCCGCAATATGTGTAATCGTTTCCGTCATACCATAAGTTTCATATACTTCGGTTTTTAATGGCAACAATTTTTCTTCCAGGGTTGAATCCATTTTAGCGCCGCCAACAATCAGTTTTCTAACATTTTGCAAAGCTTCAACTGAATTCTGCACCTGTAACGGCACCATAGCAACAAAAGCATATTTCGTTGTATTTAAAGCCAAAGGTTGCGTGCTTGGCTCTGTAATATCTAAATCAAGTCCGAGAATAAAACTGCGAACCAGCATCATTTTACCGGCTATAAATTTTACCGGCAAACAAAGCAAAGCTTTATCCTTAGGCGCTAATTCAAAGAAATCTCCAGTTGCCAACGCAGATTGTATCATGGCTTGTTTTTGCAGTTTTACAACTTTTGGCAATCCTGTTGTACCAGAAGTTTTCATTTCGATATACTCTTTATCATCGAACCAGTCGAGCAAAAATTCGCCTATCGCCTGCTCATACAAATCGCCTTCTTTTATATAATCATACCCCACCGCGCGCAACTCGTCTGCGTTTAAATGATGTCCGTTTATTTTAAAATAATTATGAACGTTTTTATGTGTTAACTGTAACATATACTATTAATTTGATGATTCTAAAATGTTTATTTCCCCGGTTAATTTCTCTTTCCAGTTGTTCCATTTGTATTTTTTAGCAAAAATAAAAAGCAAAATAGGATAAATTACCAACACAGGAAGGATTACATCCAGACCCGCTGAAGGTTCTGACATATCTTTAAAAATTGAATGTGTCTGAAAAACCGACCAATCTGAAGTTACCAGCAAAGCTCCTGTTAAATTATTAGCTGCGTGAAAGCCCAATGCCAGTTCCATTCCTTCATCCATAAGCGTAATAACTCCCAAAAATAAACCTGTACCAATATAATAAACCATTATAATGTAGCCCATTTTGGCAACTTCGGGATTAAAAACATGCATTGATCCAAAAATCAACGAAGTCATCAATAACGGAAACCATTTATTTCTGGCCAAATTGGCAAATCCCTGCATTAAATAACCTCTAAAAACATACTCTTCTGTACTGGTTTGTATTGGGATTAAAACAGAACCTACAACTACTAAAATTAAAAATGGAATTAATTTAAAATTCCACACAAAATTTTCCGGAGATCTGAAATAAATTGCAAAAAAACTTAAAACAGAAAAAATAGCCCACAAAAAGAAAGAGAATAAAACCCTGCCCCAATCTGTTTTTTCTCTGGATGTTGTAATGGACAATAGAGTTTGATTGTGCAAATATTTCACTACAAAATAAATGCCTGCAAAAGCAAAAGCAAACGAAATCATAACCAAAAATAAAGTCATATTGGGTTCGAACATTTTCATTACTTCGGCATTATCCGTTGGAAAAACTGCTTTATCTTTAAAACTTTTATAAAGTACCGCTACAGAAAAAGGAATTTGACCAATAAATGATGCTGTGATAATAATGATTGATCCAATAAGATATTTCCAAAATTTATTGTCAGGTTTAACTCCTTGTTCTAAAAACATATATTAAAAATTTAAAAAATGAGAAATAATATCTTTAAAGTTAGGAAATATTTATTCCTTTTAAAAGATATTTGATAAATAAGTAAATCTTACTTTTGGTATAGCTAAAATACCTAAAATTTAGCCGAACTGCCTTACAACATATTAAAATTAACAAATGATACAAATTTACCATAATCCACGTTGCGGAAAATCAAGAAGCTGCCTTGCCTTTTTAGATGAATCAAATCAGGATTACGAGATTATTCCTTACCTGACAGAAACTCCGTCTTTTGATGATTTAAAAGCTTTATTACAAAAACTGGATTTACAGCCCATTGAATTAGTGAGAACTAAAGAAAAAATCTGGATCGAAAATTATAAAGGAAAAACATTGAGCGACGATGAAATTATTCAGTCAATGGCGGATAATCCTATTTTAATTGAAAGACCCATTGTTATAAAAGACGGAAAAGCTATTATAGGCAGAGATTTAGATCGTGTGGCTTCTTTTTTAGATTGATTATAAAGAACTGGATTAACATTTTTTTGTGATTTCAGTCTTTAAACCAAAAGCTACTTTTGTGGTCTAAAAGGAAAAAGAAACCAGAAAAAACAATGAAACAAATCAAATTTGCTGTATTACTTGTATTGCTTTTTACAAGTTTTTACAATTATGCACAACAACCACCGGCCGGACAAAGCAAGGTAAAAGTTACCGGAAAGGTTTTCGAAAAAGTAAGCAAACAACCACTGGAGTATGCTACAATTTCGATTATGACACCAAATGATACTAAAGTTATTGCAGGCGGAATCACCAATCCAAAAGGTGAATTCGACATTGCGGTAACTCCGGGAACTTATGATATTAAAGTTGAGTTTATTTCGTTTAAAGCAACAGAAATAAAAGGAAAAACTATTTCAGGCGACACTAATCTAGGTGCCGTAAACCTGTCTGAAGATGCTGCTCAATTAAATGAGGTTGTGGTTCGTGCCGAAAAATCAACAGTAGAAATAAAACTGGATAAAAAAGTTTACAATGTTGGTCAGGACATGATGGTAAAAGGCGGAACGGTAAGTGATGTTTTGGACAATGTTCCTTCTGTTTCTGTTGATAGTGAAGGAAATGTAAGTTTAAGAGGAAGTGATAATATTAGAATTTTAATTGACGGAAGACCTTCAAACGCTATAAATGTTGCCGAAGCTTTACGTCAGCTTCCGGCAGATGCTATTGACAAGGTAGAAGTTATTACAAATCCATCTGCACGTTATGATGCCGAAGGTGGATCCGGAATCATTAATATTGTTTTAAAGAAAGGTAAAAATCAAGGTTTCAACGGAACTTTTATTGCCTCTACCGGTCTTCCGGAAACTTATGGTTTAAGCGGAAACTTAAATTATAAAACTGAAAAACTAAATTATTTTACAACTGCAGGTTATAACTATAGAACGAATGAAGGAGGCGGTTTAACAAACACTTCTTATTTTAATGCTGACAAAACACCAAAAGGCTATTTAGACGAAGATCGTGATACTAAAAGAACCAGAGACGGTTTTAATGCACGAGCAGGTTTGGAATGGACAATTGCACCAAACACTTTCTGGACAAATGCTGTTAATTATCAAAAAAATACCGGAGAAGATGTAGATGTTATCAACTATAATAATTTTGATGCAGCTCATAATTTTACAGGAACTACTTCTCGTTTCAACAACAGCGATACCGGAAGCGAAAATGTAGAATTTACCTCGAATTTAATTAAAAACTTCAACGATAAAGGACATAAACTTACCGCAGACTTATCGATTTCAAGAAATACAGATGACAGTGATGGTCTCATTACAGATTCACCAAACTTTAATACAACTCTTAACGATCAGATACAAAAGCAAGTACAGCTCCAGGCAGATTATGTTCTTCCGTTAGGAAAAGGAAGTCAATTTGAGGCTGGTTACAAAGGAAGTTTTGGAGATTTAGAAAACGAATATTACGTTACTAATCTTATCGATGGCAACTCTGTTATAGATCCAAAAAAATCAAACACTTTAGAATACAAAGAGAATATCAATGCCCTTTATGCACAATATGGTTTGAAGGTTAATAAATTCTCTTATTTATTTGGTTTACGCTGGGAAGATACTAATATCGAAGTTAACTTACTGGACACAAACGACTTTAATACAAAAAAATACAACAACCTATTTCCAAGTGCTTTTATCAGCTATGAAATTTCAGATCAAAGCAACTTGACAGCGAGCTATAGCAAACGTTTGACAAGACCCAGAGGACGTTTTATGAATCCGGCGCTTAACTATTCAAGCAACATTAATATTTTTCAGGGAAATCCTGACTTAGACCCATCATTAACAGATAAATACGATGTGGGATATATTAAAAGATGGGAAAAAGTAACCTTCAGTACTTCTGCTTATTTTGAAGATACGAAAGATGTTTTCAGTTTTGTCAGAACTCCAAATGGTGATACTGTGGGCGGAATTCCTGTTATTTTAAGCAAACCTATTAACTTAGGAAAAGAACAAAAATTTGGTTTCGAATTTACATTCAATTACACTCCTTTTAAATGGTGGAAATTAAACAGTAATTTCAACCTTTACAACGTAAAAACAACTGGAGAAAACACCTATACAGATACACAAGGTAATATTGTAGTACAAAATCTTGACAATCAAGCCAATACTTGGTTTGCCAGAATTGGTTCAAAAGTTACATTGCCATACAAAATTGACTGGCAGTTAAACGGTACCTACAATGGTGAGCAAAAAACAGCACAAGGAAAAAATCTGGATCAGTTTTCAATGAATACTGCTTTCAGCAAAGATATTTTAAAAGACAAAGCAACTATTGCTTTTAACATCAGTGATATTTTCAATTCAAGAATCATGAGATCGTATACATACCTTCAAAATGACACAACTCTTGAAAGTCAGAGCTCTTATGGTGAAATGCAATTCCGTAAACGTCAGTTCAATTTATCATTTACATATCGTTTCAACAAAGCTAAAAACGAAAGAGACAAAAATGCAGCTCCTAAAAATGAAGGCGGTGGAGAAGGCGGTGGAGAATTTCCCGGATAAATTAAGTAAAACTTAAATTCAATAAAAAAATTCCAAATTCCAATTAGCAGAATTAATAATCAAGTTTTAGAAAATTGAAATTTGGAATTTTATTTTTTTTGAATTTGCTCCTTTTTATTGGAATTGGGTCCCGAAGCCTCGGGATAAAAAATTGGAATTTATTTTTTTAGCATAAAAAAAAGGACTCGCATAACGGGTCCTTTTTTTATGAAATCAACTTAAAATTAAATTGATTGTTCTTGTCTTTTCTTTGCTCTTTTCTCTTTGAACATTTCCCAGCTAGCGCCCGTAACCCAGTAAGATACGAAACCAACTAAGAAAAACATCAACCAAAACCCTATAGTTAGTATGGTCAAGAAAAGTAAAAAACCTAAGTACTGTGAAAATTCAAACATGTTTTCCGGAATTTTTGAATGTAAGGACAAATGTAAGTTTTATATTTTTCCTTAGCAATAAAATCCAAATCAATTTTCGTAAAATCACAATTATCCGTATATTTAAATTCATTTTAAATAAGGATTTTTTCAGATAAATATTTAACTATCTAAACAAGAAGATTATGAGAATTTTCAGGAGCTGTTTCCTGCTGTCCACTATATCTTTTGTGGCGAACCCCGCCACAAAAGGATGCCGTTCCCATCAGGGCTAGAGCAATCGTTTTCAAAAGAAATTTAAACCTGAAAAATAAAAAATCCGTTTTAATCCGCGTTTTTACGAAGTAAATCAGCTTCATCCGTGTTCCATTTACACAACAAACAATAATCATATATACAACAAACAATAATAATCATATATCAACAAAATGAAATACAGAATAGAAAAAGACACCATGGGCGAAGTTCAGGTCCCGGCTGATAAATATTGGGGTGCACAAACAGAACGTTCCAGAAATAATTTTAAAATTGGTGCATCGGGTTCTATGCCAAAAGAAATCATAGAAGGTTTTGCATATCTAAAAAAAGCGGCCGCCTATGCCAATTACGATCTTGGTGTTTTACCAATTGAAAAACGTGATGCCATTGCAGCCGTTTGTGATGAAATTCTAGAGGGAAAATTAGACGATCAGTTTCCGCTTGTAATCTGGCAAACCGGTTCAGGAACGCAAAGCAATATGAATGTAAATGAAGTAATTGCCAACCGCGCTCAGGTTCTTAAAGGTTTTGAAATTGGCGAAGGCGAACAATTTATAAAAGCAAATGACGATGTGAATAAATCGCAGTCATCAAACGATACTTTCCCAACCGGAATGCATATTGCGGCTTACAAAATGATTGTTGAAACTACAATTCCGGGAGTCGAAAAACTGCACGCTACTTTATCCGCGAAAGCGAAAGAATTTCAAGAAGTTGTAAAAATTGGACGTACGCATTTAATGGATGCAACACCTTTAACACTGGGGCAGGAAATTTCGGGATATGCAGCGCAATTGGCATTCGGATTAAAAGCTTTAAAAAATACTTTGGCACATTTGTCTGAAATCGCTTTAGGCGGAACTGCTGTTGGAACCGGATTGAATACACCAAAAGGTTACGATGTAAAAGTGGCTGAATATATTGCACAATTTACCAATCATCCTTTTATAACTGCCGAAAATAAATTTGAAGCTTTGGCTGCCCATGATGCGATTGTAGAAACGCACGGTGCTTTAAAACAATTGGCCGTTTCCTTAAATAAAATTGCTAATGATATCAGAATGCTGGCTTCTGGACCAAGATCCGGAATTGGAGAAATTCATATTCCAGAGAACGAACCAGGATCTTCTATTATGCCCGGAAAAGTAAATCCAACGCAATGCGAAGCTTTAACAATGGTTTGTGCCCAGGTTATTGGTAACGATATGGCAATTGCAGTTGGCGGTATGCAGGGACATTATGAATTGAATGTTTTTAAACCGGTTATGGCTGCTAATTTCCTTCAATCTGCCAGATTATTAGGTGACGCCTGTATTTCATTCGATGAACATTGCGCACAAGGAATCGAACCTAATTACAAACGCATCAAAGAATTGGTAGATAATTCATTAATGTTGGTAACAGCCTTAAATACTAAAATTGGTTACTACAAAGCTGCTGAAATCGCTCAAACCGCTCATAAAAACGGAACAACGCTAAAAGATGAGGCTGTTCGTTTGGGTTATGTAACACCGGAGGATTTTGATGACTGGGTAAAACCGGAGGAAATGGTCTGAAAAAGCTTTCAGTCTCAGTTTTTAGTTTTTCAGTTTTGGAACGTTCAATTTTGTCAAAGTTTTAAACTTTGACAAAATTCTGAATTGAAACTGAAAACTGAGACTGAGACTTTTACTTTCCGTCTACATAATCTTGTAAGTAAGCAAATCTCTCCGTTAATTTACCATTTTCTGTAATTTTGGCTCGTTTTAAAATTCCATCTTTATCACCGTTAAAAAAGGCAGGAATAACATGTTCCATAAACTGTTCTCCAAAACCTTCGCTGGCATCTTTAGGGATTTCGCATGGTAAATTATCAACTGCCATAACTACAATTGCAGCCGGATGAAAAACGTCAACTTCTTTATCTTCTAAAGGAAAATATCCATAAATAGGTTCCTCAATTGTCGACGAACGCAAAGTACTTGCAATTGGACCGTTGACATCACACGAAATATCAGCAACTACTTTTATTTTACAATCGCTGGCATTCAGCATTTCTTTCGTTAAAATCATCGGAGCGCCACTTGCGTGAAAATGTCCTGCGAAATAGATGTCTGAAACTTTAGTGAATTTTTCAAAATCTGAAGTATAAGCTTCAGGATGAGCTACAAAATCGTTAAAATCAAGAACCTCACCGTCAATACGTTTATTGTATTCCAAAACATCCAACTGAACATAAACTGCCTGAGTATAGTTTTTCGTTAGATAATTTTCAATCGTAATTTCTTTTACTTTAATAGCATCCAAAATTTCTTTTGCACCAGAACCTACTTTTCCTGTTCCGGTAACTACAAATTTTAAAGGCGGTAAAGTAATGCGTTTCAATTGTGCAATTAGTGCATCTTTTCCGGCCAGAGTTTCTGCTTTTGGAAGCTTAAACAATTCAAATTTGATTCCGAAAGCACGAATTCCGTTATAAACACCAACCATTCCTGCATATTTCCCGAAACCAATCAAGCGGCGATTATGCTCATCAACAATAGTTTCATGATCGTATAAATCTATTTTTTTTTCTAAAATTGCTTTTAGCAGCTTTTGATTATAGGACTGTTTCTTAATTGTATGAGAAAAAAAGAAATAAGATTTATTTGGAATCAAATTTTCAACCGGAACTTCTTTTACGCCAAATAATACATCACAATCAGACAAATCATCTGTAATAGTAATTCCCATGCTTTTATACTGAGTGTCAGAAAAAATCCTGATATCTGAGCTTTCTACAGCAACAGAAGCGTCGTGATAGCGTTGTTTTAATTTTGCGAGTTCACCCGGAGCAAATACAACACGTCGATCTGGTGGGTTTTTTCTTTCTTTTATAATTCCAAATTTCATTTATATCAAATTAAGATAAATATTAATATAACTTTTTTTATTCAATTTGTTTCAAATATAACAAAAAAAGTTAAAATTTTGTTGATTTTTTCTAGTTTAGAACATTTTCATAACGCTAATAACTGATGCACAATCAACTAACAAAAAAAGAAGTTAAAATAATGTTAAAACAACTTTTCCCGATGCTCGAAAAAGCTGAAACATAAATATTGAATTCTATATATTTGTTTTTAAAGAATGATGAAAATGAGCTTCCTGAAAAAAACAAATATACCACAAATACTTTTTTTAATTTTAGTTTTCGCTTCCTGCGGAAAAGAAATAAAAACGCCTGAAAAAATTGTTGAAACAATAGAAGATACTTTACCAAAAATGAAACCGCATGCTCCTGAAAAAAGACTGCCGGCAAATTATGTAAATTCAGTAAAAGCAAGAATAAATTATTTTTACGTTAAAAACTGGCCAAATAACAGTATGAATGGCAGTTTTTTGGTGGCAAGAAATGGAGAAATCATTTTTGAACGCTACAATGGCTTTGCAAATAAAAATGAAGGAACTAAAATTACTGCAGAAACACCAGTTCAAATTGCTTCGGTTAGTAAAGTTTTGACCGCTACAGCAATTCTAAAATTGGTAAATGCCGGTAAAATAGATTTAGATCAAAAAGTAAATACAATTTTAAAAACGTTTCCTTACGAAGAATGCACTATTAGAATGCTGCTAAGTCATCGTACCGGAATGCGAAATTATGCTTATTTTACTGATCATGACAAATCAGTTTGGGACAGACATAACCAGCTTACGAATCAGGATATTTTAGATATTCTGGCAACAAAAAATATTGGTCTGGAATCAAGAACCGGAACCCGTTTTAGTTATTGCAATACCAATTATGCAATGCTGGCTCTTATTATTGAAAAAATCACGGGATTGAAATATAAGGAAGCTATGTCTGAAATGATTTTCAAACCTTTAGGAATGACACATAGTTATGTTTTTGATGATGATAAAGACAGAAAAAAGATTGTTCCTTCTTATAAAGGGAATGGTGTAGAAATTGGTTTTGATTATCTGGACAATGTGTATGGTGACAAAAATATCTTTTCGACTGTAAGGGACCTTTTAAAATTTGACAGAGCCAGAAATTCTCCCGACTTTTTGAAACCTGAATTACTAAAACAAGTTTACACCGGTTATAGTAACGAACGCAAAGGCACAAAAAATTATGGCTTGGGAATTCGCATGATCAATTGGGATTCCGGACAAAATTATTACTTCCATAATGGCTGGTGGCACGGAAATACTTCATCTTATGTTCCGTTGATGAAAGAAAATGTAACGATCATTGCGCTTTCAAATAAAATGACCAGAAAGACTTATGCGGTTCGAAAATTGGCTCCAATTTTTGGTGATTATCCGTTTGTTTTTAAAGATGAAGAATAATTAAATTTTTAAGGAAATTTTATACTAAACTCTCGTCAAAAAGTATAAATTTGCAAACTCAATTTTTGGGGTCGACTGGTTTTGACAGCAAGTCGAATTGAAAAGTAAGCACGTCGAGCTTTAAGACCTTGCTCGTAAATATAAGATCTTACACTTTTACACGGCGAAAATAACTACGCTTTAGCTGCATAATCTGAATTATAGTAAGATTAGCCACGTCCCTATCAGATAGGGAAGCTGGATTCTCCTTGAAAGCCTTGGTTTGTGGCGTTCAGTATAGGGGAACCGTAAAAATAAACCTAGATTTCCACGAGCTTCGGGTGGATTTCGAAATTAAGAAGATAAGTGTCGAGTGGTTGTTCCTGACCTAGCTTGACATCGAAAATCCAATCAGGAAATAAACGCGTAGAAAGCTCTTTAGTTGCTTGTTTGGACCCGGGTTCGATTCCCGGCGACTCCACAAAAGGAAGGTGTCGAACACCTTCCTTTTTTATTTTATTCTCAAAAAACATTCGTTTTTTCATCCTTCAATCACTACAATTCTTTTTATTTTAACAAATATTATTTTTAAAAGTATCGAAAGTATTAAAAACAAAAAATGAAGTCTGCGGGAATCGAACACCGTAAACAATTACAAAACAGTAAGTTAGAAAAGTGTACGACTGAGCAATTTTTTTCATCACACATCATTTAAGTCATTAATTATTACACCTCATCTTTTGAATTAGCTTCATTTTTTTCATAGAACTCTTTCAAAGTTGTAGCAACAATAATTCTGACAAACCAATCAATTATAGCGGCATGCTGCTTCTCTTTCTTAATTTTCTCTTCAATCTTTTTTGAAGATTTTCCCGATTTTGAATTCATGACTGTTCTATTAAATCAAATTGAAAAATTTTATTCAAAATTTAAAATTCTATTTAAATTAATAGTTATAGAAAAATCAAAATTAGATTAATAGTAAAGGGGCTGAAACCAGCTTTTTTAGATATGAAATATCTAAAGTTAATTTCACTTCCAGAAATTAACTTCCCGTAGTTTCGCTAAGTTAAATGATTTGAGGTACAACCAAAATACAAATTGAAGAAATAAAATTGGAGGAGTCGCTTTCTCAAAGAATTTTATAACAAATAATTATTTATGTTTTATGGCAGAATCGTGGCACACATAATCTGGAGTGAATACCTTTTGCCACAAAAAGTTAAGGCGGTTTTTAAAGATATTTCACCCGTCTAAGTTTTATGGCAGAATCGTAGCGCAATCTATTTTGAAAAACTACAAGTTCAGTAATATCAAGCATTGACAAGTTTAGATTCGAAACTTTTAGAATCTTCAATTAATAAGCAAGCTCTACTTTATTTTAGCATTAGAATAACTTTAAATAATATTCTTTTAATTCTATGTAAGAATGTTTTTTACTTCTGTCCCATTTTAACCTTTGTTTGTTTATATTAAGAGATTGTTATAGTTTAATTCTATGTTAGACTCTGGAACCACTGTGCTTTTAACATAAATTCTCTTAGAAAGGGCTCGCAATCAGATGCAACGATATCTTTACACCTTTCAACAGAAACTTTTGCAGTCATTTTTATTTTTTGGTTGATCATTATAGTTACCAAATCAGGGAACAAGGCTGGATTTAGTTTAGCGCTATATTCTGTACCGCTAATTTTGTAAAAAAATGGAGAATCCGCTTTATTTCCCTCATCATTAAGGCCATTATATAATCTTATAATCTCTTGATAAATTATTTTTCCTTCTCTTTCAAAATCAATTGAGGCAATCGTATCAATCAGTCTCTCAATATCTTCTTTGATATAAATTTCATCCCCATAATTAATTTCATAACCAAGATTAGCAATTTTATCTTCAGCATCAATTGCAGAAGATTCAGGCAGGGATGACTTAATAACTTGGTTTAATTTGGACAAAACCATCAATGAAGTACCCTGCCCATCAAATTTAGAATATTGTCTATCTGAGAAATGCTGCTTAATGCTTTTATAGTATTCCGTTTTTTTGATTCTAAACCAATTACCAACAAGAATACTTAGAAAATTCTCAAAACTGATTGCTGAGAAGCCTGGCATAATCTCTTCAATTTTGTACCCCTGATTAATTACAGCTGTTTCAACAACTGATCTCCACGAGGGCTCCACTAAAGTTTCTGTGTAAGTCCCCGTAACTACTCTGTCCAGATTATAACAGTCATATTGACCATCATGTCCGCAAGCTCGTTCATCAACTCTTTTATGTATATAAGTTCGAATTTTTATAAACCTTGTATAAGGGATTTTAACTGATATCGAGATGCTTTTTTCAAAATTTAATAGTCCATTGATTTCTAAAACATTTGACTTTGATCCCACTATTGCACCTGTTCTCATTGAAGGTAAATAACTCTCAGTGTTACCAATATCATTATTCCTTAAACCATTTTTAACACGGAACTGACCTTGATAATTAACATGCGATAAAGTCGTTATTTGGCGTATAATCTTCATATTACTCATAAGATTAAATACTTTCATATCACTAGTGTTTTGATAAAATAATTCGACAGGAGTATTTACCTCTTGATTAAAATATGTAGAAATGTCTACAGAAAGTGCTGTCAAAGTAAATGCATTCAGCAAATTTGTTTGCTGACCAAAGTCCGAGTTTGTACGCTCCTGTAGAAATGTATGTATATCAAATAGATAGGAATGACTGAGACTCAAATATCCAGTTGCTTTTTGTTGTATCGCAGCCTTATCCGCAAAATGATTGATCGCTTTCTGTGAATAAGTAGCTGAATCAACCAGATTTTTTATCAAACCTTTTGTCTGCGCATCTGGCAAGTCAACAACTACAAGCCAATCAATAATTGCACTTCCGACAGAGAAAAATTCTATCGGATGAACAATAGCTACTGTATTCGAACCACTGTCATTTAGTGAATTAAAGGTGCTCAATCCAGATAATAGACCGATCGAATCATATAATGGGATATTATATTTTATCTCATTATTAAAATAAACCTCTTGCTTCAATTGAATACCAGATAAATTTCCAGTTCTAAATTTCGTCATATCCACAGTATTAAGCCTAGTTGTTGCAATTGTTCGCATGTCCTGCAAATATTCAAATATTTTGTCACTCGTGCCATACATAACCGAATCTCTCAACTTGTCATTCAGATCAACAAAATTACTTTTTAAATGTTGACGCTCAATAGTGTTTATATTATTATATATTAGATTCTGCTTCAATCTTATTGCGTCAAATTCATCAATTACGATATCTTCTAACTTATCTAATTTTTCAAGAATTTGGTTCAATTGCATTACAATCTGTATCTGATTGTTAGTGATAATATCAAGTTTTTTGTTTATTACACTTAATTGCTCTTGTATTTGCTGTAATGCTTTAAAAAGCGCTTTTTCAAATCCATTCTCATTACCCTTTGAAAAAATTGTTGTCGCGAGGCTTATTCCTACAGCCGCTATTCCCATAGGACCAAAGCTAGCTCCCATAGCAAGTTGAAATCCCACACCAATCAAAGTATTTAATACTTCTGCCTGCTTGGGATCACTCATGTTGCTGAGAATTGTGCCACCGATAAAATTCTGAATACTTCCAAATAATGCCGTTTTATCTCTCTGATGTGCAAGTGCAATTTCGTTTCTGCTTTCTCTGGCATCTAGTATGTCATTAATTAGTTTTTCCTGTACTGAACCAATCTTCTCTACATACTGTTCCAAAAAGATTCCAAAATTTTCTTGCGATGATAAAAGGCTACCGTCACCTATCTTGCCTTTAATCCAGTTTAAAACCTCTTTATAATCCTCATCATCGATCGAATTTATTTCTAGAACTTCTGAAGAAAGTCTTTGATCCGAGGCTATAAATGTAAATCCTTTAATATCGTTCTCAAACGTAAAGGCGGTTCCAGATAAATATTTATCATATACAGTTGTCTTTAATAGTTCGCTATTACTTGCAGAACTCATCCTTACCCTATCTTCAAATTCCTTATATCCACGTCTAAATGAAAATGCACCACCCATAACTGCATTTGCAATCTTCATCCATCGAGGAACAGTAAGAACAACTGCATAAGCAGGGTTGACTAGATTTAAGACAGAAATTGTCGTTCCAACAATTGCAGATGTACCTACGTAAGCGAACGCTGAAGCATCGAAAGTGATTTCTGCTGAAGAAATTAATTCTTTATATATATTTTGCCGGTCTTTCGCTGTTATTTTTTTATCATCCTCAAAAGCCTTCACTCCCTTCAACTTTTTTATCTTCTTTTCAGGAGATAAACTATCGAACTTAGGATCATAACTGATTGCGAGCAGTTTTACAAGCCCACTGTACTGGACTTTTGCATATATTTCATCTACTCCGAAGAGTTTGTTAGAATTAGCAGTTTGCCTAAGAAACTTTTGATATTCCTTATTTACATCTTCAATAATTTTTAGCACTGTTGAGTTTGGAGGAATAGAATAGGTTTTTAAAATTTCTAAAGGGTTTAAACCAGCAATTACGGACATCATTGCTATTCCCTTAACAAAGCGACGTCTTGAGAAATTGTTTTCCATATGATAAACTATGTTTAGTAAATAATTCTAGATTTAAAACTTCTTTGATCTTATACATAAGTGAAGATCCTTGCTATTTTAATAATTTCCCTAAGCTTATGATCAAAATCTTCATTTTTGTTATCAAACATAGTAATTCAAAAGGATATTCTTACAGGTAGAAATACTGGATTTATTTTTTACCCTTAACTTTTATAAATTAGTCTTTTTACAGTTTACCATCTTTAATTAGTATGACAGCGCTGATGATCTATTATAGACTCACACTTGCTTTTGCGTCAGGGCACAGCTATACCATTACTCTTAAAATAAGACAAAAGCGACTATGTCTTTGTTAAAAGGTAAAGCGAACTATTTAATTAAAGCAGATATCTTCGGCATGAATTCTAAAAATGTTACCACAAGTCTACGAGCAGGCCATAATAATTTTTCATAAAATAAATATTATGTTAGCAATTTGATTTTCAGATGCCTTAACAAAACAACTGCAGAATAAGAAATCTTTACAATTGTGGTTGTTGGCCTAACAACTGTGTTCGGGAAGCGTCCATATATTATATTGTTTGAAATTTTTATATAATATTTGAATGTGAAAAGCAAAAATTATTAAAGAACTAAATTAAGTTCTACTGAAATGACTGATAATAAAGCAAAATACAAAGTCAAAATCACAAATCTAGTTGTACATTTACCGAGTTCTAAAGCAAATATGAATTTTAAACAGTTTTAATAAGGTAAGATATAATATAGCATCTTGAGTGAGTGATGAGACACTATGAGAAAATAAAAAAAACTAATTAATAATTTTACATATGTGTTAAATTTCTTTAAAAAACTTTAAAAAATCAAAATTAGACTACGTACAAATACCCGTTTACACTTATTCTTAAAGATATTTATTTATATTTTCACCAAGAAGACCATTTAAATTATATGTTTGTCAACTTCACTGCCAAAATACATGGAGTATAAAGATTTTACAAACCTTTGAAACTTTAAATACTATAATTCCGTTAAAACGAAATAGTTTATATTAGGGGTTCGAATCTTGTTTAAAAAAACTGTTGTTGATGAATAAAAATTCTGATTTGTTTAAATCACGTAAAGCTTTAAAAATATTTTTAAAAGCTAACAGAAGAAAGAAAAAATTAAAAAGGCAATATATAGGTTATCTAAAGCATAAAGGCTCTGTAAATCGAAGTCAAAAGTTAACGAGAGACTATCTTAAGCCGAAATTTACAGGATATAAATTAAAACTTTTCAAAAAAAAACCAGAATATAACGATGTAATACAATTTCTTATTCCACGCTATGAAAAATTTTCTGAAAGACAATTACCCGCAAATGAAGATGGAAACTTAATTGTTCCTAAGACATTTTCAATATCTGAAAACACTGAAGAGTCAATGTATTTTTTAAAAAGACTTTTTCATTGTTTGTACTCCGAAAAACCACAGTTAATTATTGTAGATTACATCCTGTGTGAATATTTAGATGTGGACGCATCAGCTTGTATGGACTTAATTTTAGACGGATTTATAAAGTACTACAATAAATGCTTAAATAAAGGTCATAGAGTAAAAATAAATAGAATTTTGCCAAAGAATTTTCAAAATAAGCCACAAATTAGTAATGTATTGTTTTCAATTGGTGCTTATAAAAATGTAAAGCAATTCGAGATGATAAAAAGTCCTGATGCAGATTTTATAGCTTTCCATTTAAGAATTGGCGATAAATTACAAGATAAGACAGGGGTTCTGAAGGAGATACACGAAACTGAGATAGTTGACTATGTCATTGATTGTTTGGCTAGTTCAGGCCATACACTGACATCTATCGCAGAGGGCAATTTATCAAAAGTAGTTGGAGAAGTTATGGCTAATGCGGAGGAACATTCAAATTTTCGCCATCGATATGCAATTGGCTATTTTTTGAAGCCTAATAAAATTAATAATGATTTGGGAGTTTTTAAACTATCAATTTTTAACTTTGGTCAAACAATTTATGAATCATTTTCTAAGAATGATAACTGTAACCCTTTAATTGTTGAACAGATGTCAGATCTCTCAGAGCAATATACTGCAAGGAGATGGTTTAAAAAAGCTAAATTTGAAGAAGAAACATTATGGACTTTATATTCATTGCAAGAGGGTGTTACCTCCATTAAAAACTGGAAAAGAGGAAAAGGAACAATACGATTTATTGACCGTTTTTTCAAGCTCAAAGGTGATGACTGTAGCGATAACATGTCAAAGCTAACGCTTATCTCCGGCAATACTAAAATTGTATTTGATGGTACTTACCCTCTACAGGAAATGATAAAAGGAAATGATAACAAACCAATACAAGTAATGACATTTAATGATAGTGGTGATATTAGTGAACTACCTAACGATAAATATGTTACCTTTGTGCCCCCAACTTTTCCTGGTACATTGATAACAGCAAAAATTTGTTTAACAAATAAGAATATAATATAATGGAAGCAACAATTAATTTATCTGATTTTAGGACTCCTGGATCCAAAGTCTTTACAGGTAGAGACAGAGGAATCGTTGTTCGAAACAATTCTAAAATTGATGAACTTATTACCAATAATGATCACATCGAAATTGTAGTACCAGAAGACATTAGATCTATTAATCCATCATTTTTGGAAGAATTTTTAATTAATGTAGTACAAAAATTAGGTAAAACTGATTTTTATAAAAATGTTTTCTTTAAAACTTCGGGAAGATATGACATTGAGGAAGATTTACAAGAAGCTGTTGATAGTATATTAAGGGAAGAAAATGGACTTTCAAAATAAGTTTTACCTTAATTTTATTTTTCAAAAATCCAGTCCTTGGCATATGGAGTTATCTGATATTGCCGATATTGCACAGGTTTTTATCGCTTTGGTAAATATCGGGCTAGTTGTTTTTATAATACGAACTGATCTTAAAAAGACTAGCGATGCAAAAATGGATGAAGCTCTTAAAAATTCTACATCTATCAAACTTCAAGGTTTCAAAGATTTTATCATTGCTCCAAATTTCGATCACCTTCAATTTTTTTTCAATAATCTTTTAACTCTAAAACAACAAATTACTTCTGCACAGATTGATGAGGATTTAAATATTGAACTTAATAAGTTTATTAAAAGTGAGGTTAGTAAGTTTAGGGTTAACTTTAATGACGCAATTTTAAATGTTAATAGAGCACTTTTTGATGCGATAAAGTTAAAAATAGAGGGATTAAGCGATCACTTAGTTACTGTCATTTCCGATGGTAATTATGATTTAACAGATGCTGAACTTTTCTCAACATATATTGCCACTCCTATTAATTACACCAAAAACGAGATTGTCGCCTTAATAATCACTTATAAAGGGGATTAAGCTGCGTTAATTTATCCCATTATTTATTATCTGAAAAAGTTTTTGAAGAAACTCGCATTTTACTAAATTACAATCCTCCAAGATTTGACGTAAATATTACCGATTCTTAGAGTGGCCAAGACATTTTTATGATGCGTACTTGAGTGTGAACTAGCTTAAGATACAACTAAAGTAAAAAACTGCATTAAAAGTTGTACAATTTGTACATCTATTGTATATTTGTGACGTCGAAAACAAATAAAAAAGTACGGTTTTCCGTAATTAAAATTTGTTTTTAGATCACATCCCTTTTTAATTAAATACACTAACAATGGCAAAGCCTATCAAAAATACCCCAGTTCTAAGAGGTAAAGAAGCCGTTAACTTTTACAAATCTATTGATTCAAATCGAGATAAAAAAGTTAGTGTTGAAACTTTGACTTCTATCAGAACTGATGCGAGTAGATTAAAAGAACTTCTAAAGGTTAATTAATGCCTTTTACAGGATTTTCATTTTCAAAATTAAATTCTAACACAAACATTCTACCTTTTGATTGTGGAGATGAGGATTTAAATAGTTTCCTTAATAATAAAGCTATAGCGTACAAAAAAGAGTTGCTAGCAACTACTTATTTACTTGAAAGTGATGAAAAAACTGTCGCGTATTTAAGTATATATAATGATGCGTTAGCTGTACAAGAAAAAGATTTCGCCTCAAAAAGTGCGCTGAATAGAGCATTAAAAGAAATTATTGTTCATCCGAAAAGGCATTTGAGACAATTCCCTGCAATAAAAATTGGTAGACTTGCGGTTTGCGAATCGACAAAAAAAGAAAGAAAAGGAATTGGTAGAACTCTTGTAAATTTTGTTATAAATTTAGCTCTCGAGCAAAACAGCGATTGTGCATGTCAATTAATAACAGTTGATGCATATCGTGAATCACTTGACTTTTATAAAAAACTAGGATTTACTTTTCTTACTGAAAATGATAGAGAAGAAGATACGCGGCAAATGTATCTTGATCTTAGACCTCTAATGAATACTATTGCAGAAAGTACTTAGACATACATCACTAATTAACAATGCCCTAAATTATTAAATATAAAAAAGTACTATACAAACTTTTGTGGCAGGATCGCGGCACAACCTAAATGGAGTAAATACCTTTTCTGCCACAAAAAATTAAAGCGCTTTTTAAAGATATTTCACCCGTCTAAGTTTTGTGGCAATATCGTGGCACAGGGTGCTTTTCGAAACTAAAAATTAACTAATAGTAAGGTTTATCACAGCTAGGTTCGAATCTGCATCTCTCCATTTCAATATTCCCAAAAAATTGTTCTAAAAAGAAACATTCTTGCCTAAAAGAAGGTGTTCAACAGTCGAACACCTTTAAATTATTTTAAAACTTATATTTTCATTTTCAAATTGAAAATTTTAACTAAAAATTTAAAAACCGGATAGTCTTTTCGATTTAAAAAGAAAATATAATAAATCAGTATGCACTTTAAGTTCATATAAATAAGGGATTTAATAATTTTTACCAACCTTATCAAATAAACATTAAAATAGGAATTAAGTGTTCGATTGTGATCCCATCCGTTCCACAAAAAAGCCTGTAACTTATTGTTTACAGGCTTTTTTTTATGTGATTCTAATAAAAACGAAGCTTAATAAACACTCAATTTCAGTAATTCCTTTTTATACTGAACGAAGAACAAACATTATTTTCCAACAATTTGCTTTCGGTGTACTATTCCCCAATCTGCAAGATTACTTATTATGGTTTGCAGCGTATTACCTTGTTCCGCAAGTTCATATTGAACTGTTATAGGTTGTGTATCCAGCACGGTTCGTTTTATCAACTCGTTTATTTCTAATTCTTTCAATTCTTTACTCAGCATTCTGTTGGAAATCCCTTCATTCAAAATATCAGAAAATTGTCTTTTACTGTAACAGCAAATAGATACAAAGTTTCCCCGATAAGTTAAATAATACCATAGTTTGCGGGATATTCAATATTGAATTAAGTATTATCTTAGCAATTAAAAATTACTGATCGTTGAAAGCTATTCACAATATCAGAAATTAAAATTTATGACATTAATACAGCACAAATTTGTGCATTAGAAGAGAAATGAAAAATAAAAAAGGATTTACTACTACCCTATTACATTCAGACCGACTTTTACAACCTGAGTTTGGGGCTTTACATCAGCCTATTCACACTGCAGTGACATGGGGATATGAAGATGTAAACGGACTTATAGATGTTTTTCAAAACAAAACAAAAGGTTACGCTTATTCAAGACAAGGCAATCCAACCGTTACTGCTTTAGAGCACAAGGTAACACAAATGGAAAACGGTCTTTCGACAGTTGCTTTCTCAACAGGCATGGCAGCGATTACTGCTGTTATTTCATCATTATTAAAAAAAGATGATCATATTATTGCAAGTTCATACCTCTTTGGAAATACAAGGAGTGTTATGCAAACATTTATGGATATTGGTATTCAAATCTCTTTTGTTGATGTTACTGATATCGAAAACGTAAAAAAAGCGTATCAGTCAAATACTCGTATGGTATTTGTTGAGACTATTGCAAATCCTGCTACTCAGGTCGCTAAACTTGATAAAATTGGTGATTTTTGTGCAGAAAACAAACTGATCTATGTTGTTGATAATACGATGACTTCTCCTTATCTTTTTAAATCAATTAATGTCAAGGCAAGTCTTGTTATTAATTCTTTGACAAAATACATAGGCGGTCACGGCAATGCGCTTGGCGGCAGCGTTACAGATACCGGTTTATATAATTGGGATGATTTTTCTAACATTACTCCTATTTTAAAGAATCAGATTTCACCTGCTATGCTTGGAATTACTCAAATTAGAAAAAGAGGATTACGAGACGGAGGCGGTACTTTGTCTCCCGAAGCAGCGCATAGCATTTCTGTCGGATCAGAAACTTTGGCTTTAAGATTGGAAAGAACCTGCGGTAATGCCTTAATTTTAGCCCGTTTTCTGGAAGAACATAAATTAGTAAAAAAGGTTAATTATCCTGGTTTGGAAAGCCATCCCCAGCACAAAATTGCATCTGACTTATTTGATGGATATGGCGGATTAATGAGTTTTGAATTAGAGGATAAAATTGATTGTATTACATTTTTAAACCGTTTAAAAATTGTTATTAAATCAAGTAATTTAGGCGACACGAGAACTCTTGCTATTCCGGTTGCAAAGACAATTTTTCATGAACTTGGCCCTGAACGAAGAAAAGAAATGGGAATTGAAGATTCTCTAATTCGGTTGTCAATTGGAATTGAAGACACTCAAGATTTATTAGAAGATTTTGCTCAGGCATTGTACTAAATTTATCCACTTATTTTCATAAACGAAAAAGTAATTATCATGATTATCAATCAATTCCACAAGATTACAACATGATTTTAACGTTCTAAATTACAATAATACCCTAAATTTTCTGTTTATTATAGAGAGTAAACGCCCGTAAAATTTAAGTAAAAGCCATAATTGACTAATTTTATTCTTATAAAATTGTCGAAAAACAAAAACCACTCTTCACGATTTGTGTTGAGTGGTTTATCATTTTTAATACAACCAAAACCCGATTGAAGCTTTATAACATTTACAATTTCATTAATATTAAATTGTAAAGCAAAAAAAATCACATCATTGTATTGATACGAATACTCGCTTTAATAAGTGCCAAAGCAGATATTTTTGAGATATGGATATCTTTTGGCTGATGATGCGAATTCTGACTTACAAGTTTTACAAAGTCTTTACCTTGTTCTGATTTCTGAACATATTTTACCGTTATATATTCCTCCCAGTCATTTAATTTTACACTTAACAGATACATTTCTCCAAAAAAGATATTTTCAAATTCAGTTTCTTTATATAAAATTATATCTCCGGATTTTAGCAGCGGATACATACTGTCTCCCGTTACAGAAATAGCTCCATCACATTTTGGTAAATTCGGAATCTTTATAGTATCCAGAATTCTTTGTGGTTTTCCACTGTTAAATAATTCTCTCAATCCGGCAACAGCCTCAAGGTCATACAATGGTATTTCCTGACTTAAATGTATCGAATCAATAGTTTTTCTGTCATTATTCATTATAACAATATCTGTATTATTTGATAGTAACATTGGCCCATTTCCTGTAAGAAGCCATTGTGAATTTATGTCTGGAAAATAGTGTAATATTTTACATGCTTTATCGGTTCCCATATTACTACTATTGTCTAAAAACTTATTAGAAAACCCTAGGTCATTACAAAATTTATATTTACTAATTCCTTTATAATCAAGGTATTCCTTCATTCTTTCCGTAGATCCCATAACTTGATGTATTTTTTTACGTTAATTATTTGTTTTGATGTATTATTTTACATTATATTTGCAAAGTAAAGAAATAAATATTTCAAAATAAAATATTTCTACACAAAATTAACTGTCAGTAAAAACATTAAAATAAAATAAAAACAAAAGTAGCTATATAAGCTTACTTATAAGAAGGATTTTAAAAACGCTAACAGTTAGAAAACATTCGAAAACAGATATTAATCTTAATCAATTAAAATGAAAGCTGACCAAATTGAAGAGAAAATCCGGGAACTGGAAAACTGGCTGATTGAAAATCCAAATAGTGCCGAAAGAAATTTAATAGAATCTGATATAAAAAATTTAAGAACCATTTTAGAGAGAAATCATGAGTAAAAAACAAATCGAAGAACGTATTGCCCTGTTATATCTTGCGCTTCAGTTCTGTTCTGAAAAAACAAAAACGTTTACTGCCGGAGAAAGAATCTGCATTAATCAGGAACGTTTTCAGTGGATGCACATTCTAGATAATGAAACGGCTGCTCCCCGACCAGTTTCATCAAATATTGAAAACAAAATAAAGGACATTTCAAAACTGGCTCTTTTATGCAATTTCAAACCTTATTACGAAGATCCATTTAAAGAAGAAATTGAAATTACCTATTAATTAACTTAAAAACCATAAAACTATGAACTTTTCTATTTCAAAATACAAAACAACAAACTATCGATTTATCTCAATTTTCTGCAAAACAATTAAAAGATGCTTTAACGAGAATTGAAAATAAAAAGAATGAAGAAAGAGATGCATATAAAAATCTGGTTGCTGAAACAATTCCAAAAGCACTTTTAAAACTGCAAAAAACCTCTGAATTGATCAGTAATGTAAAAACAGAAACATTTCAGCTTTTTGAAACTATTCTGGATTTAAAAAATCAGGTTTATGGTTTTAAAGAAAAACAAATGTCGCATACTTTCTCTAATGAGAAGGAAGAAATTACAATTGGATATCGTATTAATGAAGGTTGGGATGATACGGTAACGATTGGAATTGAAAAGGTTCAGAATTATATTTCATCTCTTTCGACAAGTAAAGAAACGGCCTCGCTGGTTAAAATTGTATTCAATCTTCTTAAAAAAGACGCCAAAGGAAATTTAAAAGGATCAAGGGTTTTGGAACTTCAAAAACTGACAAAGGAATTTAATAATGAAGAATTTACAGATGGTGTTGAAATTATTGCTTCTTCTTTTAAACCTGTACGTTCAAGCTGGTTTATTGAAGCAAGTTTGATTAATGAAAATGGTACGAGAACAAATATTCCGCTGTCTATGTCATCGGTTGATTTTTTACATGGATATGCTTTTAATTTCTTTAACCAGCAAAATGAGCAAAACAATGCAGCCTAACAACGACATCTATGCCTCAGTGTTATTAGCGATTTTGTTGATAGCAACCAACTTAAAGCCCATACTTTTATTTAGAGAATGGCTGAATTTTAGAATAAAAATAATTTTTAAACAATACCAAAATGAGCGTAGAAATAAGGCCAATTACAGATCATGAAAGTTATCAGGTAAATGATCACACGATTTTTAAAGATGGTCTCGGAAACTGGAATTGCAAAAATGATTTATCAAATAAGGAACTTCATGCTTTTAATCAATATGAAAATGTTGTGATTAAAAATCCCAGATTCAAAAAGCATACTAAAGCCACATACAGAGGCTAGCAATTACCTTTTTAGTTTAAGGCCGAAAATATCCTGATACTTATTGCTCAAATAATATTTTGGGCAAGTATAAAAAAAGGTTCCTGTTTCTACTTCATAATGAGAGAAACAGGAACCGAAAAACGGACAGTTTTTGTCCAGATAACAAGCAACCAAAAGCCATTCTTTCTTAAGTATTCCAAAGCTTTGCAGCTATGGAAACAGGATTGTCATGCGAAGTTTGCCGACCTAAATTGTTAAAAAAAACATTTAACAATTAACCTCAGAACGAGGTTTTGTAAAGCTGTAGAATTAAAAAACCATTAATAAAGATCAAATGGTTTTGGCTGCATGCAAATATTATATCCGGATTTTGTCTAATAATTTTTAATCATTTATTAATCTTCTTTAAAACTTTATCCTTCTCTAAATCTTTCTTCAATTTTCTTTCACTCAATAAATCTCCATCCTCATGCCTATATCCTCAAACAGAAGTCTCGGAATTCAAAAAAATAAATTACTGCGTTACAAACTCATTAAAGAATTATATCAAAAACACAAAACAGAAGACATTCCAACAACGGTTGTCTGGCGTAAATACGTTTATCCTGTTTATCCAATTTCACGAACTACTTTGTATGAAATTCTTTGTACGCCAATAATTTCAGAATTAAAAAAAATCGAAGAACTTATGGGAAATCAGCATAAGCCTTCTTAAGAATTACCTAAGGAAATCGAATCTTTTTGATTCATAAACGCATCTTTTTTATGATGCAAAGATGAAGCATTTACTTCTTCAAAAATGTTCCTTGTTCGCTTTCCGTACAACTATGTAAAGCCCTAGAATACAAATGTTCGCATACCTTGCATTCGTTTTTTTTAGGGCTTTTTTCGCCCAATCTTTGCAATGTCAAAAGGAAACAACTACAGAAATTGAATCTAAAATTCTGGTTGTATTACTTTAAAAAACAACACCACGATTGTTTCCAAAAACATTTTAATCTAATTACATAATTCAATAATAACATCCAATGGAGCAGTTTCTATACCCTACTCTGACCGCATTTTTTGCCTCATTTATAACCTGGTTTTTCTCCATGAGAAAATCATTGGCTCAGGACAGAGCCGCCGAACTCGACAACGCTGTTAGCGCTGTAAAATATTACCGTGATCTGCTTGATGATATTACTGCACGATTGACTGCAGCAACTGATACAATTAAAAAAATGGAAGCCCAGCATAGAGAACTTATGCTTATTAATCAACAATTAGTAGATGAGTTACAAAAATTTAAACAATTAAACGGAAAACAATAATGACACTAGCACAAAAAACCTTAGAAATTGCTACGGCACAAGTTGGTGTCGAAGAAATGCCAAGAAATAGCAACTCTGGCCCGGAAGTAGAAATTTATTTAAGAAGCGTTGGACTCACAAAAGGATACCCGTGGTGTATGGCTTTTATTTATTGGTGCACTCAAAAAGCGGCCTTGCAAATAGGCGAAAAAAACCCATTAAAAAAAACCGGCGGTGTATTAGACCAATATAATTCTAGACCACTCTTAGTGAAAAAAGTACCTCAGCCTGGTGATATTTTCATCATAGACCTTAAAGAAGGCTTAGGCCATGCCGGAATAGTAGATAAAGTCACCGGAACAACTATTTATACTATTGAAGGAAACACGAATGACAATGGAGGCCGCGAAGGCTATAAGGTTTCAAAAAGAAAAAGAGACATAAAAAGCATTAAAGGCTTTTTACGATTATAAATCAAATTAAATACTATCTCAATATGATCAAAAATTTAAACCGAATTGTTTTTTTGTTTTTTTCAGTCTTAGTTCTGGTTTCGTGCCGTAGTCCGAAACCGGTTCTAAGCGAAGAAAAAACCAAAACCATCACAATTAAAGAAACGGTGCATGATACTGTTTTTAAAATTCAAAAAGACAGCAGTTCTTTTAAGGCCTTACTTGAATGTCAAAACGGGAAAGTAGTTCTTAAAAATGTTATTCAGGCCGAACCAGGGCGTACATTAAAAAGCCCAAAGGTTCGTCTTGATAACAATAATCTCAGCGTAGACTGCGAACTCAAAGAACAGCAATTATACGCCCGCTGGAAATCACAGCAAGTAAACGAAGTTGAAGTAAAAACCATTCAAACTACAAAATTTGTTAATCATTTGACTTTTTGGCAAAAAGTGCAAATTTGGATGGGACGCATCCTTCTTCTTATCCTGATATACTACATCGGCAGATTCGCACTTAGATTCTACAAGGTTCTTTAAAAGCTACAAATACGATTTAAAAATAATTTCACACCATAAAAATATGTCTGCACAGTCTCATTTTTTCATGGAGTCGGGGGATTTTTCGCAAAGTCCGGGACAGTCTTTTGGACCTGTTTCGAACACAGAATTTAACCTGACTTCCAGATTTACCTTGTCCTCTCCACGAAAAGCTTATTCAATTTGCAAAGGAGTTGTTTTAATACAACCGCAAACAGGCAATACTGATAAAGTAAATCTTATTGTTCGTCCGTATAAACAGCCTTTTTCAGGATTAAACATAAAATATTTTATCTACAGAGGTTTACAAAAAAGTGACTTCTTTACTGATGTTGCTGAACCTTTAATTATTTCAACTGACAGTTCAAGCTCAGATTTTATCACTAAAATCAACATTGATTTCAATGCTTTTCATGGAGACCGCAAAGATGCTCAGGAGAATCAAATTACACCTCCGCCTTTTACTGCCAAATATATTGGTTTTGATGAAAGCATTACAGATTTAACAATTCCGCTATCTGCTTTCTTTTTTAAAGAATCTGAATTTGTTGCAGCAGGAAATACTTTCGACGAAAAAGATGATTTTGAATTGCCTATGATTGGCATTGGAAAATCACTGGGAAATTTTGCCGAAGGAGATTGTGGAATTGATATTGTTCTTAATTACGGCGATTACAAACATAATTTTGACAACAGCGAATTTGCTTTTAATTTAGAATATGCCCGTAAAGCTTTTGCAACTTTATCTGTAACAGAAGCAAATCCGTTCAGGCAAAAATTGCAACGCGAACAAAGCACTCAATTTATTGACATCGCAGCTTTCTACGGCTTATTTGTTCCTAAGCAAAGCGTAAGTATTACCGCAGCAGGAGTGCAAACCGATAAAAAAGGTGTTGAAATATACGATGCCATCATCAGCAAATTTGCTACAAAAAACAATTGGTACGTTTACATTCAGAGTGATCGCACACGCAGTTATGATTTTTACGGAAACTATAAAATCAATACAACCGGAGATGAGAATCTTAAAACAGGATTATTAGCAAATCCGGAAACTCAAATCGTTCCGATGACAAATGGTACTTATGGAACGTTGGGCTGGCCTGTTTTAATTAATACCCAACAACAGGCGAATACTGTTACTACAAACAATTTGTATTTGCAATTAACCACTGATAATGATAACAATACTGCATTTTACGGACAGATCGCTAATGTAGCCAACGCACAAAAAGATAATTTCATCAACGCCGATGGTTTGCGATTACCGCCTGATGTTGAAGGCAATTACGGAAATTTAACCTCAACAATACAGCTTACCAATTCTGCTAAAGAAGGTAGAAACATTGCTACACTTAATATTTTGCTTTATCAGGGAAAAGTAAATCAATATACAACCGGAACTACACTAGATGAAAACGGAGATCTTGTTATTCTATACGGGCAAGCCAACTTCTTTGATAATGTTTTTAGTTTAATTAATGCTCAGCCTTTACTAAAGTTAAGCAACGATAGTCGTTTCTCTAAAATGACTTCTGAAAAGCTGAATCTTATTAATGAGTTTTATGATAAAAAGCAACAAGGTATTTCAATAGTTCAAACCCTAACGGTAAATGATGTTATCGAAACAGGAATTGAAGAAACACCTACTGTTGCCCGCGTAACTTATCTAACAGAAGCTGCAGATGTTATGAACAACGCCGTTTCTGCAACCGGAAGCACTACACCTGATACCAAAACTAGTTCTTCTGCTAGTGGAACAGTATCTAAAAATAAAACCTACGAGTTACCTGACCCTTATTATTATAATCGAAAAATATTTATAGATAATGGTAATACTATTACTGGTTTGGAATTAAAAACATTAGATGACTCAATACCAAGTAAGATCGTTTTGGGTTTAACCAAAGTTGAAAACGATAGTATAAAAGCAAAAATTACTCCCGGACTAAAAAACCCACGCTTGTTTTTAATTGATTTATTTGAAGACAACAGCGAATTACTCTCACCTGAAAACATAAAATATCAAAAATATAAAGTTGGTATTGTTGCAGAAAATACGCTAGGAAAACTAGAGCTTTTTACCCCCGAAATAAGTGTATTAGTGTATTCGCTAGATAGAAACTATCATTTCAGTAAAGGATATAGTGATTACATGCCTGCTAGTTCTTCCGGCAAAAACTTAAAATTAATTTATACAGATATAACAACATAGAAATGGAAGCAGTTATTACAAAATCTGGCTTAGCAGTTAGAAAATCAGGTCTATCATCATTAGTATTTGATATTTATGGTTTATTATCCAGCTTTAAGGATTTTAATCAAAAACAGGTTATTTATTTGAATGTATCTAATTTTTCAGAAGAATCTTCTGAAAAAGCTTTACCTGGATATTATTATCAAGATGAATATGCTCTTTATATGAATAATCCAAGCGGTTATACGATAGATAAATTAATCAAAAATCATACCTACAAAGCTTTTATTAATGCCGAAATAGATGACACAATTCAAGTAGAAATTATTTCAACAGAATCTCGTGATAATTTTTATAATTACAATGAATATAACTTTAAACATCTAGAAAGATCTCGAAATTATTTATTAGATATATACTCTCAAACTTTAAACCCTGTATATATAGGCACTGGTATTCCTAAAACAAAATTACTACATCAAACTGCAAAAAGTTTTTTTTATAAGCAAATGTCACTATTTGACTCTGTTCCTGATGATCAAAAAAACAATTATTTTGAATATGTTGTTAGATGTGCACTACGGATTAATACAATTAATCGTGATATTTTCGCAATCTTGTTATCACCGGTAAATCAATCTAATTTACCATCCCCAGAAGATCTCTCATTAATTGAAACTTTAATAAATAGTTTAAATTCTAAATGGGAAACAGAAGTTATTCTTACAAATAACCCTATAAAATTACTCCCTGATATCATAAATTATTATAAGATTCTTGTAAATTTTTATATAAATTGTTTTAGTAATCAAAAATATCTAAAAGATTCAGGTTTTATTGTAAGGTTGCAATACTTTATCAATGTTTTAGATATAGATCTATTATCCACGATAAATTCAGTCTATAAAATAAAATTATTAAAAATCCTTGCAGATGACTTTAATGATAAAAATTTAAAATTAGAACCTTCCCAATTATCAAAAGCCATTGTTAAAATTTCTGATTCTTTTAAAGAAGATCAAACAACACAGATTGATATTTTTTTAGAGGGCTTATTAAAAAGTTCAATAGAGATAAAAGAAAATGAAAGAAATAAAATTACATTATTTGAATATATCTATCGAAAACTAAAGAATAATTTTTTTGAAGAACTTTGGCAACACTCTCCACTTTACTACAAAATAAATAGCGCTTTAAATTTAGAAAAACCAACTTCTCCTTTATCTGCCTTTATTACCAAAATTTATACACTTTGGACCCAAAGCAAATACAATCCTAACCGCAATAATATTTATAATCCTGACTGCATAGGATATGGAGCCCAAAATTCAGGCAGTAAAACATTTATATATACTCACAAACCTGCTACTACAATTTATTCTGCATATGAAGGAGATGATGCAAAAGACTCTGTCTCAATTGATATTAACAAAGCTCCTTTAATTATAAATCTAAAAACTTTTTTTATCAATGCACTAGGATATACCAGAGATACGATTGAAACAAAATTTGTTGGCCTGGATAAGGTGGTAGTTGGTACAATTGACTCAAAGAATATAAATTTAACAGGAGCTCCAAATCCATCTGCCGAATCTCAAATATTAAATGGTTTAGTATATTATCCTTATGGTTATTACAATCTTTACCAACCCATACAAATTGTTAGAAGTGATTTAAATAACGCCGCTGAGTTTTCTACTCCCACGCATTCTTGGACAGATGGTTCTGAAACAATCCATCAAACTTACATTCCTGCTTTTCTATTTCATTACATGCAAGAAAGAGAAGATACCGATTTTATTTACGCCTTTATCTGGACAGTAATTAAGGCTGCATATAAAGCAGTTCCTAAAGTATTTGCATTAAAACGAATGATTGAAACTGCTCTTGAAGGAATCTATGAAACCTTAGAAATTTTAGAAACTGCAATACCAGAAAATAAATATCAGATAATAAATGACTATGGAAACCAATGTGCTTTAGATAATAATGACGGTGTATTTTGCAAATTAATTGGTAATCTTATTTTTTGGTTGGAAGATTATCGTACAGCAAATAATCAGGTTATTTTTGATCTAGTAAAAAGAGCGGCTGGAGATATAGTCTTTTATGTCGAAGAAAATGGATGGCCTTCAGATTTTGATGAAGAAGACGGCGAAGCTAGAGAATTAATCATTAATTTAGCAGGTGAAAGGACTGACTGCGCTGATATAAAACAAACGGTGATTAAAAAAGTCGAAGCAGCAGAAGGCTATTCAATTAATAAAGTTGGTACTGAGGAGCCTTTGTTTTCTGATGCTGATTATGATGAAATTTGTAATTATGTCTCAAATTTAGATTTATCTGATGATTTTAGTTTTAACTCTCAAAAAGACATTCAGATCGCATTTATTTTTAATGCTCATAGAGAAACTAAACAAGCTAAAGTTTCAGAAGTAAAAGAGAGAATAGATTACTGGATAAATATAAAAAAACCAATTAATTCAGGAGGCAGAGATAAAATTCCTTATATTTTTGGAAATAATATAATCGAAGCTCAAAATAATTATTCCCTTTTTAAACAGAGAATGCCTGAGTTATTTGGAAAATATGATTTATTAAAATATGAAGATAAAAGAATTGGGGGATCAGCGTTATATAAAAATCCTCCTGGCGACATTGATACATATTTGTTTGTTAGTAATCGTGAAATTAAAAATTTAATTGATGAATACACTCAAACTTGGCTAAAATTAGCTGGAGAGAATAATAATAGAAGAAAAAGAGAGCGATATGAAGAATATGGTGAATCAATCGAGATTACTTATGAGAAGAGACAAATTATTTATGGAAATTTAATTATTAAATACAAACCAGAAAATCCAGAAAGCAAAAGATTTGTAAAATTAAAGGATGATAAAATTGACCCATATTATACTTCATCGTTAATTAATTTTAGTGGGCCAAAAAAAGAAGTCTTTGATATTACAATAAAAGACAGCTCAAAGGATTCACAAGGAACCCCTCCTTATATTATATTAAATTTATAACAATGAAAACAATATATACTAATTTATACAATAAAGAAATTACTGTACAACAAATTCAATCAAATAGTAAATACTACAAAGTTTTAAAAAATGATGATAACAAACTCATAAAAACTGAATTCTATGATAACAATAATTTAAAACATACTTATTTCTATCTTGATTTCGAATCCTCACATCAAGACATATTAACTTTAAACCACAATAAATCTTTTTCTATCATAGAAATAGAAGTGATAAATGAAAATTATTTTAAACATTTTGGCTTTGAATACTTGAATGGTATTATAAAAAAGAAAGATTTATCTATATACGACAGTAATGAGTATTGTTTAATGATTCAAGATATAACTATCGATACTAATTTGCCAATGTATAATGAAACATGCAAATTTTATAATGATTCCAGCGGTTACCAATTTGAATTCAATTATTTTAAATCAGGTGAATTATCATCTATTTTCGTTTCAAATAAAACTTTGCGTTTTTACCAGCCATACAGAACTGATGAATTAAATATGATTCCTAATTTTGAATGGTGGGATCAATACTCATCTTACTATTTAAATGCGGAACCAGCTGTACCAAATGGAATTATTATCGTTTAACACAACGCTCATCGAGACGCAATTAGAATGGACAATGTTAAAAATATGATAAACGAATAATCATGAATATAGAAAAACTCACTTATTTAAGAGATAATCCCATACATTACGGAAAAACATTTAATTTTCCAATAAAACCAATTTCTATTGAAGAAATAGAAGATTTAGAACAACTTTATAATAATGGTAATCTATTCCCACAAGCACTTAGAGAATTATTGTATCTTGCGGGTAACGATTGTTATGTCTTAGACTATGCGGGTAATACTCAAGAGGAGTTACAAACAGAAGTTAGAGAATGGCTATCAAATTATAATAAAAGCATAACAAGACCATTTTTTGCTATTGATGCTCACAACCCTGGTGAACAATTTTTATATGTTTATTTAGATGAAGGTGATAACCCTACAGTTTACCAAGCTCATTTACCAACCAGAAATGATATTTTGCCTTTTACAAGTTTAAAAAGGACTTTATCTGATTTCATCAAAGTACATGTAGACATGGTAAAAAAAGGATACAATCCCTTCTAAGAATTCCCCCCCGCTGGCGCGAGCGTCCCGCTCGTGAACGCTAAGTTGTCTCGTCCTGAAAAAACTTTATTTATCTAATTTATAATGGCTTGAAAAATTGGTATTGATTAACATTCCTGTGTGTGCACGAGCGGGACGCTCGCGCCAGCAGGGGATATCGTTATGGATAGCGGTTTATTGTTTGGAAAAAGTCTAGATCCACTAGGTATATCTCATGAAGCGGTAGATGCTTGGTCAAAAAATGGTATTACTTCTGTAGAGTATTGGTTTGAGGGATTTAAAAATTCTATTAAAAAACATTTTGAAAAAATTACTAACCCAAAAAATGGTAAACCACCCGCTCTGCGAAGTGTTCACAATTGCTGTGCGAAGTCTCGCGACTTGTAGCCGTTGCCATATTCCATTCCAATCTTTTTTTGATACTTTTTGCAGATCATTGTAATCAGTACGAAGTCGGGAGACTTCGCACAGCAATCAGCAAATTTTACAAATGAGCACTTCCCCTACTGACGTGCGCATCTTGATCGTGAACACAAAGTATATAATAGCTCAAAGACAAAATGTCTTTGAGCTATCTTAAAACTATCACTTAGATAGAAGATATAATTATCAAAAAATACTAACATGAGCGTTCGGCTTGTCAAAGTGAAAATTGTCTCATCCTGAACAATTTACGGTAACCCACTTATCTGAAAAAGAAATCAGTAAAATAACCCGTAAATAATTAAAAATGAGTGCAAATCACAACAGAATCAGAGTCGCAGATTTAGAAAAAAATCAGCCTAACAAGGTCTTAACAACAAACCATATTGGCGAGTTAGAATTCAGCGACATTAGTAACATTAAAACCGATAGCTACAATGGATTAGATTACACAAATGAAGGCAAAGTGTTAGATGCCAGACAAGGAAAGATTTTAAAAGATATGATTGATACGATCAACATACAACCAACATCTTTAATCAATGATCTTACAACGGGAGGAAACTCTAACGCCTTAACTGCCGAAATGGGAAAAACGCTGGAAGACACAAAATTAACCGCAACAATTGCAACAGATGCTGAAACACAAACAGAAGTTACCAGTATTGAAGATAAAAAAGTAGTAAGCCGATTGAAATTATTTAATTGGTGGCAGTGGGTTAAATCACAAACTCAAACCATTTCAGGAATTTGGAATTTTACAAACAAAGTTACATTGTCTTCTGGTACAACAACATCGCCTTCTCTCATTATACCTAACGGAAATTTGACCGTATATCCACAAAATGGAGCAATTGAAAGAGATCTGGACGGTAACTTATTTAGCACCTCAACTAATGAAGGCAGAAATAAAATAATCACAGAAAAAAATGCTATTACTTTAATGACTAAATTCTCTACTGGAAAATCAGATGCAACACGTGCGGTTTCCTCACAATCTGAAAGAGTTGTTAAATCACTACCTACTGGTTTTTTTTCAAGTAAGATGTTTGGAAAATTAAATATTTCTGTTGAGTATTCATTTGATTATCCCTATACCGGAGTGCAGCCAACCGCCGTAAAATTAGAATACTTTTTAAGGTATGTTAATGGTTTCTATAGCACAAGTGTTTGGGGTTCAGATAATTTAGGTCAATTATTTTTAATAAAAAGCACAAATCTGCTGGGTCCTTTATCAATGAATACAAGTTATACTGAAGAATTATCAACAACCCTAAGAACTAACTATAATAATAATGGAGACAATGGCAACCAATGCGGAATTGGTATCGGAAATGTGTTTTACAACACACGAAAATCAGATAATTCAAATAATGAACTATCTAAAAATTGTCAATTTGATATCGTAGAACGTGTAACCTGGCAGTATAGCGATGCTAACAATATTAATGCAAACAACGCCTACAGAAGAGTTATAGCTGGTATAAATGCCTTTTATATTGAAAAAATATTGTGATTTAATACAGAGCCAATTCTATAAAGCGTTCACCCTTGTCGCTACTATTTGCAAAAAATACATTCACCTTATCTCAAGTTTAAGCTCAATAAGGGGACTTGTTCATTAGCAAGTCCCTAAAGCTTAATAACAGAATTTAAAAATTCTAAAATCATTATCTAAAACACAACAACTAACACATTTTTTTATCCATTTAGAAACTTAAAATCACAAGTTTCCATAGCTTTTTATTGGCTTTTTCTAAAAGCTGAACTTATAGATTATCCGTTTACTTTACAACTCTGTAAAGCCATAGAACACCACTGTTAAACCACTAAGCATCTGTTTTTTAAAGCACTTTTTTAAGCTCATCTTTACACTGTCAAAAGAAACAAACACTGCAAAAAATACAGAAATCGAATCTTTTTAAAAGTATTATAAAGCTTGAATAAATGAAGGCAAATCACAGCATAATCTTAACCGAAAGATTATGAATTTGATTGCACCGATTGGTTACAACAACTAGAATTTAATCATCCAAAATACGAACAAATTTAAAGTCAAAATTAGAATATGCCAACTAATCCAATTCCAGCGGTTCCAATTCCTACAGCAAGATATTACCCTCGATTATCAGAGGTAATTACGGTAGATGATTTACCTGAGTTTTTGTCATTTGTTGAAAATGGCTTAAATGCCATTTTTGATAAAATACATTATAAAAACTTGCAATATTCAAAAGGGTATCGCGGTGACTCTGCCTTTTACAGTCTTGATATTGTAACAAGTACAAAACTGGCTCTTCCCTTGCCTTTTGGTTTGGGCCTTGTGCTTAATCCAGATCTTGACGGGGATTCCTCCATTACCTCATTTCCAATTACCCTTGAATATCAATGGGAAATCCTGGCTTTCCTGAAAACATTCAGTTCCAGCAGTTTTTCTTATTCTTTAGAGGATTTTTATTCCGTAGGATTACAGGTTTTCCGCATTAGCGAAGAACAGGTAATTGCTCACATGCTAAACATTTTTGTTGAAGCTGCTGAAGGAAAAACAAAATTTGAACAACTCCTGGCTGATATTAGCAATTTTCAGGGTCTTACAGAAGAATTAGAATTTCCTGCGGGAGTAGAACAATCTATTGATAACGTAATGAAACTTATCAATGGCAATACTGCCATTACAAAATCGGTTTCTTTGCTTTTGTTTGCTGTTTATATTTTAAAATCAGATTTAAGCGACACAAAACAAAAATTGCATGAATTCTACAATATCATTGTTCCTGATGGTATTGAAGCTCATATTAAAAAAATTATTACTCCAAAGGCCAAAGCTACTCTGGCATTGAGTGCAGGTATCGAATTCCCTCAAAATATTCTAAGACCGGTTAATGCTGATGGTTCTGCCTTTGAATCTCCTATGGCAAAATCAATGTTTGTATTTGCCAAAGCACAATTATATGCAGATACTGAAGCCGGAATTGGTTATCAATTAGAATTGGGAGGCTCATTACTTCCTTCTAAATATGCCATGATTGGCAATACAGGATTAATTCTTGAATTAGACACTTTAAAAGTAGATTTAAGTAAAAAAACAAACATTCCTGAAGCTGATGCAGATGGCAGACCAAATGATTTTATTGGTATTTATGCACGCGCTATTTCCGTTACTTTGCCTTCAAGATGGTTTCATGACGAGACTGAACATCAAGGAAATACTGCTTCAACATTAAAAATTGGTGCTTCTGATTTATTAGTAGGATCCGGAGGTCTTTCCGGGAATATCTATCTTGAAACTGTTCCCGTAGTTACTAATGGAATTTTTAGTTATTTTGATGATAAATTCAGTTTCAATTACCCCATCGCTATGTTCGAAAAAGACGATGAAAGTGGTGAAGTAGATGAAAAAAATATTAGCGATTATAATGATTTAACTGCTTTTTTAGGAGAATTAAACACTGCTAAATTACCTTATTCTTTTAAATTTCCTCTAGTATTAACGACAACTTCTTCAATAGTTTCTACAACTATCAAGAAGTCTACTACTTATACGTTTAATAATGCACAGGAATATCAAAACTTTTTATCGCAATTAGCAGAAAATACACTTTGGAAAACCATAGGATCTCCAAGTAAAGGTTTCAAAATAGGATTTAATAAATTTGATATTTCGTTTAAGCAAAACAAAGTAATTGGTTCTAACATTAAAGGACAATTATTACTTGAGAAATTTAAGATTAAACGACCGGATGGTTCACAAGTTCCTTTCGCTGCTACTCTTGAAGGCCACTTGTATGATGATGGCGACTTTAATCTTACAGCTTCTTTTGCTAAAGAAATGGCGCCAAACGCTACATTATTCAATCTTGTACATTTTGATTTCTATAGTTTCGAACTTGGCAAGGAAGATGAAGATTATTACGTAGGAACTTCCTGTTACATTTCGTTTCCAAATCCTGTCATGAACAAATTAATGAAAGGACAGGGAATCGATATAGAAAGGCTGCGTATTTACAGCGATGGAAATATCGAAGTACAGGGAGGATCAATTCCTATTCCTATTAACTTTTCATTAGAACTTGGACCGGTAAAAATGTCTGTTTCGAATGTTAATTTCGGTTCTACCCAAATTAACGGTCGTAAATATAATTTCTGGGGATTTGATGGTGCAATCAGCATTAATCCATTAGGTCTGGATGCTCGTGGAGAAGGTGTGAAATATTATTATTGTACTGAAGATGGCCATTCTGATTCCTTTATTAGAATTCAAACCATTGAGGTCGATTTAATTATTCCCGGAAGTGCAAGTGAATCATCTGCAATGGCCATCATTAATGGTATGATTTCTCTTCCTGAACCAGGAAAATCACCTGAATTTATGGGTGAAGTTTCTCTGAAATTACCAAAAGCAAAAATTTCTGGTGGTGTATCAATGCGTTTCATGCCTAAATATTCTGCGTTTTTATTAGATGCACATATTGAATTACCTACCCCTATTCCTTTAGGATTTATTTCGATTTCTGCTTTTAGAGGTTTGCTAGGGCTTAAATATGTAGCCACAAAACAAGCAGCAGGATTAAAAGAAGATGATTCATGGTACTCATTTTACAAATATCCAAAACCCGGAATTAACATTAAAAAATTCAGCGGACCACCGGATTCCTTACAATATAAATCACCATTCTCTATTGGAGCCGGAGCAACATTTGGTACAACTGCAGATGGCGGACATGTCTTGTCTTTAAGAGCAATGTTATTATTATCGCTGCCTACTTTATTTTATATTGAAGCAGGATTAAACGTTATTGCCGGACGATTAGGCCTTATTGAAGATGATCCTAGTAATCCTCCATTCTTTGCTATGGTTGCCTTTGGAGACGATTCATTAGAATTGGCTGCCGGAGCAGATTTTAGTATTCCTAAAGACAGTGGACAAATTTTCCAGCTTCATGCATTGTTAGAATCAGGCTTTTTCTTTAAAAATCAAAAACCGTGGTATGTAAATATCGGATCTAAAAAAGACCCAATTACGGCCAGAATCCTGACTTTATTTACTGCAAAAGCATTTATTATGCTTTCGGCTCAGGGAATTGAGGCTGGTGCCAGATTAGATTTTAAACTGCAGCAAAGCTTTGGTCCTGCAAAAGTTAAACTATGGGCTTATCTTGAAATGGGCGGAAAAATTTCGTTCAAACGTCCGCAAATGGGAGGTTATATTACTGCCGGAGGAGGTATTCAGATTAAGATTTGGATTATTAACGTAGAGATTGTTTTAGATACCATATTCTCTGTCGAATCATTTAAACCGTTTTTAGTTTATGCAAAATTAGAATTAAATGTACGTATAAAAATTGGTTTTATTAAAGTGCGCAAAAAATTCGTAGTCGAACTTCAATGGGATATTAACCGTATTGTTGATCGAACTCCTTATAGCCCGCTTCCTATGGGAACTTACGGAGATGCTCAGGACAACAGAACATTAGAAAATGTAAAAGGTGTTCACATGCTTACGAATCAGGCATTTGCACTTGATTATTTCGGCAGCCTCCCAAATGGAAATGATATTCGAAAAATAATTCCATTAGATACTTTTATCGATATTAAAATGGCCAAAGGAGTATTGCCAAACAACGATTTGTCTCAAAAAATTGGAGGTTATACCGGAGATGCAAAAAATTATACCGATATGATGCCGCCGGTTAGTACGCAAGCTGGTAGAAAATTGCGTCAGGTTAAACATCAATATTCTATTAAATCAATTGGCATAAAATCCTGGAACAGTGCTACAAATAAATGGGAAGATTACCATCCTTTTGAAGCTGTAGTAAAAGAAGCAGACAGAACCAATGAATTGAAAAAACTGCCTTGGGCACAATGGCAAAAAGTAATTGATCAGTATGACAGTGTTCGTGTTTTGGCAACTAATCCGTTTTCATTTTTAAGTGCCGGAGAACCGGGATGGCATGTTCCGGAACAATACGGAATTACACCTTCTAAACTTTTCTGCGTATCTGATGCAATCGAAAAAGAGCACACTGATTTTCTTAATAAAAAAATTGGTCAGCGTTATTATGTTCCAACACAATATGAAGCAGATAAAATCAATGGATTATTCTTTAAATTAATTGGAGATGCGCCTGAAATTATTGATAAAAACACCCTTGAAGGCGGCGATTTTATGAGTATTACCGGAGAAAGAAACCCGCTTAGATACAATAGATCATTATCATTTAAAAACTATAATGAACTAGAAATCATCTTTCCTGAATCTGCTATTGAACCAAGAATAAACCTGACAACTCAGGCAAAAGAAGTAAAAATCAAAGCCTTTACTGCAGTTATTGAAGAAGGTGCCAAGTTAACATCATACGTGCCTGTTGAAATTAAAAAGACAGCAAGTTCCGAAGCTTTAAAGGAGTTAACTTATACTAAAGCCGAACTATCAAATGCTATAACCTTATATGATATTAAAACTGATGCGCTTTCAAAAACCAAAATTGATAAAATTGTAATCACGCCGGTAGCTGCAAATGCAGATCGTATTAAAGCAATCAGAGATGAAATTGCTGCCTTATTTGATGAAACTTACGCAAGTGAAGATGGAGAATTTTCAATGTCTGGTCCTAGTGATATGTCACAATACAACTTATTAATGATCGAGTTAGCGGCATTAAAAATGAATGCAGGAAATGATAATGTATCAGTTGGTGAGCCTGACGATCTAACGTTTACCCATTTTTATGGATACAATGGACAAGCGGTTTATACCTTCGATAAAGTTTTTAAATACAATGATACTTACCTTATTTCATTCCACCCGCAGCCAAACACAACGGTTCTTGTGCAAATTGATGCAAAAGGAAACATAGTAAGAGAGCGTTTATTAAATGGTGTTGTGACTTCAATGCAAGTTGTAAACGGTAATTTATTGGTAACTCAGGCTTTAGACGCTAATCAATGTAAAGGAATTGGGCAAGCAATTCTTAATGACGACTTTATTGTTGGCTGTGTAGCTCCTGCTCCTGCCACAGCAATTGTTGAACTTGATAGTGTATTAAATTTAAATTCAGGAATGCAATATCAAAACACCTATTCTTTAGGATTTAACAAACTATTGCCTTTAGTTGATAATGAATTGCTTTGGATTAATACATTAGAAAATGAAACTCAAATTAATTGGGTTAATGGAGCTACTCGTGCTATTGTTCGTCGTGTTAAAATCGATGGAACAGTAATTAAAGCACTTCAATACGGTGCTGCAGAATTTAGTTTGATTACAAAAGATAAAAAAATCATTCGTTTTAGTATTAATAGCGCAACCAAAACGGTAACTGTAACAGATACGAAAATTGTTTCTGATACATCTATTGCTGAAATTACTGATGCCGTAATCGCAAATGATAAAACTTTAGTTTCAGTTAAACTTATTAACGGAAAATTTGGTTTAGCCGAAATTAACGGCGCGACACTTAAAATTGTGAAGCACGATACCATTTTTAATTCTGCGGTTTATTTGTCTAATAATTCATTGAATGACAATGCCGTTCTTGCTTATAATGATCGCTATTTATTTGTATTTAATACCGCATTAGAACTTACAAGATTAATTGAAAGAAAAAGTACGGTGGATAATGCATCGATCATCAACATTCAAAATGAGCCATCAGTTAATGAAATAGTGATGCTTTCATCCAAACCGAATGAAAAAGGAGTTTATTTCTCTTTGTTTAATGATCAATTTGATAACTGTTCATTGTATGCTGCAGCTACTGTTTCAGTAACTCCTTCTACATCAACTTTAGCAGTTGGGGCTACAAATTTAACTGAGCTTACAGCAATTGACAAGTCAGAATACAAAAGAGGAATTAAAAACTCAAAATTAATTACAACCAATACTGTTATTTGTTCTGATGGTGGAAATTCTGACGATGATCCTGAATTAACTTACAGTACTAACATTCAAAGAGTTGAATGGTTAAGTAAAGAAAGTTATTTCCATAATACAACCATACCAAGTTCTGCTGCAGTTATTGAAGACAACAAAGCGATGGAAGCAGCTATTCAAAATACTGTTCAGCCAATTTGGAGACCAAATACAACTTATTGTTTAGATTTTGTTTTGGCAGATACGGTAGATGATAAATCAACAACAGACTTTACATACTATTATGGTTTTAAAACATTAGGACCTGTAGGACATTATCCTGTTGCGAACCCGGCTACGCCTGTTGGTCAGGATCCTGCGCCAAGCAACGAACTTATTGATTTATCAAAATCACCATTGACATCATTAAGACAATATTTAGATTATAACCGTTCTTATCCAAACGCAGATGGTAGTTTATTGCAATCTAAGCCGGCATTTTATGGAAATGAGCAATGTAAAGTTTCCTTGTTCTTTTCAAATCCATACGCATATCACATGTTTAACGATTGGGAAAAATATGGCGACAGCAGACCAAAAGTTAAAGGTGTATTGAATCTTATTATTAACGATCCGCTTACTGATGAACTTATTCCGTATCCGTTGCCTTTAACTGAAACCAAATATCCAAAAGCTGAAGAACAAAATGTAGAATGGGTTGATGATAATGATCCCAGAGTTCCGGTAGGAATTCAGTTATTGAGAAACTTAATCAATGGAAATCCTGCGATGAAATGCCAAATTGAAATTGGTGGCGCATTAAAACCAAAATCGTATGGTTTCAAAGTAACATTAACAGATTTAAAACCATCAAAATTGTATACTGTTTTAATCAATAATTATTTTGATGCAAACCAAAACGGACTTATTGAAGATGCTGAAAATGTTTTGGTACACCAATTCGGATTCCAGACTTCGCGTTACAAAGATTTTGCAGAGCAGGTTAATAGTTTTATTATAAATGAAGCCGAATTACAAACCAAAGCTTTATTTGATATTAATCTAAGTTTAGTTCCCGAACAGACACAGGCTTTATACGATGTTATTACCTCAACACCAAACGCTTTAAGTGATTCGATTGCATTGAAATATCAGCATTCTTTTGATCGTGCGATAGAAGGAATTTTAAAACAATCTCCACTTGATCCGGCTCAGAGAACAGAAGTCAATCGCATCGTCAACACAAATACCGATGATGTTGTAGCGCTTTTAATTCGCAACCCTGAACCATTTAATATTCCGAAAATTCCATTAGAAGAAATTAAAGATACAATTTCTGTTGTTGATGTTACTGGTGAAGGTGAGAATGTTGTGTACACCAAAAAACCAGAATATAAAGTATTGTATTCTAAAGATTATTCTCAGGCATTGATCATGAATGACGATAAGAAAATTACCGGTCCTAATCTAAACATCTTGTTTGAATACAAAATGTGGAATAATGAAGCTGTTAAAATCAACAATAGTATTCCGTTAACAGTTTCGGTTGACAAACAAGTATTAGCACTAGAATTATAAAAAATAAATCTTTAAAAAAACAAAAAATGAGTTCTATAAATCTTCAGGCAAGCCCAACTTCGGGTTGTGAAACATATATAGCTATCGTTGTCGACGAATCGGGTTCGATAAATACCAACGAAGCACAGCAAATTCGAAGCGGGCTAACTTCATTTATCAATTCTCAAACTCAGAGCAATATTACACTTTCATTAATCGGAATGTCTGATAGTGACAGTGTGTTAAGAGCTGATAATGTTATTCAAAAAAGAATTTCAAGCAATCAGGCTGATTTTTTAACCTGGATCAATTTATTTGGTTCAGGCAGAGTTAATAAGCAATCAGATTACTGGGCATCTGGTTTAAAAGCTGTCGACAATTTATCTGTAACTCCGGATATTATTGTTGTCGTTACAGATGGTATGCAGGTCAATAATTCTGAGGCACTCAAAACTTTATATAGCGATCTTAACCTAAAATCTAAGGTTTTTGTTTATGGTGTTACAAGTACAGCAAACAACGTTAACGAATTAGTAACGCCTCTTACTTCTTTTTTAGGAAAAACACCCGTTTTAAAAAGCAACGGAGTTTCTATCCTAAATTCAGATTACATCAGGGTTCCGGATTTTAGCACTTTGGGTACTGAATTAAATCAGCTTAATACTGATTTATCAACTGCACAAATAGGCTGTGTAGCAAATGTTAGTATTGTTGAAAATAAATTGGTTTATCCGGTTTTACGCAGAGGTTTAATTGTTCGTAAGGAAGCGGGAACTTTAGTTCTTAAAAACAAAAGCCGTGTTGCTTTAACTTTAAATGCCGGAACAAAAATTCACACTGCCAGTAATTTAAATGGGTTGGTGTTTAAAGTTCAGGATACAGTTACTATTCCCGGATCTTCTCAGACTGATGTTAAAATTCGTATTGGCGGGATACCTTTACTTACAGGAAATTTCTCTGCTCCGGTTGTTTTAAACAATGTTAAAAATCCTGCCGGAATAACTATTAATTTCAATGTAACAAAAGAGTTATACGTTGTTGGAGAAACTACCGGAACTACAGCTTTACAATCAACAAATTTACAAATTGCCACTTCAGGTTCTAAAGGAATTGATAGTACAAAAGGGATTCATCTTCGTTGGATCCTGGCTGGAGAATTAGGAGAAAAACATCTTCCAAAAGGAGATTTATTTTCGGGGCAAAGGGTTAATTTTAGCAAACCAGATGACTTTGTAAAGGTTTACAGAGCACCATATACTAAATTCAAATATGAAGTAAACTTAAATAATCAGCCTAATTTAGTTGATAACACTAATGCACTTTGGATTTATAAAACTACAAGTCCTGAAAGATCTGTTTATGTAAACTTTAAAAATCGTCAAAAATATTTATTAGTTAAACTTTCCATTAATCCCAGAACAAATCCTGCAGCCTTTATTCAGGCATACGGAAATGAACTGATTGAAATTGAATGCAAAAATGATTTGTTTTTTGCTGCCGAATTATACTTTAATTCAGTAACAACTTCCAGTACTGTTAAATTAGAAACGCTATCGGTTGCCGAAAATATTATTACGGCATCAAAAAGAGTTACAAATCGTAAAACATATTCTTCAAATCAACTTAATACTGTTCGCTTAGTTGCAGAAAATGGACGAAGCATCCGACTTAAAGCCAGTAATTGTCTTTTAAGTAAAATTAATTTTGAGTTTTATGCTGATTTTATTACGAATGCAAATACAGATGGTCTTTGGGATTTAAAAGGAAAATATGCATTAAGTGACAATGATACAAAAGTATTCCAGCAATTAGAACCAAAACTAAACGCCGTTCACGGAAAATGGTTAAAATACAATGATGGAGAATATGTAAACATCGCGAATTACAAAGATAAATGGAACAAACCTACGACTGGTGATGATAGAAACATTAAAAAAGTTGTAGCCAAATATCTGGAATTAAGCCTTGTATCCAATAACCCTACCGCAATAGAATCTGTTACTTTTGGTGATGATATTCCGGTTAATGAACCTTTGGAAGGAGAACCACAGCAATATGCCAAAAACGTGACCGAAATATCTAATTTGGATATGTTGAACATTGCCGCAAATGATTATCATGTGGCACGCATGTTAGGTTTGGGATGTATTGATCTTGACGATGAAGTGTTCTCCGGAGAATTTATTTATCTTACAGAATACACAACATTTGGTGATCTCAAAGGCGGCAATACAGAAAAAGAAGTGCTGCATCTTTCAATGAGTATTCCAACATCTGTAAATACAGAACGTTTGCCTCTACCTGTACAATTAAGCAAAATTGTACCTGGTTTAAATATTGGTTCAGACGAAATTCAGCCTGCAAAAATTACAGATCCAAACGGATATAGCTTTGACGGAAAGAAAAGATATGTTAGCTTGTTCATGGATGATGTTATGGATTATGACATTGATACTGATTTCTTTAAATCTTCAACAGAATATGACGGAAGTGCTTTTACATTTCCAATTTATCTGGGAGTTGATTATAAAGTTGGAACAGAATTAAACTGGAGAAAACCCGAATTGTCTTTTGATTCAGAATATTCTAACATCAACAAAGACCTTCAAAAATCATATTATGAACCGGCTCCGATTATTATTCCGGAATCAGGAAGATCGATTTTAAACGTTCGTCAGGAAGAAATAGGTGTTAACAGATATTTCTATCAGGGATACGGAATCAATATTTTCTCAAGAGCTTCGACAGGCCGACAAATCAGTATTGAATCTGAAATTAAACCTGCCAACAATTTAATGCCTCCAACGGGAATTAATTCGCTTTTGGTTACAAAAGAAAGTCCTTTAATGTTTACATCACAATCTGAACAGATTCGTTATGACGCAATGCCTTCAGGAGATAAAACATTGATCAGAATTTTATTTGAATATTATACAATTCAGGAATTATTAAGTTATAGTATTCCTGATGGTATGACAAATGAAGACGCCTTAAAACCTTCCAAAATTTACCCAGATGATGAAGAAATATTTGCAGATAATTTTAAACTATATTACAAAGATGGTCTTCCGCAAATAGAATATGCTGCAATTAAGGATATTCAAAATACGACTACAGACAATCTTACCTCAATTATTAAAATTGGCGAGTATAAAATTCTTAGCAGTGGCGAAGAAATTAAGCTAACGCTGAATGACGTTAACAAAGCAAAATTTATAGGAGGTATTTTAACAATTGGAGATCAAAACTATGTTATTAAAGATATCGATGTTTTCTTTAAGCTAGTTCAGGGCAAAAATGTATTTGATTACGCCCTGGTTGAAGTATTGAAAAAAGAAGTAGCTGAAAGTATTCACTCTGATGGTGATGCAACTGTAGATTCTGAACAAATTAAGGCTATAAAAATGCCCGAAAATGGTTTGTGTACTATGGTAGAAAACATGCTAACAGCTTCTAACTGGCATCAGCCGGGACCTCTTAATTTTCAGGTTCAATATCCAGGCAATCTAAAAAATGTTCACAGAGAAATTATTCAGCCAGATGCTGCAAATGCAAACGACTTACAGGTAGAAAAAACAAGAGGAATTTGGGGTGATACCGTAATTGAAAGAGTTCTTGAAGATACTTATCAAATGGATGCTAAAGGAAACTTTGTTTTGAATGCGGAGGGAAATGCAATTCCGTTACCCGCCCAAAAACATCTTGGACTTTATAAGATCATTTTTAAAAACTTTAATCTGCCTCAACATCCTCAATTTAAGCCGGGAAGCGAAAATTCTGTTGAATGGTTTAATGGTACTGTTCGATTATTTACAAAAAGTTCTGTCAAAGCAGGAAGTTCAATTCCTGTAAAGACCAGAAAAGAATTTAAAGTTGTAAGAACAGAAAACATTGGCGAAACCGGAGATTTGGTTCTATATGTAAATGATACTACTTTCAAATTAGGAGACTTCATTAATCAAACAATGGATCCTAATCACGATGAAATTATTGGAGCACAAAACAAGAACAATTATACAGCTGGTTATATTTCACAAAAAGTAAACTATTATCCGAGTTATAAAGTATATCTGTACGCTAATCCTGCATACGGAATTAAAGAGGCAAATATTTTACCTCGACAAGATGAAAGTACACACTACTCTATCTTCGGAATTAGCACTCATTCAAACTCGTTTGATTACGATTCGAAAATTAGCGTGCCTAGCCCAATGTATTCTGTAAAAATTGTAGAACCATTAAGACCCGAGGATGTAAAAGGAAGTTTGTATGCGACAAGACCTGATTTTTATAATCGTTCGACCTATACACTTACAACCCGATATCAGCATAAACCATACGGAGCGCTGCATTACAGGGCAAACGATGAAGATTTATTAAGTGTTTTGTATGAAAGAGACACTATAAAAACAATTCGGGAAGAACTGAAAAAACTGGGTGGTAAGGAAGAAGTATATTTTGGCAACAGATGGAAAAACTTTCTCGATTTTGATTTACTGCAAACAAAAGCAAATTATGAAACATTTCCGGAAGGTGAATCTGAGGCAAAATACCGTTTTCCTTTACCTGATAATGAACAATTAAAAACAGCTATTAATGATTTTATTAAATGGCACAATTTGTCACAAAATCAAGATGCACCTGAATTTACCTCATTAACAGCACTTAATCAGGTTATAATTTCTAAATCCAAAGGAGTTAAAGAGGATTTACTAGCCATTCATTTTATCGAACAGGCAATTCATACAGCATTTGTACCTCTTACAGAAGTACCGGTTATTTATGATTACATTAATGGAAATGATTATGTGCCAATTAATAAGAAACAAAAAATTAAAGATAAAAATGGTCATACTTTAAAACCAACTGATCCTGATTTTGATATTGCTCCAATGATGAAAATTACAGATGAAGCAACATACAAAACACAGTTTACTGATTTTAATCTGGATGGAAATTCTCAAAACATCTATTTCTATGGAGTTCGTGAAATGGATATCAAAATGAAATTTAGTGAGTTCAGTAAATTTTTAGGACCTGTGAAATTAGTGGCCTCAAATCCGCCGCCGACACCTGAAATTAAACGAATTATGCCAATTCTGGAAAATCAGGTTTTAGGAATCAAGCCTTCTGTTCAGATTGAATTGAACACGTACCAGCCAGAATACAAAATTGGTAAAATAAACGTATATCGTGCCACTTCGATGCTTGACGCACAATCGATAAGAACGATGACGTCTGTTAAAGAGGTTTTAATTAATGAAGATACTTTATCTGCTGATTTTGAAAATATCTGGACGGTTTATGATGACTTTGAAGATTTGGAATATGTTCCGTTTGGTGATGGATTATTCTACAGAGTTACTGTATCAAGAGAAATTGAATATGCAGATCCTGATTCGACAGAGACGAATCCTAATATTAAAATTGATTATGCTCCGTCGCAGCCGTCAAAAATTACAGCTACAGTGATTGCAGATAATGTTTCACCTGAATCTCCTGTGTTAGAAGCTACGGGAAGCGTTACAGGAACAAATCAAGAAATCTTAAAACCAGTGATTTTCAATTGGGAAAAAACAGTTCATAATGGTAAATACCATTTGTATAAAATGAACAACAAAGGAAACTGGGAAAAAATTCATGAGTTTGTATTAAATGATACAAATGTTGTTCTGCCTTTACAACAAACTAAACTGGAAAGTGATGAACTAGTAATTAAAAATGATGATGGTGAAAGAATCTACCACCATTTCAAAGTAATTTCTGAAAATTCTTCAGGTATGTTTAGCAGTGAAGAAAAAATCTTAACTCTTTAAAATTCAAAAAAATACCAATGAATAATCTTCATTGGTATTTAAAATCAGTTCATTAATAAATATTTATAGCAAGAAATAAAATTAAACAACATGGCAACAGACAGATTTAACATTGGTACCAAATTCGAAACCGGAGACATTCCGTCACAAAGCGACTTCAAAGAAATTTTTGATAGTTTCGTTCATAAAGACGAAGACAAAGCCGATTTTCAAATGGTTGAAGCAGGTCGCAGCAATGAGCATTATGTAACTCCGGCGCTTTTATATAACGGTTTAAAGAATATTGGCATTATCACAGGCAATTGTTATATGCCTCACAAAGAATACTTTGAAAGTACATTTAGCGGTACTACCCTATCTTTAGAAAAATTACCAATTCAATATAGTGTAAAACTTTATAAAAACGGGCAATTATTGCAAGAAGGAGAAGATTATACGGTAGATTATAATACTGCTGTAATTACATTTTTTGCTCCTGTAAGCGATAGAAATATTGAAGTAAATTACTGGTATAAAAATCTAGGACCAAATCCTGGTGGAGAGGCTGGTGAACCTATTGATTTCACATCCTTTTTGCACACTTCCGGAAATGAAACCAAAAATGGCCTTTTAACTTTTAATAATACTACTCCTGCTTCTACAAGCGGAATTGTGTTAACAAATAGCGGAACGGGAACTGCATCTGCATCACTTGATATTAATATAGGCGGCACAGGAAATGGAGTTTCTATTCAAAATTCAGCAGCAGGAAAAGGTATTAAATTATCCAATACGGGAGCTGGAGTTGGTGCTTACTTAAATTCGACTTCGGCATCTGTTGGAGATGTTTTACAGGTAGCAAAAGATGACGTTGTTAAAACAAAAATTGACGCAAATGGCATTGTAACAGCTCCTAAATTTGTTACTTCCGGAGGAACTGCTGCAGATTTTGTTAAAGGTGATGGCTCACTAGACAATACAGTATATGCTAAAGATACAGAGGTTCTCCATACTACGGGAAATGAATCTAAAGATGGAGCGCTAACTTTAACACATGATTCCTCGCCACAAGATGTTTTAACTATTAGCAAAAACAATAGTGCAAATTGTTTGAAGTTGGTTCAAAATTCAAATTCAAATGCTACAACTTCTACCTGGGACACAAGTACAGCAAATGTTAACAGAAAGGCTATCAGTATTAAAAAGCAAGAAAATGAAAAAGCCTTTATTACCCATGACGGAAATGTAACTGCAACGTCGTTTACAACATTAAGTTCAAAAGCAGACATTACTGATGGATTATTAAGTTTGGCTAGTTCTGCTTCTCCAACTGCATCTCAGGATCATGCAAAATTATACGCCAAAAATGACGGTACCAATACAGATATGTATGTAATGGGAAGTGATGGTGTTGAAAAGAAAATTGGTGGTGGTGGTGATTTATCAAGTTATGCAAAATTAACATCACCTGGATTAACTGGTGTACCAACTGCTCCAACTGCTGTTTCAGGTACTAATACAACTCAAATTGCAACTACTGAATTTGTTCAGTCTGCCTTAAACAATACTGATTCAGGAAATATCAAGACAAGTGGATTTCAATCTGGTTTAACAGGTCTTAAAGTTTGGCAAAATGAAAGTTTAGACACTATAAATGGAGCCAAATTTATTAATTCTTACTCTGGTTCTTACTTCTCATCTTCTGCATTGATAGTCGAAAACGCTTCAGGAAGTTCAGGTCTGTATGGAGTAAATAAATCTACAGGAAATTTATTTACATTAAATAGCGAAACAGGTTCAAACGGTTCTCTAATATCTTTTTGTAAAGATGGGACTGAAAAAGCAAGTATAAATGCTGCAGGAGAATTTAAAGGAGCAAAATTTATTGTAACTGGTGGAACATCTAGTCAGTTTTTAAAAGCAGATGGTTCAAGAGATTTACAAGTATATGTTCCTAGATTTCTTAGTATACCAGCTGGAAGTACAGAAACCGGCCTAAGAATAGAAAATTCAAATTCTTCAACTGCTTTAGTAATTAATAGTTCATATACAGCAGGAACAGGTGCGACAACTATGAATATAAATGTCTCTAATGGAAAAGGTATACTTGGACAAATATCTTCTGGTCAAGACTTTTTAAATATTATAAACGGCAGTAGTGGCGGTAGCTCTATTAATATAACAAATACAAACGCTTCTACATCTATTCCATTTTTAATAAGTAAGAATACTACTGAAAGATTTAGAATAAGTGACTTAGGAATTATAACCGGTAATGGATACAATTTAGCAGCATTACATACAGCCCCTGCTTCTTCTACAGCTACAGGAATACTTGGAGAAATAAGAGTTACGTCAAGTTACATTTATGTTTGTATTGCCGCTAATACCTGGGTTAGATCAGCCTTAACAACTTGGTAAAATTAATATAAAGTATCTTTAAATAGATACATATTTTCAATAAAACAAAATACATAAAATGGAAAACACTATCAATAAAGAAGAATCAAAAACGATCAGTCAGGAACAATTAAAAAAGTTAAAAGACTTTAATGTTTTCATGGATAAAGCCAGATTATCATTAGGTGAATTGTCTATTCAATTTGAATTTCAAAAAGCTGATATTTTGAGCCAGATTGCTATTCAGCAACAAAATTTCAATGAATTGGAAAAAGCAATTAAAGAAGAACACGGTGATATTCGGGTAAATATTGAAACCGGAGAAATTGTTAGACAAGAACAATAAAACTCTTTAATTTTTTTAACTGCTATTAGGAACCACAAATTTATCTGCCTATTTGGTGTGGTTCCTTTTAGCTTTTATTCTCGTTTTTCACTTTTTAATTTTTTCTAATAAAAAATGAAAATTTTATAGATTGATAGCTCAAAAACGTTAGAATACTTTACCGCATTTTTAAAGTCTAAATTTACTTTCATCAGGTTTTCATTTTCAAAATAAATCAACCAAACCTTAACTCAAAGTTTGGGTCAAAACTATCATATAAATTAGTTTCTACACAAAAAAACTTAAACATCTTATTAGAATTTCCAAGTTAAAACTGTAGAATTCTAATAGAAAAAATAACAATCATCTTATACAAACTCGTATGGAATATTACAATATAGCAAAGTCATTGACCGCAGCAAAAAATGATTGCGCTGTCGGGGTCATTGGAACTTCTGTCACACTTACCGCAAATGCAAATCAGTTTGTATCAACCGTAAGTGTAGAAGATGCAAATGCAAAAGCCGACGCCTGGCTGGCTGAAAATGTGCAGGCGTATGCAAATAATTTAGGAACATGCAGACTTACAGCATGGAGAGGAATAAATCCTTCCTGCGTACTTGAACCTACCACAGAATTATCTCCTTTTAATTACTTGGTTATTAGATACAAATGGGCATTAGGAGCCGGAAGGGATTTTGACACTTATACCGGTCTTGTTAATACAGGAACGTCTCTGGATTATAAATGGATGGGATGGGGACATGGAAATGATTACGAAATTCCAAAAAATGCAATTGCCGAAAATGCTTATATCATGTGGGGCGGAGATAATACGCAAGAAAATGGTGTAGAAAGCTGCCTGGTAAATTTCAGTAAAATAGCTACAGATTATCCTGCTTTAAATACGATCCAGGTAAGAATGGCAGGTTCATGGTACGGTGCAGTAAACTCAGGGAATATTGACATTGAAGTAACCACATATCTGGGAGGAAAAATGGTTAAATCAGGTTATGATATTATAAATACTGGAGGAACACTGGTACAGCAAATTAATTTCTCTAAAAAAGTGCCTATTCAAGGTACAAATCTGGCTAAAAATATCGAAGCAGTTACAAATCTGGGTTACATAACGTATACCAAAAACTCTTCAACAGGACAAATTGTAATTCAATATTAAAAAATTTAAGTATGGGAAATACCGGATATAAATCTTTCGCTAATCTGGAGTTATATTATACAGATGATAATAGCTCTGCAGGCGTTACAAAACCTAATATAGTTAGTGATCCTGATTATATAGCACCAGTTTTAGATACTGCAACTTGCGCTCCAAGTGAAAGATATTACAATACAGAAAAAAAATTAAGTGCCGTAAAAAATAACTGTCCTAGCGGATATTCAGGCAGCTATGTTACACTGGTTGCCCGTGCAAATCTATTTGTATCGAACATTAGTGTGGCTGATGCAAATGCGAAGGCCAATGCGTGGCTGGCTTCAAATGTGCAGGCTTTTGCCAACACTTCAGGTACTTGCGAACTTCCTTATACTGGTGGCGGTGGTGGAGGTAGCGGATGTTTTGTTGAAGGTACATTAATTACATTGCCAGATGCTTCAACTAAAGCAATCGAAGAGTTACATCTTGACCAACTGCTTCTTTCTGCAGAAATTGAAACGCTTACGGATACCAATAATGCAAATGAATTGTATAGATGGTCTTCTGCTTATTTATCAGAAAGAAGAATTACATCGCCGATAACCAAAATTTCAAAAAAAGTTGCATACAAAACGATAATCATCAATAATGGTTTATTTGAAGCAACTCCAACTCACTTGCAATTAATTCAACGTGATAGTTTTTGGAGATTTATTCCTCTGGGAGATATTTTGGTTGGAGACAATTTATATACTATCTACAATGAGATCATTCCTGTAACATCTGTAACTATCAACTTAGAGGCAAGAAATATTTATCCGTTAACATTAAATCCATTCCATACCTATTTTGCAAATGGAATTTTAACTCATAATTATAAAGAAGCAGAAAATCCAAATCCATAAATTAAAGTTCAGATTTGAACAACTGGTGCGTCAAAGTTTTCTATGTCATTCCAAAAAAATCTGGTCTTATTTCTAGGAAATAAAATAATATTAACCGTTTATTACTCGCATTATAATGGGAAGTCTAATACAAAATACAGTTTTTGGTAAATCAAATTATAAAATAAACACCTACATAGGTGGGGTTGCAAGCAGTGTTAACACTCCTACATTACTAGCCGTAAAATTAGGTATTTCAGCTAATAGGATTAAACTATTTCGCATTATACAAAACAATATTGAATGTGCGATTACCGGAGGAACTTACTCATTAATACACGGTTGTTGGTTAAATAGTACATTGACCTACTACATTGATAAAGAAAATTTAATGGTAAGTGACGTTGGCCGCATTTTTAGAACAACTACTTCATTACTACGTATACAACTTAATGGTCTAACAAATGCTGGGGATGAGTCTTTTACTACCACAAGGCTTACAGACATATCACTACCAAATGTAAAAACTTTAACTGGAACTTATGGTTCATTTAGAATTAATCCCAATCTAAAACGTTTATTTCTTCCAGAAGCTGTTAGCTCGACCTGGGTTTATTCAGGGTTAGATAGTTGTACTGCATTAGAAATGGTTTACATTCCAAAATTACCTGTATTGCGAAATGGTGCAGCAGCTGGTTTAAACAATTATGTTTTTTCAGGAAGCAAAATGGGATTCAAAATATATGCGAGTCCGTTGGCCCAAACCAGCTATTTAGGAGGAGTTGATAAAGATATTGCATGGGCAATCGCTAACAGAAATGCTGTTGTCAGGTATGTCACTGATTTCACAAAACCAAATTCAGTTACTGATTTAACTAGTGGAACGGTAACACCCACTCAAACAAAACTAATCTTTACACCTCCAAGTAGTGCAAATGACATCGAATATTATGAATGTTATGCGAACGGTATTTATAAAAATGATATCAAAAACAGTGGTGATTCTGTAATTGGTTTAATTCCAAATACAACTTATAATATTACAATTGTTGCTGTTGATATTTTTTATAATAAATCTGCAATAAGTAATACTATAAATATAACAACTGCCGGCTCTTCCTATCCTGCCACAATTTTTGCAGCTTATAAATTAGCAAACGGAATGGATTCTACAGGCGGTTTTTCTGCCAGTGTTGGTTCAACTGTTACTTTCAGCACAGGTACAGATGGTAACGCAGCTAATTTTAATAATACTGCAAACTCATTTATCTCGATTCCCGACAATGATGCTTTCAGCTTTAATAGAGGAGACAGTGACAAGGCTTTTTCAATTAAATTTAATTTAAAATTAAACAATTTAACAGACCAGTGGATAGTTAACAAAAGAAACAACATATCTGGTGGAGATGAATGGCAGATAATTTACTATTTAAACACACTGAGATTTACACTTTTTTCAAGTATAAATACTGAAACTATTAGCGTTAATACGACTTTTCCTTTAGAAGCAGGTATACCTTATAATATCATTGCTACTTATGATGGAACAAAATCTGAAAACGGTTTGAATCTTTACATAAATGGTGTTTTAGCGAATGTAACCAAAGTCATGACAGGAACTTATTTAGGAATGCCAAATGGAATTGCTCCAGTTAAAATTGGTCAGGCCGGATGGACTAATGCGCAATATAGATTAAACGGAACTCTTGATGAACTTTACTTTTTTAATGAAGTAGTAAATACTTCTCAAATTGCTGCATTGCAAACAAATTTCTCTCCCTTTTAACCCCTAGAAAAAGTAAAGATTAAAAAATATTCATTATTAAAAAAATAAAAATGAACACAAATTATAATAGAATAAAAGTATCCGATTTAGAAACAAATGAACCAAACAAAACATTAATTACTAATGATGAAGGTGAATTGGAATTTATCGAAGCTAATGTAGATCTCCAAGATTTACAATCTGTTTTAGAAACCGGTAACTCTGCTACAAAAAACATTTGGATAGGAAATGAAAATATGCAAATCTTTGTTGGTGCAGAAAGTGAAGATGCAGTTCAATTAGGATCAGGTGGAACTGCGGGGCTGAGTCGTAAATCTACCTATATTGGAAAAAATGCAGGCAACGGCTCTATACAAGAATTGGTAACTGCATTAGGTTACTATGCAGGAGCAGGAAATCAATATCCAAGATCGATAATACTATCAGCTTATGATGGAGGTATAGCAACAAGTTCACCCAATCAGTTAGCTATTAGTACTAATGGTAAAATCATTCATCTCAATACTGATATTGCAACCGATTTGTCATTAAATTTTCCTTCTTCAAATGGCACTTTAGTAACGACATCTGATTTTAAAACAATTAATGGAGAATCCATTGTTGGAAACGGAAATATAGATTTATCAAATAAACAAGATATTTCTAATCAAGTTGAGGTAAGCGCTAGTCAGACCATTCCAAATTCCTGGCATGGAAAAACAGTACTTTTTACTGCTAGTTGTACCGTAACAGTTCCCTCTTCATTAATTGCAAGTTTTATTTTTAATGGTATTACATTACCTGGAGTAACACTCACTTGGGCTATTACTACCCCGCATACCTGGTTGTTTGGAACTCCTGGTCCAACTGTTGAAAAACAAATATTCACTTTTTCAAAAAGAGGCGCAACAAATAGCATATTACTATTAGGAGTATAATGAATTATTTTTCATGAATCATTATTTAGACAATCTTATATATTCAAATTAATTTGAATAAGGAAACAAAAACTATTCGAAAATAAATTTCGAAACATCAAAGAATCATAACTATGGCTAACGATCACAACAGAATAAAAGTCGCAGATTTAGAAAAAAATCAGCAAAACAAAATTTTAACTACTAATCAGAATGGAGAACTAGAATTTAGTGATATCAAAGATATCATGATTAATGACTTGGTTACAGGAGGTACTAGTAAAGCTTTAACAGCCGAAATGGGAAAATCATTAAATGATTCCAAAGAAAATCTTGCAAATAAAATACAGGAAATAGAATCCAACAAAAATTCGGTTTCCTTATTTCCAAGTGTAAAAGCAATATATGATTGGGCTGTTGCAAGATTTCAAACAATATTGATATCTGGCATAAATATAAAAACAATAAACAATATATCAATATTAGGTGCTGGCAATATTGTTACAAATTCTTCAGAACCAGTACAAATTACTGTCTCGACCAGCGTAAATATTACAACAGATACTCTTGATGCCAATGGCAAAAGTCAACTCGGCAAGAATGTAGTACTAAACAATGGAACGAATGCAATAAATATTGTAGTAAATGGAGGTACAGACTTTTGTGCTTCTTACATAAAACACGGTTCCGGTGCAATAACATTTCTACAGGGAAATGGAAGAAGCCTTGTACTAGTTAATGGTACAGCTGTTCTTAACGGCGCACAAGGCTCAACGGCAACAATATCCAGCATTGGAACTACTGATTATTTAAAAATCTCAAATTAATAGAATATGTTAAATCCAGTAATACAATATGAGTTTGGTAAAAATCAGTCTACAACAATTAAATACAGTAATAATTTAAAAACTAACCTATTACAGCATTTTTGCATTTCATTTAACCCAACAGGAACGAGACTATATACTACTTTACATAATGGTCCTGATTGTGTTGCACAATACGCATTGAGTATTCCTTGGGATGTAACTACAGCTACATATTTAAGTAAATCTTTGACAATTAATCAAAATGGAGAATCATCTCCTCATGGACATCATATCTCTGCAGATGGTACAAAATTATTTGTTGGAGGAACAACTTCGAAAAGTATATTATATTATACATTAAACATTCCGTGGGATATAAGCTCAGCTGTATATGTTACTTTTATTTCTGTTCCCCTAAGTGTAGCCGCTGATTATCTTCACTTTAGTAACGACGGGATTTATATGTTTTTAAAAGGATCGGGAAATAACTTAAGAAGATACACGCTAAATAATCCTTGGGATATTACAACTGCTACATTATCACAAACATTGTTACAATCGACTTCGGGACATGATGTCTATTTTAAAAATGATGGCTCTTGTTTTTTTACTTATGATGGGAATACTCGAATAGTTACTAAAAAAAGATTATCCTCTGCTTGGGATTTAGCAACAGTTATTGAAACAAAAACATTAAATCTTTCTTCTGTTCTTCCTAGCGGAAACTTTCAATCTATTCACTTTAGTGATAGTGGATTATTCATGTTTATTGGTACATATTTCTCTAGTATACATCGGTTTGAATTGAATAAACCATTTGATATAAATGGACCATTGATAGTTTCATAAAGACAATATAAAAATTAAAATATAACCCATGGGTACCAATCATAATAGAATAAAGGTTGCCGATTTAGAAATAAATCAGCGAAACAGAATCCTAACTACTAAAGAAAATGGAGAACTGGAATTTAGTGATATCGACGCAATTAAAGTTGATAGTTACAATGCATTAGATTACGATCAAGAAGGCAAAGCCCTTGATGCAAGACAGGGTAAAGTTTTAAAAGATTTGATTGATCAAAAATGGAAACCGCAAATTACTATTAATACAGGAGCAAATAACATTACCACTAACACAGTAGATGCAGACGGTTTTGAACAACAAGGAAAAAATGTTATTATTAATAATAGTAACAACCCTATTTTTATTACAGTTAATGGTGGAATTAATACTATAATTTCATATACTAAATTAGGTACTGGCACAATTACATTTGTTCAGGGAACAGGAAGAACATTAACTTTAGTAGATGGAACTGCTGTTATTGATGGTGCTGTAGGAAGTACTGCTACTTTAGTTAGTGTAGGTACAGTTGATTTATTAAGAATATCAAATGCGTAAAAATGAATCCAATAATCTACAACGAATTTGGGAGACAACGTTTTACCAAACTAAATTCTTCACTCATACAAGGCTCGATAAAATATATAGGCTCAGTTTTGGCACCAAATGGATGCATCTATTTTATACCGGGTGGAGCAGCCAGGGTATTAAAACTTGATTTAAATAGTGGTACAACTACATTAATAGGAAGCTCTTATACTACAACCTCAAATCACAAGTGGGTTGGAGGTGTATTGGCTCCTAATGGAAAAATTTACTGTCCGCCACAATCAGTAGCAACTATGAATAAAATACTTGTTATCAATCCTGCAAATGATACCACAGAATTATTAGATAAAACTGGAAATATTTCATATAGCGGAGGGGTTTTAGCACCGAATGGTAACATCTATTTTGTACCGAGTACTACTTCAAGAGTATTAAAATTAGATCCTAACACGGGAACTACTACATTAATAGGCACTACATATTCAAATGGACTGTCAAATTGGTATGGAGCAACCTTAGCTCTTAACGGAAAAATATATTGTGCACCATTAGATAACAGTAATGTCTTAGAAATTAATCCAATTACTGATACAACAGCATTAATTGGAAGTTCTATTGAAGGAACGGCAAAGTACTCTGGAGCTGTTTTAGCACCAAATGGAAAAATATATTTCACTCCTTATACTGGAGCCAACAAAATTTTAGAACTGGATCCTAATACCGGAATTACTACATTAATTAGTACTACATATAGCGGTAGTCAAAAATGGTTTGGTGGAGGAATAGTGGGACCAAATGGAAAAATATATTTCATCCCAGGAAAATCTGCTAAAATTTTAGAATTAGATCCAACTTCTAATACAACAAAGTTTATAGGAAACAATTATGATTCGTCAACATTAAAATGGGCTACAGGTGCTTTAGCTCCTAATGGAAAAATATACACTAGCATTTACAATGCTTCTCAAATTTTAGAAATATATAATATAAATAGAACAAACATTATGATGGGTAATGCTTTAATACCAAATGATTTGTCATTGTTGGCCTCATCAAATTACAATAAATACTATAATAAATTTTAGATAATAATTTAATTGTTAACTTATTACATTTTTCATTTTAATAAAAAAAGACAAAAAAAGCCTTAAAAGAATTTGGTCGTGATCTGAAAATCAATTCTTAAAATTAAAACTTCACAATATTGCTTTTGTGCACAAAACCAAAACCCTGTAAAACTTAATTTTTACAGGGTTTTATTTTAAAATTAAATCAAATTTAAGATCAATCCGGATTCGCCAATATCTTAAACAACTCAGCATTCGAAATATAAAACTGATTTTCTATTCCAATTTGAGATAATTTTGCGCTTACCAGATTGTTTTCTCTCGAATTAATTAAGAAAATCGAGCTTTCGCCGAAGGAAAACAATTTTTCTTCAGAGTTTAACATCATCAGATAATCTTTTACCAGACTGTCAATAACCTCTTTTTGTCTTTTTAAAGAGGCAATTTCAGTTTGTTGAGCTTTTATTTTGTTTTTTAATTCCAGTCTTTGCTGGTCGATATCGAATTTTAAATCCTGAATTTTCAGTTTGGCTATTTTAAGACTTCCGCGTTCTTTTCTAAGGAAAATCGGAATGCTGAAATCGACATTAAATTTGTAATCATCTGCATTAAAAGAATCAAAATAAACAGGCTCTGAAATATAATTATACCCCACATTTAACTTCGGAAGCAGTGAATTTGCTTTGAGTCTTCTGTTTACTTCCAATATCGACATTTTAGTTTCCAAAGCCTGAATTTTTGGATGCGTTTCAAGCGTTTCAACATTCACCATCATTGCCGAAGTTCGAAGTGTTTCTTCTAAAGTCTGAATTAAATTTTGTTCCGGTTTTACATTTTCATCCAGTTCAACAGGCACATTTTCGATCCATAAATAATTCGACAGATTTAGTTTGGCTTTAGCCAGTTTTAAATTTCCGTTTTCCACATTTAATTGTCGGTTTCTAACGGTAATTTTCGCTTCGACACTATCAATTGCAGGAGAATCTCCATGTTCAATTAGCTTTTTAACGCCTTCAAAACGAGTACTTGCAAAACCAAGATAACTTTTATAAAGTTCGGCTTCGTTAAAACTTTTTCGCCATTCAAAATAGGCTTCACTTGCTTTGTACAAAACCTCAATTGCTCTTAGTTTTCGCTGTGCGTCGCTTAATTTTACCTGCAATTTTCCTTCTCTCACATCGGCCATTCGCTGGTTGATGAACATTCCCTGACCCAAAGCCACGTTGATTCCCAAAGACGTTAATCCCGCATCCGGCGTACGGTTTTGCGGGTTATAATATTGCCCGTTTGTATCATCAAAACCGGCTTTTATTTCGATTCCGTACCAGGTTGGGATTTTAAAACTGCTGTTTAAAAGCGAATAATATTCTGTTCCTTTAAACTCCTTTTTATTGTAATCGACTTCAATTTTGGGGTCAAATCCGCCGCGGGCAACCATAAGTTTTGCCTGAGCATTGCTTACTTCAAGATTAGCCTGTTTTACAAGCGGATGGTATTTTTTTACATATCCCAGAAATTCGCTGTAACTTAATTCTTCTTTATTAAAATCCTGACTGTATGAATTTAAAAAGCCAAGAAAGAACAAAAAAGAAAATACAGCGTATTTTATCTTATTTTTTCTCTTTTCCATTTGCTGCTTTTTCATCTGACTTATAATAATTTGGCGGAAAACCATTCAGGTTACGCCATATTTCATACCATACCGAAACCGTTTCTAACAAAGCGATACTTTGCGCTCCGGCACCAATACTCAATTCTTTTGGCCATTTTTGATCTTTATCGTCCGGAGAAATCAAAACTCTGTATTTTCCATTGGCACTAATAAAATTTTCGATCGCTACAATTCTTCCTCCAAAAGTTCCATAAGATAAACCCGGCCAGCCCGAAAACACAATTCTTGGCCATCCATCAAACCAAACTCTAACTTTTGCACCACGATGCACCAACGGAAGATCGATAGGATCTACATAAGTTTCTACCGCAATATCATAGCTTGATGGCATAATACTTACAACCGGAGTTCCTTCTTTAATTGTTTCGCCAAGACCCGCCAATAAAGCACGATTTACATAACCGCTTTGCGGAGCCGTAATATAATACATACCGTTTCTTAAACTATAGTTTACATATTGATTCTGCAGTTTATTGACCTGGGCTTTAGTATCATATTGTGTACTTAAAGCGGTAAATTTGTCGCTTTTTGACTTCGAAATTTTCTCAGCATATTCAGCCGTGATGCGGTTTATTTCGACTTTTGCATTGATCAATTCGTTTTTACTACTCAAAAGTTTGTTTTGCTGCGTAATAATATAAGCTTCTGATTCCTGAAGTTTCAGCCGTTTTTGCTCTACATCTGTAAGTGGTTTTAAACCTTCTTTATTAAGCGCTGTCGAACGATTAAATTGAGTAGTAGCGATTCTTAACTGCGTTTTTATTGCCTCAAGATCCATACTGTCGCTTTTAATTTTTAAGTGCGCTTGTCTTATTTTATTCTGGGCTTGCTGTAGTTTTAATTCTCTTTCTGTGTTAAGCGACTGTGCCTGAACATCAAGAGAATTCACTTTATCACCATATGATTCTACTGCCATTTTTTTTGCTTCCACCTGATCTTTTGTATTACCCACTAAATTCGGATCTAAATAATCTTCTTTTGTTTCAGAAATAAAAAGAATTGTATCGCCCTTTTTTACGTAATCGCCTTCTTTTACGAACCATTTTTCGATTCTTCCGGCAATGGCATTATGAACCGTTTGAGGTCTTTGGTCTGGTTTTAAAGTTGTTACAGAACCGCTTCCTGAAATGTTCTGAGTCCACGGTAGAAAAAGACATGCAACAGCAAATAGTAAAAAACCAACTATTACTCTGTTTAAAATTTTATAATGCGGTCTTCGGGCAACGCTCGTAATAGACGCGTATTTTCCCGGAGTTATTAGTATATTATTATCTTTAGATATATTGAGCATGATTAAAGCTTTATGTCGTTAATAATTTTTCCATCATCAATCGTGATCATACGGTCGCATTTGTCCATCCAAATATCATTTTTAGAAGTCACAATTACAGTCCAGTCATTTTCTTCAGAAAGTAAAAAATCAATTATTTTACCCGAAGTCAGTTCGTCCATTTTATCAACAGGATCTTCGAGAAATAATATATTTGGTTTATGAACGATACTTCGTGCCAGTAATATTTTCTGAATATCCGAAGCAGAAAGCTCTCCCCCACCCGGATGAATCTGATTTTCAAGCCCGTTTGGAAAAGTTTTAATATACGGAGTCAGGCAAACATTATCCAATGCCCATTTCAAATCGTCATTATTAATGGCTTTATTCCCAAAAAGAATATTCTCTCTAATTGTTCCTGCAAAAAGCGTGTCTCCCTGCAAGAAAGTTCCGGCCTGCGCCCTGTAAGTGTCTTCATCAAGACGGTTCATGTAATTGTCTGTTACGTACATAGCGCCACTTTCCGGCTCTAATAATCCTGAAAGCAAACGCAATAAAGTACTTTTTCCTGCTCCGTTGGTTCCTCGTAAAACGATTTTTTCGCCCTGAGCAATTTTCAGATTAATATTTTTTAGTGATTTTTTAGTGTAACCAGGATAATTATAGGCAATACTTTCTGTTTCGATATTAATTCCGCTTTCGGTTATTGTTGAAGTATTCGGAATACAGGATATTTCCATATCCGTAACCTGACCAATTTTTTCTACAGAAGTCAAAACATCATAAAACGATTCCAGACCAAAGATTATTTTTTCTACAGAATTGATAAGCAATACAATAACAATTTCAGCAGCTACAAACTGCCCAATGTTCATTTGATGGTGAATTACCAGAAAACCACCAATCGACAGCAGGGCAGCCGTAACAATTACTTTAAAAATAGTAAGCTGAATGTATTGTTTTTTCATTACCTGAAAATGTTTTTCACGGTAATTAATGTATTGACTTACATAACCGTCATTTCGCTCCAAAGCATAATCAAACCCACCTTTCTTGCGAAAACTTTCTCTATTTCTCGCAATTTCCTGAAGCCAGGCCGCGACTTTGTATTTAAATTTCGATTCGTTAAGACTGGTTTCAAGACCATCTTTGTACGAAAATTTAAAAATGATATATAAAATTGCGATAAAGAAAAGCCCGATAACCGTAAAAAAAGAATGATATAAAACCAATAAAATAATCCCCAGACCAACCTGAAGGAAAGCAGTACAAAAATCTAATAATAATTTTGCGGTGCCTTTTTGCACCATTAGTGTATCAAAAAAACGATTTGCTTTTTCGGGAGCATATTCAGAATACATTTCTTTAAATTTAATTAAAGGCATTCTGTAAGCGAATTCAAACGATGATCTCACAAAAATTCGCTGTTGCAGATTCTCTACAATTCGAAGCTGTAAAATAATGAGAACTCCGCCAAAACCAACTCCGATAGTTACCAAAAACACAAGAACAATCCAGGAAACACTAAGCTGCCCGCTCTGGATAAAATTAATAATAGCCTGGATTCCTAACGGCAGTGAAAGGTTGACCAGACCGGCAAAAGCAGCGTAAAATATAATTTGATATACGTCGCGCTTATCTAATTGGAGTAAATTAATAAAACGTTTAAATGGTGTCATGAATTTATATATAAATACGTGATTAATAAATAGATATTAACATACGGTAAAAACCATATCAGGGATTTACAGAAATTCTGAAAATCCAAAAACGAGTATTTATACGATATTTTGAGGAGGCGGTAAATGAATTTTACCATGAAATCCAAACGAAAACATAGGGTTGTCTATGTAATTTTTTCCTTGTGATTCCTTTTGAAAGTATAAGCGTGGTAATGAAGTATCCAGAGGAACTAAATAATCTAATGAAGGACTTCCTTTTGACAGTTTTGGCGCTTTAGTTTCCTTTGTTTTGTAATCATCCAATTCTTCCGGAATTCCGTCGCACTTGAATATTTTTTTCAAAAAATTGCAGGTCATTCTTTTTACGGAATGTGTTTCAGTATTTTCATTTATAATTTGATCAAAAGTAGAGGCAATATTAAGACTGCTCATTAAAAAGTACCCAATTAGCAACACCTGAAGGCATTTGCATAAAAGACTATTTTTAATTTTGTTCAGCATTCTGTTCGTTTCTAAATTTTCTTTTAAATGATATTTTACAGCTTAGAAAACCAGCCTGATTTAAAGTGATTTTCTTACCATTTTTTCGTGGGTCCGCAAGTTAAAACTTAATTGAAAGCGCAACATTAGAATAACATTAGAATTTGATTAAAATCAAATAAATACCTAATTATCAATTATTTAAACACAATAAAGATTCTTTTTTTTATGTTATTTTTTTATTAACTTGCTTATTTATAAAAAAAAAGAGACAATTAATTATGCCTTTGACACAGCCAGATCTGAGGAATTTTCGTGTGGCGGGGTCGAACCTAAAAGTACTGCCTGATTCACATTATTTCGACCAATCATGTCTTCGTATAAAACCGCAACAATATCGTTTTCTGGAAATGTAAGATGTTCTGCTCGTCATTTTCGGTTCTACCTGCGACAGTTTTTTTCTCCCAATTCATCGCTACAATAATAAAGTGAAACCGCTCCTTTTTGAATTAAAAACTCATAATATTTTTCTTTTACAAGTCCGGGATAACATCTGTCAAAAAGCGAAATTTCATTCGGAACAATGCAATTCACTTAAAAAAAAAGTGCACAAAGTCAGAGACGTTTGCGCACTTTTCACTAGAACCCTAATATAACGGGGCATAGATTAAATTGGAATAAAAATCTAATTTTTATTTTACAATTTTTATCGTTTTAGCAGTCTTTCCGTTATCGTTTATTGTTAGAAAGTAAATTCCTTTTGATAAGTTTTTATTGGATAAATCTAATTGTTGAGTATTAGATCCTTCGCTATAATTTTTATTTTTAACCAAATTAGAAACTAAAACTCCTTTAACATCATATAAATCAACACTTAAATTAGTAGATTCTTTTAATTCCAAGCTTAAAGTTGGATAATCATTTACAGGATTTGGACTTATATTGATTTCATTTCCTGTTTTAGCAAAATCAATTGTTGTTAATACTGTTGCATTATTTATTCTCGCTAAAACAAAACTGCCTTTATTTCCAGCCATAACGATTTTATTATCTGGCTGAACAAGCATCGTTTCAAAGTAATCATGTTCTGTTCCAAAATTAGTCGTAAAATAACCATTTGTACCAAATGAAGTATTTAAGACTCCGCTCAAATTATAGGATTCTATACCAAAATTATAATCACTTGTTAATCCTACGCGATATCCTACAAGTAAATTATCATTGTGATCGATTGTAATATCGTTTGCAAAACTTGCTATATTATTGCCAAAATCTCTTAAGATTTTACCTTTTACTCCAAATGAGTCATCGGCAATACCACTTGCATTATATTTTGATATAAAAGCAGAATATTTTACCCCGTCAAAAGATGCACCGCCAATATAAATATCATTGTTTTTTGAAATTACACATTTGTACAATAGCGCAATTTTATAATCTTCTTCAATAAGTCCGGTTCCATTTGGTCCAAAGCTCGTTACGATCTCACCATTAGCATTGTATTTTCCTACAACACAATCAGGTCCGTAATTATCTCTTCCTACGGCTATAATATTTTCATTGTCAGCAAATTTCATGTCCATTATTTCTGCACCCGAAAGGTCAGGAGTAAATACAAATCCACTAACGCCGTATGTTTGATCTAAACTTCCGTTTGTATTAAACCTGGCTAAGCCAAAGGTAGCAAATGCAGGATTATCTAGAGATTCAAATGAACCGCCAACAACCATTTTGCCGTCTGCCTGAATTAATAATGCATTTACAGATTGTGAATAATCCATGGTTTCAACTTTAATACCATCAGTATCAAAAGTTGTATCTAAACTTCCGTTTTCATTATATCTTACAATCATGATATCAGTTCGAACTGCATCTTGTGATGGAACATAAGTACTGCCCGCAACAACAATTTTACCATCCGTTTGCAAAGCTACACTTTGTCCTGTACAGTGATTTCCAACTAAAGTTGTTACATATCCGCCAGTTCCAAATGTGGTATCTAACGCTCCGTTTGGTAAATATCTGGCAAGTAAAAAAGCAGAGCCGTCAGCATACGAATTGCTATTACCTGCTAATATGATTTTTCCGTCAGATTGTAAAACCGAGTCATTTACCAGGTTGTTTCCCGGAACTCCTGGAATTCCGGTAAATGTAGTCACTTTACCTCCGTTCCCGAATGTTGCATCAAGTGTTCCTGCCTGAGAAAATACTGTATTTGAAAATAATAAAAAAAGCACTAACGTGCCAAAAATGGGTAAAGTTCTTTTCATTCAATAGTTTTTTAAGGTTTAATTTTAGGTGAAAATTGAGATATCGACTTTTTTCGATGGCTAATTTAGTCCTATTATACGCATTATCCTAATTGATGTTGAAGCGACAGACATAAGATTATTGATAATTACCGCTGGCAGACAGCTTATTATTTCCACATTAAAATAAAATCAATCAAATTATCAATAATAATTTTAAGCCATTTTTTTTATTTCCTATTTTTTCAGTTTTTTCCATTATATACTTTTATTATCATCAATAGTTTTTATCTGTGGAAATCTTGTAATCTGTGGCGAAATTTATTTACAAAGTAAACTTAGAGAAAATTATGATTTATAAAGCATACTCGCAGCGCCTAATAAAGCCGCAACTTCATTATCTGTGGAAACAGAAACCTCAATTTCTATTCCTGCTTCTTTAATTTTTCTGTTAAAAGCTGACAAGAAAAATTCACTGGCATTTGCTATTTTTCCTCCAATAATAAAACTTTCTGCACCAAATTTTTCTAGCCACGAAATCACAACCAAAGCCAGATCTTCACCCATTTCTTCAAAAACCTGTATTGCAGTTTTATCTTCGGCTACAGCCAAATTAAAAAGCTCTAAACCATTATTGAGATTTTTTCCGGTTAGCGTTTTATATCGATTTAAAAGTCCGCGTACCGAAACGTAATCTTCTGCAATTCCGTTTTTATAAGGAAGATTCCAGATTTCTCCATCCTGAGGAACAGATTCGCCGGTAGAAATTGAAACTCCTTTATCAATAAAACAAGCGCCAAGCCCGGTTCCCAGAGTTACTGCCATTACTTTTTTCGAAAGATTAACTGCATTTTTAAACACTTCGCCTTTGCCAAAACAAACGGCATCATTTTCAAAAAGAATCGGAAAATCACTAGAAAGATTTAGTGTTTCATGAAGCAAATCACGCACATTCAAACCATAAAAATACTCGTATTTTGATTGATCTTTTATCCAGCAAATTCCCTTTTCATAATCAAACGGACCAGGCATACAAATCGCCAGACCTTTTATGTTTTCTGTTTTAGAATTTCCGATCGAAATTTCAATTGCTTTTTTCCAGACAGCCATGACTTTTTCCACCGGCATATTAGAATCGAAACATTCTTTATGAAGCGAAAAGTCGATCACTTTCATATCTAAAATATTGATAACCGCGGCGGTAATATGTGTTCCTCCAATATCTATTCCTACAGCGTAATTTTCATTCATTCTTTTTTGTTTTTTTACCGTTAAGAGATCTCAGATATTTTAAGATTTAATGTGTGACTATATTTTTTAAACACATAGAAACATAGCTTTATATACTGCAAAAGGCGTTTCACTAGTAATAAGCCGCATAGCAAGCCGAAAAATCTTGATTTCTACAACCAGCTTAATTTTTAATTCTCAATTTTTAATCTAAATACTTTTATCTTTTAAAATCTGAGGATATTTGATGCTTGTGTGAACAATCATTTCGCCAAAAAGTGTATTCGCCCATGCAAACCATTTTCTTGTAAATTTGGCAACATCGTCTTTATGAAATGATTCGTGCATGAAACCCGTACCTGCATTTGTTTTAATCAAATTACTGATACACATTTTGATTTCTTTTTCATCGACACTTGTAATCGCTCTCAAAACAATACTCATTGGCCAAATCGTATCAACTCCCGTATGCGGACCGCCAATTCCTTCTCCGGCTTTTCCTTTATAGAAAAACGGATTGTTTTCTGAAAGAACCACTTTTCTGGTATTTAAATAAAGTTGGTTATCCGGTTCAATAGCACCTAAATAGGGCAATGATAATAGCGAAGGAACATTGGCATCATCCATCATATGGAAACTGCCGTAGCCGTTTACTTCAAAAGCTATGATTTTACCAAATTTTGGGTGGTCGATAATTCCGTTTTCTTGTAATCCTTTCTGAACTTCAGCTCTTAACGCAGTGGCTTTTGCAACTAAATCTTTATCCAGCATAGCCGGCAATGAGAAGATTTCGATTAAATAACCCAAAGCTTCAATCGCAAACATATTACTCGGAATCAAATAACCAAACAAAGTACTGTCGTCACTTGGCCTAAAAGTCGAAACAATTAATCCGCATGGTTTTACAGGATATCCGTAACCGCCTAACGGAACGCCATCTGTCGCCCACGCTGTTTGCCTTTGAAAACTATACGGACCGCCTTTACCGTCTAATCTTTGCTGTTCTTTAAAAGTTTGAAGAACCAAAAGCATGGCTTCTTTCCATTTTTTATCGAACATGCTTAAATCTCCCGTTTCTTTCCAATAGCCGTGCGCCAGACGAATTGGATAACATAAACTGTCGATTTCCCATTTGCGCTCGTGTATACCGGGCTGCATTTTGGTTAAATCATTTTTCCATTCACTTTCTTTGGTAAAATCTTTATAAAAAGCATTGGCATAAGGATCTAATAAAATACATTTCGCCTGACGATTGATAACCCCTTTTACCAATTCTGCCAGTTTTTTATCTTCTTTTACAAACGGAATATAAGGCCAGATTTGAGCAGTACTGTCACGCAGCCACATCGCATCAATATCTCCGGTAATGACATACGTATCCGGTTTTCCGTCGATGATTTCAAAATCAACCGTTGTGTCTAATGTATTAGGGAAACAGTTTTCAAACAGCCAAGCCAGTTCCGGATTGGCGATTTGTTTTTTGATTTTAACAATGGCCGCTTCAATCGCCGGACTTGTAAATTTTCTATCTGCCAAAGGTGGTCTTTGACTAATAAAATCTTTAAGTGCAAAATTGAAATTCTCTGAATTAAATCCAAAAGCATCGGCTTGAATTGCCAATAATCCTGCTGAAAAAATGCCTGTATTTTTTATAAATTTTCTACGTGAATTCATAGTATTATTTTGAAGTTGAATAAGAATATGGATAATCGTTTTTAGTAGTTCCTCTTTCTAAATTGGGTGAGCTTGTCATGTCAAAATTTAATTCACCGCCTTTTAAAAGGTCAAAATGTTTGATATAATTTTTTGAATAAACTGAATTATCCCATTTTAATTTCTGAACATATTTACTGGTTTCAGAGTTATCCGGAGCATTTATAATTAGTTTCTTTCCGTTTTCTAATTGCAGGGTTATTTTTTTAAATAATGGTGCGCCCAAAACATATTCTTCTGTTGCGGGACAAACGGGATAAAATCCCATTGCAGAAAAAATGTACCAGGCCGAGGTTTGTCCGTTATCTTCGTCTCCACAATAACCATCCGGAGTTGGTTGGTACAAACGGTTCATAACTTCTCTCGACCAATATTGCGTTTTCCACGGCTCGCCTGCATAATTGTACAAATAAATCATGTGCTGAATTGGCTGATTTCCGTGGGCATATTGTCCCATATTCATGATTTGCATTTCGCGAATTTCATGAATTACAGATCCGTAATAACTGTCATCAAAAACTGGTGGAGTTGTAAAAACAGCATCTAATTTTGCGGTGAAATTTTTCTCTCCGCCCATCAAATCAATCAAACCGTGAATATCATGAAAAACGCTCCAGCTGTAGTGCCACGCATTTCCTTCTGTAAAAGCATCTCCCCATTTAAACGGATTAAAATTCTTTGGGAAACTTCCGTCTTTATTTCGTCCGCTCATTAATCCAATTTCAGGATTATAGAGTTTTTTATAATTCATCATTCTTTTTTCGAATACATCAATCTCTTTTTTAGGACGATTGAGTTCTTTTGCCAATTTCCAGATAGCAAAATCATCGTAAGCATATTCCAGCGTTCTGGCAGCATTTTCGTTGATTTGTACATCATACGGAACATATCCTAAAGTATTGTAATATGAAACTCCTTTTCGCCCCACGGCATCCATCGGACCTTCATTATTGGCACCGTGAACTAAGGCTTCATACAAAGTATTGATGTCATACCCGCGTAATCCTTTTATATAAGCATCAGAAACTACAGAAGCCGAATTGTTTCCAACCATCACATTTCTAAGACCGGGGCTTGACCATTCCGGTAAAAATCCGCTTTCTTTATAATCGTTAATTAAACCTTCCTGCATTTCTTTATTTATCGAAGGATAAACCAAATTCAGCAATGGATACAAGGCGCGAAAAGTATCCCAAAAACCCGTTCCCGCGTACATATATCCCGGTAAAACTTTGCCATTGTACGGACTGTAATGCACAATATCGCCATCTTTATTGATCTCGTACTGTTTTTGCGGAAAACAAGTTGCGCGATACAAACAGGAATAAAATGTTTTCAACTGTTCTTCGCTTCCGCCTTCTGCTGTAATTTTACTTAAAACAGTGTTCCATTCTTTTTTTGAGACTTCAGCCGTCTCCTGAAAAGTTGCTGTTCCTAATTCTTTTTTCAGATTTAATTCTGCTTGTTCTGCGCTAATAAAAGATGAAGCTACTTTTACGTTTATAATTTCTCCTTTTTTGGTTTTAAAACCAACTACGGCGCCCACATGAAGATCGGTTTTCTCTAATTTATCTTTTTCTAAAATCTTATTGTGCCACGTATAATTCGACGAAAATGGTTTATCGAATACCAATACAAAATAGTTTTTAAAATTTGTTGGAACTCCCCCACTGTTGCGGGTTGTATAACCTATAATTTTATTTTCAGAAGGAATAATTTTGATATACGAACCTTTATCAAAAGCATCAACAACTATTGAAGATTTCTCGTTTTCAGGAAATGTAATCTGAAAATGCGCGGCTCTTTCTGTGGTCGTAATTTCTGTTGTAACATCATAGTCTGCCAGATAAACGCTGTAATAATACGGTTTTGAAACCTCAGCTTTATGGCTGAACCAGCTTGCTCTTTCTGTTTCGTCAAAAACTATTTTTCCGGTTACGGGCATTATAGAAAATTGACCGTAATCGTTCATCCATGGAGAGGGCTGATGTGTTTGCTTAAATCCTCTAATTTTTTCGGCTGTGTAAGTATACGCCCAGCCATCGCCCATTTTACCGGTTTGAGGTGTCCAGAAATTCATTCCCCAAGGCCTGCAAATTGCCGGATACGTATTTCCGTTTGAAAGACTGTGTAAAGATTGTGTTCCCATTAATGGGTTTACATATTCTACGGGATCCTGAATTTTATCCTGCGCATTTGCTGTAAAACAATGTAGTAATGCAAAAAAAAATAAATATGTTATTTTCATTTTCTGTTTTTATTATCCTGCAAGGTTTTTAAAACCTTGCAGGTATTATGTATTTATTCTAAAAATACCCAAAAACCTAAACTATACCTACAAGGTTTTAAAAACCTTGCAGGAGATGATGCTCAATTCTTAAATCTAAAATCAACATTCTTAAATCTACAATTATTGAGGTCTGTCTTCTTTTTTAACTCCAAAAGTCGCCGAAGGTTTGCTTCCCATAAACAATTTCAGTTCACCTCCTTTTACAATCATTTCGTGTGTAATGTATGATTTTGTATATAGTTTTCCGTTGTATTCTGCTTTTTGAATATAGATGTTTTTTGCGTTGTTATCGATGGCTTTCAATGTAAATGAAATTCCTTTTTTGTGATGAATTGTTGCTTCGTTTACCAACGGACTCCCCAAAACATAAATTCCATTTGCGGGATTTACAGAATAAAATCCCATTGAAGATAAAATATACCAGGCCGACATTTGTCCTAAATCTTCATTTCCGCATAATCCGTCTGGTTTTGTCGAGTAAAATTTATCGTCGATTTCCCGAATGAGTTTTGCTGTTTTCCACGGCTGACCGGCATATGCGTAAAGATATGGAATGTGATGATTGGGTTCATTTCCCTGCGCATATTGTCCGATTAAACCGCTGATATCTGGAGAAACTTCCTCGCCTTCTACTTTCTCTGTTAACAGAAAAAGGGAATCTAATTTCTCTAAAAATTTCTTTTCGCTTCCAAATAAATCAATTAAACCATACGGATCCTGCGGAACCAGCCACGTATATTGCCATGCATTTCCTTCTACATAATCGTCTTTACGGTGGGCAGATGAAAGCGGATTAAAAGGTGTTCTCCAATTTCCATCAGTCAATTTGCCACGCATAAAAGTAGTTTCTTTATCAAAATACAATTTGTATAAATTGGCTCTTTTTGTGAAGTAAGTATAATCTTCGGTTTTGTTTAAAGCTTTTGCCATTTGTGCAACGCAATAATCATCAATCGCATATTCTAAAGCATTTCCAACAGATTCCAGCATTTTATCCGCAGGAATATATTCCAGTTTTTGAACATAATCCATTCCGTCGCGGGTTTGCATGGCTGTTTTTTTGATGGCTTCGTAAGCTAAATTAACATCATAATTTCTGTAGCCTTTTAGATAAGCATCAACAATAACAGCGATCGAGTGATTTCCGTTCATGGTGTTGGTTTCATTGCCCATTAAATGCCAAACCGGTAATCTTCCCTGCTGTTCGTAAATCGCCAAAAATGATTTCACGATATCATTAATTTTATCTGGCTGCGTGATTGTATATAATGGATGCAAACCTCTGTAAGTATCCCAAAGTGAAAAAGTCGTGTAGTTGGTAAAACTGGCTTTTTCGTATACTTTTTTATCTGTTCCTCTGTAATCTCCGTTTGCATCATTAAAAATAGAAGGTGCAAAAGCAGTGTGATACAATGAAGTATAAAAAACTTTCATGGTTTTATCATTTGCCTTAATCTGAATTTTGCTTAATTCTTTGTTCCATTTTGAAGTCGCTTCTGTAGCCGTTTTATCAAAATCCCAAGTTGGAATTTCAGCTTTTATATTCGCAGAAGCATTTTCGGAACTTACAGGAGAAATTCCCACTTTTACTAAAACCTGTTTGTTTTTTAAGGTCGAAAAATCTAAAATTGCTTTCATTTTTAAACCTTCGCCTTCGTTTCCTGAAACAGCTGTTTTATCATCATACAATGCTAAATTTGAAATAGGTTCAGAAAATTCAATCGTAAAATAAATACGCTGATCTGCCGCCCATCCTGTCGAAAAACGATAGCCTGCAAGAGTAGTTTCATTTATTTTTTTAATGAATGTTTTTACAGGTTTATCCCAGCCAATACCATCTGCAAGATCTAATAAAACATGAGAATCTGTCGCTGAATTAAAAGTATATTTATGAAAACCAACTCTTTCGCTGGCTGTTAATTCTGCTTTAATTTTATATTTATCTAATAAAACGCTGTAATATCCGGGTTTGCTGATTTCATTTTCATGTGAAAAATAAGAACCGTAACCGTTTACCATATCTTCTTTTGTGCCTTTAAAAAGAGGCACTTTTCCCGAAACTGGAAGCAATAGTATATCATTTAAATCGCCAATTCCTGTACCGCTTAAGTGTGTGTGCGTGAATCCTAAAATAGTATTACTCGCATAATTGTAACCGCTGCACCAATCCCAGCCTTCAAAAATATTTACCGGTCCTAACTGAACGGCTCCAAAAGGAACATTGGCACCCACAAATACGTGACCATGTCCCGCAGAACCTATTAACGGATTTACATATTGCGTGTAATTAGTGCTTTTCTCTTTTGTTTTCTTTTGCTGTGAAATTGCAGATAAATTAAATAGTATAATTATCGAGAAAACAACGGGTTTGTATTTTGAAATCATTTATTTTATTTTTTTTATTGGCGTGCGTAAACATATTTCTTTCTCTAAATTTTGGACCCAAATAGACGCACTGCTGTGCGTCTCTACGGAAAATCTTTGCGCAAAATTTAACAGCAAGGTTCGCAAAGCTTCTTTTCCTTTGAACCTCTGAACCTTTGTCGCTTTGAACCTAAAAGAACCTAAAAAAACCTTAGCATCTTAGTATCTCAGCAACTTAGAACCTCCTCTAATATTTCTCCAAAACCTCAAAAAGCGAATAGACTTTTAAAACCGGCTTATCTATTTTCCCTTCAAAAGAGATTGTTTTTTCTTCTCCTTCTTTCAAATCTATGTAATTATCACTCCATTTTCCGGTATATCCTTTTATTGAAACATATACATATTTTGCAGACTTCAGGGCTTTTAAAGTTACTTTATTTCCTTCTATCTCCCACGTTATTTTTGGATCTTCTAGTTTTAAATCTATCGGGCGCGTTAAATCAATTTCCGGTGTTTTGTCATCTCTGTAGGCTTCTTTCATCGCGTACCATGCCGCTTTGGGCTGTCGATCGTAATAATCGGTTACGCTCCAGCTTGCTACGGGCCAGCAATCATTTAGTTGCCAAACTAAAGTTCCCATATTGTAGGGTGCTTTTGAACGATGGATTCCGATGATGTTTTTTAAAGCATAATATTGCAGACATTGTGTGAGATAGGTATAATCTTCAACACTCATTTTCTTTATTTTTTCTGAACTGATGAAATATCGATTCAGGTACGAATCTAATTTCACAAATCCTTTTCCGGCTTTTTGATGTGCTTCGAGAATATCTGAATATAAATATCGGTCTTCCGGCAAAGTAAATTTTTCTATTGAAGAATAATTGGGCATTGCCTCCATTCCGTATTCGCTTACGAAACGCCCTGTTTTTTTCTCTGTGATTTCAATATCCTGCAATCCCCACCATGTTCCCCAATAATGACTGTCGCCTTGGGTGATACTTTTTTCTTTTGACCAATGAAATAATGGCGAAGAACTGATATAAGGTCGTTTTCCGTCGACTTCTTTTACCCATTTCGGAATACTGTCATGAAATAAACGAACGTAATCATGCCACAAACGGGTTGAATCCTGTTTTGACATTTTCATGCTTTTTTGCCAGCCCCAACTTTTAAAAGCCTCATCGCTTTCGTTGTTACCGCACCATAAAACAATACTTGGATGATGTCTCAGGCGTTTTACCTGATACTGAACTTCTTCTTTTACATTGTCAAAAAAAGCTTTGTCGCCCGGCACCATTGTTCCGGCAAACATAAAGTCCTGCCAGACATTGATTCCGTATTTATCACATAAATCATAAAAATAATCGTCTTCGTAAATACCGCCGCCCCAAACACGAAGCATATTCATATTGGCATCTTTTGCAAGAGCAATTACTTTTTCATATTCTTTTTTGTTCATTCTCGAAAGAAAAGCATCAGACGGGATATAATTGGCGCCTTTCATATAAACTGGTTTTCCATCAATTTTAAAATAAAATGATTTACCAAGACTGTCCGGCTGTTGTATTAATTCTATTTTGCGATTTAGAACGTATGGTTTCTCCGAAGATTTTTCATCGTAAGCTTCTAAACGTGGTGTTTTCCATATTCCACATGTGGTGAATTTTGGTCCCCAATCCCATCCAAAATGGTATTGTGCTTTGCGAACATAAGCTCGCGGATTATCCGGAATTATAAAGGGTAAATCTTTTTTTGCCAATGAATCGACTACATTTTGTGCCGATTTGAAAACAACAACCAAATCATTATTGCCAGATTTTAAAATCTTCTTTACATCTACACGCCATTGACGGAACATGTTATCGGCTTTTAAAACCAATTGATTGTTTAAATAAACGGTTGCGTAAGTATCTAATCCGTCAAAAACCAGTTCTGCATTTTTCTTTTTTACTATTGCTGAGGAAACTTTAAATGTGGTTTTATATTCCCAGTCTTTTTTTTCTACCCATTGTACTTTCTTTTCATTATCTCTGTAAAATGGATCCGGAATTGCTTTATTGTTTAATAAATCGGTATGGATTTCTCCCGGAACTGTGGCAGGAAACCATTTATCGGTTTTTATTTCCCGGTATTGCCAATCTTCTTTTATATCAATACTTTGAGCATTGACTACAAATGATATATTCGCAATACAGATATATATTAGCCAATAAAGGTTTTTTATAAATTTCATTTTTTATTTTTTTGCTGCATTTGATGGAACGCGGATGACACGGATTTAGTGGATTTTTTTTTTGAAAATCCTTGAACATAAATTTACCTCAAAGTGCACATTTTTCTTCCTTTTGAACATAAAATTTAACCGCAGAGTTCGCAAAGGTTTTACGCAAAGTTCGCTAAGTTTTTCTTGAAGCTTTAAACATAAAAAGTTGGCACAAGTTCGCAAAGCTTTGTCCCTTTGAACCTTTTAAACTTAGAACCTCAGAAACTTAGCGCCTTAGCAACTTAGAATCTTAAAAAAAATAAGCCGGGCGCGGTACAGGTTATCCTACCCGGCTTAAGTCAAAAACTCAACTAACTGACCAATTTAAACTATTGTTTATCCCACCAAACTCTGGTTGTCATTAAATCAAGACCCTGACGTTGGATGGCTGCTTTATAATTTTCTGCATTTGTAAGCAATTCTGACTGATCGTAAATCAATCTTCTCGGAATTGTTCCTCCTGTTTCTCCCGTAGGATCATTAACAGGAACTAAAACCGGATATCCTGTTCTTCTGTATTCTGAAAACGCTTCAAAACCATTGAACAATAATAAAATCCATTTTTGAGTGATAATCTGTTCGATTTTTTCAGCTTCGGTTCCGGCAGTTTTAAATGGATATGTGGTGATGTAAGTATTGTATTCTCCTGTTGTTACTGCAGGTACTTTGTCTCCAAAAATCGTTAGTATTTCCATTGCTGCTTTTACTCCGTTTTCATAATATTGTTGTGCACTTCCGCCAACATTCCAGCCTTTTACTGCTGCTTCTGCCAATATAAATTGTACTTCGGCATAAGACATAATTAATGTAGGGGCATCAAAACGCAATACTGTTGAGGTATTTGGATCTGAGAAAAGTTTTTTATCCCCACCTGGAAACTCTTTTGCATCGTTTGCCAAACCTTGCTGGCTTGCCGGATTATTATCTCCTGTTGCTTCCAGTTTTGCATAAATTCTTAAACGGGGATCATTTGTGTTTTTCAATAAATCGATAAATGTTTTACTGAATTTTATATTAGATTCTCCTCCGTTCAAATCATTTTTAACCCACGATGAAGTAATAGGGTTTGTTCTAACTCCAGCAGGACCTGCATCATGTTTTAAAACAAGGCTGTCGTCATTTGAAGTAAATACTCCTTTTGCAACTGCTTTTTCTACATATTCTTTTGCTTTGGCAGGATTTACTTTAGACAAACGCATGGCAACTCTTAACATTAATGAGTTTGACAGCTTTTTCCATCTTGCCACATCACTTTGGTAATATAAATCTGCAGCGCCAACAAAAGCTTTATTTGCGTCTAATGCGTTACCTGCTTCGTCTAGTTCCTTCAAAAGATCATTGTAGATGGCTTCCTGAGTGTCATATTTCGGGGCAAAAATATTTCCGTTATATCCTTTTCCGGCTTCGAAATAAGGAACTTCACCATAAGTATCTGTCAATTTTTGGAACAAGAAAACTTTCATGATTCTGCAGGCCTGAATCATGTTTGAATTTTCGGGAGTATCCGGCAATACAGACATTAACTGAAAAATCTGATTTAATCCTTTTCCGTATGTTTCGCCAAAAAGTGCTGCAGAATATTCCGAAGAATAGGTGTATTTTGAACCCGAACCGCCTAATGAAGAAAATTGCTGTACAATTTGTGCTGCATAAATATTGTTTCCTCTGGTGTTCGAAAAATCCTGTCCGTCTACATAAATCTCAGCAAGCGTAAACATTGATTTTACAGCCGGATCTGTTAATGCATTTGGATTCGTATTCATTTCTTCGAATCCTTTATCGCATGATGCTAATGTCATTGCACTAACAATTGCGATACAAAATATCTTTATAAATTTATTTTTCATCTTTTTTATTATTAGAATTTGACATTAAGGGTTAAACCATAGTTTCTTGTTAATGGCATAGAAGCTCTCTCAAGTCCCTGAGCATTACTGTTATTATAGTTTGACTCTGGGTCGATGTTTGGTACTTTGTCATAAATGGTCCATAAATTATGAGCAGAAAATGCTAAACTAATCGATTGAAATGGTGTTTTTGACAAATATGTTTTTGGAAAATTATAAGCAAAAGAAATCGCTCTTAATTTCACAAAATCAGCATCATACACAAAGTTTGATGTTACATCGCTATAACTTCTCCAGTAATCGTAAGCCGATAATGTTGTTGCTACAGCATTTCCATTTACGTCTCTTCCGGTAACGGCAACTCCGCCTTCACGACCCGGAAGTGAAGCTTCAGATAATCCGTAACGCATTCCTAACTGGTTTGTTGCAGAATAGATTTCTCCTCCAAATTTAGCATCTACAAAAACAGAAAGTGTGAAATTTTTATAAGAGAAATCATTTGAAAGTCCCATTGCCATTGGCGCAACACCTTGTCCTGCAATAATTAAATTTCCTCTCAGGAATTTACCACTTGGATCAAGTACAATATTTCCGCTTCCGTCTCTTAAATAATCATAAGCTTTAATTACTCCAAAAGGCTGTCCTTTTTCTAATACTACAGAAGCTCTTGCGTCTCTGTTATCATCTAATAATTTTGTTGGAATTTTATCCGAAAGATTAACAACTTCACTATCATTATAAGCAAAATTATAACCAACGCTCCAGGTAAAACTTGGTGTTTTTACTGCTTTGACATTGATAGCAAATTCAACTCCTTTGTTTAAAATTTCTCCCACATTGATTTTTGTAGTTCTAAAACCAGCAGCTTTAGAAATATCAGCATCAGCAATATCATTTGTGGTTCTTTTTTGGTAAAAAGTTAAATCTGTACTCAGTCTGTTGTTGAAAAATGTATTTTCAAAACCAAATTCGATGGTACTTACATTATAAGGTTTTAAATATTTATTTGGAACTGTATCTCCATTAATACCTAAAATGGGCTGTCCTTGCGAATCTGTTTGCCCATCTGGTGTGATGTATGTTAATGACAACGCATAAGCATCTGGCAATGCGCCTCCTACGTTACCCCAACCTGCTCTAATTTTACCATACGACATCCATTCCGGTAATTTAATTAGCTCAGAGTAAATAAAACTCGAACTTACGGATGGATAAAAAATACTATTATTTGATGGATCTAAAGTAGAGAACCAATCTTCACGACCTGTTAAACTTAGGTATAAGAAATCTTTATAAGCTAAATCAGCTGAATAAAAAAGAGAGTTTACTTCACTTTTTGAAAACAATTTTTCTGTTTTGTCCGGCTGTGTATTGGCATAAAAATATTTGAATGGCACGATAAAATTATTTCCTTTCATTTTAATACCGCTCATTCTGTTATCCTGACGGTTGGCTCCAATAAAAGCATCCAGCGAAAGGTTTTTAACGATATCGCCTTTGTATCCTAAATATCCTGAAAAATTGACTTCTGAGCGGTTTTCAATTCTGTTTTCGATAGATCCGCCGGGGCTATAGTTAATTCCTGTTGGCTCAATTTCATTAAATTCATAATTAATGTCATCGATACCCACTACCCCTTTTGCATAAATTTTATCAGTAATATTATAATTTACTTTTGCAGAACCTATAAAACGTTTTCTAAGGTCTTGATTTAATGTTTCTTTTGTTACAAAATAAGGATTTGTATGATAAACGTTTCCGCCAAAATAATCAGCTTCACCGCCATTTTCGTCATAAGCATTGCTGATCGATCTAATATCTGTTCCCGGAGTCATAAAAGTTACAGGAAAAGACGGGTTTCTTGGAGAGTCATTCAAATAAGGTCTATTATGACTTTTCTCAGAAATATATTGTGCGTTTGTCTCTACACTTATTTTTTTGTTTGGTGCCGAATTCAAACTCAAAGTCACGTTATTTCTGCCGAAAGTTGTTCCCGGTAAAATAGATTCGTCTTTCGTATTTCCGAAAGATAATCTGAAATTAGTCGTTTCATTTCCACCAGAAATTGCCAGAGTATTACTGAAAGAATATCCGGTTCTGTAGAAATTTTCCACATTATCCTGACCATAAGCTTTGTAAGGTTTTGTAGATCCGTCGATTGCCAAAGAAGGCGTTCCGTCGTATTTATCTCCCCAGGCAAAATAATAAGAATCTCTAAGTTCCTGCAAGTTGGTAAATCTTGTTGCAACACCATTTACAGGCGCTCCCGCTCCATATTGATCTTGCCAATTCAAAAGACTTGCAGGTGTATTAAAGGTAGAATTTGTACTAAAATCTACTCCAATTCCAGTTCCGCTTTTTCCTTTTTTGGTTGTAATTAAAATAACCCCGTTTGCTCCTCTGTATCCGTAAAGAGCTGAAGCCGCACTACCTTTTAAAACAGACATCGAAGCGATATCGTCAGGGTTGAAAGAAGACATACCATCTCCTTTATCTGCTCCACCGTACATTCCGGCATTTCCCTGCTGACTATTGTCTATCGGAATACCATCTACAACATACAATGGCTGGTTAAGTCCCGAAGCAGAAGTTGCTCCACGAATTACAACACGGCTTGAACCAGATGGCCCTGAAACCGGTGCAGAAACGTTCACTCCGGCAATTTTTCCCTGAAGTGCATTTCCTAAATTTATTTCTTTATTTTTTGTCAGGTCTTCTCCTTTTAATTCGCCAACTGCATACCCCAAACTTTTTCTTTGTTTTTTAACTCCAAATGAAGTTACAACAACATCTTTTAATTCCTGAGCATTTTCTGCTAATACAACTGAAACTCTGGTTTCAGTTTCCTGAAGTACTATTGATTTTGACACAAAACCTATAGAAGCTACATTTAATGTAACCTGACCTTCCGGAACATTCATTTTAAATCGACCTTCAGCGTCTGTAATCGCGCTAAATGGTTTTCCCTGAACCACTATCGATGCAGCAACAATTCCCTTGTTCTCTGCATCTGTCACTATGCCTGTTATTAATCGGTTTTGTGCCACAACTCCTAAGCTGCTAAACAATACCATAGCTAACATTGCCAATATTCGTTTCATAAGCATTTTTTGGTTTAATTTTGTTTTGATTTTGTTTTGTTTTGTTTACTCTTCTTGTTTTAAATAATTAATAAAATTTGAACTCAATTGTAATATGGTATTCAGTGGTTTCCATGCATTGAATACTATTGGATTATAGCGACATAGACTTTTTAAAATTTTACGCAATCGATATAGTGAAATACATATAACTGTATTGCGAATTACTTATTTTACTTAACTAAAATTTTACTAAAACGATTTAGTAAAAAAGGTTAAAAAAAAACAAAATTCATTTGTTTTTTTTTCTTCCTTATTTTGAGATGTTTTTTACACCGATTCTCTTATAATTAACTTTCCTTTTTTAAGGCTTTTTTCAACTTTATAAGACTCCATATCAGTCATTTGACTCATTAACAATTGTATCGATTTAACAGCAATTTCTTTTATTGGCTGTTCAATCACTGTAATGGTCGGTGTATGCAATTTAAAACTGTCATGATCGTCAAAACTAACAACCGAAATATCCTGAGGAATTCTGATTCCCATATCTTTAAAAGCTTGTAGACCTGTAAGTCCCATGTAATTCGTCAGAAATAAAACAGCATCAATTTCTTTATTCTTCTGAAAAAAATCTACAACAGCTGCAATTCTGTCTTGTTCATTGCTGTGATGTTCCATATGAAGAACAAGTGAATCTTTATAAATTCCCGCTTCTTTCAACGCGTCTCTGTACCCATCTTCCCTCAATGACATCTGAATCATTTCGGAAGTATTATTAACAACCGCAATATTTTTACAGCCTTTGTTAATCAGGAATTTAGTAGCTGAATTTGATGCTTCGTAATTATCCATTACAACATGGCTTACTCTTTGTCCCGGAAAATACCTGTCTATTAAAACTACCGGTTTTTTCAGTTTTAGAAGATGTTCAACACTTTCTTCCAGATTTTTTGTGGGAGTTATAATAAAACCATCCACGTTTGCCTGCAAAAGACTGTGTATTAATTCTTGTGAACGCTCATTATCATCGCCTGTACTGCAATAAAAAACTCTGTAATCGATATTTTTAGCTTCATCTTCAATTACTCTTGCCAAATCTGCAAAGAACTGATTGGAAATATCTTCAACAATAAGGCCAATAGATCTTGTTTTTCCAGTTCTCAAACTGGTCGCAATCATACTTGGTCTGTAGTTTAGTTTCTCAGCTACTTCTTGTACTTTTTTGATGACATTAGCGCTTATTCCCATTTTTTCTCCCTTACCATTAATGACAAAAGACACAGTAGATATAGATACTTGCGCCTCTGTAGCAATATCTTTAATAGTAATCTTTTTCATTCAGGGATTTTTGTTTTTGTAATCTTATAACCATATCACAAATATATACAAAAACAATTACTAAAACGATTTTGTAACTTAATTTTTAAACAAATCATTTTTTTAATTGAATAAATCACAATAATAATCAGTAAATACAGGTATTTAGCAAACTATACATTTTTTCATAAGGTTATTATGACCATTTCGATTTATTAGTAATAAACGTTCAAAACGATGTTTGATTTTGAGTTGTCAATTATTTTTTCGAGTCTTTTAAAGAAGTTTTCGCTAACCATTGGACAGCCATGACTATTCGAAATATAATAATCTTGTTCTTCTGACGGAACTGCAGAATAAGCGTGTAAAACAATAGCTCTTTTAAAAGCATTACTGTTGGTTTCATCCAGACCGGATAATTTATATGATTTACCAAATATTCCATTGTAAGATTTCCCTATGGTGTATTTTCCCAATGAAGTGCTATTGGAATTTGGTTCGTTGCTAAATATCAATTCTCCTCGTACTTTTGTTTCAGAACCCGAGCCGTTTGCAACCAATCCCTGATCTAAAATTTTATCATTTTCCAAATCATAAACAAAGAATCTGTTCTTGCCTGATTTGATTTTCATATCAACAAAAAAAGCAATTTTGGTATTATAAATTGTCTTGTTATTGATCGTTGCTTTTACTTGTTCCAGCTGCGTATTAAATCTTTTCAGTTCTGTATCAGTGAATGAAGTATTAGTTTCATTTCCACCACCAAAAAAGCTGATAGCGAAAAATAAGATTAGATTAAATATTTTCATAAAGCGTGTTTTTAAAATATTGATTTACAGGCACAAAATTACATCACGCCAAAAAACAAAAGCACACCTAGAAGACTAAAAAACAAAGCAATAAGTTTTTTTTCAATCAAAAAAAGAGCCTTGTAAAATTAATTTTACAAGACTTTTGAATTCTAATATTATTTAAAAATTAATGCAAATCGACAGCGTCCTGCGCTTTAATAACTGCATTTTTTGATTTTGCCAACTGATTAACTCTCCACATTAAAAACACGGTTAATAAGGTTACTGCAGCAATTACGTATCCTAAAATATCGTAGTTTTCAAGCGGTGCTGTTTTCGTTTTTTGATGTACAATAAAACCCGCACAAACTGCTGCGATTCCGCCTGCGATTTGCTGCAATGATGAGGTGATAGACATGTATGCGCCACGATCTTTCATTTCAGGAATTGCTGTATTTAGTGTTGTCGCTGGAATCATTCGGCTCATAATTCCCATAAAAAGAATCATGTTGATGACCACAATTTCCCATAACGGAATTGGGGTAAGATTGGTATAAATCAAAATCATAATAACAGAAAGTATTGACCCGGCTGCAAAAAGCCTGAACTTGCTAATTTTATCACTTAATTTTCCCACCAAAGGCATGATAAAAAGTACCGAAACTCCTGTAAAGAAAAATACCATTGGCAGTTGAAGATGACTGATGTGGATGTTGTTTACTAAATAGGCGCTTCCAAAAGGCTGGAGCATAAATCCTCCAACAGAAAGAAAGGCAATCGCCATAAAACCAACCTGATATTGCTTGTTACTTAGCGTATGCCATAAATGCAAAAACGGGCTTTTATCTGACTGCAGTTCTAAATGTTTTGTTACCGGCTGCATTTGTGTGATAATGGCAATTAAAATAAGTACGCCTAAAACGGCAATCATAATAAATGCCGAATGCCAGCCCCAATTATTGGCAAAATATAAGCCAACCGGAATTCCTAAAATCTGGCTTGTTGCAAATGCCATTTGTATAAAACCCATAACGCGGCCTCTTTGCTGAATTACAAATAAATCTGTTACGATGGCTAATGAAACTGAACCAATTACACCACCAAAAAGTCCGGTAACGATTCTTGCCATCAACAACATGTAGTAACTTGTAGAAAAGGCGCAAAAAACGGTTCCGATAATGAAACCTGTATAAAAGAAAATCAGTAGTTTTTTACGGTCAAACTTGTCTGCAAAACCTGCGGCAAGCAAGCCAGAAATTCCGGCACTAAATGCGTACGCAGAAACGGCAAAACCAAAATTTGCTGTTGTCATATCCAATGTTTTCATCAGGATATCTCCCAAAGGGGAAATTACCATAAAATCGAGTATGACGGTAAATTGTAAAAGCGCCAGTATGGCGATAATTATTTTTTGTTTTGAAGTGAATGCAAAACTTTCAATTGTATTTTTTTCCATATAATGGTTTGTATTTTTAATTAAGCCAATTCCTGGCATTCATGTCCCAGTTGTTTTATCAAATTGATGATAACTTCTGGCTGTAATTTTTCAGATACTACACGAAGTACACGATCAACATCTTCGCAATCAATAGTCCATTGCTGAATATCTAAATGATCGTCGAGCGTTTTGCTTATTCTGCAAGCCGGCTCAATTTTGTTAATATCTGTTTTAAAAACATGTATGTTTTGTAAATCTGTTTCCATAATTTTTCATGGTTTTAATGCTTTTACAGTTGCCTGAAAAGCTTCTCTCATTATTTCTTTGGTTAACACAAATGGTTTTCCTCCCATACTTTTGCCTTCGGTATGAAAGTTTAGCAATGTGTATAATGGTCCGTAAGCGATGCTCCAAAAAGCTTCAAATGTCATCGGAATCAGCTCTTTATTTTCCAGTCCGTTGTCTATAAACTGTTTCATAATAGCCCTGAAATCTGAGAACTCTTTAATAGAATCTAAAATAGTTTCGGCATGAGGCGAATGTTTGATGATTTCAAAAAATGCAACTTCTTTTGGATACTTCATCGTGAAATCGGCCCGGTTTTCCCATTGTCTCCACAAACCGTCTTCAAACGACATATCCGGCGTAAAATCTTTAACTGTTTCGCCAAAAAACTTTAATGCAATTTTGCCGCCTATTTTCTGAATTAAATCATCTTTGTCTTTGTAATAAATATATAAAGTGCCGACAGAAATGGAGCAGGCTTTTGCCAGTTTGTTCATACTAAAACCCTGAAATCCATCTCGTACAATTTGGTCGACTGCATTTTCAATCACCAAATTTTCTTTATCAATATCTCTTATTCTCATGCAACTCTATTTTAATACAAAGATAAAATAATAAATGAATGAGCATTCTTTTATTAATTATTTTTTTACTGAGAGGCACAAAATTTATTTTGAACTCCTTACTATCAATTACATCAGTAAAGCTTTACAAGAGTATTAAAACTGAGTAAAATGAGCAATATCAAGGGTTTAAAACAAAAAGGGTTTAAAAGAAAAGACTATATTTGCCGACGAAAATTTTGATTCTGATCGCCTTTTAATACTCTTTATATTTACTTACATCTTTGAAATTTACTTTAAAAAATATCTTCTCCGGTCGGAACTTCTTCATTTTAGGAATTATTTTTATCGCCCTTACTTTACTTTCACTTTATGTGTTAAGTAATTTAATTACACAAATCACCGAAAAATCAAATACGGAAAGTACCAAACGCAATTTCTTAAAACGAGAAGAAGTAATGCAACAGGAATTCTCGCGTTTTTTACAAACCCAGAATGAATTAGATCATATTATTAAAATAAGTAATTCTGAAAATCTGGCAGATCATTTAAAGGTTTTGAGTACGCTTCACGCTAATGACAGTCTAATCAAAAATAATTGGTTTCAGATTAATAATAATGGCAAAATCGAATTTACTGCTTTAAAAAGCAATTCAAATCTGGGAGCCGACATAAAAGATTTCATTCTGAAAAATGATTCTAAAAATCAATTTAATAAAATAGTAAAAGACCAGGAACACTTATTTTGGCGCATTTATTTTAAATCTATTTCCAATAAGGGAACAATCGTTCGATATGGTTTTGATGTTGATCTTAAATCTCTGCAATCTTATTTTTCAACCATCAATCAAAATCTGCCCAATTATGCTTTTGTATTTGATGAAAACGGAACTATCATTTACCACCCGGAAGTGAAACTTTTAGAAAAAAATGCCTTTAAAATTACCAGCCTTACTGCGGCAGATACTACTTTTATTAATGACGAATTTTATGGTAAAAAAATTGCTCTTTCAGAATATCTTAAGTTAGATATTGTACGATACACAAAAAGGCTCAATGTAAAAAACACAAATTGGTACGTGAGTGTTAGCACTCCAAAAGAAATTGGAAGCGAAGATGTCAATTCTGTAAAAAAATATGCCTCTTTAATATATGTCATCACGACTTCTATACTGATTTTGTTTTTCTATCTTTTTACTATTTTCAACAAAAAAACTTTTAAGGAAAAAGCAGTTCTTTCGAAAGAAAAAAACAAGCTTCTTTTAGAAAATGAAAAAATAAAGAAAGAGAAAGCACTGATTCAGTTACAACAACTAAAGGAACAGATTAATCCACACTTTTTATTCAATTCGCTCAATTCGCTTTATATGCTTATTGAGGGTGATACGGCCGTAGCGCGTAAGTTTACTTTGAATCTTTCTAAAATTTACCGCTATCTTATTAATCCGCCGGTTCAGAATATTGTAACGCTGCAGGAGGAATTGTTATTTATAGAAAAATACATTTTTTTACAACAGACCCGTTTTAAGGATGAATTCATTTTCTCGATCGATATTGTTAAGGATGAAAATCTTTTAATGAAAAAAGTTCCCTATCTGGCTTTTCAGATTGTGATAGAAAATGCTATTAAACACAATATCGCTTCTGATGAAAATCCGCTGACAATTAGTATTGAAATTAAAGAGAATGAGGTTGTTATTACTAACAATCTTAATGAAAAACCAAGCTTTGGCGGAACATCAAAATTTGGGCATAAGTATCTGGAAAGTATTTACAAATATTATTCTAAAAATGATTTTCAGGCCTACAAAAAAGACGGGAAATTTACTTGCATTTTACCCCTTATTGGCTAAAAAGAAAACACTCACTCCCGAAAAAAAGCCACTCACTCCATTTTGTTTTTTTTAACATAATTTATAGAATAATTTCGGCAAAAATTAACCTAAACTTAACTTTCAATATGAGGGAAAAGGCGCTATTGACGAACCTAAAAAACGTTGCTTTGGTAGCTTTGCTATTAAGTACAGGAACTGTGGTTTCTCAAAAAAAGAATAAAAAAGACAAAGACAAAACAGAACAAGTTGCAGACTCTCTTAAATCTTCAAAAGGGAAAAATTACAACGATCTTGTTAAAAAAGGAACTTTTAAAAAAGGCTTATTTAATACCATTCAGGTAAAATCAGATTTATATTTAGAAATCAATGATTCTTTGTTTCAAAGAGAATTTTTGGTGGTTAATAAAATTTCAAGCGTTCCTATGACGATTAACGAGCGAGGGCTTAACAGAGGAGTGAACTACGAAAACAAAATTATTACTTTTCATAAAGATCTAATTGCAAAAAAGGTTTGGGTAAAATCATCTGTGCCTAATGTTTCTTCACCAACGGGAGACGCTATAACAGCTTCTGTTAATGCTAATTTTTCTGAATCAATTATAGAAGTTTTTGATATTGAAACAAAAAACAATGATTCTACTTCGATTGTAATCAAAGCAAATAAAGTTTTTGACGGAAAACAAAAGAGTTTCAATGATGTTTTAAGCAGTATTGGTCTTGGCGGATCTCTAAAATCGGAGCTTTCGTATATAGAAAGTGTGAAAACGTTTCCAAAAAATATAGTTGTTAAATCGCAGCTTACCACTTCGGTTTTCGAAGACGGCATTGCCATTTCGGTTACTCTGGGCGTTACGAGTAATATTATTTTATTGGATAAAGTGCCAATGCAGCCTCGTTTTGCAGACAAACGTGTTGGTTATTTTTCTGAAAAGCACTGGTATTTCAGCGATGACCAGCAGGCAATGCGTGAGAGAGAATTAATTACGCGCTGGAGATTAGAACCTAAAAAAGAAGACCTTGAAAAATATAAATATGGCGAATTAGTAGAGCCTAAGAAACCCATTGTTTACTATATCGATCCTTCGACACCTAAACAATGGCGTTCCTATATAATAGAAGGGGTTCGCGATTGGCAGGTTGCGTTTGAAAAAGCGGGATTTAAAAATGCTGTTATCGCAAAAGAACCTACGGAGGATGACACCGATTTTGATATCGATGACGTTCGTTATTCTGTTATTACTTATGTTGCGTCGCAAAAGTCAAATGCGATGGGACCAGCGGTTGTTGATCCAAGAAGTGGCGAAATTATTGAATCAGATATTATCTGGTGGCATAATGTGATGACGTCACTTCATAGCTGGATGCGCATACAAACCGGTGCAATTGACCCGAAAGCGAGAGGAAACAAATTTAGTGATGAACACATGGGAGAAGCAATTCGTTTTGTTTCGTCGCATGAAGTAGGTCACACTTTTGGTTTGAGACACAATATGGGCGCTTCATTTGCCTATGATGTTGAATCCCTTCGATCTCCGGCTTTTACGGCAAAAATGGGCGGCACTGCTCCTTCTATTATGGATTATGCCCGATATAATTATATCGCTCAGCCAGAAGATCATGTAGAAGTGATTACGCCAAAAATTGGTGAGTATGATAAATACGCTATTGAATGGGGGTACAGATGGTATGCTAACGAAAATGAAGAACATACTGCTTTAAACGCTTTAATTACGAAACATCAAAATGATCCTGTTTATTTTTATGGAGAACAACAAGGCGGAGACGCTACAATTGATCCGCGTTCTCAATCTGAAGATTTAGGAAATGATGCCATGAAAGCCGGAGAATATGGACTGAAAAACCTGAAAAGAGTGGTAAGCAATATTCTGGACTGGACGTATGATAAAGACGAATCTTATTTCGGAACAGGTAATCTTTATATTGGCGCAATTGGTCAGTGGAATTTGTACAACTACCATGTTTTAAGCAATCTTGGCGGAATTTATTTAAATCCTACGGTTCACGGTGATAATAAAGCGAGTTATGTTGCGGTTCCGGCTGAGATACAAAAAAGAGCTGTGGCTTATTTATTAAAGAATACTCTTACGCTTCCGCAATGGTTGTTTTTCAATCCGATTTTAGACAAAACAAATCCTTTAAAAGATACGCCGGTAGGACCATACGAATACACGCCTTATACATTGGCAAGAGAATTACAATATGGAGTTCTTTATAGCATGCTGAGCGACGAACGTTTACTTCGAATTACTGAAAATGAATTGTTTCAGCGTAACGAAACCAAAGAAAATGTATTTACGGTAACACAATTATTTAAAACATTACGCCAGAATATTTTTGCTTCGACAATTCAGAATAAGTCACTTACGATTTTAGAGCGTCTGACTCAGAAAAATTATGTTGATGTTTTAATTGTATCAACAAACAAACTTTTTGAAAAAACAGAACCTAAAAAGAGTATCGAAATTCAGGAAAACCTAAATATGCCGCAATTGTGTGATTATTTGGATAATTCGAAAATGGCACGCAATATTAATCAGTCTGCCATGAAAAGAGTTTCAGAAGTTACCTCTGATAAAAAAGGAGAACTGAATCAGGTTTTACAATTATTAAAATCGAAAAGAAATATCGGTAATCAGGAAACGAAAAACCATTATTTCGATTTGATTCAACGTATAGAAAGAGCATTAAACAACACATTATAAATTTTTAACCAAACCCAAATTCCAGAATGAAAAATCTATTCTACATGCTGAGTTTTCTCCTTACCCTGTCAGGGTACGCCCAGGAAACCAGAACGATTAAAGGAAAAGTAACAGATTCTAAAGATGGTATGCCTTTGTATGGTGTATCTGTCTTTGTAGAAAATGCTTCTATTTCAAACAGCACGCAACAAAAAGGTGTAATTCAAAGTTCAAGCCTTGGTACCGTTACCGATTTTGACGGTACATTTGAATTAAAAATAAACAGTAATGTAAAGTTTTTAAGGGTAACCTATATTGGATATGAGTCGACTTCACTTGAAGTTACGAACCAAAAAATGTACAATGTTACTTTAAAATCTGAAACTGCAGAACTGAAAGAGGTTGTAGTTACGGGTTACCAAAAAATCGAAACAAGAAAATTAACTTCTGCTATCAGTAAAGCAAACATGATCGACATTCAGCAAGCGGGTGTTGCCAGTATTGATCAGTTATTGATTGGGCAGGTTACGGGTGTTGCCGTTACTCAGGCTACAGGAGCTCCTGGTACAATCGCGAAAGTGAGAATTCGTGGTACAGCTTCGCTTTCAGGTCCACAAGATCCGTTATGGGTTTTAGACGGTTTGCCTTTAGAAGGAAATGATGTTCCACAAAATTACGATAAAGACAACATTGATCAATTGACTAACTTTTCTATTGCAGGATTAAACCCTGAGGATATTAAAGATATTACAATCTTAAAAGATGCTTCGGCAACTGCTATTTATGGAGCAAGAGCTGCAAACGGAGTTATCGTTGTGACTACGAAAAAAGGTAAAAAAGGAAACATGAGAGTAAACTTTACTACGAATACTTTCCTTACGCAAAGACCTAACTTTTCTAAGTTAAACTTAATGGATTCTTCTCAAAAAGTAGATTTCGAATTAGGTATGGCTGCTGATCCAAATTTAACTTACAGAGATACAGGCGGACAAGTTTCTCGTATTCTAAATGGTTCTAATGAATTAGCCGCTTACAGAGCAGGAGGTTTTTCAGCTTTAAGCGCAGATTCTCAAAACTCTATCAATGCATTAAGAAACAACAATACAAATTGGGGTAACTTATTATACCAAAATGCGATAAATACACAATATGGTTTAAGTTTATCAGGTGGTGGAGAAAAATCTGATTACTACTTCTCTCTAGGTGCTTATGATGAAGAAGGAACTACGATTGGAACCGGTTACAACAGATACAACCTTACGTTGAAAAACAACTTTGAAGTATCTGACAAATTACGTGTTGGCGTTAGCATTTTTGGTTCTCAAAGTACAACAAAATCTTATGTTTCAGATACAGATGCATTTACAAATCCTTCAAATTATTCAAGAAATGTAAACCCGTATTTAACTCCAAGAAATGCTGACGGAAGTTATAACTATGACAAAGATATTAGCGGATATAGCAATAACTCTGTATATGTTCCTTTTAACTTCCTTGAAGAAAGAGAAAACACATCTTACGAATTAAAAAACAGAGCTGTAAAAGCGATACTTGATATTGATTATAACATTACTAAAAACTTCAAAGCAACTACTCAGGTAGGTCTTCAATTTGACAATAGTGCTTCTGAAAAATTTGCAGATAAAGAAACTTACTACACTAGAAAAGTAAGAGAAAACACAAAAAGATTCAGCGGAGGAGTTCCTACTTATTTCCTTCCCGATGGTGGAATTATTCAAAATTCAAACACTGACTTTTTCCAATACAACTGGAAAACGATGTTAAACTACAGCGCTGTTTTCAATAAAAAACATGAGGTTGAGGTAATGGCAGGTAGTGAGTTAAGAAGAAATTACAATACTTTTGTCGCAACTAAAGGTTTTGGATATAATCCAACAAACTTAACAACGAAGCAAATCATTTTCCCTAACGAAAGTGTTGCTAACGAGAGTATATACAAAACATACCAAAAAGCAGAGAATGAAAACGCATTTGCTTCTTTCTTTGCTACAGCATCTTATACTTACAACAGAAAATATACTGCTTTTGGTAGTGTGCGTTACGACGGATCAGATTTATTTGGTGTAGATCCTAAATACAAATACTTGCCATTATGGGCTCTTTCTGGTTCGTGGTTAGTATCTGAAGAAGATTTCTTAAAAGAAAATACACTTTTATCTACTTTAAGATTACGTGCTTCTTATGGTTTACAAGGAAATATCGACAAAAACACTTCTCCTTATGTAGTTGGAGAGTACAAAAACGTAGTATTATTGCCGGGACAAAATGAGCAGACAATTTTTATCTCATCTCCTCCAAACGATAAATTAAGATGGGAAAAAACAACCAATACCAACTTTGGTTTTGATCTTGGTTTGTTTAACAACCGTGTAAGTGTTGTAACTGATATTTACGGAAGAAAAAGTACTGATTTAATTGGTCTGCAATCTCTTCCTATCGAAAATGGTTTTGAGTTTTCTACTTTAAACTGGGGACAAGTGTCTAATAAAGGTTATGAAATTGCGTTGACTACAAAAAATATCGAACGTCCTAATTTCTCCTGGACTACAAACATTAACTTCTCTCACAACAAGAGTAATGTAGACCGTATTCAAATTAGAGAAAACTCATATACTCCTTCAAGACAAGGATATCCTGTGAATGCTGTATTCGCCCTAAAAACAGCAGGAATCGATGAAAACGGATACCCTTTGTTTGTTAATAAAAACGGAGAAACAGTTAATTCGAACACCTTTTTTGCCCTATATGACCCTTATGCAGATTTCTTCCCTGGAGAATTATCGCAATCACGCTTAACAGCAACAGAAACACGTAACCTATTTACCTACGTAGGAGATCGTGATGCTAAATTTACAGGAGGTTTTATCAACACATTTAAAGTACATAACTTTGACCTAACCATTGCTACTACTTTTAATATCAAACAAACTGTTGTAGAAAGACCTCCATATAATGGAACAACTGTAGATCGTGGACAAAACTATTCTACTGATATTTTAAATGCTTATTCCTCTACAAACACCAATACAAACTTACCTGGTATTGTAGGTAAAAACTCCGGAACAGGTGATTCATGGATGGCATACAGCTGGTATTCTAATGCATCCCCAATTGATAGTTATGCTTTACTTGATACATGGGTAAAAGAAATGAGTTACATGAGATTAAGCAGTATTCGTTTAGGATATTCTTTACCTAAAAAAGCGACTAACAGCGTTTTCATGGAAGATATCAGATTTAGTATTGAGGGAAGAAACTTATTTGTTGTAAGTTCTGATTACAAAGGTTACTTTGATCCTGAAACTTACGGAAATATCTACGCACAACCAATCCCTAGATCATTATCTATAGGATGTAACTTAACTTTTTAAACTGATTTAAAATGAAAAATATATTAAAATATGCCTTCTTTTTCGCTGCAGCTATCTCTACAGTAGGCTGTGATGATTATCTGGATGTACAGCCTATTGGCAAAGTAATACCTGAAACATTAACTGATTACAGAGCAGTACTTACAAGAGGATATGAAGCTTTTCCTCAACATAAAAATCTTACCACTTTAAGAACAGATGAAATGCTCCTTGATAATTTTTCAAATGATTTCGTTTACTGGAAAGATATCTATTCCTGGAATGACGGAACTCCTGACAGAATTACAACAGATTTTCAATACGATGGTCTTTACAATACCATTTTCTATGCAAATGTTATTATTAACGATGCATCAGGTAAACTTGAAGCTTCAGCAGATAAAGATCAATTAATTGGAGAAGCTTATGCTTTAAGAGCTTATGCGTATTTCGACTTATTGAACTTATTCGCAAAACCTTACAATGCCGCTACTGCAGGTACTGACAAAGGTGTGCCATTGGCATTAAAAGTAGATTTAGAGCAGGCTTATACTCCGGAAAGTGTAGCTAAAGTTTACGAGCAAATTCTTGCTGATAAAGAAGAAGCTAAAAGATTGCTTAACAAAGATACTCAGACTAAAGGTTTGAACTACCGTTTTTCTAAAGCAGCTATTTATGCATTTGAATCTCGTGTTTTCTTATACCAAAAAGAGTGGGCAAAAGCTTTAGAAGCAGCAGACAAAGCATTAACATACAAAAATGCTTTACTTAATTTAAACACAACTGCTGTTTTGCCAACAAGCTACGACGGTGTTGAGTCAATATTAGCACTTGAAGATGTTTTTAACAATAACTTAAAAGGATCTTCTTATGTATCACCAGATTTATTAGGTGCTTACGACCAAACAAATGATTTACGTTTTGCTGTTTATTTTAGAAAAAGCGGTGGAGATTTTAACTTTAGAAAAGGTGGAGAACTTGCTCAAAAATGTTCTTTCAGAGCATCTGAATTATATTTGACAAAAGCAGAAGCTTCTGCTCAGTTAAACGATTTAACTCCAGCAAAAACTACTGTTTTAACATTTATCAAAAACAGATATAATGCTATAGCTTACAGCACACTTAGTGTAGAAATTGATGCAATGAACCAAACTGAACTTCTTGATTTTATTGGTCAGGAAAGACAGCGTGAATTTGCTGCCGAAGGACACCGCTGGTTTGATTTGAGAAGAACAACTCAAAAAGAAATCAAACATACAGTTTCTGGAGATGAGTATACATTAATACAAAATGACCCTCGTTATACGCTGCCATTCCCAAGGAATGCACGTTTAAATAATCCAAACTTGTAGATTGAAATTAAGCTCCGTTTTTAACGGAGCTTTTTTTTTACCTTTGCAAAAAAAAGGAAAATGAAAATTGCCATCATTGAAGATGAACATCTGGCTTCAAATTATCTGAAATCAATTCTCGAACAACAACAAATTATCACCATAAGCGAGGTAACCATTTTAAAATCTGTAAAAGATGCTGTGGCTTCTTTTAAAGAAAAAACAGTCGATCTTGCCTTTATGGATATTCATTTGGGAGACGGAAAAAGCCTTGACATTTTTGAACAGGCAACTATTTCATGCCCTGTTATTTTTATTACCGCTTACGATTTTTATGCCGTAAAAGTTTTCAAGCATTTTACAATCGATTATCTTCTAAAACCTTATGAAGAAGAAGAATTATTAGAAGCACTTTCTAAATATAAAAACATTAAGGAAACTTTCAATCCCAATCCAATCCTCGAATCATTGGTTGAAATTGAAAATCAAAGCAATATTCAGCATCACTTTTTGGTTAGTCACAGAGATAAACTGATCTCTATAAATGATACCGCAATTCCGTATTTTTTTGCTACCGGAAAACACCTTTTTATTCACACCAATTCCGGAAACAGCTATTTGTACAACAGCAATCTTAAAGATTTGATTAATAGTCTCAATCCAAAACTGTTTTTTAAAATCAACAGAAAATACATTATCAACAGACATCATATTCAGGAAATTGTAAAACATTCGAGCCAAAAAATTGAATTATTACTCAACATTTCCGTTCCTGATACTGAACCGATTATTTTAAGTAAAAAAGAAATTAATAATTTTAAGAACTGGCTTAATTCATAAAAGTAAATCAGAAATTATTTTCTTAACCTTTCACTTTCTGACATCTAACTTAATCAGTTGGATGTAATTATTTTAACACATAGAAACATAGAATTATTGGCCTTAAAAAAAAGGCGTTTCACTTGCATTAACAAATCCCGTCCCGAAGTTTCGGGATCGGGACTATGTGTGAGAAACGAGTTTCTTTTTTAGATTTACTTTTTCGAAAATATAAAATCTATGTTTCTATGTGTTTAATTAAATATTTAGACATTAAAACGGGTTAGCTTATTATATCTTTTTTTAATTCTTATGATTTGAGTCATAAAACAGAGCCTTATGCCCTGTTTAAATTTGTAAATATCAAATTCTAAAACAATTTACAGCTTTAGAATTCTGAATATTTAATCCTAATCAAATCCTAAGTATCACAATGAATTCAAATCAAAAAGAGCTTATCAAAGCTACAATTCCAATTTTAAGAGCGAGCGGCGAAGACCTGACCAAATATTTCTACAACCGAATGTTTACAAATCATCCTGAATTGAAAAACATTTTTAATATGGGAAACCAGGCCAATGGAAGACAAAAATCTGCACTGGCAAATGCAGTTTTGGCTTACGCCGAAAATATCGACAATCCCGCAGTTTTAATTAATGTTTTGAAAGGAATTGGAGCCAAACACGTCAGTTTGAATATCCAGCCAGAGCAATACAAAATTGTAGGTGCAAATCTAATAGGTTCAATTGGCGAAGTTGTTGGCGAAGCCGCAACACCAGAAATACTCGAAGCCTGGACAGCTGCTTATTACGAACTTGCACAAATTATGATCGATCTTGAAAAAGAAATGTATCAGGAAAATATCGCAAAATCCGGAAGCTGGAATGGCTGGAGAAAATTCGTCATCAAAAAAATCGTAGAAGAATCTACCGAAATCAAATCCTTTTATCTTTATCCCGAAGACGGAAAAGAAATCACCAATTATCATCCGGGTCAATACATCAGCGTTCAGGTGTATGTGCCTGAATTAGAACTTCTGCAACCAAGACAATACAGTTTATCAAGCGCTTTTAATCCTGAATATTATAGAATTTCGGTAAAAAAAGAAACCGGAATTGCACCAAATCCATCAGGTTTTGTTTCTAATACTTTACACTCAAAATCAGAAGGTGATACTATCTCTGTCTCTGCTCCTGCCGGATTATTTCATTTAGAAAAAGACTCTCAAAATCCGTTAGTTTTAATCAGTGGCGGTGTTGGGCTTACGCCGATGCTAAGCATGCTTGAAACTAATTTAAACAACATTCAGCATAAAAAAACAATCTGGATTCACGGTTGCCGAAATGAATCGGTTCATGCTTTTAAAGATCAGATTATAACATTAAAAGAAGAAGCAAAACATCTTGAAACTTTTACTTTTTATGATACTTTAGAAGATGATAATAATATCCAGGATGAGGTAATTCAGGGACGAGTTGATCTTCATAAATGCAAAGATTCTATTTTATTAGATCAGGCAAAATATTATATCTGTGGCCCTGAAATGTTTATTAAAACCCAATACGAAGCGTTAATTAAGTTAAACGTAAGTCAGGAAAATATTTTTTACGAAGAATTCGGACCTCAGCTTATCAATTTGAATTAAGATGAAAATTGTTCGGTTTCAAAATAAGAAATATCTAATTCTGATCTTGCAAAATTTGACAACAACATTTTTTATAACTTTTACATTAGCCAGTATTAATTGCACAAACAAATCTCTTTTTTTATTTTTTTGGATAAGATCCTGGGTAGTGGCTAGTTTTATTTCTAATCTGTTTTCGTTTTTTATTTTTTCTAATAAAAAGTAGAATGCAAAAAGCCTTCAAAATTTGAAGGCTTTTTTAGTTCTTACTCTCTAAAAAAAACAAAACTCTTATCATCAGCTTTTAAAGCGTTTCCACTAAAAGAAATAGCAATCATTCCCGCTTTTCTTGGAGAAACCGCTGAACTGCTAAAATGCGTATGCAAAACATAATGCATATTATTATTTTTATCCCACAAAACATCACCGTGTCCAATTCCGTTTTGGCTGGTATTTTTTCTGCTAATTATCGGACTATCACTCGATTTTTCCCAAGGTCCGTTCGGACTTTTACTTGTTGCATAACCGACAGCATAATCCGGATTTCTAAAATCATTTGCTGAATAAATTAAGTAATACAAGCCATTGTGTTTTAAAACTGTTGGTCCTTCGGTAACCGGCCAATCTGTATTTTGAGTATTCTCCCAAGGTAAAGTTCCTGAAATGCATTCTTTTAAAGTTTCGGGCTTTATACTTTGAAGATCATCATTTATTTCGGCAACAAAAATTCGGTTTCCGTTGGTTAATCTCACATGATAGAGATATTTTTTTCCATCATCATCATCAATAAAAATAAAAGGATCAATTTGGTTTCCAGTTTTAATAATGGGTTCTTTCGATTCGTTCTTAAAAGGCCCAAGCGGGCTATCGCTTGTGGCAATTGCTATATTTTCATTAGCCGTATAAATCATATAAAACTTCTTGTTGTATTCCAGAATTTGTGGTGCCCAAAAACCTTTATCACCATAAGAATCTCCTTTTTTTAAAGCCAGACCATTTTGAGCTCCGGCTGGAGCACTCCATTTTTTTAAATCCGAAGAAGTATAAACCAAAAACCCTTCGCCATTAGTTTGATTTCCTGTTGTTCCATATAAATAATAAATTCCTTTATTATAAAAAATCGTTGGATCAGCGAGAAAAATATTATTTTGCTGAGGTTCTGCTATTTTCGGCGAATTATTTTCCTGCGAACAACACACGAAAATACATAAAGAAGTTATTGCGGTTAATATTTTTTTCATTTTAGAATTGGTTTAGGTTATCACATTTTCTAATTTTCTAATTGTCACATTATCTCATTACGCTTACTTCACAGAAAACTGATAATAAGAAACAGTATGATATTTCTCTCCTACTTTTAAAACAATAGGTGCAAATTTTGGCTGATTTGGTGCGTCTGGAAAATGTTGTGTTTCCAAAGCAAAAGCTGTTCTAAAATCATCTTTTGCACCTGATTTAAACGTGTTTTTCGATTGCATAAAATTCCCACTATAAAACTGTAATCCCGGTTCTTCGGAATAAATATCAAGCGTAATTCCCGATTTATCACCAGAAATTGTTGCCACATGGTTCAGACCGTTTTTCTTTGTTCCGTTTAAAACGTAATTATGATCGTATCCTTTTCCAAATTTCAATTGCTCGTCTTTTACTTCGATTCTTTCTCCAATTGTATGTCTTGAAGTAAAATCAAACGGCGTGTTTTTAACTGATTTTAATTCTCCTGTCGGAATTAAACCTTCATCAACAGTCGTAAACTGATCTGCATAGATTTGTAATTCATGGTTTAAAATAGAACCGCTTCCTTCTCCATTCAAATTAAAAAAAGCATGATTGGTTAAATTCACCAAAGTCGTTTTGTCTGATGTAGCTTCATATTCCATTTTAATTATTTGGTCAGCTTCAAGCGTGTATGTTACTTTTACCGTTAAATTTCCGGGAAAACCTTGTTCTCCATCTGGTGAAACATAAGTAAAAACTAAAGTATTTTCATTGGTTTTATTTGCATCCCAAACCACATCCTGAAAACCTTTTTTTCCGCCGTGCAATGCATTTTTGCCATTGTTCAATGGAACCTGATATTGTTTTCCTTCCAATGTAAATTGCCCTTTTGCAATACGGTTTCCAACCCTTCCAATTGTGGCTCCAAAATAAGGTTCTGTCGAATTTTTAAAACCTTTTAAGCTGTTCATTCCCACCACAACATCGATTTGTTTACCGTTTTTATCTGCAACCCAAAGTCCGATTAATCTTCCTCCGTAATTAGTAAAAGCCGCTTTTATTCCTTTATTTTCGATCCAATATAAATTGACTTTTTTACCATCAATTATCGTATCAAAATTTTTAGTTCCCAAAACCGGTTTTATTGAGTCAGTCACAATTTCCTGCGAAGTTTCTTTTGAAGTTTCAGCCTTATTGTCTTTACAATTAAATTGAAAAAGTGCCAGTAAAACAACCGCTGCAATTTGAATATTTTTCATTTTCTGAGTTTAAAATGTTTTTGTTATTTTGATGGAATTTCCAATTTAGTTGCCTCACTTACAGGTTCACCCAAAACCGGAAATCCATTCGAATCCCAGCTTATTTTTTGCATTCTTGGCGATCTTTTACTCCCGCAGCCTTCACCCGGATTTGAATTGGCGTGGTATAAAACCCAATCTTCTTTTCCATCAGGAGATTTAAAAAACGAATTATGTCCGGGCGCATAAACTTTGTTTTTATCAGATTGTTGAAATATTGGTTCTTCTGATTTTTCCCAGGCCGATGCGTTCAATAAATTATCTCCACCTTTAAAACTTAATAATCCCAAAGCATAAAAATCTGTCCAGCAGCCGCTCGCCGAAAACACGATGAAAATTTTATCTCCATTTTGTAAAAACTGAGGCCCTTCATTTACATTTACCTGTGGTGGATTTTTCGCATCATTCAAAGTTCCGTGTGTTTCCCACGAATGCGTTGGCGAAGAAATTAAAACACGATCGCCTTCAATTTCAAGCGGATTTTTCATTTTTGCGATATAAATGTTTTGTTGCCCATTTGTATCTCCTTCCCATCCGGCCCAAATCATATAAAGCTGTTTTTTGTATTCAAAAACGTTTCCGTCAATGGCCCATTTATCTGTTTTTGCGGCAATTTTTCCTTTAAAATCCCATTTCCCTTTAAACGGATCTGATGCTTTATTTTCTAGAACATACATTCTGTGCGTGTTATTATCGCCATTATCTGCGGCAAAATATGCATACCATTTTCCGTTAATGAAATGAAATTCAGGTGCCCAGATATCTGCCGAATAATTAGTCCCTTTTGGTGCTTTCCAAACCACTTTGCTTTTAGCATTTTTAAGATCTGCCAAACTTTTAGTTTTCCATAAAACCAACCGATCCTGCAAAGTATTCGTGTAGTAATAATAACCATTATAATAAGTACTATACGGGTCTGCGCCCAAAGGTAAAATCGGATTCGAAAAAGTTTCCTGTTGCGAATATCCGGTTGAAACAATCGCTAACAAAAAGAGAATTAAGTATTTTTTCATTTTATATTTTTTCTTTATCAGTAAAAAAGGCATTTTATTTTGCAAGAGTTATAACACAGAGTTTCACGAAGATTTCCGCAGAGATACACTAAGAATTTTTATTACTTTTTCTTTCAAGTTTAAATCAGCTAAAAATAAATTACCAGGCTACACCCTTATAGCCTGATAATTACAAACACTAACTAACCTTTTTTTAAGTTATGAGTTTTACGAGTGAGTTGAGGTTAACGCCTTAATTGCTTGTGCAATATTTTGACAATTAACTTCTAACTCATAACTTCCTAACTCATAACTTCTTCCCAAATTTCTTCACCAAACTGTCATATTCATTTCTTGAAATAGAAATCATACAGCCGTGACGCGCTTTTTCGGGTAAACTGTATTTGTCCCAATCTGCAAAAAAAGTGTATCCTGAAGCCTGAAACCAAGGTCCGTTTAGATTATCTGCGATAGATAATCCGTAAGAAACTCCCGGATATTGCTCGTAATACATGTACCAAATTTTATCATCCGGTGATGGAATCAGCATTGGCGCTTCTCTAAAATTGGGGCTTATCGATTGTTGGGGCAAAGAATAAGGGCCTAAAAGGGATTTTGATTTCGCAATTCGGATGGTTTTTCCGGTTGTCCAATATAAAGTTGGATATGTTTCATCTTTAATAATGGCGTAGTAGGAATCGCCTATTTTACGGATGAAAACATCAATGGTTCCCATATCCCAATCGAACAAACGTTTTGGAGTTCCTTCGAAAGTTTTTAGATCTTTTGATAAAACATACAACGTTCTTTGGCTTGCCCAATAACGCTCCGGATCTTCTTTTGTCCCGTCAAGATGAGGTGTGTGCCACGTCATGATGAACTTTTGAGAATCTTTATCGTAGTATAATTTTGGTGCTCCGATTCGCTGTAAAGCATTTGCATAATCGGGTGTACTTTTTAAATCCGGTGTATAATCAGCATGTTTTTTCCAGGTAATTAAATCATCCGAAACCCAGATATTAATACTTTTTGCATCATCGCCTGTGTTTCCGGCAATGTAATATTTTCCGTCAGAACCTTTGCAGATATCAGGATGTCCTTTATAATCTTCAAAAACCCTTTTTCCGTTGTTTAGATTTTCCCAATGCAAACCGTCCAGACTTACCGAATAATACAATCTTCCGTAATCGCTGTGCGTCATGTGCGCGAACAAATAGGCTTCGTTTTTAGGTTTTTCATTCCCCTTAACTTGTCCCGGCGGATCTGGCTGTTGCGCTTTCGCAGAAAAACCAATCCAGAATATTCCCAGAAAAATAAGTTGTTTTATCATAGGTTTAATGTGTTAATGTGCCTATTGAGAATGTGTCAATGTGCCAATTAGATAATTAGATAATTTCACGAATTGGTTAATTAATTATCACATTTTCTAATTACTAAGATTAAATGATTCAAAATGTTTTTTTTGAAACACATAGAAACATAACTTTTTGGTGTGCGTAAAAGGCGTTTCACTTGTAATAACGCGCATAGATTGCTATGTGTGAAAGCTTGCTTTTTTTGTAACCTTTTTTAAAGAAAGCAATTAAACGACAAGCAGAAAATCTATGTTTCTATGTGTTTAAATTTTTCGCATTCAAAAATTATCTAATTGACTAATTATCTAATTCTTCTCCGTCATTTTTTTAATCAAATCAGTCTCTGCTTTTTTATATGGTGTTCCGTCGTTTTGAAACACTTCGTGAAACCATAATTTTGGTTCAGCGTCGTATTTTTTTGTCCAGCTGTCCCAGGCATATTTTGTTTGGGTTTTTCCATCGACCAATCCCCAGTTGATCATGCCAACATTGTATTTTTTAGCAATGGGTAAAAAGCCTTCAAATGTACTTCCGTTTGGTCTTGCCATATATTCTGTACAGATTAGCGGTTTTCCGTAACGCTGTAATTGTTTGATTACTTTTTCGAAATCTTGTGGCGTGTTGTAATTATGAAAAGTAATCACGTCTGATTGTTCGATCTGCATTTTGTGCATTGGCTGCATCTTCGTTTCGTCGCTCCAGTCTCCTGCCCAAACTCCCGAAGTTAATGGCTGTGAAGGATTGCTTTCTCTTGCCCAAACGAAAGCATCTTTTAAAAGTTTTAAAACCAAATCGGCTTTGTTTTTAATTTCGATTTTTTCGTAAGATGGTCCCGTCATATTATCCGGTTCGTTCCAGACATCCCAGCCTAAAATACGTTTGTCGTCTTTAAATTTTGAAACGGTTTCTTTTACATATTTCTCTAAACGAGGATATTGTGTAGAATCCTGCAGCACTTTTTGCCCCGGACTTTGTACCCAGCCAGAATTGTGCGTGTGCTGTTTTGGTGCGCGCTGTTTTCCTAATGCCGGAAACGGATCCCAACAAGAATCAAACAAAACAAATAAGGTTTTGATATGATGTTTTTCTGCAATTCCTAAATAAGTGTCCATACGTTTGTAAAGTCCTTCGGCGTCTTGTTTGTGTAATAAATCGTGCAGGTACACGCGCATTACATTCATCCCAATTCCTTCGGCCCAGCCTAATTCCTGATCGATTCTTTTTGGGTCAAAAGTATCGGCCTGCCACATTTCTAACTGGTTAATGGCAGTACTTGGATAATAATTGGCTCCAACTAGCCAGGGCTGTTCTGCATACCATTTATTGGCTTGGTCTTTTGTCCAGATTTCTCTTTTTTCTACTACAGTAGTTTCTGTTTTATTTTCTTCTGTATTGCTTTTTTTGTCGTTGCAACTAAGCAATAAGGTTCCTGCTAACAAACATGTTAGGTACAAATTAATTTTTCTCATTATAAATTTTCTTAAGTAAAATGAAGATTTTTTGGTGATAAGGGAATCGGATTATTAATTCCAGATTCCCTTAAATATTATTTTAATATTCCGGGTGTTGATCCAGATTTGGATTATTGTCTACATCAACCTGCGGAATTGGCAATCTTTGATTTTTACCAACGGTAAAGTTTTTAAAATCCGGATCACGAAGTGCAATTTTATCAACAGAAGCCTGGGTATTTAAATCTCCCCAACGTTTTAAATCTTCCCAACGAACACTTTCGCCGGCTAATTCTAAAACTCTTTCCATTTTTAATCTTTCTAAAAACAAATCATGATCGTTTCCAATTTCTGGATGCGCAACGGCTAAAGTGTTCATGTTTACACGCGCTCTCACTAAATCAACATATTGATAGGCATCTGCAGTATTTCCTAATTCGTTTAAAACTTCGGCGTAGCGCAATAAAATATCGGCATAACGAATTAATCTGTAATTAACCTGGCTGTAATAATCTTCATTATTTCTGTAGTAATCGCGGCTTCCTTTTCTAAACCAGGCTTCATCATTGCTCCATTCCCAATTTTTACCGTATGTTTTATCTCCAAAATCTGCTAATAGATTTGGATAATACAAAGTCCATCTTAAACGAGTATCAAGAGCTCCATCCTTATTTGGTTCTTCTTTAAAAGCATTTACTAACCAAAAACGTGCTTGCCCATCTGACCATCCAATACTTCTTGGGGCAAAAAATTGTGCACGATTGCTTGAAACAGCAGCATTTGGATCTTCGCCGGTTCCTCCTTTTCTTTGATCTCCAAACTGAATTTCAAAAACAGATTCGCTATTGTTTTCATTTACATCTGTAAAGTTGTCTCTGTAATTAGACACCAAACTGTATTTTGCTCCTGCACCGGAAATTAAATATTCTAAAGCAGCTTTTGCTTCTGTCCATTTGTGCTGTTGCATATATGTTTTTGCAAGAAACGCTTTTGCAGCACCTTTGTCTGGTCTTCCTGTCTGGTCTCCTCCCCAATCTGCCGGCAAATCTTCAAACGCTTCGTTCAAATCTTTTTCGATCTGAGCCCAAATTTCGGTTACATTTTTTTGCTGCGGTAAATCAGCTGGCGTAGATGGCTCTAAAACCAGTGGAATATTTTCCCAAAGGATGGCTGCATAATAGTAATTCATTGCTCTGAAAAACTTTGCCTGAGCGAGAATTTTCTTTTTATCATCTTCATTTTGAAAAGTAATATTCGGAACATTGGCTAAAACCTGATTACATCTAAAAATTGCTTTGTAAGTATCTCTCCACGTTACATTGTTGCCTTCCCAAAAATTATAATTGATATAATTGAACCTGGTCCAATCTGCCAATTCTGTCCACGGACTTACACTATAGCCTTCATCAGAAGTTAAATCCAGGCGGAAATACATCCATCGTGCCCATAATCCATCTTTATAAAACATGGCATAAATAGAGTTGACACCGGCTTGTGCATCACTTTCACTTTTCCAATATTGTTCTGTTTCAATATCAGTCTGGCTGTTTAGGTCTAATTCATTTTCACAAGACGATGCAAAAAAGAGACCTAAAAAAACTACGGTTATTGTTATTATTTTTTTCATTATGCTGTTTTTTTTATAAAATTAAAAGCTAAACTCAACACCAAAAGAATAAGTCTGAAGATTCGGGAAAGCACCATTATCAACACCTCTTTCAAAAATCCTGTTATCGCCCGTATTGCTGAATTCCGGATCTAAGCCTTTGTATTTAGAAATTGTAATAACATTTTGTGCAGACAATGTTAATCTTGCTCTCGTGATTCCTGTTTTTTCTAAAACACTATCAGGCAGGTTGTATCCAAACCCAATATATTTTAGTCGGATGAAATCGCCGCTTTCTAAGAAACGGTCACTGTCTCCTCTTGAATTTAAAGTTGAGCCTTTTGTAATTCTTGGAAAATCAGTATTGGGATTTTCAGGTGTCCAGGGCTGAATTCCTGTTCTATAATTACTATTATCATCAAAACGATCTACAACACTTGTAAATCCGTTATAAACAGTAGCACCGTGTGAAGCAATCCAGTTCATAGAAAAATCAAAACCTTTATATTCTGCTCCGGCGTTTAAACCCATTTCAAACTCCGGCCATGGACTTCCCACAATATCTTTATCTTCGTTTGTAATTTCTCCGTCACCGTTAACATCTTTAAAACGAATATCTCCGGGTACTGCATTTGGCATTATAACTTTTCCATCTGCATTTTTATAGTTTTGAATTTCTGTTGTATTTTGGAACAATCCATCTGTTTGCAGTACGTACCACATTCCTACCGGGTTTCCGCTGCGGGTTATGGTGTTTCCAACAATATTTTCATTTTGACCGTTACCTAATGAAACCAGCTTGTTGGTTACTTTTGTGAAGTTTACCGAAGCATTAAAAGAAAAATCATTAATTTTTTTGCTGTACGCCAATTCCAGTTCAATACCTTTATTTTCAACAGTTGCAGCGTTTGCAGTTGGGTTTCCTCCATCATTTCCTGTAGTCAACAAAATTGGGAAACCAAATAATACATCTTCTGTACGGGCAATAAAATAATCTCCGGTAAAACGCAGATCATTATTTAAAACACCAAGATCTAACCCAATATTGGTTTGTTTTAATTTTTCCCAACGCAATTGTGAGTTTGCAAGTTTTACCTGAGTTGCAGAAGGATATAAACTTTGTCCGTCTCCTAAAACAATCTGTCCGAAGTTATTAATGAAACTTTTAGATTCATATTCTTTAATATTTCCAGAGCCTAATTCTCCGTAACTTGCCCTTAATTTTAAGTCTTTAATGAATTCTGATTTAAAAAACGGTTCGTTGCTGATTCTCCATCCTGCAGAAACAGAAGGGAAATTTCCCCATTTATTACCATCACTGAATCTTGATGAACCGTCACGTCTGATCACGGCATTCAATAAATAGCGATTATCATAATTGTACTCTAATCTTCCTAAATAAGATGCCAGAGCTGCTTCATTTATAAAACCTCCAACTACCGGCGAATCTCCTTGATTTAGAACCGTATAATATTGACCTGTAGCTGAATTTACAGGAAGATTTCTCTTTGTCCCGTAAATTTGATCGTAAGTGTCTTTTTGAAAAGTCTGACCTACTAAAACAGTGATGTCATGTTTGCCAAACTCTTTCTTGAAATTCAGTGTGTTTTCATATAAGAATGTTTGCGATCTTCCTCTATTTTGATCTGTATATGATTGATCTGGCGGCTGGTTTAATGACCAGTTCCCTACTTTTCTTAAAAATTCATAAGAATCAACACTGGTTTCATATCCAAAATTGAAACGGTATTTCAACCACGGTGCAAATTTTATTTCTGACCAGACATTTCCTCTTATTCTGAAATTTTCATTTATAGTATTGGCAAAATCGGCAATTGCCAAAGGATTTGTACCAAAAGTATCTGCAACACCTTGTTTTCCGTAACCATAACCTCCCGGATTTGAAGCGTCGTAAACCGGAATTGTAGGAGTTAATCTGTATACATCAATAATGGGATTTCCAGACATTTCATCTGTTTTTGAATTGCTTATCGCTAAGTTTTCTCCAATACTGAAAATCCCTTTTGAACCGCTTGAATTTACACGAAATGAAATTCTGTCAAAATCAGTTCCAACAACAGTTCCTTCATTCCCAAAATAATTAGCGGACATGAAAAAAGTAGAATTTTCTCCACCACCTGCAAAACTGGCATTGTAATCCTGAATCATTCCCGTTTCAAAAACTTCATCCTGCCAGTCTGTGTTAACTGCCAGATTAAGATTCTGTCTCTGAAAACCGGCATTATCATACGCCTGATTGTTTAATGCTGCAAATTCCTGAGTTCCCATTAAATCATATCTTGGCATCGTGGTAAAACTTGTTTTTGCAGAAACTTCAACCTGAAGCGGGCCTTTTTTACCTTTTTTAGTTGTAATGATAATAACACCGTTTGCTGCTCTTGAACCATAAATGGCTGCCGCAGATGCATCTTTTAAAACCTGAATGCTTTCAATATCATTTGGATTAAAATCTCTGTTGGCCGAAGTAACCAAACCATCAATAACATATAATGGATTTGAGCTTTGAAGATTTTTTAAACCACGAATTTCGATATTGGCTTCCTGTCCCGGACGTCCGCCACCGCGAACTTTAACCCCGGTCACCAAACCCTGTAATCCATCGGCAACTGTGGTTATCTGACGTTTCTGGATTTCTTCTGCTTTTACTAATGAAATAGCTCCGGTAAGGTCTTTTTTCTGTTGAGAACCATAACCTACAACAACAATTTCATCTAGTTTTGTTGCATCTTCAGCTAAAGAAGCATCTATTGTTGTTTTGTTATTTATCGCAATTTCGACGGTTTTAAATCCCTGCGAACTAAAAACCAGTGTTTGGTTTGGCGCTGCCGAGATTTTATATCTTCCGTCAAAATCTGTAACGGCTCCGGTTTTGGTATCTTTAATTATAACATTCGCAAAGGGAATTGGCTGCCCGTCTGGAGAAGCTACTTTTCCGGTAATCGTAATTTGCTGTTGTGCATACGATTGCTGAATTATTAAACTAAAGAAAAACAAGAGGTAATATCTCTGTTTTAAAATTTGGTTGAACTTTGTTTTCATTTGGTTTTGATTTTAGATAGTTTCATTTTTTTTGTGGTTGGTTTCAATTACATGTTAAAGTTAATCGTCTGGTTTTCGAACAAAATAATTATATTGTTCTGTAATAATTGTGAGTTCAATTTGTTTCATAATTACTAATGATCTATTTTTTGAAACTTAATTTTATTGATAGTGTATTTTTTTAGCTTAAAAATTATCAATATGGTTTATTTGAAAATTCAAAGTAGATGATTTTTATTCAAAATAAAATGATTCATTTGTGTCAATATCTCTCTCAAATGATTCAAATTGTATCAATTTTGACTAAAAATAAAATTATTGCAACATTTGGAATAAGATTGAGACGATTTGCAGAAACTCATTTTTACATTAAAAATTATAACAATGCGTAAATTCTTTCTTTTTATATTTTTTTTGATTTTTTCTATAAATTTTATTCACGCACAGGAATATTATTTTAAACATTTTCAGGTTGAAGAAGGACTTTCAAACAACACCGTTATTACTTCAATTCAGGATGAAGATGGTTTTATGTGGTTTGGAACTAAAGATGGGCTGAACAGATTTGACGGTTATCACTTTAAAACCTATCGAAGCCAAAATGATCCAATTCACAGTTTAGGAAGCAATTACATTCAATCGCTTCACGCCTATAAAGGCACAATTTGGGTAGGAAGTGATAAAGGTTTGTATCAATATGATAAAAAAACAGATCAGTTTACGGTTTTGAATGAAGCGATAAACGACCGAATTAACGATATTAATCATGATCGAAAAGGAAATATCTGGTTTATTTCGGGCAACATTTTATACAAATACACACCATCAAAAAAGGAAACCAAAACTTTTAGCCCCAATAAATATTTTGTTGCAACTTCTATTACGCGCGATGCTAAAGGCGAAATCTGGGCTTCGTCCTTAAATAAAATATATCATTATTCTGAAGAAAGTCTTTCGTTTGAAAATGTGGTTCTGAATCCTCCTTCCAATAAAATCAATTTCAGGATTACGGTGATTTATGCTTTAGACGAAAATAATATTGTGATAGGAACGCAGGATCATGGCGTTTTGCTCTATAACCGAAAGGACAAAACGACAACTGATTTAAAATTCAGCACAAAAGAACCTGTTTTTGTGCGTCAGTTTAAGAAAAGAGGAAACAATGAATTATGGATTGCAAGTGAATCGGGAGTTTATGTTTATAATCTGAAAAACAAAAACAGCGTAAATCTTAAAAAAAATTATAACGATCCGTATGCTATTTCAGATAATGCGGCGTATTCTATAACAATTGATAAGGAAAACGGAATCTGGATTGGAACTTATTTTGGCGGTATTAATTACCATCAAAAACAATACACGCAATTCAAGAAATATTTTCCGCAGAAAAATCAGAATTCTATTAGCGGAAGCGCGGTAAGGGAAATTCATAAAGATGATGCGGGCGATTTCTGGATTGGAACTGAAGATGCGGGTTTAAACCGATTTAACCCGAAAACGGGAATATTTACCTCGTATTTGCCTAACGGAAGCAAAAACAGTGTTTCGTACTATAATATTCATGCTTTGCTGCCGAGAAAAGATAAAATCTGGGTAGGAACTTTTGAGCATGGTTTGGATGTTTTAGACCGAAAATCTGGCGCGGTTATTAGGCATTATAGTGCTAATGATGCTTCTACGGGTTTGCATAGTAATTTTATTTTTTCTTTTTATGAAACCAAACAGAAAGAACTTTTGGTGATTACAACTTCGGGAATTTACAAATACAACGAGGAAAAAGACAATTTTGAAATCTTGAAAATGTTTCCGGAAACGGCTCATTATACCAATTTTAAAGAAGACAGCGATGGAAATTCGTGGGCAGGAAGTTATCGCGATGGCTTGTTTTTTTATAATCCGAAAACGGGTCAAAAAGAGGTTTTTATATACGATTATAAAAATCCGAACGGTATTTGTAATAATTCTATCAATTCTATTTTTGAAGACAGTCGAAAAAATTTATGGTTTGCTACCGAAAATGGCTTGAATTTATTTGACAAGAAAACAAGAACTTTTAAAAAATTCACGACCAAAAACGGATTTCCCAGCAATGTTGTTTATTCTATTTTGGAAGATGAAGCCAAAAATTTATGGCTAACGACTTCTAAAGGTTTGGTGAAGTTTGGCGCGGATCATAAAACGATTAAAATTTACACAACGGCAAATGGTTTATTGAGCGATCAGTTTAATTATAGTTCGGCTTTTAGAGATAATAATGGCGATATGTATTTTGGAAACCTCAACGGAATGATCAGTTTCAACCCGAAGAATTTTACCAAGAATAAATATACGCCATCGATTTTTATCACGAATCTTCAAATCAATAATAAAGATGTTGATGCCAACGAAAATGATTCGCCCATAAAACAATCTATTTCGCATATTGATGAATTGGAATTGGATAATAATCAATCGTCGTTTAATCTTGAATTTGCATCTTTAAATTTTACGGCTCCTGAACTTACAGAATACTGGTACAAACTTGAAAACGTCAATAATGACTGGGTTTATCTTGAGCGTAACAACAAAGTTTTTTTTACGGAACTGGCGCCTGGTGATTATGTTTTTAAAGTAAAATCACTGAATAGTTTTGGCGTTTGGAGTAAGGAAGTAAAATTAAAAATCGTAATTCTACCACCGTTTTGGTCGAGTTCTTATGCGTATTTCTTTTATTTTCTACTTATTTGCGGTTCGTTTTATTACATCATTCGGTATTCACAAAACCTGACTCAGATCAAAAATAACCGAAAAATAAAACATCTGAACGACGAAAAAGAGAAAGAAATTTATCAGGCAAAAATTGACTTTTTTACGAATGTAGCACACGAAATCAGAACGCCTTTAACTCTTATCAAAGGTCCGCTGGAGAAACTTTTGGTTATGGAACATCAATTGCCCGAAGTGCCTCAGAATCTTTCGATAATGAAGAAAAACACGTCGCGACTTTTAAAATTGGTAAACGAATTACTGGATTTTCGAAAATCAGAAATTGGCGGTTTGAAACTGACTTTTGTTGAGGCTAATATTTCGTCTTTGGTTCGGAATTTACATTTGCGTTTTAGTCAATTGATTGAAGAAAGAGGAATTGAATTTGAACTGGAATTAGGAGAAAAAGACATTTTTGCTTTTGTGGATAAGGAGGCTTTCAAAAAAATCCTGAGTAATTTGATTAATAATGCTATTAAATATTCTAAAGATAAAGTTTCGATTACGCTTTTCAGAGATGAAAAAAAACTGACTTTGGTAGTTAAAAATGATGGCGATTTGATTCCGTTTCAATTAAAGGATAAAATTTTTGAGCCTTTTTTCAGGGTTGATAATATGGATTCGAGTTCAGGAACAGGAATTGGGCTTTCGCTGGCACATTCGCTTACACAATTACACAACGGAAGTTTGCAATTAATCTCCGATTCAAAACTGAATATTTTTGAACTTGCTGTGCCTTTGCATCAGGCGGAAGAATTTATGTTTTATACGGATGTTGAAAAAGAACAAAATAAACAGGAGACGGAAACTGTTGAGGTTGAAATTAAAAATGAAAAATCGCAAATTTTAGTGGTTGAGGATAATGAGGATCTTCTTAATTTTATTACGGCAGAATTAGGTTCAGCTTATATTGTTTTAAAAGCAGATAATGGCGAAAATGCCTTGAAAATAATTCATAACGAAAATATTCAGCTAATTATCAGCGATGTTTCTATGCCGGTTATGGATGGAATTACGTTGTGTAAAAACATTAAAACGAATCTGGAAACGAGTCATATTCCGGTGATTTTATTAACGGCAAAAAACTCGCTTAAATCTCAAATTGACGGTCTTGAAGTTGGCGCGGATGCGTATATCGCAAAACCTTTTTCGATGGATTACTTAAAGGTTCAGGCTAATAATTTAATTGAAAACAGAAAACAGATTATGAATTATTATGCAAGTTCTCCACTTTCGCATATTAAAAGTATTGCACATAATAAAACGGATGAAAAGTTCCTGAAAAAACTTGATGAAGAAATTCTGAAAAACATTACAGATCGGGAATTGAGTGTTGAATCTTTGGCAGAAATCATGAACATGAGCCGATCGACTTTGTACAGAAAAATCAAGGATATTTCGAATTTGAGTCCGAACGAACTAATTAATCTGGTACGTTTAAAAAGAGCCGCAGAATTGCTTTTAAATGAAAATTACAAAATGTACGAAATCGCCGAAATGGTGGGGTATAAATCGCAAACGAGTTTTGGACGTAATTTCCAGAAACACTTTTCGATGTCGCCATCTGATTATATTGCGATGAATAAATAAGTTTTAAAGCTTTTTTTTTTGGAAACAAAATCAGTATTTCACAAAACGACGAGTATAAAAAAAGGTTTTGAGCATACACTCAAAACCTTTTATGATTATTAAAAAAATTAAATTTTAATTAATTAGAACCTGATGACTTTCAATTACTCCATCTATATTTATTTTTAAAACATAAACGCCAACAGGCAATCCCGATACATTGAGTGTCGCTATATTGTTGCGTATGATTGTAGATGTTTTAAGTTCTCCTTTTATACTATACAATTCAGCATTAATAACACTATTAGTTTTCGCTCCTGCTTTGCCATCAATAAGTGCTATGTTCAAAAGATGATTGCTTGGGTTTGGGTAAACTTTGTAACTGTTCTCGTCTGCGGATGCCATTTTGCCTGCTAACGGAGAAATTGGCTCAAAAGGATCAGCCTCAATAAATCCTGCACAAGTAATGGGCACTTTTCCTGTAATAGTTCTGATGACATTACATTTGGATTTACAGCTTAGGGTATATTCAATAAATGGACATTCAACATCATTAGCAAGACTCCTTGGAACCCTAAAAGTGTACATCAAACGGTTTTTTTTCGTTACAGATATAGTAGTAACCGGAACACCATTAATTTTAAGGTTAGAGAAACTGTACTCACTATCAGAATTATGGGCCGTTATAAACATATCAAAAATTAAATTATTTCCAAAAACATAATTGCCGTAAAGATCTGTCGGAATATCGTACACTGCTTTTGTAGCTCCGAAATCGGTATTATCACCAATTGTCAGATTTCTGCTCATTTGCGAACCGTCTGATGGAAAAGTTGCGGTAATCGATGCGTTTCCGGCAGTTCCTGAAATTTCTTTTACAGTTACGGAATATCCCGAAGTGGAAAGAATCGATAAATTAGGAGAAACGGTCCATTGTATGACAGGGACTGATGAACAGATACCTGGAATAGTATAAGTAGCAGTCTGGTTTTCGCAAATTACAGGTCCTTCAATAGAAGAAGTTGGCGGTATATTACCAACAGAAATACTTTTGGTAAGTGTATTTGGACCGCAGTCCGAAGTACTTATAGAAAGACTAAGAATTACTGTACCGGTAGACTTTGGGTTTAGCAATTTAAGTGTCACTGCATTGGTATTGCTTCCTGTTAACGATACAAGGTTTGCTCCCTGGGTAACTGACCAGCTATAGGATTGTGCCAAATTTGGAACCGAATAAATCCCTGTATTACATAAACTTCCATCTCCTGTTATCTGAGCACCCGAACAAATAATGGAACAGTTTGCTTTTGCAGGAATGATGGCTGTGTTACTTAATGCGGCAAGTTCTGTTGAAAGCCAGTTCCCGTTTCGGGTATCAAAGCTGATATGCAATGCACTGGCGAAAGCAGGGTTGCCTCTATTAAAGTTTGTTACAAAATTCTGAAAAGGAGTTCCTTTAGGAGCACTTGGCGGTAATGCGCCAACATATGATTGTCTGTAATCAGCATCATTCAACGCTGTTGATCCTCTTCCAATATCCAGGGCACTTGCCGTAGGAATAAAACCAAACGAATTTGAGGTTATGTTATCTAATACAAGCTGGCTGGTACTGGTTTGCTGTCTCCCACCGCCGTAAATATCGTATGGCAGTATATTGCCGGGCTGACTAACATCTTTTTCAGCCACAGTTATAGAAACCGGTATGAACCACAATACTTTTTTCTTGTATTTGATACTGCCGTGATAGATGATTTTATTTTCATTTAAAGTCGTCATGTATTTCGACTGAAAATTAATATCCCAATAAGATTTTCCGGGCATCAGACCAACTGTTACAATATCAGGACGGGATAAAAAAGTACCATATACACCGTCAAGAATACCAATATAGTTCGACAAGGCAGTGTTTTTTCCTGCCTGTTTTATGTAACTTACTATGTTACCGTTATCAGGTTGTAATGTTCCGCATTCACTTCCGTTGGCAATTGCAATATTACGAATTGGTTTTCCTGCATATCCCACAGGATAACCCATACTGGTTAGTTCCTGCTGCCATAAATCGTGTATACCATTTTTTAGCTCATATTTTCGGTTGATCCAGTTTAGCTGCATTTGTCTTGCCGCAGGGGTATCTGATACAGAAAAGGCGGTTAGTGGAGTTACATAATCCAGTTCATTAATAGAGCCCCAGTTATTATTGTTAATGGCTTCTATTATTCCATTGGCAAGGTTCACGATTACCGGTATGTCTCCCTCGCCTGTGATTACGGCAATTGGAGAGCTTACATAGATATTTCGTATATGTCTTAGTGCATATTGTACGCTCAGCGGAGTATTAGCCCCAAGATGTGGTGTGTCATGGGATATATACAGGTTGGTGTCATGGTTAAAATTTCTGTTAAGCTCAATATCACGGAGAGCATAACGTGCTACGAGACCTCCCATACTCTGCCCCATCACCACATTAGGCGTTGTACTGCCCGCTATCGCTTTTTGCGCATTTACATATTTGATTACTTCTTCCAGAACGTATGCATTTTTTTGAATAAAATCCACACCATTATTCCAGTCTACAAATATGATATCATAGGAACTAAGCGCAAAGGGTAAATCAGAGCCTGAGTTGTTTACATTTTTAAGGAAGGTATTTACATTATAATCACCTCCTTCTTGTTCAGGATTAAGGATAACGCCTGTATCAAATCCTTCTGCAACGATAAGCGGTTTTCGAATTGTGCTGCCGCCATTGGCATAACGAATATAAAGCGTGGCGCTGCCGTATTGACCATTATAAGGCGTGGTAGCTGTAATAGGAACTTTAGAATAACCTGATATGGAGGAACCCGCCTTATTGGTATTTTTGCTGTAAATTGGACCATGGCAGATTACGCAGTCTCTCAGAGAAGGATCTCCTATTGTTACTTTCGAATGACTCAGTAAAGTTTGTCCGTTTGTAAGTGTAATTTTATATTGCCAGGTATATATATCATCGACAGTATAACTTACACTAACTAATTGATTGGGAGTGACTACTCTGAAGCCCAAGCCGTCGGCAAAATCAATCTGAATGTTTTGAATACTCGCCTGATCATTGGTAAGGAAAATATTGGAAGGCAGCTTTACCTGAAAACTCAGGTCTTTATAACTATTTACCGCCGGAGCCATAACAAATAATTGTTTAACATCATAAGGATTCTGCCAAACACCGCTAACAAACTTGTCCGAGAATTGATTATTGGTGTAATTTAACTTATTAGGATAAGCATTGTCATTAAACTTACTGTACTTGAAATAAAGACCACTTAAGGTGACAACTCCGTTCTGACGTTGAGAATACCATCTGTTAGTATACTCACGGGGTGTAATAAATCCTGTACTGCTCTCATTCACTCTTGACATCAATAATGTTTTATAAACATCAGTAATAGTTTGCGAATCTGTAATTGTAGTATCTCTTAAAATACCATCAAAAGCCTGGATATTAGTAAATTCCATACCACAATCTAATAAAATTCCATATGGTATTCTGCTTTTGTCCAGATTTTGAAAAACCTGAAGCGTGGTATTTTTAAATTCGGTATTACTGACTTGTTGTGCAAAGGAAAAGCAGTACAATAATGCCAGCAATAAACTTAGAGTAATTTTTTTATTCATTTAATCATTTTTAAAATTAATAAAACTTTTAAACAACGATCACTATGCAGATCGCCTAAGTATTGATTCAATTTAAAAATGGGCCTTCTTTATTATGTAGCGATTCTAACAATAAAATAGTTAAAAAAAGTAATTTCTTTCTCATAAATAGGGGTTTTGGTAAGTTTTTAACAACTTTATAAATATAGGATAATTTTTACACCAAAATAACCCAGCCTATTTGTTTTTATTTTTTTTGATCTGATTATAAAAGCTGTAACTAACTTTTACTTTGATAGAAATCATTTCGCACCTTAAAAACGATGTAAAAACGAAAAAGGGAATTGCCGCAAAACAACTCCCCTTTTCTCCCCACTTATTCAAAACTATTACCCTACTACAAAAGTGCTTCTACGTAATTTGCAATCTGAGAATCCGTTTGAGAATTGAAAGATGACTGAACCAATTGTACGGTTAAGAACAAAGTGTCGTCTTTTAATTCCATTTTTACATCGTCATTATTTTCAGAATTTGTAAAATGAATTGTCTTCATTTTATCCTGCAAAGCTTCTTTTCCCATATCATCAGAGCATATTTTTTTTACGAAGGATTCTACATCATCAAAAACAATATCTAATCTCGATAAAGGATATTCGTCATAAGCCGTAAACGTATTCCAGTCAATATCTACTTTTATATCATAACCTGCCCTGTCTTTTAATTTTGCTTCAAAAGCCGGAAGTTTTTCTACTTTAATTGATTCTGCTAAACGCTTTTCTGCTAATCCCATATTTTAGTTTATTTAATTAATAATAATGTGGCAAAAATAGGATCGCCATTATTATTGGGCATCACCATTTATAGTGATTTTAGATTGTGAAATGTTATAACTTTGAGTTTATTTTAAACACATAGAAACATAGGATTTGGATTGTGCAGAAAAGGCGTTTCACTTGTAATAAAACACAATAGATATGCGAGTTTTTAAAATATAAAATGCTTTTGGTGAAATAGGAAATGCTATACTTTGAGTTTATTTTAAACACATATAAACATAGAATTTGGATTGTACAGAAAGGCCTTTCACTTGTAATAAAACACAATAGCCTATGTGAGAAATGATAATTTTTTAAAGATTTTTAATTTAAAAAAGCTAATGATTTATTAAATCGATTACGCCTTTATTAGTTAAAATTTCGGTAAGCATTGCTGATTCGTAACCCATTTTCTTTGCTTTTCTGGCATGTTGAATTGCTTTTGCAGGATCTTTTAGTTTATAGTAGATTTCACCAAGATTACAAACATAAATTGGCTCTTTCGGACTTATTTCTATTGCTTTTTCAAAATAGGGCAAGGCTTCTTCATAGCGAAGTTCTACATCGAGAATGCAGCCGTAACTGTTATATATCAACGCTTGTGCAAGTGGTTCGTGTGCTGTTTTTGTAATATAATAATCTCTTTTTGCGTAACAAATTTCAAAGCCTTTTGTATACCATACTATTCTGGCTTCCATAAAATAGGCATAAGCATATTTGGGATCTATAGCGAATATGGCATCACAATTTTTTTGTGCTGATCCGTAATTTTTGGCAAATATAAAATCCCAGCCATCTTTTAAAAGTCTTCGTTTTTCATCATCGTCTCTTTTTTCAATCTGGTGTTCTTCCATATCCTTTTTGCGATATTCATCGATTTGAATTTCCCAATCTGCAAAAAGAATTTTCTTTCCGTTTATATGAATATAAAACGCTAATTCGTGATCTGAATGATCTTCAAAAGCCAAATCATAAGAAATTAAGTTTTCTTTGCTTAAAGTATTTTCCTCAATCAATCTATATAATTTTTGGGTGTTAATATGTACCGTAAGCCAAGGCAAAAGATAAGAACCGCGATATACGAAAATTACTTTTTTAGGCAGATGTTTTAAACCTGATTGTAACGGAGAATCATCCCTGATTTTATATTTTTTCAAAGCAACATCTTCAATTTCAATATAATTTCGTTCACCTAAACCTGAAAAATTAATATCCCAGTTAAATAATTCGTTTCGCAACGTGAAGCGTTCTTCTATATTTCCCGAGTTTTTTATTTTTTCTATTAATTGAGAAAAATTATGTTCATCCTTATAATGAGTATGATTACATCGGTGTTTTGTTATTTTAGTTTCTATCTCTTCTGCCGAAATTTTGGTTGGAACGTTACTGGAATAATCGAGTAAAACAATATCTTCATTATACAATTTTATGCCTCCGTTTTTGTAAATATCCAGGTACATTCGTTTGGATTTTTGACCTCTTAATGTTTTCGATTCGTCCATAGGATATTTTTCTTCTTCAAGAATTAATTTATCAGAGGGAAAAGGCACGTTTAAATCATAATATTTATCTTCAACAATAGAATACCAGGATATTTTAAACTGGTCTGCACCAAACGGAATATTAATTAAACCCGAAAAAACAGATTGATTTAGGTTTTGATATTTGGCAGAAATCTCCATTTTGGCCAATTCCTCATCAGAATAAAAAGAAATATTATTTTCTAATTTAATATCAGACATTAATTTTTTTGAAGAATTTACAAATGCGACTGAATCAATATAAGTCAGTAATTCACGATCGTGATAAACGCCAAAAGAAGCTTTAAAATAAGTTTTCGCCAATCGTATTCTTGCATTATAATTGAAACCAAAATAATGCATGTAATAAACCACAGGACTTCCGAATAAAATAACGCTCCAGATTAAAAAATA